>Ga0315268_10001914_pt1 | contig 23882 bp, 35 predicted proteins | sample C1_top_MG_FD_204535 | JGI IMG/M metagenome (GOLD analysis project Ga0315268, IMG submission 204535) | Sediment microbial communities from Yellowstone Lake, YNP, Wyoming, USA - C1_top | ecosystem: Environmental > Aquatic > Freshwater > Lake > Sediment | place: USA: Wyoming | collected 2017-08-01
TGAACGAGGCCAAACGGAAACTCTTTAGAACCATCTTTGAACAGGAGCACCGGGCTGCCTGATCCAGGGCCTCTCGGGAGGTAGCTACTACCTTCGTTCAGTATCATTTATGGATTAGAAAATACTGTGGCGCCGCAACGCTTTACGCTTTCCGCAATGGGATGCTCAGCGGTGCCATAAGCAGGAGCAGCTCAAGCATGCGCGGATCGATACCGACCTTCCGAGCGACCGCATGCATGTCCTGCAAGGCACCAGCCTGGCGCAGCATAAGCGCAGCGCGTTGACGATGTTCACGGGCCTCAGCATCGAGTCGGGCGGCCTGATCGAGTTCGGCGCGGATGGTGGCGGCATTCACGGGCGGAAACTATAGGGCCGCCACGTTGGCGGATACAACCTCCTGGGCTGTGATTTGCCTTCACGGAAGGCTGGGGGTACCGTGGACAGCAAAGCAACAACAAGAGAGAGGGGGCATGAGAGAAAAACTGTTCTTGATCTTGATATTGATATTTGCCGCCGCCAACGCCTTGGGGGATGAAACCTCCGCGCCGGTCGCCGAGACAAAAAATCAATTAACGCCGTTACGGAAAGCGGCGGCCCGCGGAGATATCGCCGCACAATTCGCTCTCGCCTGGAGGTATCAGGACGGCAACGGCGTGCCGAAAGACCCTGCTGAGGCGGTGAAGTGGTACCGGAAAGTGGCCACGCGCGGGGAAGCGCCGCACGACCATTTCCTCGTGCTTAACGCGCGATCGATGCTCGGGAATTATTACCGCCTTGGCGTCGGGGTGCCGGAGGATCCTGTCGAGGCGATGAAGTGGTATCGGCTGGCCGCCGCGGAGGGCGATGCCGAGGCGCAAGCCAGTCTCGGTGAGATGTATGCCGACGGCGCCGGGGCGCCGCTGAACGACGCCTTGGCCGTCAAGTGGTTCCGGAAGGCGGCGACGCGGGGGAACCCACGCGCGCAAATGGATCTCGCGAATATGTACTTTCAGGGCCACGGCGTGCCGCAAGACGCGGTGTTGGCCTATGCGTGGGCTAATCTGGCGGCGGTGGAGCGGGGCTGCGCGCCAGAAAATACCCGTCCCGAGACCGCCGCCGCGACCCTGAACAAGACCCTGGCGGAGCTGCAGGACACGATCGCGCGGATGTGCGCTGAGAACGCGCCTATTTTGAAACGGCAGAACGAAGCCGTGAAAAAAGTTCGCGATCAAATCGCCTCGGCTCTGAGTTCCACCCAGCTCGCCGAGGCGCAGCGCCTGTCCTCTAACTGGAAGCCGGGGCAAGTGTTGCGCCGGGAGAGCACATCGTCCATGAAAGACAACGGAGGTAATACCCCATGAGGCAGACGCTATTGCTGTTCGCATTGCTTTCGAGTTTGTCAGCGCCAGGGCTCGCAGCCACGCTTTGCCCGGACGGCCAGTACCATGCGGACGGTACCTGCAAACTGTGTCCTGACGGTTCATATACCACGGCGCCACAATGTACTTTGGCACCGAACGGGAATTACGTTCCGGACTACGGGCACGGGTCGAGACTTGCGCCGGATGGCAGGTACATTCCCAACACTGGTTCCATGGTCTTGTGCCCGGATGGCAACTACTATCCCGGTCGAAGCTGCCGGTTACTGCCGGATGGTCGATACATTGGTGTTCAATAACCACGCGCGCCTAACAGGGCAGCCGAAAGCGTCGCTTAGGGTAGACCCATGAAGTACCCGCCGCGCGTGAAGGAAGCCCTGCGAATATCGCGCCTGCTGTCGCGGCAGGGACAGCGGCGTATGGAGCGAGAGAAGGAACGGCAACGGCCGAAGACCGTGCCGAAGAAATAAGCAAGGGGATACAATGACCGTTAGTTACCTTGGCACAGCGTGAGTCGGACACCATCTGCAACTGAGATAGGCTGAAATGCTGCTAGGCATTGAAGAACGAACCCATTTGGTTTTCGAGGGCCCAAGTCCATTCGGGGGGAGGGGCTTATGGCCGCTGCCGATGGTTACGCCAGCCGCAATAGTTGCCCATGCAAGCGATAACCCAGCCGAACTCCTGCCACAGGATAGCAGCGGGGCACCGCTCTTACACGCTGCCCAGTTCTTCTTTCGAGAGGATTTCTTCGACCCGGTAACTCGGATAAGGCGAGGAAGATTCTACAAACCAGGGGCGCAACCACGCGCACTAACGTGGAGCGTGAGCCCTCATCCGGCCCTAAATCTCGGAGCGATGGGCCGTGCACCGGTTCAGGCGTCCCACGAGTGGAATGCAGCAACGGGCTTATTTCAAAAAGAATTGATCACTTTCCAATCGTTCAGCCTGTGGCATGAATTTCCGGACTTCAAGCCCGGCCACGCCCTGGTAGCTTTGGGAACGAAGCAATCGCCAACCATCTGGAAGGTCTTGTCGGCGGAACCGATCTCAACCGGCGAGGAACTTGTGACGCTAAAGGCACGCAGCGCATTCGGCACTTTACCAGAGCTGAGTAGCGACAAAATCACTGACCCAAGCGACAGGGCGCAGGTCGTCGAGATGATGGAAAAACTGGCCGACACCGTTTATCGGGCAGGCCCGGAGCCTGTTATTCATCTCGCAAGAGATGCGGCTTCGGCAATTCTCCTTGCCGCCGCGCGGCAATATGGAGACAAAAAAATAAGCGCGCTAGACCTCGCCAACACGGCCAGTCTGTTTGAAAAATACCCCGAGCTATCGAATTTAATTTTGTGCAGTCGGCAGCTCGCATCGTCGCTCGTCTCCATTCCAGAGCAAAACAGTCCGAACAGGAACGGCGGGGAAACATGCCCACCATTCGAGAACAAGATGCGGAATTGGCAGTGCTATGCGTCGGCGCGATCGTGCGTGATCTTGGATGGGGGAGTTGGTTGTGAAGAACCAGAGCGCCTTGAGGAAGCGATACTTGATCGAATGTATCGCCTTATCCTTTCTGATGAGCCAGTAGTGCTATAGCAATGAGCGACCCGCTATCAACCTCCATCTCTCTGGCCGCATTGCTTATCTCGGGAGCTACTGCATGGTTAACGCTGTTTCGCAGAGGGACGGTTCGGCTGACCCAGCCGACCTTTATTTCATTTTCGTATGACCTTACACCAAAACCAGAACGACCGGCCATTCCCAAAATTTTCCTCCGCAGCCTCATGTACAGCACGGGAAGACGTGGTCATATCATCGAGAATATGTTCGTTTCCCTCCGTCGCGGAGAGGATCAGCAAACGTTCAATATCTGGGGATATGGAGAGACCGTGAACCTAGTCCGGGGAAGCGGGCTGTATGTGGGAGAAACAGGGGTCGTCTGCAACCATCACTTCAATCCACCAGAGGATGCAAAGGACTTCACGTTCCAAAATGGCGAATATCTGATTGACGTTTTCGCTGCCGTTCTCGGCTGGCACGACCCCATCCATCTGTGTTCGGTGACGTTAACTGTTCCAGACGCTGCGGGAAATGAGCTTAAGCAACCGGAGTGCGCTTATTGGTTTGATTGGGGTCCGGACTCAAAGCGATATCATGGGCATCTGGAGAGGCGCAAAATTATCCGCGCTCCGGGATACGAGGTGGTGCTGAGTTAATAATTGCAGGAGGTAGATGTTGGTGAGCTGGCGAAGGAAGTTTACCGTCATGGTCGAGTGCTGGAAATAATATGTCTGACCGCAATCGCCCCATCATTGATCCTGTGACGGACGAACAACGCCATAAGGAAGAGGCTCTTTCGCGTCAGATCCGCGACGTGGAATCGGCAACCGTCCGCGAAATGCTGCCTCAGACGCCAACACCAGCTGATCTTGTGACTGTGATTGAAAATGCTAGCGGGTTCGCCGAGGCGACGACTAAGAAGTATCGCCATCCCGACAGTCCACCAGTGGCTTGCAAAGAAGGTTGCTATTGGTGCTGTTACCAAAACGTGATGATCTCAGCGCCTGAAGCATTCCGTATCGTTCGTTTTCTGCGGAACAACATGGAGGATGGTATTCGGGATGACGTCGTTGGACGGCTCCGGAAACTTGACTGCAAAACTCGGGGCAGCACGTCAAGCTCACGCGCGAAGCTGCGGTTACCGTGCGCCTTCTTGCACGATGGACGCTGCATGATCTACCCGGTGCGCCCCCTTGCCTGTGCGGAGTTCACTTCATACAACGTACAGGACTGCAAACGCGGACAACGCATCGGGTTCGAGTGCGATAGCGTTATTCATGAAAAGGCACGATTGATCGCTTACGGCGCCATTTCTCGGGGCATGTTTGACGGATTGCGGGAGGCGCTGCCGACGTCAGATAACTCTCCACTTGAACTCACGGCGGCGGTCGTTGCTGCGCTAGATAACGTGGACGGCGAAACGGAGTGGATTCATGGCGGCGACATATTCTCAGGAGCGCACCTTGTCGCTGAGCCAACCGTTTCACCCTCCAGCCGGTAGAAGGCAAAATGTCAGCGCCATACCACGACCCCCGCATGTTATGGGCTATGCCGCCAGACAGGTTTAATGCTTGGCGAGCAGCTAATGATTTGCCCTTACTCCTCGAGTTTTTTCTGAAGCGTCTGCCAGGCTTCCAGCAGTGGATGAACGAAAATGATATCGATGCTGCCGCCTTCTGCAACCTCGTACCTACCGGGGACTGGTTTGAAGGTGAGCGCAAGCTTGTCATCCATACCCAAAACGATGCCAGAACGTTCTCATATCTTCATGCGCTGACGCCTGGCCCCGAAGATTCTATGGTGGCACTGCGCGAGCGTGTTCGACCCGAGAAGGTCTTCACCGAGGTTGAACCCTATCTCACGTGGGCGCGCCGCAATTTGGGCGCTGACCGATTTTTCTCAATTGATGGGGTAAATCCTGCGAAGACAGCCCGGCCGGTTTTCACTAGCTGGCGTGAGGTCGTCGGCGTGCCCCTATCATCAAGGGTAACGCTCCTTAGGGATTTTGACCTGCTCAAGCTGGGAGAGGTGTCTGTTGGCGACATGATTGCCGTCGGCGGGCGCAACCTCGATTTTGCCGATCTAGACGGCATAACCATCACCGGCAAGGATCACGGTAGCTTCTCGGCGCCCATAAACTTTAGTTCCTGCCGCAACATGCAATTCGATCATACGGAAGTGCATTTCTACAAATTTAACCGTTGTTATCTGAGCAACTTCTTGTGTTTAGAGTCCTGGTTGTACGACATAACGTTTACGAACTGCAATCCGTGTGAGGTGAAATTCGTCCGATCCAATCTGCATAAAGTGTCGTTCGTTTCGAGTCCGATTCGCCCGACCTTCTCTGATTGTGAGCTGAGGGAAATCAGTTTTACACCCGCTCCAGAGATGACACCCGCCGGAGTGGCCGAAATTCATCGCCTGTTCCGTAGCGCCTATCAACAAGGCGGACAAACGCAGGAGGCTGCGGAACACTACTACCTAGAGCGGACGTATCGGCGGAAAACCCTGTTTTATCCGTATGACGATTACGACTACCGAGGACTGTTCCCCGCAGTCGTGCGTGGCGTGCGGAGCAAGGACGTTCCGCGCCTGCTGGAAGAAGGACAATATTCCGAATTGCAATGCAAGGAACAGATCAAGACGCACAGGCGGTACTTGTGGTCCGTTTGGACTACACCGCGTTTTGCCTGGCGCGCCCTACGATTCAAAGCAAGGTGGCTGGGATCATGGCTCGACAATATTTTATGGGGCTACGGTGAGCGCCCCCTTCGCATTTTCGGCGCTGCTGGGGTAATGATCCTCGTGTATGCCGCCTTATACGGCTATTGGCGCGATGCCCTGAATGCGGCGGCTGGAGTGCGCTACTCACTCCTTGACTGCCTGTATTTGTCCTTGGTGACGTTCTCAACATTGGGTTATGGCGACATAACACCCAAAGAGCCATTCATGAAACTGCTGTGCGGGTCTGAGGCCGTACTCGGTGCGTTCACGATGGGTCTCGTGGTTGCGGGCTTTGCCAACAAAAGTCGGTATTGATTATACGACGGCATGCACACAACTTAACGGAGTCGCGGGGTAGAGAAACTGCAGAGAGGAGTTTCAACAGTCGGTTCCCCGGTTTGGTTGTTGTCTACAGCTGTGGCAATTTGGGTAGCGAATCTAATAAGGTATCGTAATGGCAAGAGACGTTGTGGGCTGGGAATGGGGTAACGCCAGACAGCTGCGCGCGCAACATAAGCGCGAAGCGACGGAGAGGCGTCGTGTCGCTCTTGAACGTGGAAAGGCCGAACGCGCCCTGCAACAGGAAGTGCGGCGGTTGCAGATTGAAGAGCGGATCACTCGGGCCATTGAGGCCACGTGGACCCTGGGCGGAAAAGGCGGCGCGACATTCTACGTCTACGTGCTGGAACGGCTTCCGGTCGATCCGGCGGACAAAGTGAAATACGTGGGTGTCACCGACGATCCGCGACGGCGGTACTTGGAACACCGGCGCTGCGGGCGGCTCGGTGCTGCGGATTTTAGAATGGTCTTGGTCGGCGAGGTTCGGTTTCCCAAAGCCAAGTTACGGAGGTCATTCGAGCATCGACCGTGGTCCGGTCTGTATTTCGGCAACCCGATCAACATGCGACAGGTCAGGCAAGCCGAGAAAACGATCGCTGAACGCTATCGCGCCAAGGGCTTTGAGTTAGTCAATGCGGATTAAATCGCCCAGCGCCTTACCCTTGGAGGAACGGGCTGGTAACACGACGGGTATGCTTTTTTCATCACTACTTCACCGCACCTTCCTTGGCGAGTTTTGAGGACGGTTCGTGTATCCAATTATCCAAGTACTAGACGATGCATCCGATCTACCTGAGCAATTGGGCACGAAATACAAGTTCTGGTTTCGTGATGCATCCAATCAGCAATGTCTTTTCAAAGAAGGGCGCCCAAATACCGGCGAGAATTGGGCCGAGAAGGCTTGTTGCGAGCTGTGCGCGTTGCTGGGCATTCCCCACGCTCACTATGATTTGGCCGCCTGGAGGCATCGCAGCGGCGTGGTCTCGCCGACATTCGTACCGGATGGAGGGCGCCTCGTCCATGGGAACGAGCTACTCGCTAAGTTTGTTTCAGATTATGAGCGCGAGAAACGCTTCCGTGCTCGCCAGCATACCGTGGCTGTTGTAATGGGAATAATGCGTTTCCCGGGAATTCTCTTGCCTTCAGGACATATTCCTCTTGAGCAGATCAAAAACGCGGCCGGAATGTTTGTTGGTTATTTGATGCTCGATGCATTAATAGGAAATCAGGATCGTCACCATGAGAACTGGGGGCTGATTGTGTTGAGCGAAGGCAAGGTTATGCTTGCCCCAACTTTTGATCACGCCTCCAGTCTCGGACGCAACGAGACCGATGCGGAGCGGACAGCAAGGCTCACAACACGGGACCAGGGCCGAAGCGTGGAGAAATATGTGGAGCGGGCAAAGTCAGCGTTTTTCCATACGCCCACGAGCGAAAGACCCTTTACAACACTGGAGGCATTTCAGGAGGCCGCTAAACTTGATCCGGAGGCGCGGGATTATTGGCTAGAACGGCTGGCGGCTACCGGCCTTGCCGATTACTCTGGTATCTTTGACAATATCCCGTCCCAAGAAATTACAAAGCCAGAGAGGGAATTCGCCCTCAAAATGCTAGAAGTTAACCGAGACAGATTGTTGCGAGTCCAGGAGGCATGAAGCTGTTATGAAGGCGTTATTCGTAGCCTGGCAAGAGCCGGGTTCTCGTCGATGGGTTCCAGTAGGCCGTTTGACCTACGAAAATGGCGCGTACCGCTTTGTTTACACGCGCGGTGCCAAAAATTCCAAGAACTTCACTCCGTTCGGGCGTATGGTGGACCTCGACGCTGCCTATGTGTCTGATGCGCTGTTCCCGCTTTTTGCTAATCGCGTTCTGCCTAAGTCACGTCCGGAATATCATGACTATCTTCGTTGGCTTGGGCTGAGCGAAAAGACGCATGACGACTTGGAGGTTCTCGCGCGGACTGGTGGGCTACGGGCAACCGATACTTTGGAATTGATTCCGTGTCCTGAGCCTACGCAAGACAATTCATATGAAGTTTATTTCTTCGGTCACGGTTTGCGACATTTGCCTTCCGAGCACCAAGAGCGAGTGAACACTCTAAAGTCGGGCGAACAACTGTTTCTAATGCGGGACATTCAGAATCCCTACGACCCAATGGCGCTTCTGATGCGCACTAACGATCCCATGTCTTTGATTGGATATTGTCCGCGTTATTACTCAACAGAGTTCACGCGCCTTATCGATGCAGTTAAGCAGGACAAGATTAAAGTAACCGTGGAGCAGGTGAGTCCGGACGCGCCAAGTCAGCTACGGATTCTCTGCAAGCTGACTGCGCCATGGCCCGCGAATTTCTTCCCTTGTTCAAGAGATGAGTTTGTGCCATTGGCCTAAGCGCCCTTTGCACACGGCGTTGTCCGTGAAACCGCCTGCAATACACACCTTGCCATACAGTGGGGAACCCCTCTCGTTGAGGTCGATGGCACATGACTCGTCTTTTGCTACCATCCTGCTACCACTCCGAGCCGACCCAGATCATAAATCTAACCAAGGACGGTTAAAATGAAACTGACACGCCGCCTCGCCGTTACGGTTTTTCTTGTCTCGCTGAAGTGCAGAACGACTTACTCCACTTTATCCTTCGCCTTCGCTGCTTGAGTGGTCTGCCACTGCATGTTGCTGGGGTCGTCCTTGCCGCCGCGCTTGAGCGGTGTGGTGTGGTCAATAACATAACCGGGGCAAGAACCCGACGACTTACCGGTTGAAGGGCAGGGATGCGATTTCTTGAATTCGTTCTTCGCATGCTCGCTGCGCCCGATGTGGCCGTTTTTATCTCGGGGAACTCCCTCGGCCTTGTTTGAGTGATGCTCCCCCGATTTGCCTTTCGCTGGTTTGGTCTTGTGAGTCGAGGAATGCGAGCTGCTAGAAGAATGGCCAGATGAATGCCCGCTGCTTCCACCACGGGCGAACGCTGATGCTGAGATGGCCAGCAACACGGCGCAGAGAAAGGCGATTATTCTCATTGTTGCCTCCTTGGTTACAGAAACCCTACGAGCTTCATAGTGCCGGGTCAACGGGCAGCCACAGAGGCAACAACGACCATGAAAGCGTGGCCGTGTGGCTGTCTCTTATCCATGGCCGATACTCTTGAAACATCGCGTGAAATCACCCAAAAGCCGGCAAAGTAAGAGACACGAAACAGAGCGTATAGGTATTATTTTTCAAAGCGATATGGAACAATAGGCTAGCCGTTTCGTAATCAGTAGGTCATCGGTTCGATTCCGGTCACCGGCACCATTAATCAAAGACTTAGAAGCGAAGTAAAACCGTTGAGAAAATTCTGCGAAAACTACCCCTGAATTCTCCGTAGATTGTTCTTGGGACAATACTGACTTTACTATATCCTTGCAGAGTAGTACCGTATAAGGTACACTTTATAAGTGCCCAGCCAGCAAAAGCTCAATGCCGTTTTTTACCGAAGCGCTAACGGCCACGAGCCGGTACGCGACTGGCTGAAAGGTCTTCCCAAACAGGACCGCAAAGCGATTGGCGAAGACATCGCTTACGTGCAGTTCAAGTGGCCAATTGGCAAACCCCGCGTCGATCATCTACGCGGTTCGATTTGGGAAGTGCGCACCTCGCTCGGTAATCGCATCGCGCGCACGTTGTTTGCCGTCGTGCGCGGACAGATGGTACTGCTGCACGCCTTCATCAAGAAGACCCAGCAAACCCCGAGCGAGGCGATCGATCTCGCGGAAAAACGTTTTAAGGAGTGGCGACATGGCGAAACATAATCCTCATACCGGTTCCACCTTCGATGACTTCCTGAAAGAGGAAGGCTTCTATGAAGCGGTGCAGGCCAAGGCGCTGAAACGCGCCTTGGCCGAGCAGTTGGCCGAGGGCATGGAGGCAACGAAGCTGGGCAAAGCGGGCATGGCACGCAAGATGGCGACCAGCCGCTCGCAACTTGATCGAGTCCTCGATCCGAACAATCTATCGGTGCAGCTCGATACGCTCATCAAGGCCGCGCGCGCCGTCGGCAAGGTCGTCGAGATCAAAATCAAACGGCCGCCGAAGGCCGCATAACGCGGATACAAGTGTCCCTAGCGAATTACAAATCACGCCGCCAACGGCGTCTGAAACGATCGGCAACAGAGCAATTCAAAGCGCGCTAGGCTTTTTCAGGAACCTCAGGTCGGTTCACCTGGATTGCGTTCGTTTCCCTTTGCGAAAATGTATCTGCATGTCATTGAATGTATGTGCATGTATGTGAAGGTTTGTTTAGAGCCGGAAATGACAGCTAAGGTATTGAGCGAGCAAGCAAAACTGGTGTTTCGACGAGCCAATTCGTAATCAGTAGGTCATCGGTTCGATTCCGGTCACCGGCACCATTTAATCAATGAGTTACCTCGTTTTTGAGAAACACGCTGGCAAGTAACAATAAAGGCCAGCTATTTACTTCGCCGCGGCAAGACCTCATGTATCCTCCTAAACCGCACTCGCCGTTCACGGGTTTCTTGTTCAAGCCCATAAGCGAATAATGATATTCATTGCCGGCACCAGATTTCCGGGGCGTTGGTTCGGCTTGAGGAAGCTGGTCTGTCCACGCGTTTGACGTGCATATACAACGTATATACACTGGACTATAATGCAATTTGAATGGGACGAGGCCAAGCGCCGCCGTAATCTCGCCAAGCATGGCGTGGATTTTCTCGATGTGCTACCTGCCTTTGATGGCCGCCCAACGCTGGAGTGGCAGGATGCGCGCCGCGATTACGGTGAGGCGCGCTGGGCGATACTCGCCGAGGTGGAAGAGGTGGTGTTTCACATCACTTTTACGCGGCGCAGCAAGTCCGTCCGGTTGATCTCAGCGAGGAGGGCAAGCCGCCGTGAGCGTGAAGCGTATTACCGTTAAGGATTTTTCCAAACTCAAGAAGGGCAAGACCGACTGGGCGCGTCTGCGCCGCATGAAGGACGATGAGGTTGATTTCTCGGACATCCCTGAGCTCACCGACGAGGAGTTGGCGCAAATGGTGTGGACCGCGCCGCGGTCCGAGACCAAGGTTACGATCTCCATGCGCGTGGACCCGGACGTGCTCGACTGGTACAAGCGTCTGGGCCGTGGCTATCAGTCGCGCATGCACATGGTGTTGCGTGCCTTCATGCAGACGAGGCAGACGCGCGGCAAGCCGAAGAAGCCAACCCGCCGCGCGGCTTAGGCCAACGCATATCCTCAGGTCTCCTGATTCTGAATATACGCTCGCACCCGCGTTGCGCCACCGAGGATCCGCGCATTTTCTTCGTGACGGACGAGGAGGGCGGGACAGTGGATTATTCCAGTCTCGGGGCGGGTGGTGTGTTGCATTTCGGCAGCTTTAATTTTCGGGGCAGAGGCAGCCAAGCGCATTATCCAGTGTCACTGATGGCAAATATCGCTTGGCAAACGTAACTCAAGCTATTGATATCATAAGCCCCTAATTCTGCCCGTATTATTTGCCAAATCAGAGATAACTCTTTGATTCACCAAGAGTGAAGAAAAGTTTCGTAATCAGTAGGTCATCGGTTCGATTCCGGTCACCGGCACCATCTAATCAATGAGTTATCGAAGCCCGCCTTGTGCGGGTTTTTCATGTGGATGCCATGTAGACACGCGGCCCCTAAAAGAAAGATGGTGGTGCCTTCTGTACAGCAACACTTCCTAATATGGTAATAGCCATATCTGTATGGTAAATTGGATACATGGAATTCGAATGGGACCTCTCTAAGGAACGGGTCAACGTCCGCAAGCACGGGGTTACCTTTTCCGAGGCGGTCGAGAGTTTCTTTGATCCACACGGATTCCAGCTTGTGGATGTGAAGCATTCCCAGGAAGAGGGGCGTTTCTACTGGGTTGGGAAATCGGAGACCGGGCGGGTGCTGACGACCCGGTTTACCCGCCGGGGACAGAAAATCCGGATCATCGGGTCGGCGGAGTGGCGAAAGTTCAGGAGGCTTTATGATGAAACAACCAAGTCTAAGTGACCTGCGCATGGATCATGTGGGCACCCGAAGGATTCGGGCGGCGGCGAAGAAGGGTTCTGTCAAGATCACGATTAATATCGATCGGGACAGCCTGACGTTGCTGCGCGCTATGGCGGAGGAAACAGGCGTTCCCTATCAGAGGCTTCTCAATACCCTTCTAAAGGGAGGCTTGAAGGGGAGAGAAACGATTCAGTCACGAGTCGATCGCCTCGAACGTGAGCTTAAAAAAGTAAAGCGTCGCCTTGCGGCCTGAATCGAAGGCGTGTGGTCTAACAGGACGACTATTGACTGGACCCGTTCTGTCAACTCCCTCGGAGTCGGGGCCACGAGCAGTGTCACGAATATGACCTGTTACAAGCCCGGGACCGTGGTCACCGGAACCAGGTATTACATCCTCGCAGTCGATGACCAAACCAATCAGGTGATTGAGTCGAATGAGACCAACAACGTACGGGCGGCGACGGGGCAGGTGTGGTGGTGAGGGGTGTCTCTTATCGGCTGCCGAAACTCATAAAACATCGGGTGAAATCGCCCAAAAGTCGGGAATATAAGAGACACAAAACAGGGTACATAGATATTATTTTTCAAGACGATAGTGAATCATCGGCTGGCCGTTTCGTAATCAGTAGGTCATCGGTTCGATTCCGGTCACCGGCACCATTAAATCAATGAGTTGCGGGATATTATTTTCCCGTCTTTGTCTCTTATTCCGTGTTCTTGGCAAATTCCAACTCATGCCGCATAGGTCACGTTCATCCGGCGCCTTCTCTCAGTGTCTTGATTGAGATGAATAGTTGGGAAGGCGTGTCAGGGAAACGCAAGAAGCCATAACGCTCGTAGAACATGCGTGCTTTATCGTTTTTGGCATCTACAATGAGTGCGTAGACGGCAAGCGTCTCGGCCGCTTGCAGCACGCGGTGAAAGGCATCGAACAGCAGGTATTTCCCTAGACTTTGTTTTTGACATGAGTGTTCTACGGCAAGTCTCCCAAGTAATGCCGCTGGGACGGGGTAGTGGGGAAGGCGTCTGGCCTCTGTCTCGGGGAGGTTCTTCTTGCTGAAACTTGTTGCGCTAAGGGTGTAATAACCAAGCACATTAGATGTACCACGTTCCAGCGCTACGTATACGCGACTGACACCGCGGCGCATGTCCTGCATTGCTTGGCGGTGCAGGTAGTCGTTCAGCGCAGGCTCACCGCAATCGAAATTCTCGCGCTGGTGGCGGCGGGTAAGTGGCTCAACGACTGGTGGTAGGGTGACTGGCATCCTCAGGCAATTAGCCTGCCTTGGTTCGGTACCAGCGGAAACCTTCTTTCAGCGCACGATTCGGTTTCGGTGGACGATCCAGGGCTTTGCAAAACGTTTCCCAGTCGGCAGTGGAGAGTAAGTGATGTTCGTGTGACTTCAGCACTTGGTCGGCGGCATTCACGGCCTGTGACAATACGAAATCAGTTACCGACTTCTGGGAGTAGGTGGCAGCGCGTTCGAGCTTGCGTTTGGTTGCGGCATCAAGGCGCAGGTGCATGCGGTCTCGCTTGGGACTAGTCTTGGATAACATGATCAATCCTCCTGTACGCCATTCTGGCGCACATAGCGCCATTTGTCAAAGCGACGTTGAGTTGCAGTAGCAAGCAGTTAAAGTTTTGCGTCTATTTACTGATTACTGCCACTCTCTGAGCTATTTAGTCACAGCCTATCGCCACTTGCGGGCGTCTCTTATTCACTGCCGAAACTCGTGAAAACTGCCCGAAACTCCCCAAAAGTTGGAAATATTAAGAGACACGAAACAGGGCGTATAGATATTATTTTTCAAGACGATATGGAATTATCGGCTAAACGTTTCGTAATCAGTAGGTCATCGGTTCGATTCCGGTCACCGGCACCATCTAAATTAATGAGTTATCGAAGCCCGCCTTGAGCGGGTTTTTTCATGTAGACAAATCCCAAATACCGCGTTTAACGGTTATGTTTGACGAATGGGAAGACGTTAGTCAGGCCCAGGAGGTCGGTGACCAGCAGCACGATGAAGATAAATACGAGTGCACCGATGAGGCCATCGCCGCCGGCCGGCAGCTGATCCATATTGGTAGCCAGGGTCTGCATTTCTTCATCCGTCAGGCTGTCCACACGCGCCTGAACCTGCGCGGGATCCACGCCGCGGGCCAGGAGCTGGGCTTGCACGTCATCGCGGTTGAGCGCGTTGTGCAGGCGCTCGCGGTATTGCTGAGTCTGTACGACGTTGACCATTGCCTCGGTGCCAATCATGCCGGCGTGCGCCGCGGGTAGATACAGGTTCAGCGCAAGCAGACTGAGGACGACCAGGTGGCTGACGGGTTTGGTGAGGCGACGAAGCGTTTCCATTTTAGATCTCCTGAATAGTGAGTGTATATGTTACCTGTTACGTATTTCTGTTTCCCTTTGTAATCAAGAGCGCCATCTGCCTTTACCGATACCCATAATGAGACTGACGAGAAATATCACGAGAAAGATGAAAAACAGGATTCGCGCAATTTCGGCGGCACCCACGGCGATGCTGCTGAACCCAAAGACCCCGGCGATAATGGCAATCACGAAAAACACAGCAGTGTAGTAAAGCATGACTACCTCCTTCATTAATGCGTGTTGCGGCTAAGAGAGAAATTGTGCGCAGCAGACAGTCGTGCACAACCTGTCCTCCGTTAAGCATTAAATACGGGGACTGTGATCCCTCTGGGGTCCGACAAATTCCTTGATCTGCTTTTCAGTTGCCTGTTTTGTGGTGCCATAGGTCTTCTGCATTTTGCCGGTGAACTGCTCGTGTCTGCCCGCAATCTTGCTCAGGTGATCATGGGTCAGGTTGCCCCACTGTAACTTCACGTTTCCTTTGAACAGGGTCCAATTACCTTTGGCAGTGTCCCAATTCATATAAGCCTCCTGCAACCGTTATTTGACATGAATATCGTTGTCGACCGATTTTACACCGGCGACACCACGAGCAATCGTCGCAGCTTTATCGGCTTCCTTTCTGGTGTCAGCGGATCCGCTTAGATGCACTACACCTTTAATGGTTTCGACGCTGATATGGAGGGCGCTCACTTCCTTGTCGGCGACCATTTCGGACTTCACTTTGGCGGTGATCGACGCATCGTCGATGTACTCACCGGTGCTCTCTTGTGTCTGCGTACCAGCACAACCTGCCAAGCCAATCAGCAGCACAGCCGTCCATACCCAGCTTCTATTCAATAAATATTTCATCGTTGACTCCTCTTGCAATTAGACCGACGTAGGTCGGCGAAAACTTTCTGAATGGAGCTATGGCTCAGCCCCGAGGAGAACCTCTATGGGTGCCATGGCAGCGTCACGGTATCTGCTCCTATCGATTCCTGCATGGTATACAGCCACGCTGCGTACTGGCCTGGATAATCTGGCGTGGCACGATGTTTCGTCAGCACAATTGGGTAAATATAAGAAAAAGCGTCAGCGAATTCCGTGCGCTAACGAACATAGCACAGCGTTTTTGTAAAACCGGACTAGCGAAGAGATGGCGCGAGAATTTTCAAGGGCTTAGGGTGCGATCATCACACCTATTTATACCGGACGCGGGTGAGCGGTTTCGCGCATGATCTCGGTAACGTCCCGGCCGATCCCGCGATAGCCGGTAAAGCGGCCGGATGCGTCGAACATCGGCTCCCCGCTCACCTGAAAATATTGGTGCGCGCCACCGGCATCGATCCGGCTGCAGACTAAATCCAAGAACGGCCGCCGTGCCGCTATGTTCGCTTCGAGCGCCGCGCGCTCAGCCTCATTCCAGCGTGCCACCTGCGCATCCTTGATTTCGCCGAGCAAGGTATCGACCGGGGTGCCGAGCATCTCCTGCACCGGGCCGTAAACCTTGGTGAAATGCCCGTTCTCGTCCTGCTCCCAGTACCAGTCGGATGCCAATTCCGTCAAACGGCGAAAGCGCGCTTCGCTTACGCGCAGTTCAGCCGTGCGTTCCTGCACCGTCTGTTCCAGCACTTGGTTGTAATGTTCGAGTTGCTTGTACAACAACCGCACTTCCAGCATGTTGTGAATACGCGTCTTGACTTCGACCAGGTCAAACGGTTTGGCTATGAAATCCTTCGCGCCGGAGGCCAACGCCCGCAGCTTGTGGCCCGGTTGGGCCGTAATCACGAGTATCGGAACATAGCCATCGGTTTCGATTTCCTTCAGGCCTTCCATCACCTGGAAACCATCCATGTCCGGCATCTGTAGATCGAGCAGAATCAGGTCGTAGTGGTTGATGTGATGCAGCGCGCAGACGGCACGCGGATCCATCGTCGACGAAATGCACCGATAGCCGGCTTCCTGCAGCATTTGCTCCAGCATCTGCACATTGGTTTCCTGATCGTCTACGATCAGGATGCTGGCGTTAAGAATATCGGCGGTACTAATCATCACAGCGGTCCTGATATAACTGCGTCGTCTAATCTTGCTTCAGCAAGGTCCAGCGCCGTGTCCAGCGCATCCATGAACTCGTTGACTTTGATCGGCTTGGTGAGATAGCGAAAGAATCCTGCCTCCAGGCCTTTCTTGATATCGCGCGGCATGGCATTGGCACTGATGGCAATCACCGGAATGTGCGCTGTTACCGGATTATCACGCAGGATTTTCATGGCTTCGAATCCGCTGATGCCAGGCAGGTTGATGTCCATCAGGATCACCTCCGGGAGGTGGGCGCGCGCAAGCGCTATGCCGAGATTGCCATCGTGCGCGCTCAGCATGCGTAGATGTGGGTGATCCTCAATTATTTGCTCGACCAGCATCAGGTTGGCCGGATTGTCTTCCACGTAGAGCAGGGTGCGCAGCGCCCCGTTTTCCTGAGCTTGCGGCGAAAATTCTGTGGACATTGCATTTCCAGCAGCAAGTTGGGGCGTAACGTCCCGGATCAGTTCGATCCAGAATTTGCTGCCCACTCCGGTGGTGCTTTCCACGCCGATTGTGCCTCCCATCAGTTCGACCAGTTGCCTGGTTACCACCAATCCGATGCCCGTTCCTTCCTCGTTGCCTGTCTCTTGCCCGAGACGATTGAATGGCTGAAATAGCTGCGCCAGTTTTTCTGGAGGCAATCCCGCACCGCTGTCTTTGATGCTGATGCGTATGCGTTCCGGGGTGCTTGCGGTGCACTCCACCTCGACCGTTCCATGCTCGCGGTTGTATTTGATCGCATTGGAAAGCAGGTTGATCAGAACTTGCTTTACCCGGGTTCGATCGGCATTGGCAAACCAGGTGTGGTCGAATGGGAGAAAGTTTATATGGATGCCGTGTTTTTGCGCCTGCGATTCGATCATGGCTTGGCATTCGCGCATGACGTCGATCAGCGAAACCGGCTCTCGCGACAGCGAAAGCTTGCCGGACTCGATCACCGCGAGATCAAGGATTTCGTTAATCAGTTCCAGTAGATACCATCCTGCCTTGATAATCTGGTGCAGCCTTACATTCTGGGCGGCCGTTGGCGGCGGTGAACCGGCCTCCAGCAACTGGGCGAAGCCGAGGATGGCATTGAGTGGGGTGCGCAGCTCATGGCTCATGCTGGAAAGGAAATCCGATTTGGCGAGGTTGGCTTTTTCCGCCACGAATTTGGCGCTCTCCAGCTCGGCGTTCTTGTCCTGCAGCGCTTCATAGAGCAGCGCCCGTTCTGCTTCCACCTGCTTGCGCGCGGTATTATCCGTGCCAATCAATAGATAGCCGATGATCCCACCTTGAGCATCGCGCAGCGCCGTGACCGACACCACCGCCGGAAAGCGGCTGCCGTCCTTGCGGATATAGGTCAATTCGTAGATGTCCTCGATGCCGCGCGAGGCCTTGAACACCAATGCCTCGAAGCCCGGCCTAATCGGGGTTGCCAGCTCCAGGCTCAATGTTTTGGCGCGCGCGATCACTTCCTGCGGATCGGAAATGTCGGCCGGGGTGATCTTGTTCATCACGTCGGCGGCCGCGTAGCCCAGCATGCGCTCGGCGCCGACATTGAATATTTGAATCACACCCTTCGCGTCAGTAGCGATACTCGAGAAATTGGCGCTGTTGAAAATCGCGTTCTGCAGGGCCCCCGCCTTGAGCAGCGCCTCTTCGGCCTGCTTGCGCGCGGTGATATCACGTAAAATGCCGGTAAAGTAACGCTGACCACCTAGCCACATCTCACTTACCGCCATCTCCATCGGGAAAATACTGCCATCCTTGCGCCGGCCCACAACCTCGCGTCCGAGGCCGATGGCGCGCTCTTCCTTGCTCGCACTGTAATACTCGAGGGAACCGTTGCGCTGGTCTCGATCAAGCTCGGGTATCAGCAGGCTGAAGTTTTGGCCGACGAGTTCTGCGGCGGTATAGCCAAACATTCGCTCAGCGGCCGGGTTAACTGTCTCGACGATGCCGCCGCGGGCATGGAGGGTAATGATGCCGTCCACCACGGTATTGAGAATCGTCTGGATCAGCGCGGAACTGTCACGCAAGGCTTGCTGAGCTGCATATTCTCCGGTGACATCGCGGAACACCAGCACGGCACCGGCCACCTGACCGTCGCGGCCGCGAATCGGTGCGCAACTGTCGGCGATATCGCACTCGCTGCCATCGCGTGCAATCAGTACGGTGTGGTTGGCCAGGCCCTGTATCGTGCCATGCGCCAAGGTTTCCAATACTGGTATAGTGGCGGGTTGACGGGTTTCTTTGTTGATGATGTGAAAAATCTCGTCCACCGGGCGACCACTGGCTTCCGCCTGCTTCCAACCGGTGAGTTGTTCGGCAAAGGGGTTCAGGAGCGTCACACGTGCTTCGGCGTCGGTTGCTATCACTGCATCGCCGATAGAGTTGAGCGTAACCGCGAGCTTTTCCTCGCTAACCTGCAAAGTGGCGTTGGTCTGCTGCAGTTGTTTATGCGTCTCCTCCTGAATCTCGAGCAAATGCTGTTTCTCTGCTTCCACCTGCTTGCGCGCGGTATTATCCGTGCCGATCAGCAGGTAGCCGATAATTGCGTTTTGGGCATCGCGCAGTGCCGTGACCGACACCACCGCCGGAAAGCGGCTGCCGTCCTTGCGGATATAGGTCAATTCGTAGATGTCCTCGATGCCGCGCGAGGCCTTGAACACCAATGCCTCGAAGCCTGGTGCAATCGGGGTTCCGAGTTCAACGCTTAGTGCTTTCGCGCGCGCGATTACTTCCTGCGGATCGGAAATGTCGGCCGGTGTGATCTTGTTTATCACGTCGGCGGCCGCGTAGCCCAGCATGTGCTCGGCGCCGACGTTGAAGATCTGAATGACGCCCTTCGCGTCAGTGGCGATACTCGAGAAATTGGCGCTGTTGAGAATCGCGCTCTGCAAGGCCCCGGTTTTAAGCAAGGCCTCCTGGCGTCGGACCTCGGCGATGCCTTCCGCCGTGCCAGCGGCGAGGTTGAGAATGGTGGGATCGCGTATTTTTTTTGACATGGTCGATCTCTGTAAAAGTGCGAATTAGTCTGGCGGATCGGCGTGGCCGAGGGTGCGAGCAGCACCTCACCTACTTATACGCCCATCCTGCACAAAAAAATGCATGTTTTTGCTTGCAGGCGCTGGGGAGAGGGTAAATTGAGTCCATGGATGAATTTTGAGCAACAATGCTTAACTATAGCGATCAAACCCGCCGCTCTCCGTGCGCTACCGCACACAAGGTGGAGATTTGATGCAAAGCGTGAAACAGGGCGAAGGATTAACCGTGACTGGCTGAGGGAAGTCCCTGGCGATTACGTATATCGCACAGCAAACGATCGTGTTCTTTTTTGACTACCGCATAGCATTCACACACGCGCGACTCCAGGCCCGACCGGTCAAGCACGGAGATGTGGCCACGACGGTAGCGAATGCACCCCGCTTGCTGCAAATGCCCGGCGGCCTCGGTGATGCCTTCACGTCGCACGCCGAGCATGCTGGCAATCAGTTCCTGCGTCATAGTCAACTCATTCGAGGGCAAGCGATCGAGGGTCAGCAACAGCCAGCGGCACAGTTGTTGCTCCACTGCATGGTGGCGATTGCAGACTGCTGTTTGGGATACCTGTGTAATCAGCGCCTGGGTGTAGCGCAGCAACAAATGCTGCATCACTCCGCCACGATTGAACTCCTCCATCAGCAACCGCGCCTTCAGTCGGTAACCGTGGCCCGCGGTCTGCACGATGGCCCGGCTAGGTGTGGTATTCCCGCCCATAAAGAGCGAAATGCCGAGTACGCCCTCATTGCCCACCCCCGCGATCTCGGACGATGCGCCATTCTCCATCACGTAGTGCATGGACACGATGGCGGTTGTCGGAAAATAGACGTGCTGCAACTGGCCACTAGATTCATAAAGAACCTCGCCCAGCGGCATCGCGACCAACTCCAGATGAGGAACGATGCGATCGAATTCAGCCGTGGGCAGGGCGGCGAGAAGATAGTTTTGATTGGGGCTCGGCGTGGTATCCATATGCGGTCTCCGAATGATTACCTAAGCGGCATGAGCATCACGCGAACAGCATACACGCATTGTTCCCTGGCGTGTTACCGCACAGAGCGCGCAAGTAACGGATTTCCTCGTGTCTAAGATCAATAACCTGCTAATTCGTCGGGATCTCGTTGTGGCACTGGGCGCGGCTGGTTTGGCAGAATTAAGACAGACGCCCTGACAGTGTGCGTTCTATTAACGTGGCGACCTTGCCGGCAGATCGGCGTCCGTTATTACCGGATATGAAAATCGCTCCCGCCGAACAACCCGATCAAGCCGATAAGAATCAAATATATTGCGACGATGTAGTTCAGCAGACGCGGTACAACCAGAATGAGAATGCCGGCGATCAGCGAAACCAGCGGGGCGAGGCCTAAAGTCATGTTCATGTGTACCTCCTTGGTCAATAGTGAACTGGGGTAGTGCCATTATACTCACTTCGACTGCGTGATCCTGGCGGCTATCAACCAGAGGAATGGCCTTGCGGTGGTGAAGAAGGAATCTAACCGCTTGCTGCCTGAAATAAAACAAAAATCTCAAAACCGAGTTAATTCACAGTTAGATTGTCGACGTTCGAACTCGCGTCTTCCGCTTTCTGGGCGGTCAACGATATCTGCGGGTATGCGTCGGCCCAGGAAGACTCTGAACAAGTCCCTTTCCCTATTTTCGCAACCTCTTCATGTCGCTCCACCGGGTTAGGTACTCTACCTGAGCCGTATCATCGGAATCACTGAGCGCGCCAACGCTGAACAATAAACCGATAAAGACAGAGAGTACAATAGAGATTAAAGACCATATTACAATGGTTAACATGTTTATTCCTCACGCCCCACGTCAGGGATAGGTTGGCTTGCATCGCGAGCAGCGACGCTCTTCATGTGTGTTCCTAGGTCCGCACGATATTTCGACCCACAGCGCGGTTTTTAATCAGGCCTTTCCTGCCGCGCCTTTTCGTGGCTCGTTTTTTGGCGGCGGTCATGCGACCGCCTTTGCTCTTTTTTGCCATCTGAATTTCTTCTGATCACGTATTTACATGCATTTCGAAAAGTTACTGTTGCACCAGCTGGCACCACGTTCTGTGCGTCGCGACACATAAACAGAAATATTCCTGTAGCTAGCATGGCGCGTGTACGCCACTGCGCCGCCCTCACTTACGGTATACAAGTGATGCGCATGGCAGCCATGCTGTCGTGCCACGGCAACAGTGCGAATTTTCGCCTCGCCTTGCAACTGTCTCGAATCTGTCGCGCACAAGGAGAAACGCTCATGGAACAACACACCCTCAAAGGCGCCGCATCGAATGAAAACAGCGGCTCCTCAACCTCCAAATAAACCATACTAAGCAAGGTTATGCTGGCTAATAAGATTGATAAAAAAAACAATGCATTCGGGATTGCCTGGACTGTCATCGAGTTTGTCAGGAAACGGCCCTATACCTGCATGCAGAAGGAAGTCAGGCAGCAGTGAATCATGTTCGGTTGTTGCTCGATTGTGCGACGGCCTGTCAGGCCAGTGCAGATTTAATGGCAAGTGATTCCGACCTGCAGCGACGATTTTGCGCCGCTTGCGTCGAGATGTGCCTGCAGTGTGCTCAGGAATGCGAGCACTTCGCAGGCAATGTTCAAATGAAGGCCTGCGCCAATGCCTACCGCCGTTGCGACGAAAGCTGCCGGCAGATGGCGATCAAGCCGGCCGTTACCGCTGCCTCGTGCGCGGACTGGATCGATGGCTTAGCCGTCCAACACTCCTAGTGTTTCACCAGTATAAAGGATGCCGGATTAAGGCGATTAGCCGCTGCTAAATGGCCTGCTGTATGTGCGTTATCGCACAGCGCGTTTCAGCAGGTTAGACATAATGAAGAAGCACTGAGCAGTTTAATCACATCTTAATCAGATAACAGATATTTAAGGAGCTAATATGATGGAACAGGCAATAGGCGAATTCGGTTGGATTAAAGGCAAGATGGTGGATGATTTTAAATCGCTCATCAACGATGCCGACGATTTACTGCAAGCGACGGCGAAAGTATCTGGCGAAGGGTTTAACTTAACGACGCGCGAGAAATTCGCGGAAATGTTAAAAACTGCCAAAGCCAGCCTGGCGGATGCGGAACAAATTGTCGTCGACAAAGCTAAGCAGGCCGCGACGGCAACCGACGACTACGTGAAGGGCAATCCTTGGACCGCCGTGGGCATCGCCTCCGGCATTGGCCTATTAATCGGCTTTTTAGCCGCGAAGCGTTGATACGTGACGGGAGACCCGTTTATGCGGCATGACACTGATTCTATACACGCGCCGACAGAGGAAGTGTTCAGTTCTATTAAGAACTTCACCGCCAGCTTCGTTTCCCATCTGCATACCCGGTTGCAGCTTTTTGCAACCGAGTATGCCGAGGAAAAACTCAGACTGGCATCGCTTTTATTCAGTGCTTTATCGGCGCTGTTTCTCCTTTTTGTGGCAATAATTCTTGCGGTGCTCTTCGTGATCGTGGCGGCCTGGGACACACCCTATCGTCTGCATGCGGTAGGTGGACTCACGCTGCTGTTTCTGATGGGTGCCGGCATCTTTTGGAGTAGTGTTCGCGCCAAGCTTGAGTCAAAGCCGCGTTTATTCCAGGCCAGTTTGGCTGAGCTTTATAAAGACCGCCAGCAGTTGAATTCGGAATGAGGAATGAAGCGGACATCGAGTTAGCCAGGCAACGCGACACGCTTATTGTGCAAGTCGTTATCGAACGTACCGACCTCGCGCAAAAAGGTACCTCGCTGCGGTCCGCCGCGCATGTGATCGATAAAATCCGCGATGGTATTCAACACCTCAAGAATCATCCGGAGATATTACTGCTGCCCCTCGCTATCACTGTTGTGTCACGCCCGCGACGCTTGCTAACTTTAGGGATTAGTGGTTTCGGATTATGGAGATTGCTGCAGAGTTGGCGACGTCGGATTCTGTCATGAATCTCGTAATCAAAGCAGATCTTGTTATGGCATTTATCGCGGTTGTGGCGCTTTTCATGTTCTTCGGCGGCGGGGCAATGACAGGCGGGGTCCCTAGCGGCGGTACGCCAAGAAGCGATGGAATGCGTGGAATCGGTCGGATGTGAATTCCCATTCTTCTTCCCTTCGGTCTCGGTATTCTTTTCGGTTGGTTTATCTTTGGAAAAAATAACCGGCGGTAATAGCTCTCCCTACCAACTCACTAACGGAGACTTAAAAGATGAAGAAATTCTTTTTTATAAGAGTCACCGGCCGGGGATGCGCCTGGCCGGCAAGCACGCTTTCCAGCCGCTGACCCACATACTCGCGGTTGACGAGGTTCCAGAAAGTATTGAGGTAGTCGACGCGTCCGCTCTGGATATTTTAGGGATTAAATCCATGCTATCACGACGCGCAGCCTGAGCCATGCGTTCGGGATGAATTCTTTTTAG
>Ga0315268_10001915_pt1 | contig 23876 bp, 25 predicted proteins | sample C1_top_MG_FD_204535 | JGI IMG/M metagenome (GOLD analysis project Ga0315268, IMG submission 204535) | Sediment microbial communities from Yellowstone Lake, YNP, Wyoming, USA - C1_top | ecosystem: Environmental > Aquatic > Freshwater > Lake > Sediment | place: USA: Wyoming | collected 2017-08-01
TCTGGAGTTTCCTGAGTTTTTAGCCGAACTCGAAACGTAGCTGGAAATCATCGATGCTATTTGGTCTTATACCTCTCAAAGCAGTCTTGTCAGGATAAAGCAAGTTAAAGATGCCATCCGCTACTGCATAATTGAAAAAGCTCGGAACTCCAAAGAACCTCTTTGATACCAAGAATATCCGTTCTACAAGCATCTTCAGTTTCATACTCTGCCCGATATATACTGCTGCAAAATACGACACTGCCAGTACAAGCACTACGACATTCCGAATGCTGGTATAACTCTGTACCCGTATATCTTCAAGGTTATAACACTGTTTAATATACCGATAGGACTCATCACACTTCCATCGGGCAAGATAATACTCTACGATCCTCCATACGTTCTCCTTCTTGTATATATCAACAGTACAGCTTGTTAAAAGCATCATTGGTTTTATACCGAACCCCTTCACAACAACAAAGTAAAGCTTGTGCTTATAGTGAGGAAGCTTTACTGCTACAGCATTGTATTGAACCTTCCTCCTTTTTTCTTTCCCCTCATCATAAATGATCAAAACGCTCTCATGAGGTGTTGGTAGAGCCTTCGCCATATCACAGCAGTCCTTCCTTTTACCCCTATGGATCAAATCCCTGTCTCTTAACCGGATAACAAATCGTATTGGCTTATCCCTCATGAGATATTTCTCATATATAAAACCCCTGTCTCCACCACGATCTATTGCATGGATCCCTCTATCTCCTATATGTCTGAAAATTGTATCGATTGCCTTTATTATTTGATCATTTTCACTCTTGACCTCTTGAGCCCCGTGTGAATATGCCTCACAGTAAAGGGGAATGACCTTCTTAGACTCTATGTCTGAGGCTACCGCCTTGCATAAAGGATAGCCGTTGCCTATTTCATTTTCGCTGCCATCATAAACCTTTCCCAGAAATTCCATCTTCTTTGCATACTTCTTTCTTATGTCACCAGGGTCTATAGCTATCACCATGTCATCCGTTATCTTTGGTGATGCGAGCCTGCATATCTTATCATTTATTCCTTCAGTGAAATCTCCGTCATCAAGGTTCCTCGATAACCTGTCTTCTGTCTTTATTAATGCCTGGTCTTCTTTAAGTGTCCTTGCTATGTTGCTCAGCTTTACATCCTTTGATGCTTGTATCCCATAAAGCATCTCCTTAATAAGCTTCTGCTTCGGCTTCTTAAACCTCTTTGAAATGATTCCTGAGAATTTTGACAATTGTCCCTTGAGGTTGGCTACTACCTTAGAGTTCACGCTCATGATTCCCCTTTCTCCTTGATAGATAATGGTTTGAAGGTTATATAGGATAATAAACTCAGGAATCTTTTCTTGTTTCAAATAAATATTCTTCCCCACTTGTGTTTTTTGACTTCTTCAGTTATTTCAAAAGGTTAGACGATTAAATGATAGAAAACTCAGGAAACTCCAGTCCAGCATTGGTCTGGGTAAATTTGTCCTAATTTATGGTGATTTTTGTCACTTCTTTTCTATCAATTCTCATTTATATTTTATCTATATAAACCTTCCTCTGCTCAGAGCAAATTAGGGGAAACCCTAAGACGCAGAGCAACGGGACTAAAAGACTTGATGTCTATGTTCGCCGAGCCGCCAGAGGTAAAAAAAACTCTGGCGGTTTTTTAATTTGATTAGAAAGGGGGTGAAGGAGGATGCCCAATAATTTCCATAAAGGAAGGTTTAAGGGGGAGAGTGTTATGAAAAGGGCTTGTGTTTCAGTCATTATGTTTTTTGCATTGTTTGCAATATCAGATACCATTCTTGCGATGACGAATAACGGATATGAAACAGCTCTTCACCATTACTATAGGGGTGAATACAAAGAGGCAATCAGGCTTTTCAAAGAGTATGCAAAGGAGAAACCGGATTCCTCGGTCTATTATTACATCGGATATGCATTATATAAAACCAGGGAATATGATGAGGCGTGTAAATATTTCAAGATGACGTATTTCCTTGACCCCGAGTTTTCTCCGAAACAGGATATATCTTTCCAAAAACATAAAAAGACCCAAAAAGAAATTATAGAACCGCAGGGGAGGAAAGATACCTCAAAGATACCATCTGCAGCTGAAAAGGAAGAAAAACAAATAAAGGGAAGGAAAGGGTCCAGTGTAAGGGATGAAGAGAGGTCAAAGGTAATGGCGCTCTTGACATTGATATATATATTTGCATACAAAAAAGGGTGATTATCATTCAAAGAATTTTTCTTGTTGGGGTTTCTTCTGTAAACATTCCCCTCACATAGACTCTGATTTTGTGGCTTCCTGGACACTCCTTCCCTAAGAGGGTAGCAAGCAATTTTTTCAGTTTTTCTGTTTTTATGTGGAACCTTTCTCCTGTCTGCCCTTTCTTATTGCAGTAAAAAAGAGGAGTTGCTATTATGTAGCGTATGGAAGTCGATAAAATAATTGAAAGGATAAGGCAGACAGAGTCTCCATTGAAGCGGCAGCTCCTTATTGTTGCTCTGATTACCAATCTGCTTGAACAGAAGGGTAAAGGTGCTCCTGTAGTTATAGGTGGATGTGCTCTGTCATATTATTCAAGGGAGGTTTATTTCACAGCGGATATAGATCTTGCATATGCAGATAGAGAGGGATTGGATATTGTATTAAAAGATGTTGGCTTTAAAAAGCAGGGAAGATACTGGGTTAATGAAAACCTGAAGATAGCTATGGAGGTACCGACATCAGTACTCATTGGCGAAAATTCACCAGTCGAGATCGTCGAGTTCGAGGAAGGACTTCAATGCAGGATCATAGGGATAGAAGACTTAATTATAGACAGGCTTAGTGCATGCAAATACTGGAAATCAGAAATAGACTGTGAGATGGTAGATCTGCTCATAAAAAGATATAGGAAAGAGCTGGACTGGACCTATCTCGAGAAAAAAGCGATACTGCCTGAAATCGATATACTGTCAGAGCTTTTGAGATTAAAGGAAAGAGTTACTTAATGAAGGTAAGAACAAAAAAATATGAAGATATATCTCCTGTAGATTTTCTTGTCCTAAGAGACACTCTTGGTCTTAAGAGGTATCGCAAGACCACTAAAAGGGATGAGGAGGAGAAGAAGATACTCTTGGACCTTGGGATAAAAAAGATTGAAGAAAAAGAGAAAGATGATTTTATCCCCCTGGGACATAGGAGAAGGAGACTAAAAATTCCTTAACCCAAATAATGCAGACATTGTTCAAAAATTTATTTAACTCGATAATTTATTGGGAATATCTTTATTGGTTATAGCCATAAAAATATTCCATAAAGCATCAGTTAAAGGTACACTAAGGTATCGAAAAATAAATTTTTTCGCAACATCTGCATTATGTAAATACATTTTTCAGGTTAATTATTTTTATCTTAAAGGATTTTTCGCCTTGTATTTTCGGCTTCTTCTTCGGTGAACTTACCCATAACATAGACTCTGATTTTGTGGCTTCTAAGAAACTCTTTCCTCAAGAGGGCGGCAAGTAATTTTTTCAATTTTTCTGTTTTTATGTAGAACCTTTCCTTGAAAAAACCATCTTCAATGATAAGCAAGTCATCTTCACTCATCTTAACGATGAGTACTGATCTGTTGCGTTTATATGTCCGCACGTCAAGGTAATGACCTATTGGGAGTTTCTCCAGTCTTTCAGTAACAGTCTCTATTAACCTTCTAAACTCTTGCACTTTTAAACATGAATTGAAAAGGCTGTTATCCTATAATTGGCTAAAGAAAATGCAAGCTTATAACTATAGCCAAGAAAGGAGAACAGCCTATGAAAATCCAAAATGCCAAACAAGATATCCAAGTATTATTATCCTGTTTCTCAGGGGCGTTGGAAGATCGAACAGATGACCAAAGACCTCAAACAGAGATTAGGATTTGGAGATTACCAGGTTCGAAATCCACGAGCCATTCAGCGGCATGTGGCATTAACTCTTCTGAGTTATTGTGTCTTAATCCTCCTTAAAATTATCCAATGGTTAAGGGATAAAAACATCCCTTTGGATTTATCAATTCGTCTTCTGGCCTTCTATGTGAGAAAATACATCCTGTTAGAAAATATCACTGTGACCCTGAAAACCTTGAAAATTCAGTTTAAACAAAATATCCTTGAGAGTTATCTCGAGCAATTATGGGTTTGAAAAAGTGCAAGACTTCAGTAACCTTGTCTTGTCAACCATCAGACCTGCTTATAGGGAGGTCGCAGGTTTACTTCAACTTTACCATGAAAGTTACGCATGAAAAGCTTACCCTTACGTGTGAGGTCGTAATAGGTATGATTGCGGTGCTTTGTGACTTTATTACCCCTGTTTATTCTATATTCAACCAGTGGTCTGGTTACCCGCTCCAGATAACCAATACGTTGTAGGGTGTTGATGCCTTTGCGTATGACCTGAGTATCCTCATTCAAACGAGCAGCGAGCTTTTTGCTGAAGGCGGGTCCGGAATGATGGACATAACAGAGGATTTTCAGTTCAAGGTCGCTGAGTTCAGTGTCATTTGTGGTGGAAGTGATTGGTGTTTTTGATTTCATTTTTCTATCATATTTTTCAAACTCTTTACTCTTTTATCAAGATCATACCAGTCAATAAATTCCCTTTCAACCATCCCTGGTAAAATGTCATTTTGGAGTGCGTTCAAAAGTTGCTCTCCGAACCCTCTTTCAACGCATATTCTATCAATCTCTTCATGTTCCAGAATATTTTGCTCTTTTGCAACTATTTCGGCGAATTCATGTGCGATGATTCCTGTTGTTATATCATTATCTATTCTATAGAGGACAGAAATTGCATAATTTTCCTCGCTACTTTTGTAGATAAACTCAGGCTTAAAGAACAATATCTTTTCAAATTCTTCAATCTTCAAGGCCCAGCCCGTTGAAAACACAAGGAGCTCAGTATAAGGTTTGATGAGAGATACCTTCTCCTTAATATCACTGAAACTTTTTCTTACTTTTAGAAAAAGATTTAATATCTTATCTTCCATGACAGCTTTATTCGCTGCATTGCTACTTACCTCATGCTACTCGATTTCTAAAGAGGTGCTTAAGAGGCGGTCTGTTTCAGAAGAATATTGCTGGGGAGTCCTGCGAGAAATACGAACAGATATTCCACAGGCATTTAAAAGTTTAAACAGGGGACGTCCGAAAATAAAAGATTCAAACTCTGCCTTTAGTCCTAATTCAAAATGAGCGTATGAGCGTATGGCCAAGTCTTTGTGGGCAAACTCAGTCAGTTTAGTAAGAGTTTTTGAGGTATCTTTTTCCTCTGGTAAGGCGAATATTAATTTGTTTACCTCATGGTAAGGACATTCTTTCTCATGGTTTTCAATAAGCCACAGGATCGGATCATCAGGATTGATAACGTCAGAGCGTGTAATGGTGTTCTTGCCTATAACAGAAATAAGTTCTGATGTTTCCCAGCATTTCAATAGGCGACATTCCAGGAAACGATGCTCGTAAATCGTACATGAGGCTTTTTCCCCATCATAAAAGCAACAAGCCCAATCCTTTCCTTTTCCTGCTACCTTGACCAGTTCTTGGTGAGATGGCTCTATCTTGCCGCTGAGAGGATTAAACGCCAATTCGGTTTTCCTGATGGTCACCAGGTGTTGATATCCGATATGTCCAGCACGAAGGATTTTTTTATCCTCTTGGTGCAGTACGGGACCTCCTTTTAGGCAACAAGTGCCACATCGAATACAGGTATTTCGTGGGATTCTTTTCTGATTCTTATCCTTTTCCATTTTTATAATTATGTAGAAAAACTACTACTAATACTTAGTAATCAGTTTTTATTCAACCCAAAAAATGTATTTATATAACGCAGATGTTGTGAAAAAATTTATTTTTCGATACCTTAGTGTACCTTTAACTAATGATATGTGGAATATTTTTATGGATATAACCAATAAAGATATTCCCAATAAATTATCGAGTTAAATAAATTTTTGAACAATGTCTGCATTATTTGGGTTAACCGCTTCTATATTCTATAATGGTAAGATACCTTATATTATGAATTATACTGCAAATTTGTCAGCTAATCTACGTCGATTCTATTAAGACTGAAACGCCAGAAACACATATAGAAGCAGGCGATATTGCAATTAATGGAACAGTCAATGTAGTTTTTAAATAGAGAAAGAGCAGGTTTTTAAAGGCCGAGAGCCTCGCTTATCCTTTTCCTCTGTTTCTCGATTACTTTCTGTCCGTGTTCGAGGGTTGCTAAAATCTCCTTTCTGGCGCTCTCTGAGAGCTCTTTCCCTCGTTCTATTATATCTGCTGCTTTATCTTTCATGTCACCTGTGAAGTCACTTACACTTTCAGCTATATCTTCAGCCAGATCGACAGCATCCCTTTTTATACGCTTTGTTGCCTTTGAAATATCTTTTCTCGTCTCACGTCCTGATTTAGGTGCATAGAGCAGGGCAATAGTCGCACCGATCAAACCTCCTAACAGGAATGCCCCCATAACCCTTGTAGCATCTTTGTTCATAATATCCTCCATTAAAAATTTCCTTAGATTAATATAAATGAATTACAGAGTCAACTCTTACAGTAGACATTTTAGCATCTTTTTCCTCTAATGGCAGGGTATGGTATCTGAGCGGTTTCTTTTGCCGGTAGTCCAATCTACCCCCTTTCATCCCCCCTTACCAAGGGGGGATATGAGGGGGGTGAGACAAAAGCCTCGGAGTCCGCCAGAGGCAGACCGAGAATGAGCGAAGATACCATATCCTGCCATTATACCCACAGCTTATAAAAATTGTTAATTTTAATTACGAAAAAAGAGATACACCCAGTAGACATTTTAGCTTGCCTTGGCTATCATTAGAGTAATGAAAGGAGAGAAAGATGAAAAGGAGATTAGTTTTTGTATTAATAGTCTCTTTAGTTTTTCTTGTTTCTTATGCCATGAGCGAAGAGGGGACCAAGAGGGATGGATTAAAGATATCGAGTCCTGCTTTCGAGAATAACGGTTACATCCCTTCGAAATACACCTGTGATGGAAGGAATATCAATCCACCTCTTTCGATTGAGGTTGTCCCTGCTAATTCAAAGTCATTAGCGTTAATAGTAGATGACCCTGATGCGTCTATGGGCACATGGGTACATTGGGTTTTGTGGAACATTGAACCAGGGATAAAAGAGATTAAAGAAAACTCTGAGCCCGCAGGTGCTGTACAAGGGATAAATGATTTTAGGAAGCATGATTATGGTGGCCCGTGCCCTCCATCAGGAACTCATAGATATTTCTTTAAACTTTACGCCCTCGATATAATCCTCAATATAAGTACCAATTCAACAAAGGCTGATTTTGAAAAAGCGATGAAAGGACATATCCTTCAGCAGGCGGAGATTATAGGTTTATATAAAAGGAGGTAAGGAGAAGGTAGTATGAACGGCTCGCTGTTCCACGGTTCATGGAAGGTCATAACGATATGTGGAATACCTATAAGGGTTCATTTTTCATGGCTTATTGTTTTTGGTTTGATAACATGGTCTTTATCAACCTACTATTTTCCAAAGGTGGCCCCGGAGTTACCGGCAGCATCCTACTGGGTTAAGGGTGCTATTGGGGCTTTCCTTCTCTTTGCCTCTGTTACATTTCACGAACTTGCGCACTCCTTTGTTTCTCGGAGATATAAAATAACTATAGTTGGTATCACACTTTTTATCTTTGGTGGGGTTGCTCAGATGAAGGGTGAGCCACCGACTCCTAAGGCGGAATTCAAGATTGCTATTGCTGGGCCTCTCTCGAGTTTCTTTTTATCAGGAGTCTTTTTCACGTTATACGCTGCTGTCGGAAACCCTTCTATAAAGGCCCTCTTTGCATATCTCACACAGATTAATCTTATTCTCGGCGTCTTCAATCTTATTCCAGGTTTCCCCATGGATGGTGGGAGGGTATTGAGATCTATAATATGGGGAAAAACAAAAAATTATTTTAATGCTACAAGAAAGGCATCTAACTTAGGACAAAAAATAGCCCTCTTTTTTATCATCTTTGGTCTATTCTCTTTTCTTATGGGATTTCCAGGAGGATTGTGGCTTATGCTCATAGGCTGGTTTCTTCATACAGCAGCCCAGGCGAGCTATCAGCAAGTTAGCCTCCAGGAAAATCTTTCTGACTTAAAGGTCAAAGATATAATGGTAAAGGATATTGTTGCTATCAGTTCCTCGGTTAATCTTGCTGATGCAGTGAATGAATATTTTCTTAGATATGGTTATGGAGGATTCCCTGTCTTCGAAGCTAGAAGGTTCATTGGCATAATAACCCTTAAAGAGATCAAGGATATTCCAAGAGAGGATTGGGGAAGAGTAAAGGTATCTGATGTTGCGATCTTGTACAGCAGAGAGCTGGAGATTTCGCCCGGAGATGACGTCACGAAGGCTTTAGAACTTATGGTCACAAAAGACAGGGGTAGGCTTATAGTGACAGAGGACAATAAAATTGTGGGGCTCATTACAAGAAACGGGATTGCAAGATATATACAGATTATGGGTAAATAGACTAAAGAAAAAGCTTTCAGGGATGGCAGGCCATCCCTGAAAGTCTATTTACTGAAATAGAAACTGTTGAAAATCTACTAAGTTATTTCTTTTCAGGTGCTGGAGGAGCAGGTGCTTTTTCAGGCGCCTTCTCAGGTGCTGGTGCAGGTGCCTCAGGTGCTTTTGGAGCCTCCGCCGGCTTTGGAGCCTCCGCCGGTTGCTGAGCCTTTTTGCAACCAACACTGAATGAAAATGATATAAGTAGCACCAATGATAAAAGTATTACTAAAATCTTTTTCATTAACTGTCACCTCCTTTCATCCAAATTTCCGTAAACCTTAAGTCACCATTATAGCACAAAAGGTCTCTCAATTAAGTTCCAGACAATTTTATAACTGAGTATTTAGAAAAATCAAGATATTTCTTAACCCAAAATTGCCGATAGACCTTAAAAACCTTTGATATTCAAAGAGATGCTGAAATAAATTCAGCATGATATAAATATCGTTAACCCAAATAATGCAGACATTGTTCAAAAATTTATTTAACTCGATGAATTATTGGGAATATCTTTATTGGTAATATCCATAAAAATATTCCACATATCATCAGTTAAAGGTACATTAAGGTATCGAAAAATAAATTTTTTCACAACATCTGCATTATATAAATGCATTTTTCGGGTTAATTTGCTTGAAAATTGTCATTCTGAACTTGATTCAGAATCTCTATCGGCAATTTTGGGTCTTAAGCTACCTGTGGACAACCCAAGGATAGTTTGAGGGATAGATTCATTCTGATTTATAATATTAGATGTCCCTTGCCGCGGCTATAGACATAGGATCTAACACAATCAGACTTCTCATAGGTGAAATCAGGAGTAACAGGATCAAAGATATATCATATGAAAGGAAGATTACGCGATTGGCGGAGGGGATCAACCGGAGCGGGATACTAAAAGATGAAAATATTGAAGCCTCAATTGAAGTACTAAAGGATTTCTCTTCTATTATTCAAAGACAAGGGGTTAAGACCGTCGTAAGTGCCATTGCTACAAGTGCCTTAAGAGAAGCATACAATGCAGATATTTTTATAAAAAAAGTACTGGCTGCTACCGGTATCTCAATAGAGGTTATATCTGGTGAGAAAGAAGCAGAGCTTATACTTAAGGGTATTTTTTCATCCTTTCCTAATTCATCACCCTTTACAACTCGCTCATCACTCATTTTTGATATAGGGGGAGGAAGTACAGAGTGGATACTATGTAGAGGCAAACACACGATTGATATGGGAAGCATCCCTGTAGGGGTTGTAAAGCTCCACGAAAATTTTATAAAGTCTAATCCTGTTTCAGATTCTGATCTCTCGGAGTTAAAGAAGGAACTCCACTTATCTTTAGAAACCCTCAAAAAGAGAATTGGAGATAATATAGACAAGGGGACTTGCTTTATGGGAACAGCAGGAACTTTTACAACCCTTGCTTCTATCGACTTAAAACTCGATACCTACTCAAGGGAAAAAGTGCATCTCCATAAAATACCACTTGGGAGACTTTGTGATATGAGCAGAAGATTATTTGCCCTTCCGCTCAAGGAGAGAGAGAATGTAGTGGGACTTGAGCCAGGAAGGGCTGACTTGATTATACCTGGTATACAATTTACAATTAACATAATGGAAAGTTTTAAGTTCGATGAATTAATAGTTAGCGACTATGGACTTCTTGAAGGGGTACTTCTTGAGACCATTGAGGAAGGGAATGAAAAAGATATTCCAGAGACCACTAAGCCTTAAGCAGGAGCCATTCAGATTCTGTGCAGGCTGTGGACACAGCCTTATACACAGATTAATTGCCGAATGTATTGATAATCTGGGAATCAGGGAAAAGGTAGTAGGGATTGCTCCTGTAGGATGTGCAGTATTTGCCTATGACTATTTTAATTTCGACATCCTTGAGGCTCCGCATGGCAGACCTCCTGCTACAGCAACAGGACTTAAACGTGCTATGCCTGACAAGATAATTTTTACATATCAAGGCGATGGAGACCTTGCTGCAATAGGCACAGCCGAGATAATTCATGCTGCTAATAGGGGAGAGAACATCTCAGTGTTTTTTGTCAATAACGCAACATACGGTATGACAGGGGGTCAAATGGCACCAACTACACTCCTTGGCCAGAAAACAAGCACCACACCTTTGGGAAGGAACACAAAAACGGCTGGATATCCACTACGTGTTTCAGAACTCCTGTCCACAATCGAAGGAGCTTCCTATATTGTAAGGACCTCAGTAGATTCCTATAAAAATCTAATGCAGACAAAAAAAGCAATAGAGAAGTCCTTCAGATATCAGATTGAGGAAAAAGGATTTAGCCTTGTCGAGATACTTTCAGCATGTCCTGTAGACTGGGAACTTACTCCTAAGGATTCAATAATATGGCTTCGGAAAGAGATGATGTCAGTATATCCCTTAGGAATATTGAAGGACAAATTCAAGGAGTAGAACAACTGGAAAAAAGGATTATCATAGCAGGCTTTGGGGGGCAGGGGATACTTTTTTTGGGAAGAATTCTTGCATATTCAGGCATGCTTGAAAACAGGGAAGTAACATGGTTTCCCTCTTATGGCGGAGAGATAAGGGGTGGAACTGCAAATTGTACAGTGATCATCTCTGATGAGTTGATAGCTTCTCCTATTGTTAAGAACCCTGACATACTCATTGTTATGAATGATCAATCACTTATGAAATTCCAGCCACGTCTTAAACAGATGGGTATACTCCTGTATGATTCTTCTCTTATCAAGAGCCCAGATTTGAGGAGTGATGTAGAAGTTATTGGGGTGCCTGCAACAGAAATATCCAGTGCTATAGGGAATACCAGATCTGCCAATATGGTATTGCTCGGCGCTTTTGTTGCCAAAACAAAATTGCTGAAGGAAGAATCAGCCTTTGAGGCCCTCGGGAGTTCTTTGGATCAAAGAAGGAACAGCATCGAGATTAATAAAAAGGCTATTGAGGAAGGGATGAGATTCCTTGAAGATAAGAAAAGCTAAAATAACTGATCTCAAGCGAGTTCATAAACTCATAAATGATTTTGCAAAGAAGGAAGAAATGATTCCGCGGTCACTCAATGAGCTCTATGAAAACGTGCGGGATCTTATCGTATATGAATATAATGGAAATATATGCGGTGTATGTGCCCTGCACATAATGTGGGAGGATCTTGCCGAAATACGGTCCCTCGCAGTAGACAATGAATATCAGAAAATGGGCATAGGTAGAAACCTCGTTAAACAATGCTTAAAAGAGGCAAAGACATTAGGTTTAAAAAGGGTATTTGCTCTGACATACCATCCTATGTTTTTCAAAAAGCTGGGGTTTGTGGATATTGACAAGTCGAGCCTTCCCCAGAAGATTTGGGGAGACTGTTTACGTTGCCCACGGTTTCCTGAATGTGATGAGCACGCAGTCATTATAGAACTGAGAAATAAGAAATAAACAGGAAAACACTTCTTATTTATTCCGAAAAATGCATTTACATAATGCAGATGTTGTGAAAAAATTTATTTTTCGATACCTTAGCATACCTTTAACTGATGGTTATCGGAATATTTTTATGGCTATAACGAATAAAGATATTCCCAATAATTCATCGAGTTAAATAAATTTTTGAACAATGTCTGCATTATTTGGGTTATTCGAGTTGTATCTTGACATATGCCTTTTCCCTGAGTTCCTCAATATGCTTCTTGAGCAACCGATTCAGTTCAGCCTCGGCAAGATAGGTTTCGATCTCTTCCCTGACTGCCTCAAATTCTTTTCCCCGGAAATTATCGATATGTTTCTGATAAAAATCTGAAATTTCTTCTTCCCGTATTTTTATAAAGACCCTTATTTTAAGGTCAATGTATTCTTTCAGCAGCTCATCATCTGAAGATGCCTCTAATCTCATCTTTTTAGCTTCTTTGAGAAGAAGGACTCTGTTGACCATAGCATTCAAGACTTCCTCTTTTGAAATGTCTGGCGTTGCTTTCTGTGACTTCGCATATTCTTCTTCCAATTCACTAAGGGTAATTGCAGTATTATCTACAAACGCAACGACGCGGTCTTTTATCTCAGCACAGAGCAAAGAGCACAGAGCAAAAAGCAATAAAAAAGTAACGAGCGATAGGCAAAGAAGTGAAACGGTGAAGCGGTGAAACGGGGACACGGGGATAGGAAAAAGCGGAATATTACACATTCTCCGACTCGCTCATTCTCCGAATCTCCCATTCATTATCTTTAAAATGCCTGGCCAATACTGAAATGTACTTCTCCCCTACTTTCTCCCTTTTCTCGCCGAAGTTTGTATCCGTAATCGATGCTGATAGGGCCAACAGGGGTATAATACCTGAAGCCGAGTCCTGTGGAGTATTTAAGGTCTCCTGTGTCCATATCTTTTGCTTTCAGCCAGACATTTCCTCCGTCAAGAAATGCAACAATTCCCAACCCTTTACCGAAATATGTTCTCAGCTCAAGGTTTCCGCAGAGGAATGCATCTCCGCCAGTCGGGTTTCCGTCCGCTCCTTTTGGGCCGAGCATGTCTTGTCTGTATCCTCTGACCGTTGTTCTTCCCCCAAGAAAAAATCTTTCGGTGATCGGTAGTTCCTTGGTACGATGGTATGCCCAGGCAACACCTCCTCTCAGCGATAATGCAAGAACGAACTGCTTATTCAGCTGCTGGTAAGTACTGCCATAGGCTAAAAACTTTACAAAGTTTGATTCCGAGAGAAAAATGGGTGAAGCAAGTTTGACTGATGCTCCGGATAGGATTCCCTTTTTCGGATCAAAAGGATTGTCCCTTGTATCATAAACAATCTCCGGCCTCAGAGCACTTATAGAGAGGGTTCCAGTATCTTCTTTAGTCAGGACAACATCTGGTTGAACGTCAAAGGTGTCAACAAGGGAGAATTCATAATACAATTGCGCCTTCAGGATATCACTCAATTTTCTCTCAATACCTGCGGTAGCTCCATAACGGTTTAACCTGTATAGTGTCTCTCCCGTATCAAAATTCAGCTCTTTTTTGTCTTCATAGATTAAAAATATCCTGAGAGGCATTTGTCTGTCCAAAAACCAGGGCTCAAGATACTGAAGAATGGATCGTTTCTCAAGAGAACTCAGTTCAAGCCGTAATGATGCCTGCCTGTTCATACCCCAGAGATTCCTATAACTCAGATCTACAAACCCTCTGAATTTTTCGAAGTCTCCGTATCCAAGGCCAAATTCTACAGCACCCGCATTTCCTTCATTCAATCTTATCAAAATGTCTTTTTGATGGTCATACGTATCGATACCTTCCATGTCAACATTGGTAAAAAGGCCTAACTTGTAAATTGCTTGTCTTTCTTTTGTGAGGAGATTATCATCAAAGGGCATTCCTTCATGGTGCTTTAACTCTCTCTTCGCGACTTCATACTTCGTCCTGTAATTGCCGATAACGATGGTCTTACCAAAAAAAGTTACGCCATCTTCATTGATCTCAAAAACAAGGGATGCCTTATTGCTCTCAAAATTTCTCTGAACTGCAACGGTGACATCTAAAAAGCCACGGCTGTTATATAAATCGATAACCCTGTACCGGGCATCCGAAATATCGACTTCATTAAAGGGATCACCAGGTTTTATCCTGATGGCCTTTCTCACTTCCTCGTTGGAAATTAGCTTTGTTCCAATAACATCCACCTTCTCGATCTCTGTCTCGGCGCCTTCATGTATTTTGATATCAATATCCATTTCGTGAGAACTTTCTTTGTATCTTGTCTGGAACTCTTCAACATTTGCCGTTAAATATCCGAGGGCATTATAGAGTTCCATAATAGTTTCTTTGTCTGTTTCAATGAGGTCGGGATTATAAGGCCCCCCTTTTTTGAGGGACATGACCTCTTTCAGTTTTTTTTCTGGAAGGGTGACACCACTGAAAGAGACCGAACTGATTTCCACCTTTTGTCCTTCAAAGATAAAGAAATTGATACTGATGAGATCGTCTTTTGATGTAATAACGGGTGCGATCTGCGCAAAGGGGTAGCCTTCTGCATGATAAAGGGAAAGCATTTTGGTGACCGCCTCTCCTACCATATCGTCATTAAAATCCTCGGCCTCAAAAAAAGGCATTTCTTTACTAAGATTTTTTGTGGAGATAGCGCTGTTTCCTTCAAGAGAGATGATGAGGCGCTTGCCAGGACTGGCTGTGATACTGAGTACTCCGTCACTGAATGCATAGGGCCCTACGACAGGCTTGAAATATCCTGACTTTTTAAAATAGGCCTTTATCTTTTCAATATCCTTTTCCAATTCTGTCTGATCATAGATATTACCTTCAGATAGACTAATTATCCTTTCTATCTCCTCAGCATCTCCTATGACAATGATCTTCTTTATCTTTTCTGGTTGCCCTGTATAGACCTGAAGGTGGACATTAACTCTATATGGTTCTTTGAGCCTTTCAACCTTTATGCTGACATCTGCATCTGGGTATCCACGTTTTGCCATCGCATGCCTTAGTTTTTCGATAGCAGTCTTGATCAAGTCATATCTCATGACATCTCCCTCTTTCAGAGGAAAATTGTTCTTTATGAATCTTCTGGAAAGGCTGTAATCACCCTCTACTCTTACCTTTTCGATGAAATCCTTTTCCCTTATGTTTATGATCACCGTTGGTTTTTCCCCGCCATTCACCTGAATACAGATATCCTCGAAGATGCCTTTCAAGAATGCCCTTTTGATGCCCCGCCTGATTCTTCCGCTGTCAATTTGCTTGCTGTCTTTGAAACAGAGAAGATCAAGGAGCTCATCCTTTTCAATGGAATAAAGCCCGCGGATCTCTACTTCACCAACTGCCGCACCATCGCCCTCCGGCCTAAGGGAATAGAAGAAGAAAAATAAGAAAGAACAAATGAGGATAAAAGATCTATTTATTCCTTGTCTTCTCATTTAAATTCAAACCTGAATTTTATGTCCCCTCCTGTAATTCCTCTCTCATCCCTGACACCGACAAGAGAAATGTTCCTGTCAAGGAGATATTCCAGCTTGAATATCTGTTGTTCTGTGGCGGCAGAGCCCAAGGCGCTTGAGTAAGTCACATATAACCTGTCGCCAAGAAGCCTTTTCGATACCGTAACTTGTGGTTCAACGGAACCTGTGGTTTTTGAGACATAGGGACCAACCTGAAGTCTGTCAAAGCCAGTTATCGTCCTCAGCCTTTCTTCAAAGATGTCTCGTAACCCCCCCGCTATGAATGACGTTGCCTCTCCTGCGCCTATACCACCTTCAAAGCCCCTTAATTGTTTCCCTGCTTTTCCAGTTGTAAGGAGAGAAAGAATATCCATCTCCTCAAGGTGTGGATCGGAGGAAAGGGAAAGATTGAAATGCTCCATTTGCCCATCGAGATTTAGTTTAATATGATATCCCTGTATATTTGTCTCGGCTGCAAGTTCTATAACAGGATTTATTCTATTCGGGTCAGCAAAATAAGCACTCGCATGAATTATCCTGAATTCATCGTTTCTGAAATAAGCAATACCCTCTTTTGATTCAAGCCTGCCAAACAATGCTGGGTGAGATATTGTCCCCCTCAATACTAGATCAACTGTTATAGGAGCCCTGGCAATGTTGTTATCAATATAAATATTTTCATCACCCGAAATAATAATATTTAGCTCTGTTTTTTCAATTCCGGATAACCCGGCTTTAGGTATCTCCTTTGTCTTTGTTTTAAGAAGCCAGCTTTTCCATTCAATCCTCTCTTTGTACTTTGCACTTTTTATCTTAATTTCACCACTAATGCCCTGGGCATCAGGGACCCCTTTATATATAAGATTACCCTTGAAATTTATGCTGAAATCTTTCGAGGGAGAGGCTGCAATATTATCAAGATCGGATTCAAAGGAAAATCTTTTTATGCTGAAGGCCTTGAGATAAAGAAGGCCCGATACGTTTATATCTCCTCCTCCGATTTTGCCAGAAAGTTTCTTTACCAGAAATTTATCTCCATCAATATTTGCATAACCATTGATTGAAGTGATGCGCGGATAATTTCCCTTTAATCCGAAAGATGCACTTGATATATTGAAGTCACCTTTAATTGCAGGATTGTCCCACTGACCGGTAACAGAAAGGTCAAAATTAACTTCGCCTGTTAGATGTTCGACCCCTTTAGATAATATTTTGAATGGTGTGAGTGAGGATCTCCCCTTGAAATGGAGGTCATATTCTTTCCCGATTTCTGCACTACCAGAAAAATTTATTAATGATGTGCCACCACTTCTTATACTAAAAGCCGGGAAAGAAAGTCTCCTGTTATCGATCTGACCCCTTATCTCAGAATCATTCAAAAAGCTGTAACCGTAAAGCGTAAACATTAGTTGGCTTATCTTTGCTGAAGCTCGTATGTTTTTCCGATCCCCTTCCATTTGGATATTACCCTTAAGACTCAGAAGCAGGTCTTCTGGAATGTCCTTGAAAATGGAACTTAGAATCGCATCATACCTACCTGATTGGATATCAATGTCAGCATTCCATGGGAGCACGTCATCGAGATGACCTTTTCCCCTGAGCTTTACCTTTTCGTCAAAGAATGAGGCTTCCAAAGAGATGTTCTTATTTTTCACCTCTCCGCTTATCATTCCATTACCTACAGGTCTACCCCTAAAAGAACCACCAACTACCTTGGCATTCAGCTTAATGGAAGGATCTTTCAAAGTACCCTGCCCCTCTGATTGTAGAGTCAAGTAGGTACCTTCAGGAAGGTACTGAAAGCCGAGCTCTTTTATCATGATTTTGTCTGAAGAAGCCCTGAAGGAAAATCTCTCGTCGGAAGATATTTTTCCTTCAGCATTAAGGGTAGAAAGACCTTTCTTGAAGCTTGTCTTTTTAATCGAAAGCTCCTTGTTGAGGTATGAAAAGGCTGTTGATACAGAGTCAAGGGGAACTTTGTATACTGATGCTTTCACGACAGTGGCATCCCCTGAAATTTCAATATCTTTCCCCCTGCCTCCGATCCTGAAATCTGCATTTATTCTTCCTGTTACGGGTAGACCTCTATGGAAAATCTGCGCAACTCCCTTAAGGTCAGCGTTCTTTATATTGGCACTCATCTCATAAACAGGTTGTGAAAAATCGAAAAGTTTTTTTGCCTCAGGGAACAATATCCTGCCCTTTATTATGTGTTCCTCTTCAGGTGACATGATAAAGAGTTCCTGGACATCCAAGGCATTTTTGTTGTATGAGAAAACAGATGTAATACGGGATGCTCTGTAGTCCTCTATAGAAGCACTTGATATCTCTAATTTCCCATATATCTCAGGATTATCGAAAGTGCCTGTGATATTTCCGGAAACATTTCCCTGTCCTTTAAGCCTGTTGTAGTAGGGAAGAATCAGATCGGAGAACTCCTTTGTGTTTAGCATGCTTTTAAAGTTAAGATTTTTTTTCTTAATATTGACTGTACCTTCTGCCCGGAGGTCAGATAGAGATGTACTTACTTGTAGCCCAGATAAGGAAAGGACGTCACCTTGGAGAGAATAACTCCCTTTTATGTTCTTTATCCTATCAAGGACAATATTAGTTTTTGCTGTTGTTGGTTGGCTGTTATAGATGAACCATCCATCAGGGTTAAATTCCTTCCCTGTGGTTACAAGTTCACCCTCTACCTTACCTCCTGGAATCTCAGGTTCCCAACCTATGAGTTTAAGGGCAGCCTTGCTATCTATTGAATTAAACTTTGTCTTCAAGGTAAAAGGTTCTACATCAGGAAGTGTTATGGATGCCTCAGCTTTTGCGTTACCATTATATAATCCAGCATCTCCATTGTTGAATCTCATCAACCCATCCTTATAGGTTATATCGCACCTGAGTGTATCTATCTCAACACCGAAAAGATTGCCATTCCGAAGCCTTGCCTTTGCCATTCCAGAGAGATCTGACAGCTTACCTTTTATCTCACCATGAAAATCAACAAGCCCCTCTATTTTCTCCTTTACCTTCAGCATTTCCATTAATGTCTGGATATAAAAATTGCCCTTCAATTTTAAATCTATTAAAATGTTTTTCCATTGCCTAAAAACAAAGTCTGAAGGTTTAATACCTTCGAGTCTTATTTCACCTGTAGCAGAAATCCTACCCTCGCCTCCCTGCTTGAGGTTCAGGATGCGCTTTATGGAATCAATGAGTAGAGATACGTCGGTCTTTAAAGCTCCTATGCCTTTAGAATAAAAACCCGAACCCTGCAAAACAGAGCCATATGAACCAATGGTGAACTTTTTTATCTCAATTTCCTCTTTTTTAAAGACAAGAGAGGTGGTAATATTTCCTATGAGTTCGGGCAATCCTTCTTTTTTTATGTCAAAATTTTTAATAGAAGCATCGAGACTTGGAGCCTTACCGAAGATTACCTCACTTCCGAGACCGTTGATGTCAAGGGAGGTTTTTGAATCCTCATCATGCAGAGAAGCAAAACCTTTGTCTATCTCGACTACCTTGACGCTGACTTTAAAAGGAAATTTTCCCTTCTTTTTGAGATAGGCCTTAAAACTCTCTACTGCCTCATTAATCTGTTCCTTATCTGAAGATATATTGGGTTCCTTTATAACAAGTCTGTGGATAGAAATTTGTTTGCGTAACAACCCCATAGGTTCTATATACCCCTTCACCCTTTTTGCGAGGAGTATCCTTTTGCCGTTTTCATCAAACACCTTCAAATTTTTAGCTTCTATAAAGAAGGGGAATATATTGATATAGATCTTGTTCGCTATCACCTTTTGTTGAAGTGCATCTTCTAATTCAGGTAGTATGAGTTTCTTAAGGGCGTTTGATATATAGGTGCCTCGAGAAATAAAGATTATAGAACCGATAACAATTGCAAAGAATAATAAATATAAGACTCTCCTTATTTTTTTTCGTTTCTGTGGTTTTCCGGTAGAATTTTCCATAATATAATTCTATTTTAATGTCTTAAAGTTTAACTTATATTCTATATAAAATGAATAAGATCGGGACTCCGAGGTGAATTCTGTCAAAGACAGAATTCAAAACCGCTCAAATACTATGCCCTGCCATCTATTTAGTTTATGAATGATGTCCACCAAGATATCGAAAAATAAATTTTCTTACAACATCTGCATTATGTGGATACACTATTTGGGTTAATACAGAGAATATATTTGCAGAAAATATAAGGGTTAAAGACTGTTGGAAGGTTTGGTTCTGGCAAGTTTGTTTGGTGGAGGTGAACGGGATCGAACCGATGACCTCCTGCTTGCAAAGCAGGCGCTCTCCCAACTGAGCTACACCCCCACAGGCGAAAATTTGCTTTGCAAATTTCCGAGTTAAAAGTGAAAAGTTACAAATCAGAACTGATCCGATTTTGCCTGAGGCAAAATCGGTGGTGGGCCTAATTGGAATCGAACCAATCACCTCACCCTTATCAGGGGTGCGCTCTAACCAACTGAGCTATAGGCCCACAAATGAAGTGTTGGTAGTGCGTAGCAAACCATAAATTTATCTCCTTAGAAAGGAGGTGATCCAGCCGCAGGTTCCCCTACGGCTACCTTGTTACGACTTCACCCCAATTACCGGCCATACCTTAGATGGCTGCCTCCCTTGCGGGTTAGCTCACCAGTTTCGGGTACAACAGGCTTTCGTGGTGTGACGGGCGGTGTGTACAAGGCCCGGGAACGTATTCACCGTGGCATGGCTGATCCACGATTACTAGCGATTCCACGTTCACGGAGTCGAGTTGCAGACTCCGATCCCAACTGAGACCGCTTTTAGGGATTTGCTCCACTTCGCAGTATTGCTACCCTCTGTAGCGGCCATTGTAGCACGTGTGTCGCCCTGGACATAAGGGCCATGATGACTTGACGTCATCCCCACCTTCCTCCAGCTTGTCGCTGGCAGTTTCCTCAGAGAGCCCCGTAGTAAATACGGGGCAACAGAGGATAAGGGTTGCGCTCGTTGCGGGACTTAACCCAACACCTCACGGCACGAGCTGACGACAGCCATGCAGCACCTGTGTTAGCTTCCACCTTTCGGTGGATCATCTCCCTTTCGGGTTCTTACTACTAACATGTCAAACCCAGGTAAGGTTCTTCGCGTAGCGTCGAATTAAACCACATGCTCCACCGCTTGTGCGGGCCCCCGTCAATTCCTTTGAGTTTCAACCTTGCGGCCGTAATCCCCAGGCGGGGCATTTAATGGTTTCCCTTCGGCACAGAACCCTTACGGACCCTACACCTAATGCCCACCGTTTAGGGCGTGGACTACCAGGGTATCTAATCCTGTTTGCTCCCCACGCTTTCGCGCCTCAGCGTCAGTTCAGCGCCAGAGGGCCGCCTTCGCCACTGGCCTTCCTCCCGATATCTACGCATTTCACCGCTACACCGGGAATTCCGCCCTCCCTTCACTGACTCAAGTGAAACAGTATCCAAGGCAGTTCTATGGTTAAGCCATAGGATTCCACCACAGACTTGTCTCACCGCCTACTCGCCCTTTAAGCCCAGTAATTCCGAACAACGCTTGCCACCTCTGTCTTACCGCGGCTGCTGGCACAGAGTTAGCCGTGGCTTATTCCTTAGGTACCATCATTATTTTCCCTAAGAAAAGGAGTTTACAACCCGAAGACCTTCATCCTCCACGCGGCGTCGCTGCGTCAGGGTTTCCCCCATTGCGCAATATTCCCCACTGCTGCCTCCCGTAGGAGTCTGGGCCGTGTCTCAGTCCCAGTGTGGCCGTTCGACCTCTCAGTCCGGCTACCCGTCTTAGGCTTGGTGGGCTATTACCCCACCAACTACCTGATAGGCCGCAGGCCCATCCTCAAGTGGATTGCTCCTTTTGCTACAAATATTCCAGTTCGTAGTCTTATGTGGTATTAGCTCAAGTTTCCCTGAGTTGTCCCACTCTTGAGGGCAGGTTACCTACGTGTTACTCACCCGTCCGCCACTAAGTCAATACTGTATTGCTACAGCATTGACCCCGTTCGACTTGCATGTGTTAGGCACGCCGCCAGCGTTCGTTCTGAGCCAGGATCAAACTCTCATTGAAAACTGGAAGGTATGCTACGCACATTTTGATTTTCAAAGAACAAATTTAAGAAATTATAATACCTTACATGAAGCTGTTAAATCTTGTCAACTTTAGGAAAAAGAAGAGAAGAGGCATTGTTTCTCTTGAAATGACTGGAGATTAACTCCTTAGTTTAATTCAGCATGTTTCAGGAATTTGGTATTATTGATTTTATTTTAAGTGCTATGTTATAAAATCAGATTATCTATTTTGTCATTATAGAGGTATAAGAGCTAAAATTTATGAGGAGGCCTTTTAATGAATATCTATGAAAATATTATTATCCTTAATGCATCCCTCCCAGACGAAGAAGTTGATACAGCCATTTCAAAGATAAAGGAATTCATTACAAGCCAGGGAGGAGAGATAATCAAGATAAACATCTGGGGGAAGAAAAAACTTGCTTATGAGATTAAGAGACAGAAAAAGGGGTTATATGTGCTTTTGGTGTATAAGATATCGCCTTCAACAATCAAAAAGTTAGAAGATTTCTACAGAGTCTTTGACCCATTAATAAAACATATTATCATAAAACTTGGCGCTAAGCAGGTAGAGGATCTTGAGAAGGCTGGGGTTAGTTCAGAATCTGGAGAACAAAAAAGAGAGGTTTAAGATGTTTAACAAAGTAATACTCATAGGCAATCTTACAAAGGATCCTGAATTAAGGTATACTCCGCAAGGAACGCCTGTGGCTTCTTTCAGGCTCGCAGTAAATTATAGGTATAAGCAAGCCGACGAAGCGAAGCAGGAGACAATATTTATAGATAATGTGGTTTTTGGAAAGCAGGCAGAATCATGTAGCAAGTATCTAAACAAGGGTAGCTCTGTACTTGTAGAAGGAAGACTTCAGGAGAGGAGATGGGAATCTGAAGGACAGCAGAGGAGCAAGTTCGAAGTAATTGCCCAATCAGTAAGGTTCCTTTCGAGAAGGGCAGCTCCTGAAGAACTTGCAGCAGAGGGTACGCCTGAGGCGGATATACCTCCAGAAGAAACCACAGACTTAGAGCCATTTTGATAAATATCCAGGGGTGAAAAGATGGTATTTCAACAAAAGAGATTCCAGAGAAGAAGGTTTTGTAGGTTCTGTTCAGAAAAGGTAGTGTTCATAGATTATAAAGATACTAAAGTTCTTAGGTACTATCTTACTGAGAGAGGGAAGGTCCTTCCCAGGAGGATGACAGGTACCTGCGCAAGACATCAAAGAGAGCTCACAGAGTCTATTAAGCGAGCAAGGAGCATAGCGCTCCTCACCTTCGCAGAAAAATAGGATGAGGATTCCGAAAAGCTGGACTCACCTTTTAGCAAAGAAAATAGTTGACAACATCATATCAAAGGAACTCGTTAAACCTCCAATAAACTTGGAAAAGCTCTTTTCAGAGACAGAAGAACTTCTCCTCAATGAACTAACTGTCGAAGACAGGTTAAACGAAGAGGTTAGAGAACTTCTAAAAAAATATTCTCCTGAGATAGAAAGGGGGCATCTGGACTACAGAAGACTCTTTGAACTTACAAAGCAGAAGCTGGTAAAAGAGAGAAATCTAATATTATGATGCTCTCTGAGGATAAGATCTCACACCTCAGCCATGTGCTCCTTAAGGGGCTTATAGAAAAGAACCTCGTTGAAATAACTGAAGAAGAAGGTAAGATAAGAGCTGAGATCAAAAGGACGATTATATCGGAGCTAAAAATAGGCGAAGAAATTGATTCTGTTGTCAGAAAAAAACTCCAGTCCTTTTCAAAAAAGATAGCCGAAGGTAGTCCTGAATGGGAAGTCCTCTATAAGAAGTTTTTCAGGGAAGAGGAGGTAAAAAGGGGCAGGTCGGGTTAATATGCCAGGGGCATATTAAAATAAAGTATGGACTCCTTCATCTCACATGTAACAGAGGAAGAGGTAAAGCGGGAAAAGGCAAAGGCAAAAATACTGAGGAAGTCCCAGTGGTGGAAGCGGAAATGCGCCGAGGGAGTTTGCTATTACTGCAAAAGAAAAGTAGCACCCAGGGAACTTACCCTTGATCATATAGTAGCTATCATACGGGGAGGGAAGACAACGAAAGGGAATGTTATTCCTGTTTGCAAGGAGTGTAATAGTAAAAAGAAATATTTTCTCCCGATTGAATGGGAAGAATACCTCGAAAGATTAAACAAAGAAACTCTCTAACTTTGATCCCTGTAATTCATCGATTACACAAAATGCGGATATAGTATTTTCGCTCTCTGCCTGAGGCGGACTGAGACAGCTTTTCTATCTATATTCTAAC
>Ga0315268_10001916_pt1 | contig 23862 bp, 19 predicted proteins | sample C1_top_MG_FD_204535 | JGI IMG/M metagenome (GOLD analysis project Ga0315268, IMG submission 204535) | Sediment microbial communities from Yellowstone Lake, YNP, Wyoming, USA - C1_top | ecosystem: Environmental > Aquatic > Freshwater > Lake > Sediment | place: USA: Wyoming | collected 2017-08-01
AATCCCGGCCAGACGACACGATCGACTTCCCGCACCGCTATCCGGCGCGGAACCGTCTATCCTTCTAGAATCGCCTCGCCTGGTAGATTCACATCATCGGTTCCACGCGTGCAGCGCTATACTCCGTCTTCAAGGTCTTATTCTCCCAGAGTGACGGCGCCCCGGACATACTCCAGCCCATCCTTCAGATCCTTCTCCGCACCTTCAATGTCTCGCGCGCCTTCTTCAGCAGGACGCTCATCCGGGGGCGCCAGAAGAAGATAATCATCGGGGTCAAACCTGCTCATGAGGCAAGATTTTCCGCGGAGATGTGCGCCATGAGGAGCTTATAACCTGGATTCTAGGCCCAGACGATAAAGCCGGGCAGAAAGGACGTCGTGAGATCGGGGTGGCGGGGCAGCACCCTCAGCGTATAGCCGTAGAGGCCGCTGCCGCGGCGCGTCGCGGCAGCCGCCTGGTAGAGATACACTCCTTCGCCCTTGGGGGCTGCCGGCTGCATTGGCGTCGAAGAAGCATCTACGATTTCACCGGTCGAATCGACATGCCCCAAATAGAGCTCGACCGCCACTTCATCCGGTGTAAGGGCACCGAGGCAGACCTCCGCTTGGATACAAAACTCGTCGCCGACCTGGACATCCTTAAGGGGATCGCCCAAAACGGCTACGACGCGAACACGAGGCCAATTTTTTTGGAGGCGGACCTTCCAAGCCGCGATTTGCTTGGCCCGAACTAGGCGATCAGCGGTAAGCTGCGCGTAATGCCCGGCCGCATGAACGTAATAGCGTTCCGTATATTCTCCGACCATCCGGTGCGTCGTGTAGAAACGGCATAAGGTCTGGATGGACGCCCTCATGCGGGTAATCCACCGGCGGGGCAGTCCGTCGCTGCCCCTGTCATAAAACGCAGGAACCACCCCCTGCTCCAGCAGATCATAGAGAGCTTCAGCTTCGACCTGGTCCCGATAGTTGCCGTCGATGTACGTTTCGCGGCGTCCAATGACCCAGCCGACCTCAGGCTGGTAGGCCTCATCCCACCAGCCGTCCAGGATGCTCAGGTTGAGAACGCCGTTGGCAGTCGCCTTCATGCCGCTTGTCCCGCTGGCCTCCTGGAGACGAAGAGGGGTGTTCAGCCAGACATCGACGCCCTGCACCAGACAGCGCGCCACGGCCATATCATAGTCCTCGAGAAAAACCAACCGCCGCCGAAACTCTTCGCGGCGCGACAGCTCGACAATCTGTTTGATCAGTCCCTTTCCCGGGTCATCCCTGGGATGGGCTTTTCCGGCATAAATCACCTGGACCGGTCGCCCCGGCTGGTTCAAAATTCGAGCTAGACGCTCCGGGTCGCGCAAAAGCAGCGTCGCTCGCTTGTATGTGGCAAACCGGCGGGCAAACCCGATGGTCAAGGCTTCGGGGTCCAGGACCTCATCGGCCGCCTGGAGCGCCGCTTGGGAAGCTCCGCGTCGCTCAAGCTGGCCGCGCAGCCGGCGGCGGGCGAAGGCAACCAGCCTCTCCCGTCGCCGCTCGTGGGTCCGCCACAATTCCTCGGCCGATATGTGATCCGCTCCTTGCCAAACGGTCTGATCGGCCTTTTCCTCGCGCCAGCGCGGCCCCAGATAACGGTCGTACAACTCCTTCATCTCACGCGACAACCAGGATTGGAACTGAACGCCATTGGTGACGTGGCCGATGGGGATTTCGGCTTCGGGAAGGCCGGGCCAGAGTCCCTGCCACATTTTTCGTGAGACTTCACCGTGCAGTCGGCTGACGCCGTTGCTGTGGGCGGCCAGGCGAAGGGCGAGGACGGTCATGCAGAAATCTTCATGGTCATTATCCGGATTCTGACGGCCCAGGGCTAAAAAGTCGCGCCGGGAAAGGCCTAGAACGCGCATATATTCGCCGAAGTAACGGTCCATGAGCCCAGGGGGAAAATAATCGTGGCCCGCGGGGACAGCGGTGTGGGTTGTAAAAACCAGCCCGGCCGATGCCGCTTCCCACGCTTCGGCAAACGAAACGCCTTGCTTTTCCATGAGCCGCCGTGTTCTTTCCAAGCCCAAGAAGGCCGAGTGGCCTTCGTTCATGTGATAAACGGCCGGATCCAGCCCCAAGGCCTCCAGGGCCCGATAGCCGCCGATGCCGAGCAGGATCTCCTGCTTGATGCGCATCTCTTGATCGCCGCCATAAAGCTGGTCGGTGATGTCGCGGTCTTCGGGTTGGTTGACAGGAATATTCGTGTCCAGAAGAAAGAGCGGAACGCGACCGACTTGGGCCAGCCAAACTTGGGCCACGACTTTCCGGCCGGGCAGCGCCACTTCGACGGTGAGCACGGACCCATCTGGCCGACGTTTCAGAGTGAGGGGCAGATTGTGAAAATCGTTGTTCTCGTACACTTCTTGCTGCCAGCCCGCCTCGTTGAGATACTGTCGGAAATATCCTTGTTGGTAGAGGAGCCCCATGCCGACAAGCGGCACGCCCAGGTCGCTGGCGGACTTGAGATGGTCGCCAGCGAGCACCCCCAATCCGCCGGCAAAGATGGAAAGGCATTCCGTGATCCCGAATTCAGCTGAAAAATAGGCAACCAGAAGCGTTGGGGAAACACCGTAGGTCCGACGGAACCAGGTAGACTCAGCGGCCATATAGTCATCCAGGTCCCGGGCGGCGCGCTCCAACTGGGCCAGGAATCCCTCGTCGGATGCGGCGGCTTCAAGCTTGGCCTGATCGATGGTTCCAAGCATGAGGACGGGATTGTGCCCCGTCGTCTCCCACAGGACGCTGTCCAGCCTGCGGAAAAGCTCAATGGTGTCGTGGTGCCAAGCCCAGCGCAGGTTCCGAGCTAGGTCGCGCAGCCGCTCCAGCGGAGCGGGCAACGACGGGACCGCCATAAATGTCTGGATAGGCTTCATGCCGCTGTCTCCTCTCTCGTCGGACGTTGGGGATTCTTATTCCAGGTTCATCCTCTTCAAGAGCTCGTGGTATCTCGGCTCGGTCCGGATGCCGTCGAAGAACGGGTCGACCTTCAACATGATGACGCGCGGTCCTCGCTCGGCATACGCCCTGTTGAGCCAATTAAAACCTTGGTCCGTCTGCCCCAGAGAAAAATAGAGCCGGGCGATCTCATAGGCCGGGGCCATTCCTTTTTTCGACTCCTCACCGAGGTCTTTAATGATTTTCTGACTTTCAGCCGGTCGTTCCATCTTGGCATAAGCAAGGCCGACATCGGCCGTCGCTCCGGCTTTTAGAAAAATGTCCGTCGCGCGTTCATACATCGACTTCAAAAGACAGGCCTCTCCCAGATATAAAGAGGCATTGACCTCCTCCGGGAACTTGGCTATCGTCTTTTCCAAGATCTCAATCGCCTGATCGTACCGTCGGGCGCTGATAAACATCAATCCCAAGTTGGCGTTCATCCCGGCCGAGAGAGGGTCTAAATCACGGGCCAGCTCCATTTCTGTAACGGCCTGGTTCGACCGCCCCGTGCTCATAAGGATGAATGCCAGGAACGAATGAGCCGGCGCCCAACTGGGATTGAGCTCGATGGCCCTCAGCAATTCCATCTCCGCGGAGACCAAGTTAAACTCGAAGAAGGCTTTTGTGGCGCCCAACCAGCCATGGGCATCGGCCAGAGTCTCATCGAGCAAGACGGCTTGTGAAGCGCTCTCCAGGGCCTTCGGATAGCATTCAATCGCGGGCCGCAGGCGGCGCCTGCCGATTTCAAAGTACGACTCGGCGATGCCCGTCGAGGCCGGCGCGTACATGGGATCCTCGCTCATGGCCGATTCAAAAAGTGCGATCGCTTTCTTGAGGTCTTCCTCGCTCCGTCTGCCCAACGATAACCGCCCCTGGAGGTACAATGTGTAGGCTTTCACATCCTTCGTCGACTTCTTGATGACGGCGTTCTTCTCTTCGTCGGAAATCTTGACCTTCAATGCCTTAGCGACCTCCTGGGCGATATCATCCTGGAGGGCGAAAATATCGCCCATCCTGCGGTCAAGCTTGTCGGACCAGAAGGGCCTTCCCGTTTTAACGTTCAAGAGCTGGACCGTCAGGCGAAGCCTATCGCCGGAAACTTGGACGCTTCCCTGCAAGAGGTTGTCGACGCCCAGAGCGCTTCCGATTTGAGCGATGTCCGCAGCTTTACCCTCAAAGGAGAACGAAGAACCCGCCGCCGGAACTCGGAGTCCCTTAATACTGGACAACTTATGGATGAGCGTTTCCGGGATCCCCTTGGCCAGATATTCGCCATCTTTGGCCGAGCTCGTATCTTCAAAAGGAAGCACCGCGACCGAGCGCTTTTGGGACGTAGCTTCGGCCGCGACGGGTTTCCGATGGGCAACCAGCTGGATGACAACCAACGCGGCAATGATCAAGGCCACCCCGATGAGCGCGGGGACAGCGAACTTTCGAAGGTCAAATTTGGGAGCGGCTTTTCGCTTCGCGGCACGTTTCTTTTGCGGCTCAACAGGCGCTGCCGGAAGCGGGGCTTTTTCGACTTTCTCCAGCTCTTCACGAACTTCAATGGCGTTTTGATACCGCTTGGCTTTGTCTTTCTCCAAACACTTCAGGATGATATCGCTCAGGGCCTCCGAGATATTCGGATTGAACTTTTTCGGATTCTTCGGGATCGGTCCCTTCTGCTTGATGGAGACGGCCAGGGCCGTATCGCCTTCATAGGGCACGCGGCCGGTGGCCATTTCGTACAGGATGACTCCCAGAGAATAAATGTCCGACCGATAATCAATCTCCTGAGCCTCCGCCTGTTCCGGAGACATATATTCCGGGGTTCCGATCAAGATGTTTAAGCCCGTTCTTCCGATATCCTTGGTCGACTTAGCGAGGCCAAAATCCATGATCTTGGCATTTCCGCTTTTATCGATCATGATGTTCCGCGAATTTAAATCGCGGTGGACTGCCCCCAGACTGTGGGCTTCGGCCAGGCCCTCACAGACTTGCTTGCCCACGCTGATCACGGTGCTGATGCTCAACGTCCCCATCATGTGAATCATCGTCCGGAGTTCCTGGCCCGGGACGTAATCCATGGTCACGAAGTGGGTGCTTTCCGATTCGCCGAGGTCATACATTCGGGCAACATTTTTGTGCTGTATTTTTCGAGCCAGACCAAGCTCCGCCTGGAGCCGCTCCATGGTGGGAGGGTCGGAGGCGATATCCGGCCGGATGAGTTTCAAGGCGACGGGCTGGCCGGTTTTATAATCCAGGACTTTATAAACGCGCCCCCATTCGCCTTTTCCGATCTCCTCGAGGACCTCGTAGCGATTGGCGAAGGTGCGGCCGGGGACAAGCTCTTCTAGAGCTTCCTTCTCAGTTTCGGCTTCGCTTTCGACAGCTTCGGCTTTTTCGGAGCGCGGCAACGGAGTATCGCAGTTGATGCAGATGCGAGCGCCTTCGGGATTTTCAAAGCGGCATAAAGGACATTTCATGGCCTGGCCTCCCTGATTGATTGCCTGGAAAAAGCATAGCATCAATGGAAAAACGAGTCAAATTGACCATCAGTTCGATTGACAATCGGCTCCTGATTCCGATACTATCCTTGCCGTAGAAGCCATGGGCGATTTTTTTTACCGGGCCCTCCAACCTGTGTTTTCCTTGTTCTGGCCCTGCAAATTGCTGGGCCGGGAAAACATTCCCGCCCGGGGCCCGGCGGTCTTTGTCTCCAACCATCTCGGTTCGTATGCGCCCGTGGCGACCCTCGCCCACTTTCCCGTCCGGCTGTATCCTTGGGTCGAACATCAGACCACCAATTGGAAGCTCTGTCCCGAGTACTTGCGTCACGATTTTGTTGAACAGGAGCTTCATTTGAGGCCGCCGCTCAGCCGCCTCGTCGCTTGGTCTATTTCCAAGGCCTGCGTCGTTCTCATGAAGCTCATCCAGGCCATCCCGGTGTATGACCGCACTATGAGGATGGCGGCGACATGGAAACGCAGCCTTAAGCATCTCCAACAGGGCCGCTGGTTGGCCGTCTTCCCCGAAAACGACGCGGCGCCCTGGAACGACGTCATCCATAGATTCGACCAAGGTTTTGTCGGACTGGGGCCTCTCTATTATGAAAAAACCGGCCAAAGATTGTCCTTTTCCCCTGTGGCCGTTCATAAAACCGCCAGAGCCATCAAAATCGGGCCGCCCATAGCTTATGATCCGACCAACCCGTTTTCCACCGAAAGGGAACGGATCACAGGAGACCTTCAGAATCGGATTACAGAGATGTTTTTTATGTTAGGATCATCGCCTGCCTGATGAATAAATTGGCCATTTCGCAGGTGGATACGATATTCGCCAACGGAAGCTACCCGATCGAATTCCTCTTTCATTTTCCGGCCCGGCTGAACGCCAAAAAGATCCGGTCGGCGCTAAAAACACTGTCTGCGGTTTTTTGGCCGGCGTTCGGGGAATATGCGGCCGGCTTCATCGTGTTTGAAAAGTATTCAGAAAAAGACTGTTTTGAGGAAGTCATTGTTGACCGGGAATTCCGGCGGGATGACCCTCCCGAAACGATCTATGAAACGTATCGCCGGTCCATACCCTCACCTGCCAAAAGACTCTTTTTTTTAAAAATGATCCAATCGAGCGACGGGACTCTTCTTATCGCCAAAATGAACCACCTGGCCGGAGACGGCCATAGCTATTTTCATTTTCTTTCCGCCCTCGCGGCCATCAGCCGGAGCGGGATGCTGCCTTTTAAGAAGTATCTCCTTCGCGCGCTCTATAAACCGCACCACTCCCGAACGGCCCTCAAGGAATTCCACTTCCTTGGCCGGCCGGCGCCGCCTCTTGCGGACCCGGAGAAGCTCGAAATCGAATTCAGGCGAATATCCAAGCTGGAGGTTCAAAATATCATCAAAAGGATCAACTCCGATTTTCAAGGGCGAGCCTCCAGCAATGATGTTCTATCGGCGATGGGCATAAAAAAATTGGCCAAGGTCCGAGAATGGCCATTCAGGGAAGCACTCCGGCTGACCATCCCCATGGACATTCGGAGGCAGGTCAAAGAATACGGTCCGAAATATTTCGGCAACGGTCTGATGTTTCACAACCAGGAATTCAAAATATCCGACCTTGAGAAAAGCGGAACTCCGGAACTGGCGATCGACATTAGAAAAGAGATGCCGACCGTCACAAAAGAAGTCTATCTAGATTATCTCAGCGGGATAGAAGCCATTATTGCGGCCGGGCAATCCGAAAAGCTCAGGCCGTACGATCCCCGATCCGGCTGCTTGGTCACGAATCTATCGAAGCTTCCCGCGAGCAAACTGGATTTCGGGACGGGGGTTCCTGATTTCGTATTTCCTCTGACCATAGAGAAAAATTCGGCCGCCATCCTGGCCGACCGGGATGACTTTATTTTGAGGTTCGCTTACTGAGTCGCCTTATTTAATATCGTTCTTTTCGAAAAATTCGCTGATCCTGACTTCGAGCTCCTCCGCCCGCACCATGGCGCGTTCTTCGGTCAGGCCTTCTTTGAGCCCGAGAAGTTCTTTTCGCACTGTCTTCATGGCCCCGACCGCATCGTCCGCATCCGCCGTCGCATCCAGGCTCAAAGATCCCATCTGTCGCAGGGACTGAAGATACCGGCTCTGAGCCGTGGCAAAGCGGCCTTCGAGCGCTTTGACCTCTTTTTCCTCATCCGAGAGCGGTTTGAAGAATTCCACATAGACAAAATAACCGATCAAGCCCAGGATGATGACCCAAACGAGCCTTTTCATTTCCGCCCAGGTTTTCTAAGACTTTTTCTTCAACGTTCCCTGGACATAAACCCTGAAACCTTCCCCGGAAGTCGCGATCCAGAAAACATTTTTGAGTGTCCGGTCTGGAGCAAGCGCGTACGTCATGCGGAAGCGCGGCCCTTCTTGTGCCGGGTCGGTCTCAAAGACAGCCGAGTCTGGCGTCTCGGGAAACGATATCAAGTAGTTAATGACGTGATCTTCGCTGTCAAAATAAATTGCCCGATACGAGGATTTCCCGGGCGACGGATAAATGATCAGCAGATCTTCGTGGGACAATCCCGCTTTTTCTCCCTGTTTAGGAGGATACTTCGCCCAGTTCTTGCGGACGAGAATCTTTTTATCGAGCTCGGTGGCGAACGTGGTCCCCCCCACGGCTTCGCCGGGCGTTCCTGTGCCCACGCCCACCCATTCGCCGATTAGAAAATTCAAGCGAGCCCATGGATCTGGGGCTTTGGAAGTCTGGGGCAATATCTGCCCCGCGGTTAGAAATATGAATAAGACAAGGATGATGGAGCCTCTCATAAGTTTCTTCACGATCTCCTCCTTCGGCCCCTTCGCCATTTCGCCCCAGCCGGGAAAGCCTCCCAGAAGAGGCTCTCGAAAGATTCTCCGGCCTGCGCCGGCCGGCCTTTTTCGATTAAGAAAAAGAGCTGCGCTGCTTGTCTATAGTGGGACCGCTTCTGCAAAGACCAGCGAATATGCCCCGTCCGGAGAGCCCGTTTCATGGTTCTCAGCATGATCATGATCTGAATGATCTCGGCCCTCAAGCTCCGGGGAATCGTCACTCGCATTTGGGCACCCAGCAAGGCGTTCTTAAGGACCAGGTTTGGGTCCCCTTGCCCGTCCGCGAGCAGCGCCTCTCCCCATGGCCAGAGAACCAAGGTATACATTTCGTCCTGGGACAGCCAGAGGCCTCCGGCCTTGGCGCGGTCTTCGATATCCAAGAGAGCGTCCAACCGCGAGAACATCCCGGCATCGGACTCGTAATTTTCGCCGATCTTGCCGAGGATGTATTTGAAAACCCCGTACTTGAGAAGGGCTTGAAAGACGGGCCGAGTCTCATAGGCGAGGTCTTTGTTGAGCTCTTCGTAAAGGCGGGCTCCCGGGCACGAGCCAAGGAGGCCCAGATGAGTCCAGATGGCCCGCTCCGTGCGCTCCTCGATATCGAAGCCAAGGCGGGCGGAATGTCGGAGAACCCGCCAGATACGGACGGGGTCCTCGATGAATCGTGCTTCGGGATCCCCGATGACCCGAACCCGGCGCCCGGCCAAGTCTTCGAGTCCTCCGACATAATCAATTACGGACGACATGAAAGGATCATAAAAAAGGGCATTGATAGTGATGTCCCTCCGGAAAGCGTCTTGGGCCGGCGTTCCGTACGCGCTTTTCGGGTCGGGCGTAGGCTCCGGGGCCAGATCATCCTCGGCCGAAGGATCTTTGCGGAACGTCGAAACCTCGACGACTTTCCCATCCTTGAAGTGAACATGCGCGAGCCGGAAGCGCCGCCCGATGACATAGGCATTGGCAAAACGTTTTTTGATCTGCCCGGGCCTGGCGTCGGTCACGAGATCGAAGTCCTTCGGTTGTTTTCCGAGCATCATGTCCCGGACAGCGCCGCCCGTCAGATAAGCGATGAACCCTTGGCTATGGAGGCGAGAGAGAATTCGATAGACGTCGGGATCGATATCCTCATTTAGGATGGGGTGCTCCGGCTTGGTCAAGATGATCGGTTTCGCGATTTGGTCAAGCGTGTTTTGGTCGTCCATGATCAGCTCAGAGAGCGTCGGTGTGTCTGGAAAGGAAAGGCTGTCTCAACATCGCCTGATATGATAGATAAAACCGCGGGATTCGTCAAAATCCCGCCACCTGGAAACTGCCCTTCGCCGTTGCCCACGGATACTTCATCTCAACTCTTGGTCCGGACCGGGACAGGTTTCCAATTCTCATCCACGGCGACGAATACGACTTCCGCTTCCGTGACCTTCACTCTTTCCCGGCCTTCAGCGCGGTTCGCCTCAACAACGACCTTGGTCGTGACCGATGTCCGGCCAATTCTCAGAGTCTCCGTATAAAGACTCACGACGTCGCCGACAAACACCGGCTTATGGAAAACGACCTTGTCCATAGCCACGGTTACAAAATTGTGGGGCCCGCAGGAAGCCCGGGCCTCGATCGCGCCCGCCATGTCGATATGGCTCATGATGACGCCGCCAAAGATGGCGCCGTACTTGTTCGTATCCCGCGGCAAAAGGGTCACCCGGAGCGTCGGATCAATCTTCGCAGTCATGCCGATCCTCCCTCATTGAGTATCAAGCCTCTATCTTACCAGAAAACCGGCATCCCTTGACCGCCTTTTTTGAGTATGATAGGTTGGTCATAAATTGATGAGAGTTTTTTGAGCTCCACCCTGTTATCCGGTCAGGAAAGGAGAGGACGCATGCCCGATATCGACGACCTTAAGGAGTCAAAGAAATATTACACCGATATTCCCCAGAAAACGCCGGGATTTTTTCTCAAGGGATCCGGCTCCCTGGATTGGGGCATGAAAAACCGGCTGTCCCGGATCTTCAACCCCGAGACCGGCCGGACGGTTATGCTGGCCATCGATCACGGCTATTTTCAAGGGCCGACGACAGGCCTCGAGCGGATCGACCTGTCCATCCTTCCGTTGGTGCCCTATGCGGATACTCTCATGTTGACGAGAGGAATCCTGCGCAGCATCATCCCGGCTTCGATCCAAAAATCCATCGTCCTCAGGGTCTCCGGAGGAACGAGCATTCTCAAGGAGTTATCCAACGAGCAGCTGGCGGTCGACATCGAGGATTGCATCCGGCTGAACGTCTGCGCCATGGCCGTCCAGGTCTTCATCGGCGGCGAGCATGAACGAGAGTCGATCATCAACATGACCCGCATGGTCGACCTCGGCACGCGCTACGGCATCCCGACGCTGGCCGTGACGGCCGTCGGGAAGGACATGGTCCGCGATGCCCGCTATTTCAGGCTCGCGACCCGGATCTGCGCTGAGCTCGGCGCCCACTATATCAAAACATATTACGTGGAGGACGGATTCGACACTGTTTGCACGGCCTGCCCCGTACCTATTGTCATGGCCGGGGGCAAGAAGCTCCCCGAATTGGAAGCCCTGACCATGGCTTACCGAGCGGTCCAGGAGGGGGCCGCCGGCGTCGATATGGGCCGGAACATCTTTCAATCCGAAGCTCCCACGGCAATGGTCCAAGCCGTGCGGGCGGTCGTTCACAGGAACGAAGCGCCGGATAAGGCCCATGACCTTTTCCTGACCCTGAAGACTCAGTGAAAGTTTCCGTCTGGCGCAACAACGACGATATCCGAGTCGAAGAAGTCCCGACGCCGAAGCCCGGTCCCAAAGAAATGCTCGTCAAGGTCCATTCCTGCGGCATATGCGGAAGCGACGTGGTGGAGTGGTACCGGCTGCCCAGGGCGCCTCTTGTCCAGGGACACGAAATCGGCGCCGAAGTCGTCGAAGTCGGAGAATCGATGGCAACCTATCAACCGGGGGACAGGGTTTTCATCGCGCCGAAGGTCCCCTGCCTGAGTTGCCGCTACTGCCAGGATGGACACTATCCGGTTTGTCCGAATGTCAAAGAGCGCCTGCCCGGCGGGTTCGCTGAATATATTCTCGTTCCGCAAATCCTGATCGAGAAGGGGACCTATCCGCTGCCGAAGACCATAACTTACGATCAGAGCACCTTCATCGAGCCTCTGGCCTGTGTGATCAGGGCTCAGAATCTCGCGGGGCTGAAGGCGGGTCAGACGATTCTGATTATGGGCTGCGGCATGTCCGGACTTCTGCATGTGAAACTCGCCAAGATAAAAGGCTCGACGATTGTCGCTGTCGATGTGAACAGGACGAGAATGAGCCTGGCAAAAAAGTACGGCGCCGATTTGACGATCGATGCCTCCGAAAACATCTCCGCCCGCTTGACGGCCGAACTCGGCAGGAGGGCAGACGTCATTATGATGTGTACTTCCGCCCCGGCCGCCATTGAACAGGCATGGCCGGGCCTGGACAAAGGTGGAGCGATTGTCTTTTTTGCCGTCCCGGGTCCCGACAAGCGAGTGGCTGTGCCGCTCAATGATTTTTGGACAAAAGAAACGAGAATCTTGACATCTTATTATTGCGGGCCGCCGGACATTCAGGACGCCATGAAGCTCATGGAGGCGGGGACGATCGAGGTCGATGACATGATCACCCATCGGCTTCCGCTGGATGATGTGGCGAGGGGTTTTCGGCTCGTCCTCGAGGGAAAAGAATCCCTCAAAATTATCATCAAGCCCCACGGGCTATGAAAACGCCTGACCTCATTCAGGCCCGGCTTCAAAGACGCTCAATGACCAGGCTATATTCGCCGGAATAAATCCCGTAGTAGTCGCTGATCAAAAGCATGTAGCTTCCGGCACTCGGCAGGGCGTCCGTCCGGAATTCGATGGAGGAGCTGGCCCATTCCTCTTGGAGTTTCAGGCCGGTGGGACTGTAAAGTCGGATTTGGGGATAGAAGATTCCGGTCTTCGCCGTCTGGCTGACTTTCACCCGGATCATGCTTCCTGCCGCTGCTGTAATCGTATAGGCATCCAGATCGCCGGCCGCCAGAACGCCCGAGACACGCTGGCCGTAGGAAATCGGCGTGCCGCCTCCGGGAAAGAGGCGTTCCAGCGTCAGATTGAACCCGCCTACGTTCGTTCCCCAGTGATCGCAGACAAGAATGGTATAGATTCCTGTGCTCGGCAGAGCATCACTGGCGAGCTCCGTCCCGGCGGCTGACCAAGCTTCGGACAATTGAGTTCCGTTGGGATCGTAAACGCGGATTTCCGGGTTCAAAGCGTCGGAGGTCTTAATCACCCTGAGGACGATCCTATCTGCGGATGTGCCCGAAAAAGTAAAAGTCCTCAAGTCTCCTAAGCCGATCTTATCGGAAACCGTTTGGCCGAAAGAAATCGAACGTCCGCTCCCCCCGTTGAGGCGTTCCAAAGTGAGATTGTAGCCGCCCTGGCCGGGTCCGGAAGCGTAGCTCACGCGAATCGTATATGTGCCCGCGTTTGGAAGAGCATCGCTGATTAAGTCGGCGCTGCCTTCGCTCAAGGACTCGGCCAGCTTTTTTTCGTCGGGGCCGAGGAGCTCCATTCGATCTTCAAGAAGCCCCGAACTCCTGCTGATCCGGGCGATGATCCGGTCGCCAGCGGCCGCCGCAAAAGCGAAGGAATTTGATTCGCCTTCGGTCAAGGTGCCGGATTGGCGCTGTCCGAAAGCAATGGATATTTTCTTGGTTTCGGCTTTCGGGGTCTGGAAGGCGCTATTTTTTCCTGGGCCTATGGAAAAGCCGAAGAAAATCACAAGAACCGCCAGCCAACCTTTTCCGCGCTGCATGGATATGATTTCGCCGCCCCGGCCAGCCTGTTTCAATTTTTTATAGGAATAGGGCCGGAACCTTGACGATGTGTCTACGACCTATTCAAAAACGAGGATTTCGACGCGCCGGTTCTGGGCTCGGCCTTCTTTGGCGGAATTGTCCGCGATGGGGGCCGAACTTCCGAAGCTGATCACCTGCATCCTATGGAGCGGGATGTGATGCTGTTTATACAGATATTCCATCACGGCTTCCGCCCGCTGCTTTCCCAGGAGCAAGTTCCAACTCTCCGGTCCGGTGTTATCCGTGTGTCCTTGGATTTCCAGGTAGACGCCCCTGTCTTGGGCGATGAGAGCCTCAACGACCTTGTCCAATGCCGCTTTCGTTTCGGGGCTGAGCTCGAAGCTATCGAACTTGAACTTGGAAGCATCATTTTTAAGGATCTCCTTGGAGATGAGCTTTCCCTGGATGGACTTTCTGACCTCGTCGATCTTCCCGTCTACGGCTTTGAATTGGGAGTCGTGCTGGCTGATGAGCGAGCCGATCGAGGCCAATTTTTCGTCATGTTCCCTTATTCTCTTCTGGCTTTCCTCGACGGACGTCTCCACTCCTTCCACCTTCTTGTCCAGGGCTGCGATTTCCGTCTGGACGAGCTTCTTCGTAGCGCAGCCCGTCGTCAAAACCAAGATGAGGAGGACGACGCATCCGGCGATTAAGGTGACTGGCATTTTTTTCATCCTGACCTCCTAATCCCTCCGAAACTCTCCTGAAAATTCTATTATACCCCATCCGCCGTCTATTGACCAGGCAAGCCCGTTCTTCCCCCTATGGCTCCCTAGTATCCGGCTCGCGTCCTGGCCGTATATTTCTTGTTCGGCGTCTCGACCCGGATTTTGCGGTACTCTTTTTTCGAGTCCTTATAGGACGTATATCCAATAATATACTGATGGCCGAGCTCCTTGTGGATGTCTTCAAGAGCGACGGTCATTTCTTCGGGCTGATTGATGAAGAAGGCTTTTCCTCCGGTGGCCTGGGAAAATTTGTCCAATGTGGCGACTATTCCGGCCGAGGTCAAATCGGCCTTCTTCTTATATTTGGCCAGGTATTGCTCACTGAGGGGAATTTTGTATCCAATCGTATAAATCGGCACATCCACGCGCCGGGCAATCTCGACGGCCTGATCGGGAGATGAGCGGCTGTCATTTTCAATTCCATCCGTAATCAAGAGCAGGGCACGCTTTTCGTACTTTCCCTTATTGGCGAACTCTGGCGAGACGGCCACGGCATCGTTCAAGGCCGTTTGTCCATAGGCTTCGGCCCTTTCCAATTCGGCCAGAAAGTTCGTCTTGTCCGTCGAAAACCTCGATGCCACTTCGACCTCTCCCTCGGCAAAAACGAGAAGCGAAATCTCGTCCTCGGGTCGGAGGAGCCCGGTCACGAGATCTTTGAGGGCCTGCTTGCTCTCCTTGATCTTGTCTTGGAGAGCCATGCTCCCGCTGACGTCAAGCAGGACCGTCAGACTCACGGGCGAGGTAAAATCGTGCTTGAAATACGTAATCTCCTGCTTTTTGTCATTCTCGTAGACGATAAAGTCTTTTTCAGTCAGATGATTGATGTATCGCCCTTTTTTATCCTGGACGGTCACGGAGATGGAAATGGCGCTGACAGAAAGATTGTAGGCCAAACCTTGTTTCTTTGGTTCCTGGGGAAAAGCCCGCTCTGAAGCGGCGGCGATCATCGCCGCAAAAAGAAAAAGAGAAACAAGGTTTCGATTAGGCATCGCTCACGATTCATTGGCAATGGATTACAAATTATGTATAGCACAGGGAATACGGGGAATCAACACGGATGGAGGACGGCTGAGAATTTTCAAGTCTAAGAGAATGCTATTGATGGATGGCACGGATGCGGCCGGGACTCAGTGCGGCAATCCGAAAATATAGTACACCAGGCAAAGCAACCCCAGCACGATCGAGCCTCCATTGAGCTCTCTGCCCCGCCCGGCGAAAAGCTTGAAAGCTGGGTAGAGGACCAGTCCCGCCGTCAGGCCATTGGCGATGTTGTAAGTAAAGATCATCATAACGATCGTGGCGAAAGCGGGGATCAGCTCGGTCAGGTCGCCAAAATCGATTTTCGTCACCGACCCCATCATCAGCAATCCGACGGCGACGAGCGCCGGGCCGTAGGCGTAGCGCAACTGTTGTAAGGGCTCGATGAGGGGAATAAAAAACAGCGAGACGATGAAGAGCGCTCCGGCGGTGACGGCCGCCAGGCCGGTCCGCGCGCCTTCCCTGATGCCGGTGGCCGACTCAATATAGGCCCCGCTGGTGGAGGTTCCGACGAGCGCGCTGAACATACAAGCCGCCGCATCGACCATCATCGGCCGCTCGATATCCGGAAAATTTCCTTTTTCGTCAATCATTTTGCCCGCGGCACCGACACCGACGAGAGTTCCCAAGGTGTCCAAAAAGCTCATCAAAAAAAGCGTGAGCAAGATCGGCAGGAAGCTCAGCCTGAGCACGCTCAAGATGTCCAGCTTGAGCGCGACGGGGCCGAGGCTGTATTTGCCGACAAATGGAAGGGCCACGACCGCCTGCGGCGATTTTCCCAGTCCGACCAAGGTGCCCAGCACGGCGGTGGCGGCAATACCCAGGAGGATGCCGCCGCGGATTCTGCGATATAGAAAAAAGCTGATGAGCAAAAAGCCGAAAATGGCCAGCAAGACTTCCGGACTGCGCAGGTTTCCGATTTTGACCGGGACGTCGGGAGCCGAGAGCACAGTCGAGGATCCCCGGAGGAGCGCTTGGGGCGCCATGCCAGCCGCGGCGCTGGTCACGATTCCCGTTTCATAGAGCCCGATGAAGGCGAGGAACAGCCCGATTCCCACGGCAAAGCTATGCTTTAAGCTTATTGAAATCGAGTTCGCCAGCCACGAGCGGACCTTGAGCAGGGTGATCAGAGCGAAAACGAGCCCGCTGATGAACACGCTCCCCAGCCGCTGCTGCCAGCCGATGCCCATCATTGCCAGCCCGAAAGCGATGAACGCGTTTTCTCCCATGTAGGGAGCGACGGCAATAGGGCGATTCGCATAAAAACCCATCAGGAGCGACCCGAAAGCCGCAGCCAGGATCGTGGCCACCGTGCTCGGCCCCTGGGGGATTCCGGCGAAGCCCAAGATGGCCGGGTTGATGACCATGATATAGGCCATCGTGACGAAAGTCGTCGCCCCCCCTAAAAGCTCAGTCCGGACCGTCGTTCCGTTTTCCCGGACTTTGAAGAGCCGCTCGGTGATCGGTAAAGGCATGTTCGGCCTCCTCCCCTCGATCGGATTTTCCCGCGTGGGACAGGGAAAATTAAGGCAATCTGAAGAAAAGATATATCCGGAAAAAGTCGAATGTCAACAAGAAAAGAAATCTTTCAATCCTGTTGGATATCGGATAGAATGAGGAAAAACGGAATGGGCTCTTTATTTGGAGAGGTCACATGAACATCGCTTATTTTGAGCCTTTTGGACGGGCATGGGGCCGGATGAAGGTCGCCCTTTTCAAACCCTTCGACCTGCGCAAGTGGCTGTATTTTGGGTTCAGTGCTTTCCTGGCGGGATTGGCCAATTGGAGCAACGGATCTTTCAGTTCAAGATGGAGCGACCGCGGAACCTTCCGTGATTTCATCGGCTTCCCGCATAGGGCGTGGGATTGGCTGACCGGCCATCCCGTCTGGTTCGCGCTCATAAGTTTCGGCTTCGTGATGCTCATCGCCTTGGGAGTCGTGATCCTCTGGCTAAGTTCAAGGGCAAGTTTTATGTTTCTGGATAACGTCGTCCGCGACAAAGCGGAAATCGCCAACCCTTGGCGACGCTTTAAAACCCTGGGCAATTCGCTTTTCCTCTGGCGTCTGGTTTTTGTTTTGATCGGCCTCTTGCTGACCACCGTTCTGTTTGCCTTTTTCTTTATCAGCGCCTCTCATTTCTATGGAGATCAGAGTGATTTCTCGATCCCCCTGACTCTTGCTATCGGAACGGGTCTGGCTTTTTTCGTGCTGGTCCTCATCATCGCTTATATTTCTCTGTTTCTCAGGGATTTCGTGGTCCCTATTATGTACAAAAATGACATTAATGCCGTCCCGGCCTGGAGGCGTTTTCTATCGCTTTTCGGCAAGCATCCCCTGCCGTTTATCCTCTATGGGTTGATCGTCCTCGTTCTATTCATCCTCTTCATCATGGTCGTGGTGTTCGCTGGCCTCATCACATGTTGCATAGGCTGGTTCTTGCTGGCCATTCCCTATATAGGAACGGTTGTCACACTGCCGGTCTGGTATGTCTTCAGGACATTTAGCCTAGAATTCCTGGCCCAATTCGGGATTGAGTTTGAATTGTTCCCCCGGCCCGAGGGTCCTGTTCCTAACGCCCAATCTTGAACATTTCTTTCGGATAGATCTTCTTTGGATTCAACCTGTTAGCTTGAATCCCCTCGTTCGCTGAAAGTCATCCTCCGCAGGGATTCGGGCATCGAATTTCACCCCTGAATTCACCTACAAGGGGTATTGTCTTTCGTTTACCCTTGAAGGCAAAATAGGTCATGGTCGTTTGACCATGCCGTCTGCTAGGCGGTTACAGACAAAAAGCCAGGCCAGGAATGTTTTTTCTGAACGAAGGAGGCCCTGAGAAAGCAGACAGGGACGAACACCGGTAAGGAGAAAAAAACGATGGGCAAAAATAGATACCTTCTCATAGCCGTCGGCTTGCTCGGCTTGGCAGGCCTGCTCGCTTCCTGCGGCGATTCCGGCGCCGAGCTCCAAAAAGAAAACGCCGCGCTCAAAAAGAAGCTGATCGACTTCGAGCAGGCCAATCGGGAATTGAGCGCCAAGGTCACGGCCTTGGAACAGGAAGTCGCTCAATTCATGGAAACGCCTGAATCGATGTTCGACAAGGCGGTCAAAGCCAGACAAACGGGGAACTACGATGAAGCCATCTCCCTTCTGGATAGACTGACGGCCAAAGCCGCCGGGAAGCCGATCGTCAGAGCCGCCAAAGACGAGGCCGCGCTCATCTCCAGACTTAAACAAGAGAAGTTGGCTGCCGATAACCGGGCCAGGCGAGAAACGTTCCAGGATATCGGAGGCGGATTCGCCGTCAGGAAAATCAGTTTTCGCGATTCACACGGAATCACGGAAATCGTCGGTGAATTGAAGAACAACAGCGGCAAAAATTTCATCATCGCTAAGTTTGTCGTCGCCCTTTATGACGGCGAGGGGATTCTGCTCAGCAACTCTTTTATCGATTTCACAAGCTTTCCGAACGGGGCGGTTAATACGTTTTCCACCTATTCCGACGTAGCAGCCCGCAAAATCTCGAGCTGCAAAGTTCAGGTGGATAAAATCATTTAATTATCCGGGGTTGAACGATTCGGCGGCCGTTTTTTCCTAGAGTTGTTTCGTCGCGATTTCCAGCCTCTTGACCATGTGCGCGGGATAGTAAACGGTTTTATCTCCCAGTTTTCCTTTGAATCCGGACTGCAATATTTTATTAGCCTTTATTTCTGCTTGGCTCAAGACTTCAAAATCCTCTGAAACGACGGTCTCATCATTCAGATAGACATTAAGCGTCCACATGACTTTTCTCCCTTTGATCCCATAACCTATTATATAAGGCGTCAGGCAAAGAGTCAATTCGAAGGGACCGACCCCCTTCCAATCGGATCTGGGAAGATCCGGCCGCGCTCATCCCTAGAGCGGTTGGACCCGGACAAGACGAACGGGGCCAAACAGGCCGGACTCCGCGAATTCGCCGTAGCTGTTGTTGATCAGGTTCGCAACGCGAACCCGGATTTCATTCGCTCCGCGGCGCAGCGCCTTCCCGATGTCAAAGACATAAGGACCCCAAAGCCGGTTTCCGCATTTCTTGCCGTTTACCCAGACTTCGGCTGCGTGACATAATTTCCCCAAATCGAGCTGCAGGTCCTTTCCGCGCTCATCCAGGGTGACCGTCTTGACGTAGTCCATCAGGCCGCTGAATTTTTCGAGCCCCCAGGCTTTCCAGTCCTCGAGTGACCTGTCCACGCCGCTATGGAACTCCGCAGGCGGGGTCATGGGATACTCCATCACCGGCTGAATCTTGGAATCATAGAATATCTTCCAAGGTCCTTCGATCGTGGCCACGGTCAAGAATTCGGGCCTCTGTTCCGCCGGACCGTCCACGGCCGTCTTTTTCGGATCAATCACAAGCCAGAAAGCCTCGAAAGGTTTAAAAACAAGAGTCAGCGTGGTTCCTTCTTCCTTGTCCGTGGAGGCCACTGGACGAATTCCCCCCGTTTCACAATCCCAGATCGACGCTGCGCCGTGGAGTTCTCGACAAAAAACCTGGCCCGTTTGCCACTGGTCCGCGTTGTTGACCAGCCAGAAAAAATCCCGCCCGTCGACGCGCCGGCGGTGCTGAAGCATTTGGAAACCTCCGGAGATGAAGCGGACAGGACTTTCAAGTCCGGGCGCCGGCGGGTCGAGCAGCGGCTTCAGCCCGCCTGCCGGGCAGGCTGTAAAAGTGGGCTGGGCCCTGAGCGTGTTCATCAGGTCTTTCATCCGGGGATCGTCTCCCCCATTCTCCGCCGAGGCAATGGGAAGCTCGCCGAGAGCATAGATGCGTCCACCGGCTTTAGCAAACTCAACAATCTTTCCGGCCGTCTCGAGCGACAGGATATCCAGGGCCGGCAGGACCAGGGTCCGGAATACGAACTCGCCCCGGATCAGCGATTCCTTTTTGACCTCCATTTGCTTTAAATAGTAGCGGTCGCCGACGAGAAATTCGACGCGCGCGGCTGTCAGATCGTCGATCGCTTTCGCATAAATTCGATCGATGGTATTGACGCGCTTACCGCCGGGATGGCCCTCGGAGAAAGACCACATTTCAACATCGAGCAGAGTCGCATCCACATTTATCCAGCCCGATTCAAGCGGGTTATATAAAAGGACGTCGGGAACGGCATGGCCATACGAGTTGACAAAACTCGCCCGCCGGGCGAATTCGTTCCAGAGATGGAAATAGGGGAACATCGGATTCTCCGAATACCAATCCGGAGGCCAGGGGTTGCCGGTCAACTTGCGGGTTGTGAAAACTCCGTGGGGGATGATATGGCTCATCCCCCAAGCGGTCACGGAGTTAACCGCCTGCTTGAGGAAGGGAGGATTGAACGTTCCCCAGGGAGTCCCCTCGAAGCCGCCGGCTCCCATGAGCTCCGTAGCGGCACGGGAATCCTGGAATTCCGCGACCGATTCGATTTCTTTGAAATCATGGACGCGGAGCGCTTTGCGTCCCAGGCAATCCTGTCCGGGCATGGTCAAAGTGCGCAATAATTTCATATGGTCGGCGACCCCGCTCACCTGGGGCTGGATTCCCTCCTCCCAGAAATGGGCTGTCGTATACATGCCGCGTTTCTCATGCCAATCCGTTAGGGCCCGGAACGTCTCGGCATAGATATCCGAGACAAGGTCGAACCATTCCCAGCGGGCTTTTGGATAAAGCCCCTCGGCGTCCGGGTCAATCGAGAGCGGAAGCCAAAGCCGGATATCGCGGCCGTACCGTTCCTTATAGCGCTCGTCCAGCGTGACCGACCAGGCCAGATTCCAACCGTAGTCCCCTTCGTTATCAATGAAATCACCGGGAATCGACCGGCCGAGCCGGCGAGCCATCCGCTTTTCATAGGGTTCCAGGGCGATCTGGATAAACGCCGGCGCGAGACGGGCGTCAATATAATTGACCTTTCCGCCGTCAAACCCTGCGTGGTCATCCTGATTGAAGACATAGACGCGCCAAGTCCCCACGGCAGGTGCTTTCCAGTTGAACGGCGCGCCGCCGCCGATCACTTGGAGGGTCCGGCTGCGAATCAGAGCAGGCCTATGCTTGACGTCCGGCGTTTTATAATCCAGGAGCCTGTCGATCTGAGCAGCAACCGTAAAGAACGAGGCCGGGACGGGCACTTCCGTGCCGGCCGGGACATCCAGGATCTCCCAGCGGAGGGACTCCGCTTGAAGCTCAGGATGCGCCTTCAACACCCGGCCGTTTGCCTGCAAGCTGGGCCACCAATATTCATCGCAGTAGCCGAGGTAGTTGCGCCGAGCCTCCGCTTCTTTCAAGGCGGCATCGAATGCGGCAAACCATTTATCGGCCAGCCAGTCCTCCCCGGGAAGGTCGGGAGTTTTTACCATGGACTTGCGGGCATGGGCATAGCCTGGGCTAAAACCCTGATCGCAAAGGACGCGCGAGATCTCCGCCATCTTTGCCGAGTCGAGAGGCTCGTCCCAGAACCAAAAGATGAAAGGAGCGTAAATCCTATCGGGATCGCGGAAGTTTTTCCGAAGCGTTTCGAAGGAGACAGCCTTTCGCACTCCCCAATTTGTAGCCGGCGAGCCGGACAGACCCCGACCCGTCAAGGCCGCTCCGCAGAGGGCTGCGCCCAGCAGGGCCAATAGCATCCGGAACGAAACATGTCTTCTGGACGGATTCATGCGAGCCTCCTTTCTTACTTTCCCTTCTTCAGAATCTCAAAGATTTCAGAGGGAATGATCTCCTCGGTTTTTTGCCCGGCCAAAATGGCCAGCCGGCGAACTCTGGTTAGGGAAGGCGGGGATATGCTTGCTAGCCATCCCGCCCTGTTTTCATTTTTGCCGGCCGATCCCGGAGGCACAAAGAGGAGCGGGGCATAAGCCCAGTCTAAATGCTCGACGGGAATATCTTGGGCAGATGCTCTGGCAATTGCCTGGGCCAAGTTAACTGGATTTGCTCCGTACTCGACCGAAGCGACATCGGCCAGGATATCCCGCTCCTGCCGGATATAGCGGCTTAGATACCGTCTTAACGCGGACGACAGGGAAAAAGACGACGGCCCTTCATTTTGGCCTTTGAGGTCGAACGAGTACTGAATTCGTTCGAGAAAATCGCCGAGAGAACAGAGTAGCGTTTTATAGAGTGTGTCGCCGCGGATTATTCCGGCCATCTCGCGGGCGATCACGGCCATGATTTCTTCCCGATTGAATTCGCCCAGGAGACCCTCTGTCAGCGCGAGACTCGGCGTCCCCTCAGGATCGATAATTGCAAGGGCGTTGGCACCACGCCCGGAAATAATATAGATATTGATCTTCGCGAGACCCGCCTTCTTCTGCACATCATCGGCGATTTCCTGGCAGAGCCTGTCCGCGCTTTTCTTGAGGTCGAGAGATCGAACGGAAAACTTTTTCAAAATAAACGTTGCCCCGTTTCTTTTAGCTATCGAATATTGCATCCGGGCGAGCAGGTAGGAATACAGAGCCGCCAACACGATCAGCCCGGCGATATAAGAAAGAGAAAACGCTGTTTTTTTGGCAAAGAGCAAGCCCAGGCTGAAATTGAGGGCGAGGAAGAGCGATCCGATGGCGATCAAGTCAGGCACGAACATGGCGACCCTGAGAGATCGGATCTCCTTGTTTTGCCTTTCCTGAGTTCTATAAAAGCCCTTAACAGGATCGCTGGACATCTTGACTTCTCTGAGGGTCAAACCTAGTCGTGGCGAATCAATCGCCAGGGGGAAGTGCGCAATGAGTAGGTTTGACCCCGCTTTTTCTATCTCTGTAGAGGCGATGCATCGTCGATTACCCACATGCCGCGGCCGTTGGTGGCGGCGATAATCATGTTGTCGCGCGGATGGATCTGGATATCCCAGACCGCGACATTCGGCAGGCCGCTGCCCAGATAATTCCAGCTCTTGGCTCCGTCCGTTGTCACATAGACACCTAGGTCAGTCGCGCAATAGAGCACATTACTCTTCTTGGGATCCTCGCGGAGGGTATTCGTCGAGCCGGGGAGATTGGGCCCGATATTCACCCACGTCTTCCCGTAATCAGTGGACCGGAAAGCATAGGGCGCGAAATCGTCGTCCTCTCGCCCGATGAGCGCGACGTAAACTGCGGCCGGATCGTATTTCGAGGCAACAATGCCCCAGACGTGTTTGTTAAAAGGAAGTCCGGCTGTAATGTCGGTCCATTTTCCCCCTCCATCCATCGTCACATGGACTCGGCCGTCGTCGCTTCCCGCATAGAGGACTCCCGCTTTAAGCGGCGATTCGTCGATGGCCGTTAGCGCCGCATAGTTGATCGCATAAGGCAACTTGCCCTGGTTCTTTGGATCATTGTAAGTCAGGTCGGGACTGATCTTCTCCCAGGACTCGCCTTTGTCCTTTGACCGGAATACATATTGAAATCCGTGGTAAACCACCCTGGGATCATGCGGCGACAGAATTGTCGGCGCCAGCCATTGCCCCCGATAGATTGACTCTCCAGGCGCAGGTTTGGGATAGATATCCTTGCTCTGCCATTGTCCGTCCTTGTATTCCGAACGCTGAAGCATTCCATAGTATCTTGATGAATAAATGATATTGGGATCGGTCGGGTCGACGGCGATGATCGTCCCTTCGCCGCCGGGGGCCGTTTCCCAGCGCACCCTTTGCTCGCGGGAGCGGCGTCCCGCAGCCGGCGGCTCCGGCGGGCGCACACCCAATCCCCGCACCGTACCCTGGTCTTGAACTGAGCCGTATATAGTGAATGGCTTCTTCATATCATACATGACGTTATAGAACTGAATGGACGGGATGCCCTTGTGAAATTCCCTCCAAGCTTCCCCGCCGTCATAAGAGACGTTGGCACCGCCGTCATTGACGTTGATGATGTAATTGGAATCATTCGGGTCGATCCAAATCCCGTGGTGGTCGCCGTGAAGGCCTT
>Ga0315268_10001917_pt1 | contig 23845 bp, 24 predicted proteins | sample C1_top_MG_FD_204535 | JGI IMG/M metagenome (GOLD analysis project Ga0315268, IMG submission 204535) | Sediment microbial communities from Yellowstone Lake, YNP, Wyoming, USA - C1_top | ecosystem: Environmental > Aquatic > Freshwater > Lake > Sediment | place: USA: Wyoming | collected 2017-08-01
TATATAACCTTGCTTTTCGAGGAGGTTGAGGTTGTAAGCTACCACGGACGTGGACGATATGCCGCCCCCATCCAAAATCTCGCGGACGCTGGGCGGATACGAGTGTCGGCGGATAAACCGGGCAATGAACTCGACGATTGAACGCTGCTTTGAGGAAAGAGCCATGACCGCCTCCTGATTTCCCAATTTCCCAAGTGATTTCCCAAGTTGCTGACATTGTATCAGAACATTCGTTCTGTGTCAAGAGGCAATTTTCGCGGCGATTTTGGAACCGAACTGTGTAATCTGCCATTCCGAGCCGTCTTCGACGGTCTTTAGACCGCGAAGCGTGAGGAATCTTTTAACGGCACTGAGATTCCTCGGCCTTCGGCCTCGGAATGACACCCGAGCAGGGCGCTTGTTCGTAAAGCCAGTAACTGATTAAAGCGCCGATGTCGCAGATGCCCACCAAGAGGCCTATGTGGTCTTTGCATCGCCCGCCGTCGTTAGGGGGTTGCAATTTGAGTATTGCCCAAGTTGACATTTCTGCCGTTCGGATTATACTTCAACAGATGTTTAATTGAATGAGGACGCTATGCCCACGCGAAAACGCGCCGTGTTGAGCGGCCAAGTGTGCGAAATCTTTAGCTTTGACGAAAAGCTGGTAACACAAATCAAGCGGCAGGTCGCTGCCTCCAAAGGTCTTTCGCGCGTGTTCAAAGTGCTCGGCGATGAAACACGCGCCAAGATCGTCTATGCGCTTTCGCAGGCCGACCGGCTGTGCGTGTGCGACATTGCGCAGATCGTCGGTCTTTCGCTGCCGGCTGTATCGCACCACCTGCGCGTGCTCCGCGAGCTGGATATGGCGCGCGCCAACAAAGAAGGCAAAATGGTGTTTTACTCGCTGGCCGATGATCACGTGGCGACGCTGGTCAAGCAAGCTGCAGCGCACGCGAGCGAGATTAGAACCGAGAGGCCTTCGAGGTCTCGCGTCAGCGGGCCTCCAAGATCCACAATCTAAAAGGCAAGACAATGAATATCGCATCAAAGACCATTGAGCTGAGTGTCAAAGGCATGGACTGCGCCGACTGCGCCATGCACGTCGAGCATGCCGTGAGCGCGCTGCCGGGCGTTTCGCGCGCCCAGGTTTTTTTGATGACGGAGAAAGGCGTGATCGAGTTCGACCCGACGCGAGCGGACGAGCGCAAGATCATCCGCGCGGTTGAATCGGCAGGCTACCACGCCACGGTGGCAGGCCAGGACGCGGCGCAACATGGCCACGTCACTCAAATAGCCGATCGTGTACGGCTGGCGTTCATCGCCGGCGTAGGACTGTTGGCGGTTGCGTCGTTTGTGGCCGAGCGGACAGGACTGGTGGAAGCCGCGCTCGAACGCATCCCGCCGTGGCTGGCTCTACTGGCCGTGCTGGCTGGCGGCATTCCAATTTTCGTTGCCGCCACCAAGGGTCTGCTGGCGCGCCAGATCAATGCCGACGTGTTGATGACGGTGGGCATTCTGGCGGCCACGGCGCTGGGCGAGTTTGCCGCTGCCGCCATGATCGTGTTCTTTATGACCGTGGCCCATTTCCTCGAATCGTTCACCACGGACAAATCACGTGAAGCAATTCGCGCGTTGATGCGCATCGCGCCCAAGATCGCACGCGTGCTGCGCGATGGAAGCGAAGTGCAGGTCGGCCTCGAGCAGCTCCAGTCAGGCGATCACGTCATCGTTCGGCCCGGCGAGCAGATCCCGGTGGATGGGCGTGTGTTGGCTGGTCGCAGCGCAGTGGATCAGTCGCCCATCACGGGCGAATCAATGCCGGTTGAGAAAAATATCGGCGACAAAGTCTTTGCCGGGACGCTCAACCAGCTTGGCGCGCTCACGGTTGAAGCGACGTGCATCGGGCGCGACACGACGCTGGGCAAAATCGTGCGGCTGGTGGAGGACGCCGAAGCCTCCAAAGCGCCCGTGCAAAAGTTTGCCGACCGATACAGCTCATACTTTTTGCCGGTCGTGTTAGGCGTCGGCCTGCTGACCATGCTGCTTTCACGCGACATACGTCATGGCATCGCCGTGCTCGTGGTTGCATGTCCGTGCGCGGTTGCGCTCGCCACGCCGCTGTCGGTCGTCGCCAGCACGGGAGCAGCGGCCAAGCGCGGCATCCTCGTCAAGGGCGGTCTGTTCCTCGAAGCACTCGCCCACGTGGACACCGTCGTCGTGGACAAGACCGGGACGCTCACGTTGGGCAAGCCCTCGGTGACTCAAATTGTCAGTTGTCAATTGTCCATTTCCAAAGATGAGGTGCTCGCGCTGGCGGCAGAGTTGGAACAATATAGCGAGCATCCACTCGCTGGGGCGGTGATGGCAGAGGCCAAAGCACGGGGATTGACGTTGAACGGCGCACATGATTTTGAAGCGATCCCCGGCAAAGGCGTTACCGCCTGCATCAACGGCGACTCGGTCTGCATCGGCACACGAGCGTTGCTGGACGAATGGGGCGTGACGCTTGATTCCGATCACGCCCGGCGCGCAGAGGAATTGGAAGCGCAAGGCCAGACGGTACTGTGGCTGGCGCGCAACTCGAAAGCGCTCGGCTTTATCGCGGTGGCCGACGTGATCCGCGCCCAAGTCCCCGACGCGATGGCCCAACTGAAAAAATTGGGCATCAAGCGCATCATCCTGCTCACCGGCGACAACGAGCGAACGGCAAATGCCGTGGCGGCGCAACTGGGCATCGCCGAAGTGCGCGCGAATCTGTTGCCGCAGGACAAGATCGAAGCAGTGCGGGCATTGCAGCTCGAAGGGTGCAAGGTCGCCATGATCGGCGACGGCATCAACGACGCGCCTGCGCTGGCCCAGGCCGACGTTGGCATTGCGATGGGCGCGGCTGGCGCCGATGTGGCGCTCGAAGCAGCGCACGTGGCGCTGATGCGCGACGACTGGAGTCAGGTGCCGGAAGCGATCCGCGTGGGCCGCCGGACGTTTCGCACGATCCAGCAAAACATTACCTTTGGCGTGCTCTACAACATCGCCGGAGTGACGCTGGCCGCGCTCGGCATTCTGCCGCCCGTGCTCGCCGCCGCCGCACAATCACTGCCCGATGTGGCAGTGTTCCTCAATTCATCGAGGTTGCTCAGGCGATGATCAGCCGTCGCATGAGAAACACAGTATAATGCACTTGCGCCAAGAAAGCAGGAGCACGATTATGGCACTCTCCATGCCCATATTGTTACAAAATTCATCGAAAAGCATTGCTACAGAAAGGTATCCCGTGAGCAACTCTCGACTGGTCTACTCCACTGACTTGGGCCGAGTGTGCCCCCACTGCGGCAAGCCGGTTGCGGAATGTCGCGGGATGTGCCGCAAGCAAGCTCCCAAACCGGTAGTCGCGGGCGTGGTCCGAGTGCGGCGCGAGACCAAAGGCCGCAATAGCAAAACTGTCACGACGATTACGGGCCTGCCGCTCGACGAAGATGAACTGTATGAGTTTGCGAGCAGACTCAAGCGCCAGTGCGGCACAGGCGGATCGGTCAAAGATAGCGTGATCGTTATCCAGGGCGATCATTGCGACGTGCTGGTCGCGTTGATTCAGAAGCAGGGCTACCCCGTCAAGCGCGCCGGCGGATAAACCAGGCCCGAAGGGTGTGCGAACCTTCGGGCCTCTTTGCATTTGGTGGGCTAATGATCTACACTTTCGAAATCAACGGCCTGCCCGTCCAAACGGGTGACATCATCTGCACCACCGATGGAGGCCGCCCCATTCTGGCCGGTGAGTTTTGGCGCATCCTCGGCAAGCTCGTGCCGGGCGACGTGGATCATGTCGCCATGTACGTCGGCCCGGCGGGCTTGTGTGTCGAGTCAGCGGTGACCGGCGTATATGCGTTCGAGGTGATTGGCTCGACGTGGGACGCCGAAAAGATGCACAGCCAGCGGCTCTTTCTCGACACGTTTTACGGCGTGGCCTATCCCTTGCAAGATAAGAGCTTGCCTCAAGACAAAGAAATCAAAATTCGAGCCGGCGCGGCTGCGTATTGTCTCAAGCAGGCCGCAGCCAACAAGCCTTACAACTTGAACTTGCTCGATTCGCAGACCGAAGACGCCTTCTATTGCAGCCAGTTGATCTACAAAGCCTACCTGCCACACGGGATTGACCTGAACACAGGGCTGGCCGTTCCCAATCTCAAAGGCGCAGAGAGCATAATCTTTCCACAAGAAATCTGGGCCGGGTGTGTGCACCGCAGGGCCGAAATTGGGTGTATACTTGATTCATAGCCGGAACAATTTGCGCCACGAACTGTCATTCTGAGCGCAGCGAAGAATCTCCGCCATTAGCGTAGGGACCCTTCGCTGCCCCTGTCCGCCGCAAAGCGGCGGGGGGCCGCCCGGCGTCGCTCAGGGTGACAAAGCATTCCCTGAACGCGGCGAACGGGCGAGTTTTGCGCTATTGCGTTCGAGAGAAAGGGGGACCCTATGTCCGAGAGTGTCTACAAAGTCATCGAGCTGATTGGCACCAGCACCGAGTCATGGGAAAAGGCGGCTAAAAACGCTGTCGAGACGGCCGCCCAGTCCTTGCGCGATCTTCGCATTGCCGAAGTCGTCGAGTTGGATCTGCAGATGGACGACGACAAAGTGGTAGCTTATCGCGCCAAGGTCAAGGTGTCCTTCAAGTACCACACCGAAGACTGAGCCAGATCAAGCTCTCACCTTCAATTTTAGCGCGGCCCGCTTCGCGTCCGTGTCCAAAGAATCTCGCAGACCGCGCGATGGTTGCAGAGCGATTCCATAACGACTGTGGCTTGGTGAGCGATGAAACTCACCAGGTAAGGCGACTTGCATCTATTCACCTCCCCGTCGTGAGGCGTTTTTGTCTGCAAATTCCATCGCTTCCCTACTTGCCTCTGCTCTTGCCGCACGCGCCGACTTGTCTGACGAGAAGCACGAGGCAGCCCTGCGTCTGTTCAACGGTTTCTACGAAGGCTGTCCTGAGCTCGTAGTTGATCTCTATGCGCACACGCTCGTGCTGCACAACTATGCTGACGCGCCCGGCGAAGCCCAAGCGTTGATCCAGACAACCGTCGAGTTTCTGCGAAGCGAACTGCCATGGGTCAATGCCATTGTCCTGAAGACGCGCAACGCAGCAGACCCGACGGCCCGGCGCGGGGTTATCCTCTACGGGAAAGAGGTAGACCGGCGCGTTCGAGAACATGGCGTTTGGTACGCCGTCGAGTTGCTCTTGAATCGCGACGCGAGCTTTTATCTCGACACGCGCAACCTGCGCCGCTGGGCAATCAACCATCTGAAGGGCAAGACCGTGCTCAACACGTTTGCCTACACAGGCAGCCTGGGCGTGGCCGCGCGGGCAGGCGGAGCAAGCCGCGTCGTGCACCTCGACCGCAACCGTGAGTTTCTCAATGTCGCCAAAACGTCTTACACACTCAACGGCTTTCCGATTCGCAAGGCCGATTTTCGGGCAGGCGATTTTTTCACGCAGGTCAGCCGCTTGCGGCGAACGGGCGAGTTGTTCGATTGCGTGTTGGTTGACCCGCCGTTCTTTTCGACTACAAGCAAGGGGACGGTCAATCTGGTCTCGGAAAGCCATCGCATCATTAATAAAGTGAGGCCACTGGTGGCCGACGGCGGGTATCTGGTGGCGATCAACAACGCGCTGTTTGTGAGCGGAGCCGAGTACATCAAGACGTTGGAAGAATTGTGCGCCGATGGCTGCCTGTCTATTGAAGAACTGATTCCTGTGCCGCCCGATTTCACCGGTTATCCGCAGACTGTCGTGCGCCAGCCGCCGGTTGATCCCGCGCCGTTCAACCACTCGACCAAGATAGCGGCGCTCCGCGTGCGCATCAAACAAAAATCGTAGAGGCGAAGCAAGCTTCGCCTCTACTTTTTGCGCAGCACAGCCTTGGGCGCGGTGAGCAGGTCTTGCCGTGCATCCTCTGCCGAGCACCCGTTCAGACGGCGATAGATATAGAGGAACAAGTCGCGGGCAATCGCCACGAGTGGCGCAGCCAGGATCACGCCTATCAGCCCATAGCTATAGCCCATCGCGATGATGAGCACCGTGAGAATCGCCGGGTGAATGCCGATGCTGCCGCCGATGATGCGCGGCACCAGGACGCTGTTTTCGAATTGCTGAACGACGAGGTAAACGATCAATATAGCCAGCGCCGTCGTCGGCGAGATGAACAGGCCGATCAGCACGCCGGGGATCATGCCGAGGGCCGGGCCGATGGCAGGGATCAACTCTGTCGTGGCCGAGATGATGCCGAGCAGCACGGCGTAGGGCATATAGAACCCCACCAGGTGAAGAACGAACATACCCAGCCCGATCAACACCCCGATGATGAGGCTCAGCGTGAGTTGGCCGCGCACGTAACTGCCTAGATCGTGATTGACAATGTCCCACGTGTTCCAGAAATCATCGCGCAGGCGCGGGTGCAGCATCCCATTGATGAACTCGCGGCCCTTGGCCTGGTCTTTGAGCACATAGAACAACCAGATCGGCACAATGAAAAAGCCGACCAGAAAAGTCACCGTGTTGATCACCTGGATGACCTGGCCCCAGACGAACTTGCCGGCTTCCTGGATATAAGTAGAGAAATTGGACTCGACCGTGTGAATCGTATTGCGGAGCGATTGCTCTATCGGTTGCCGGATAGAAGGCGGCACACGACTTTGGTATTGTTGAAACAGGTTGGTGCCCAGTTGCTGCAACTGGTCAATCGTCGGAAAGCTGGCAATGAGTTGCTGAACCTGTGCGACGACCACCGGCACGAGATAGGCAATCACACCCACCACCAGCGCAATGCCGACGATATAGACAATCAAAATCGCCAGTGGGCGCGGTATGCGCCGATTCAGCAGGTTGACCACAGGCAGCAAGAGATAAGCCAGCACCAATCCGACGACGAAAGGCGCCAGCGCGGGTCCTGCTCGCCAGAACAACGAACCAGCTATTACGACTGCCAGCGCAACGAGCAGCCAGCGGGTCAGCGTGCGCGCCGGGGGAAATGAAGGGCCTCGCGAGCCAGGGGGTGCGCTTGCGGTCAAGTGAGTGCCCGTTGCAGGGTCAGGTATCATCACGGCTCCTTTCTCGGCGTCAAGACCAGTCACCTCAAAGGTGCCGCTATTATACACAAGACCTGCGAAGCTTGGAAAACCTCGCAGGTTTGTATTACATCATCCCACGGGAATCACGCACGAGTAAGCTTTGGGGAACAGCGCCTCGAACAGCACAGTGGCTTCGTCGTTGGCCCAACAGTCGGGATAGAACGTCCGCAATTCCATGATCGAAGCCCGGCCAAACAGCAGTTGCAGGAACACGAGCGGCGGGAAACCGGCTTGATCGTCGTGCTGGTCAATTGCGTGTTGCCACGGCTCGGTCTCGACCAGCTTGCCATTGTCCCACGCCATCTTGAACCCGCCCCGGTATTCGTTGATGTGAATCTCGCCTGTGTATCCGGCTACGACTGAATGCGCCAGCCGAGCTTCCAACGCCGGAGCGATGTGCTGCAAGAAGCGAGGCACATCGGCTACGCGGATGTACCAGCCGTAAGGCAGGCGCGGCTTGAGGGCAAGTTCGGGGACGGCCTCAAAAACAGGATGCTCGCGCCCGACCTTCCAGTACAACGCCTTGGTGATTTTGTTTTGCCTGGCCGCTTCCGCTTCAGCGATAGGCTTGAGTGAACGCAGCACCGATGGCATAATCGCGCGCAACGATTGACCTTCGACGACGGCCAACTCGTCAACCATGAACACGTCATCCCACATCTCACGGTTGGGCACGATATATCCCACCGCTCGCCCCTCCGCCGTTTCGATGATTTGAAAGTTGCGCCGCTCGAACGAGTCAGGCGAGTACCATTCGAGCATGGCGCTCCACAGCCAACCCGGGCGCGGACACGCCACGAGCGAACGCGCCGAGTCCTTCTCGTATAGCGCCTTGACCAACGGCAGATCGGCTGGCGTCATCGGGTGAAGACGATAGGCTTCCGTTTCGCCTTCTTTGAGCGCAGGGATGTTGGTCCAGTGCGTCAGACGCCCGCCGTCCAGGTCGAGCGCGTACTCGTACCCGAACTGGCGATAATACCACCGGATGCCCGTGATGCTCTGGACGAGATGACCCATCGCCTCACTTTTCGCGTGCAGCACCTCAAATTGCACGCGAATTAGCCCGCGCCGGCGATAGTCGGGATCAGTGCCTACGGCTTCGGGCCGACCCACCTCGAACGGAATCCCTGCATAGGTCCACGTCTGCGGGATGAGGCACATGGACGAAACCACCTTGCCCGTGCGCGTGTCCTCGACGAGCGTGACGTTGGATGGGCCGCACGTTGGATGCTGATCGGAACAAAAGTCTCGCGTCCACGCGGCTACCATTGGATCAAAATGATCAGGGCGCTCGCTCCCATGGATGCGCCCGTTGAACTGCGCGACTGCTTCCACGTCGGTCGGCGTGGCAAAGCGAAGGACGAGGCCATCGCCCAGGTCGCGCGGTAAATGATTTTCTTCAAACGCTAATTGCGGCTTGACAATAGTCTCAAGCTGTCGAGTGTTCATCGAGATACTCCTTGATGTCGTTGACGGTTTGCTCGGTGATTTTGAACTGCACGCCTTTCATGCCGAGGGCCTGCGCCCCCTGCACGTTTTCCAGCACATCGTCCACGAACACGGCTTCCTCGGCTTGAACATCAAGGCGCTTCAGCGCAAGTTGAAAGATGCGCGCATCCGGCTTGGCGAGCTTGACTTCGGCGGAATAGATCACATCATCCACCAGGCTGTCCAGGCTGAACTTGCGATTGAGCACAGTGCGCGCATCCGACCAGGCATTGCTGATGATGCCAACCTTGTAGCGCGGGCGCAGTGTTCGGACGAGCCGTATCAACTCTGGATCCAACATCTCGCTCTTCCAGAAATCAAGCCGAAAACTCGCTAACTGATTGGCGCTCAGTCCGAGTCGGCGGCCCACATCTTGCCATAGTTCCTCTTCGGGAATCTCGCCCAGGATGGCGCGCTCGGCGGCCTCCGAGTCGAACACGACGCGCGTCGCCTGCCCGTGGGGCAAGCCCAACCGCGCTTCCCACTCATGGCGCTTGTCGTGGTTTTCCACTCGGACAAGCACCCCGCCGACGTCAAAGAACACTGCGCGAATTGTCATTTTTACTCCTCGCCATTTAGGCTCACATAGTATAGGTTATAGTCGCGTTCCCGCTCAAAGCCGACTTTTTCCGCTGTGCCGATGGAGCCGAGGTTATCCTCAGAACATTGCCAACCGACCATCGAAAATCCGTGCGACAGCGCGTGCTCGACGGTCGCCGCCGCCGTAATCGCCGCCAGCCCGCGCCGCCGGTATTGCTCGACGGTGCGAATGCCGATCTCGCAAGCGTCGCCGCTGCGGCAATCGGCCACTGACCACGCTACACATTCGGTCGCACAGAGAGTGACAAAGCCAAATCCTTTCTGCAAGAAATCGGCGGTCGAGCCCCAATTGCCTTCCATCCAGCCCTTGATGTGATCGGGGATGGTCACGCCGGAGCGATTAAGGAACACCTCATCCAGGCGATACACCTCAAAGCCATTCGGCAGGTGCGCGCCCCAGTCATGCCTGAGCGTGCGGCACACATAATGCCGTCGGGCGATTTTTGCCGGCCGGAGAGGAGCGACCAGGGCCGCCAGTTGTTCTTCCCAACTGAGCGTAGCGCAGATAACCCACAGCGCTTCCACCTGCACATCCAAAATCTGTTTCTCGCGGATGGCCTGGCCCAGAGCGCGATTGAAAGTGTCATTGTCCGAGCGGCCCGCCAGGTAACATCCTTCGGGCGAGAGCATGAACGCCGATTGCGGATTGATCGGATCGTCAACCATCACCAGACCAGGGTTATTACCGTCGAGCACGGCTGCGCTGGTCAGGTGAAATTCGAGCGCGCGGAAAAGCGGGCGCGCCTTTTCATAGTTTGCCTTGTTGAGTTTGTAGATCATTGTCTGTCCTTCAGAGGTTCCCCGTTTTCCTCAATTGGACACGGATCTTCACAGATGCACACGGATCAGGATTGAACAATCCGTGAAATCCGTGTTATCCGTGTCCAAATCCTGGCGGCTTGCCCAGCAAGTAACGAATTGGGAAGTTCTTGGTCCTCTTATGCTGAGGTCAAATGGCTTGACAGTGACTCGAAATCCAAGTCAATGAACGGCACGTCGTTTTCGATCCGCTCCTTGCGTCCCTTCATGTAGCTCTCCACCCAGGGATCATCCAGATGGCTCACATCAAAGCTGCGATGGATGATGGCATACAGTTCAATCTCACGCAGCTTGAGAAAGTACGGCAATTCTTGCAGCCAGGCGTTGTCGAGCTGGTTCTCGCGCCGGTAGCCGCGCATAAAGTGCGGCATGAACTCGCGTGCAAAGTTGGGCGATTCGGACGAGTCGAACGGTGCGGCGTAGAACAGTGCCATCGCGATGTCATAGATGAACCAGCCATAGACGCAGTCGTCAAAGTCGAACAGCGTGATATTGCCGGCTTCGTCCACGAACAGGGTTGCCCGTGTGCGCATCCTGGTGGATGAGGCCATACGAGTCCGTGTCTTTCGGCAGTGCGCGCAGGTACTCCACCAGCGCGCCCTATTTCTCGAGTGCAATCGCTTCCGAAGGCGGCAAGAATTGCTCCACCAAGTTCTCTGGATCGTCCCATTGAGGCCGCCACGTGGAAGGATCAGGCTCGTACCGCCTGGATAGCGCGTGCATCCGTCCCATCATCGCGCCATACGCTTCGAAAAAACGCGGCGTCCATTCGGAGCGCTTGGGATGCCTGCCGCGAGCCTTGACGAAGGCCGTGGCAAGAAAATACTCGCCCTGTCCATCGTCAATCAGTTCGACAAGCCGATTGTTCTCCGAGAGAATCGCGCGGGCGGCGGGCCCGCCGCCGGCGGCCAGGTAGTTGATCCAGTTGACTTCGCCCTGAATCATCGGAATGCTGCGGCGCAGGCTGTGGCCGATGCGCAAGACATACTCACCGTCGGCGTGTTCGAACTCGTATATGAAACTCTCAAAGCCATCCAACAGATGAATGCTTTCCGGCGCGATGCCATAGCGCCGCATGGCTTTGCGCAGGATGTCGTCATTGAAGCGCGATTTGATTCGGTGTTCCATCCTCAGTCACCGGGCTTTTCAAAGTTGATAAAGCGCTTGACCGGAATAAAGCCCAGCCGTTCATACAGTCTCAACGCGCCGGTCGGATTTTCCGTGTCCACGCCCAGCATGGCATAGTCCAGACCTTCGGCTTTGAATGCGCGCATTGAAGCGCACAACAGCGCCGAAGCGACGCCGCGTTTGCGCCACCCGCGCCGCACGCCCAGGTCCTGAATCCAGCCTTCGCGCCGGCCTTGGCGCTCGTTTGTTTCCCGGTTGACGACGTTGAGGCAAACGCCGGCCACCTCGTCGCCTTCCATCGCGATAGACGTCAAGTCTGGGCGAAAGTCCGAACGGCCCACGAAAAACATTTGCCAGTCTTCTTCGCTCACCGGCTCAAAGCTCCAGTGGTCGGCAAAGGCTTCATTGAGCGCCTGTCTTGCTCTTGCACCCAACTCGGGGCTAAAGGTACGCAGTACGATGCCCTCCGGCGCATATTCTTCGGGAATCGGCTGGCCCAAGTCACGGCACATCCGATAAAAGTAACGCACCGGTCGAAAGCCGCGCCACTCCAGCAGCGTGATCCGCTCGCACAGGTCATCCTGCACATTCGAGCGCAAGACGCGCGGCAAATTGGAAGGCATCTCATTCAACTTGGCGCGGCCTCGCGCCTCCATCCAGTCAAAGACAAAATTCTCCAACCCATTCCCGCGATGATCGGGGTGAATCTCGTCCCACAAAAAAGCGCGGCGCTCGCCTTGCGGTTCGGGATTAAGGAACACACGCGCCATCGCCGCCACCTGTCCATCTGCAGTGAAAGCGAACAGAGAATCCGTCTCCGCGTTCGACCACGGATCGTCATACTGCGTTTGCATATCTTGAAGCGTCAAAAACATATCGCGATTGTCCGCGCGATCCACGGCGAGCATCATTTGATACAGCGCGGGCACATCCTCGCGGCGATAGGGCCGCCAGGTATAGTCGCCCAGATGCAATTCGTTTGGAATCATAATATGGGTAGTCATGTCAGTTTCCTTTCGAACAGAGCAGACCTGCGATATTCGGGATGTTGAGCACGCAGCTCCCATCCCGTCTGGAGATAGTATTGTTTGAGTCGAAGGTTTTCCTCCATACAGTCGAGGCGCAGATATTTCTTGCCGCGCCTGCATCCCTCGTCGGCGGCCCAATCCAACATCGCCTGACCGATGCCCTGTCCCTTGAACTTGCGATTGACAACAAAGGCGTGAACATACATTGCCGCGCCATCATCGTCCCAGTGATGATCCTTTTCATTCAGTCTGAATGCTCCGGCGATTTTGCCCTGCCAGAACGCAAGGTACAACTCGCCCGAGTCAACCAGTTCTTGTATGTCTTCTTTTGGCAGATCACGAGGCCACTGATTGGCGACACCTCGCACACCGTTCAACCACAGGCACACCTCGCGATAGACCTCAAAGGCGGCCTCGATATCTTGAGGTGTTGCCAGTCTGAAAAACAATCGCTTGTCAGTCACACGACCATCTCCATAGGGGCCGGGTTGAGCAATCACCACGGCGGGCCGCACAGATCAATCACGCCCGGCAGCCAATCGCTCTTGGTGCAAGGCAAGATCATGGTCACATCGTCGAATGTGAGCTTGCCGCCCGGCTGATTGAACACCAGCGGCCCCTCGACAACTTGCCAGCCCAGTTTGCGATAATATGGAATCATTTGCTGGTTGCAAATCAGCAGACCGAACTCGACCTGCAGTTCATCGCGGATGAAGGCTTGCGCCCGGCCCATGGCGGCCTCCGCCAGTCCACGCCTGCGATATGCGGGCAGCGTCCCCACGCCGCCAATGCCGCCCAGCTTGACCGGCTGTCCGTTGACCGCGCCCGTGCGCTCGACGATTCCCACGTAGCTGACCCATTCTCCGTCTAGCTTCAATAGTACGTGCCAGTTGACCGGCGACCACTCCATGTAGTGATAAGGGTCGCTTTCAAAAACCTGGCGGTCAATGTCATCCACCCGTTTCCGTTCCGCCTCCGATAGACTGTCCGCTGCACGAATCTCGATGTCCATGTCATCGCTCCTCAAGCCGTTCCCATTCCTCCTACAGGGTGCCCATGTAAATCATGTCCCAGCGCTGGTCATCTCGGTTCAACGCATGGCGGATGCGCCCCTCGACCTTGAAGCCTGCCTTCTCATACGAGCGAATTGCGCGAGGGTTGTACTCGAACACGTCGAGCGAGACGCGATGCAAGTTCAGCTCGGTGAAGGCAAAGCGCAGAATGGCGCGCATGGCGTCCGTGCCATAACCTTTGCCCCAGTATTCGCGCTCGCCGATGCCGATGCCGACAAAAGCGTCCCCATTCGACCAACGGATGTCATCTAATCCGACGGCGCCAATGGGATGGTCATTGGCCAACGTTCGGATCATAAAGACATACTCGTTCGGCTGCTCGTGCTCCATCCAGTGTTGGATTTCGTCTTTGGCCTGCTTGACCGACCACGGCCGGGCCGTGCCCGAATCTTGCAAGCGCATGTATTCGGAATCGCGCGACCACCGGGCGAACAAGTCCGCGTCGATCGCCGAGTCGGCGGCGACCAGGCGAACCAGTCCGCCCTGTAATGGGTTGCTGTTCATAAGCTTGTATCCTTGCCGCCAAACGCAACGCCTATAACGTTTGACGTTTCACACTTGATTTCTTTCCCATTCCTCGCGCAAGATGCCCATAAAAACTTCGTCTCGGCGCTCGACAGGCGCATGTACTCTGCGTCATGCGTCCATTTGGATTCGATCTCGGCATCGCGATCAGGGTCGGGTGGCGCAAGACGGGTCAGCTCACCTTCGAAAAGTTGTGTGTCCATGTTTTTCTCCATTGGTTTAGCCGTTCGTTCTATTGACACAGCGGCTCAAATAACAAAAAGGGCCGTGGACAATCCCCCACGGCCCAAGGCAAAACAAGCAGGAAATAAAAAAGGCCGTGGGGTCGAGTGCACCCACGGCCTTTACGCTACGCGCGTATCTAACAGCCAACAGGCGCACTCCGACAAGGCAGAGCCTTCACGCAACCATCGCTGGTTCGTGCGCAGAAATAGCAAACCATGCTAACTACTGCGGTCATAAAACGCGCCTCCTCTTGTAGAATGGCAACATTTTACCACAGGCGTGGATGGTGTCAAGTTGAATCAGAAAATCTTGGCCGCCTTTGCGTCTTGGCGGTGAGATTATCGTGCTGGCTTCCACGTCGCTCCGCCGTCGGTGGAAACATACAGCCCGCGTTCGACCAGTCCCGCGAAAATGGTGCGGTCGGAACCAAAGTCGGGCGAGATGGCAAGCGAAAGCACAGCCGCCTGCGGCAATCCTGCGCTCGATGCCCTCCACGTCACGCCGCCATCTTCGGAACGAAACACGCCTTTGTCCGTGCCGAGAAACAGCGTGCGGTCGCGCGCAAAGTCGGGCGAGACAGCCAGCGCGCTGCCCCAATTCAGCCCGGCTGGCAGGCCAGAATCCGAGGGATGCCACGCTGCGCCGCCATCTGCCGAGCGGAGAATGTTCTGCTCGCCAAACGCGCCTGCAAACATCAGCCGGTCGCGCTCAAAATCCGGCGAGATAGCCAGCGCCTGGAGTCCAAAGCTTATCGTCGCCGTGGGGCTGAACACGCGCGTCCACGACGCTCCACCATCGCCGCTGCGATATAGCCCGGCCAGATCGGCCCACGCATACACCACACGGGGATTGCCCGGCACAAAAGCCAACGCCGTCACGCCGCCGTTCTGAGCCAACCCGCTCGCAACAGTCCACGTTTCGCCCCCATCCGCCGAGCGCATTACGCGCGGCGCGCGAAAGCCGCCGCCCACCAGCATCACGCGATCATCCGCAAATTGGGGCGAGAGCGCCAAAGATGAAACCGGCAAGAAATTCCCCAGCCCGCTCGTGAGCGCGCGCCAGTTCGCGCCGCCGTCGTCAGAGCGAAACACTTGACCCGCCGCCGAGGCAAACACGACCCGGTCGTTCGCAAAGTCAGGCGAAAGCGCCAGCCACAGCTTGCCATTGCCGGAATCGCGCGCGGGCAAGTTGGTCTCGGCCCATCGCCGGCCACCATCGGAGGACACAAACACTCCTGCGCGACCATTGCCGATGAACAGGGTATGGTCGTTCGCGAAATCCGGCGAAAGCGCAATCGCCTCCACACCCAGCCGGTCGAGCGCGACCGAAGCGTTCGACCATTCAAACTCAGTTGGCTTTATCATGCGCAGTTGGCCGTTGTCTAATCCCATAAACAACGAGCCATCGTGCGCAAATGTCATCGCCGTAATTTGCGCCTTATCGGACCAACCGGAAGTTTCGATCTCCCAGCTCGCCCCGCTGTTGACTGTGCGATACAGAGCTGTTTGATCGGCAAATCGAACCAGTGCCAGCGCATATTGACCACGAGGAAAATCTGGCGAAAGGGCCAGCGTCATGCGGCTGGTCACGTCGAAGCGCAGCCCGCGCGACGCAGCTTGCCACGTTTCGCCCGCATCCTCCGAACGCATCACGCCCGCGTCGGCAAAACCGCCCATCAGAAGAGTTGGATCGCGCGAAAACACGAGCGATGTAGCACGGTTCTCGACAATGGTCCGCCACGTCTCACCGCCATCGCGCGAGATGGAGACGCTCTCGCCCGTGCTGACCGCCAGCGTGTTGTCGTTGGCATAGTCCGGCGAGAAGGCCAGCGTCCGCGCATTCATGGCGATGGGCGTGCTCGCGCGATAGGTGTTGCGTTGCCACGTCTCGCCGCCGTCCGTCGAGCGATACAAGCCATTTTGCCAGGTCAAAGCAAAGACTGTCCGGTTGGAAACAAAGCCCGGCGCAACCGCGATGTCGGCCACGACCCAATCGTCCAGGCCACTCATAGATGGAGGCCACGAGCGCCCGGCGTCGGTCGAGACATAGATGCCGCCGCCACGGCCATCGGGCGTGAGCAGCGCCGCAAACACCGTTTTATCTCGCGCGAAATCGGGCGAAAACGCCAGCGCGTTGACGAACAGATGCGGCGGCAATCCACCCGCTGCGCGGGCCCACGTCGAGCCGCCATCGGTGCTCATCATCATTTGCCCGGCATTTGAGCCGAGCGGCCCGCTCGCATAACCTTCCGGCAGCCATGCGGCAAACAGCATACCTGTGGGCGGGTCATTGACCAAATCGGGTGAGGGCGCAATCCAGGCGACCGTGCCCGTCATCGCGGGAGCAGGCTCGCTGGCTTGCTCTGAAGACCCAGGTGCAGGCGAGCCGTGGCCGTTCATCACCAGCAGATGACCATCGGACGAGAGAAAATAGAGTAGGTCGCTCTCTGCATCGAATGCGGCCAGTGTGTACGGACGCGGCAGCGGCAGATCGGCGATCAACGTCCCTGTCGCTGCGTCGAGCGCGAGCAGACGCGGGCTTGGCCCCCGCGCATCCGAAACGTAAACGCGCCCACGTTGCGCGTCCACTTTGACTGAACCGACAATGCCGTTAACGCGCCAATCGGATTTGACCTGATTGCGGTCCACGGACAATGCAGAAAGCGAATTGCTGTTAAAGCGGCTGCGCGTGATAAAGGCCCGGCCCGTGTTCCCGTCGGCGACCAGTGAAACGATACTGCGTTCCTCATCTCGATAGATGGTCTCGGTCGAGCGAAAGTTATAGATCATCAAAGTGTTGCCGCCGTTCGAACCGGGGATACCGTTGTTCAGGCTGACGTACAGCAGGCGGCGTTCCTCGTCAAAGGTGGCGTCAACGGCAAACGAGTTGGGAACCAAGCCGCCCGGCGCTGGCAGCGTGCCCGAGATGCGCGCCGTCACATCAAGCGTCATTGGGTCCACGACGTACACGCCGTTGCGGATGATGAAAATCGTGCCGATGCTTTCGTCCACGATCGGCGTGCTGCCAAACGGCTTGGCAACGATGGGAACACTGCCCAACGGTTGGAGTGAATCCAGATCATACACCATCACGCCATCAGGCGCTCCCACATACAACCGCGCGCGCAGCCGGTCAATCGCCAGATCGCCGCCGGCAGGCAGCGTGCTGACGATGCTCAAGTCATCTGTAGAAAGCACCAGTGTCTGTGTGGGCGTGGCGCCGACAAAAATGTGACCGCCTTCCAGATCGAGCGCAAGTCTATGTTGCAGCGGTTGATCAAAGCTCACGCCAAGATCAACTTGGTTAACGATGACGGGTAACAGCTTTGCCGTTGCCGAAGTAAAGGCTGTGGCCGTGACGACAGATCCGGCGGAGGTTGGAGAGGCTTGTGGCGCTGGCGTGGGCAGAATCGAAGTTGTCGTCGGCGTAATCGCAAAGGGTGGGACAGCGGTCGGTGTGGGAACCACGACGGGAACCGAGTTGCAGGCCGACAGCAAAACGATAAGGAGGAAAGCGAAGATATGAAGGCTAAAACTGCTCGCGCGCCGGGCGTTCGTCATTCGTCGTTCGTCATTCGTTCGAGGCTCACCCACCCCAACTGCGCTGCGCGGACGACGGCTTCGGTGCGAGAGCTTACGCCGAGCTTGTCGAACAGGCTGGCGATGTGTCCTTGCACCGTCCGCTCGCTGATCTTGAGCTGCGCGGCAATGGCTTTGTTGGTCAAGCCACGCGTGACCAGCCTGAGGACCTCCATCTCGCGCGGAGTGGGGCGCGCCTCGGCGGGTTGAGGCGGAGTCTGACCGGCGTTCATCCATCGAGAAACGATTTTGCGCGCAACGGATGGGTCGAGCGCCATCTGACCTTCGTGGACTGTGTGCACAGCTTGGACGATTTCCTCGCTGGACGCGTTCTTGAGCACGTAACCATTTGCGCCTGCTTCGAGCACCGCCTGCACATAGGGGTCATCGTCGTAGGCGGTCAACACGAGCACGCCTACCGGCAAACGCTCATCGCGCACGGCCCGCGTCACTTCGATGCCCGTCCGGCGCGGCATCTGGATGTCCAGCACTGCCACGTCGGGCCTGGCGGTTCGAATGGCCGTGAGGGCCGCGTCGCCGTCGGCAGCTTCGGCCACTACCACAATGTCGCCGGACTCTTCCAGGAACTCGCGAATGCCTTTACGCACGACAGCGTGATCATCGGCCAGGACAACACGAATTGGATCACTCATGATAGGCGCTCCTCGCGTGGCGCGTGTTTCGCGTTACGCATTGCACTCCGTCGCACACATGCAACACGTGTAAGTATAACAGCGTTTGCGCCTGCCGCCAAACGGCGGTGCAGAGGAAAAGAGATTTCAGCGGGGCCGCATGAGGCGAGTGTAGCAGCCTTGCCAGAGGGTGGCGGGGCGGGTGAATTGAGTGACGCGCACGTCGGCAAACTGAGGAGCCAGTTGCGCCAGTTCCATGGGCAGGTCGGCCCAGCGTTCCTCGCGGAGCGCGTCATGCAGACGATTGGCTGCCGATTCGACCCAGTCCCATTCACGCCGATAGGCATCGGCCTTGAGATAGTAATCGCGCTTTTCCCAGGCCGCCGCCGATTTGTCTACCAGCGCGGCGATCTCGCGCAGCGAAAAGACGATAAAGGCAAGCATGTCTTTGGCTTCCGCATCCAGGTTTTGCTTGGCGCTCATCCGGCGCAGCACTTCGGCGATGGCGCGGCGAAGGCTGTTGCGCTGTTGGTTGGGGCTTCCATCTGCATACGTAATTCGACTCACGTGATCCTCTCAATCATAGAGGCGACGCGCCGCGTCGTCTCTACAAACGTTGATGACGAGGCGCAACGATACCAGTTTTGCGCCGAACCGTCAAGCCGCCTTTTGGCACACCAATCCGACCCAATCCTTTTCTTGAACGCGCTCGATCACATGGAAGCCGACGCGCTCCAACGCCTCACGCACCTCGGCTTCTTGCGTGTCAATCAGACCGGCAAACACGGCCAGTCCACCCGGCTTGACCACATCGCCCAGACCTTGTCTGCTCAACTCGATAATGATTTTGGCGAGTATGTTGACCAGCAAAATGTCAAATTTCGGCGCAGCCCGCGAGCACGCGAAATTCCAAGTTTCAAATGCTTCTGCTTCCTTTGAGATTTGATATTTGAAATTTGATATTTGCACGAGCGAACCTTGTTCCACCTGCACCAGATCGCTCACGCCATTCGCTTTCACGTTGGCGCGCGCACACTCGAAGGCGACCGGGTCAATATCCATAGCAAGACACGCCGCCGCGCCGAGTTTGGCCGCGCCAATCGCCAGGATGCCCGAGCCTGTGCCCAAATCGAGCACACGGTCGCCGGGTTGCAAGTGCTTTTCAAGCGCAAGCAGGCACATCTGGGTCGTAGGATGCAGCCCCGTGCCGAACGCCATGCCTGGATCGAGTTCGATCACAATGTCATCGGCTTGCAAAGTAGACGGAACGTCGCGCCAGGACGGCTTGATCACAAATCGCTTTCCGATGCGCGTGACGTGAAAATGCTCCTTCCATGCACTCGCCCATTGCTCTTCAGCCACCGTGCGGAACTCTGGCGCAGGAATCGGGGCAATCTGCCGCAAATGCCACAGGGCCTCTTCAACCTGGCGACGTTTTTCTTCCAGGTCTGGCTCGACGGACAGGTACGCTCGCACAGATGCGACCGGCTCCAGCGGGCCATCGGGTCGCCACTCGTCGCCTTTCAAGTCGAGCGCATTTTGCTGAATCGCCACGCCGCCCGGCGCGTAACGCGCCATCACATCGGCCACCGCTTCGGCGTGCTCAGGATCACAATTCACAGTGACTTCCAGCCATTCCATTGCCGCTCCCTAAAATGACAAGGAGACACGCCATCAGTGTCCCCTTGTCTCCCCCTCTCCCTGTCTCCTTGTCTGATTACAGGCTAAACACGTCCTTCAACTTATCCAGGAACGTTTTCTCGCGTTGCGGCACCACATCCTTGCCGAGTGTCTTGGCCAACTCTCGAAACAGTTTCCTCTGTTCGCTGCTCAAGTTGGTGGGGATCATCACGTCAATCACGACAAGCTCGTCGCCCCGCCCGCTGATCCGCAAATGAGGCACGCCTTTGTTTCGCAGCCGGAACACCTTGCCGGTTTGCGTGCCAGGCGGGATAGACAATTTTTCTTCGCCATCGAGCGTGGGGACCATGATCTCATCGCCCAGTGTGGCCTGCGCCACATTGATGCCCAGCTCAAGCAAGATGTTGTCATCGCGGCGGCGGAAATACGCATGCGGCGTAACGTCCAGTTCGACGAACAGGTTTCCGGGCGGCCCGCCACGCTCACCCGGCTCGCCCTCGCCCGCCAACCGAATCTGTGTGCCGTGGTCCACACCCGCCGGAATCTTGACGTTGATCTTGCGTGTGACGCGGACGTACTTGGCGCCCCGGCACTGCGTACAGGGGATAGCAATTGTTTCGCCCTCGCCCCGGCAGGTGGGGCAGGTAGAGACGTTGACAAACGAACCGAGGAAGGACTGCTGCACGCGGCGCACTTCGCCCGTGCCGTTGCACGTCGAACAGCGCAGAGGCGTCGTCCCCGGCTCTGCGCCGCTGCCCTGGCATTTGGCGCACATCTCTGGCCGCGTGATCTCGATCTCTTTTTCGACGCCAAAAACAGCTTCCTCGAACGTAATGGTAAGATCATAGCGCAGGTCCGCGCCACGCCGTGGAGCGCGGCGCGCGGCAGCGCCTGTGCGCGTCCCGCCGAAGCCAAAGAACTCTTCAAAGATGTCGTTGATGTTGCCAAAGCCCGAAAAGTCGGTCGCAAACCCACCCTGCGCCCCGGCATGTCCAAAGCGGTCATACGCCGCGCGCTTTTGTTCATCCGAGAGCACTTCGTAGGCTTCGTTGATCTCTTTGAAGCGCGTCTCGGCGTCCGCGTTTTTGTTCACGTCCGGGTGATACTCGCGGGCCAGCCGCCGGTACGCTTTCTTGATCTCTTCCTGCGTGGATTGCCGCCCGACGCCGAGTACTTCGTAATAATCGCGCTTGTTCGCTGCCATTGATTTGCCGTCATGCGTATTGCGCACTGCGTATCACATCATCCGCAGTACGCAATGCGCAATAGCTATTGCTTCGTGTATTCGCCGTCCACCACATCCTCACCGCCAGAGCTGCCCGAGCCGCCTGGAGGCGGCGGAGTCGCGCCGTCCGTTGGGCCTTGTCCGCCCGGCTGTTCGTACATTGCCGCGCCTGCACGCTGCAGCACGTCGGCCAATTCTTGGGTCTTGCGCCGCAGATCATCTACGCTGCCAGTGTCCAGGATGCCCTTGAGCGCGTTGGCCTTGTTCTCCAGGTCAGCCTTGACTGCGCTGATTTTGTCGCCTTGCTCACGCATGATCTTTTCGGTCTGATAGACGAGCGTGTCGGCCTGATTGCGCGCCTCGATGCGCTCGCGGCGCTTTTTGTCTTCGGCCTCATACTTTTTGCCCTCTTGCACCATCTTTGCGACTTCGTCTTTGCTCAAGCCCGACGAAGCTGTGATGGTGATGTGCTGCTTGCGCCCCGTCGCCTTGTCCTCCGCGCTCACGTTGAGGATGCCGTTCGCATCAATGTCAAACGTCACCTCGATCTGGGGCACACCGCGCGGCGCAGGCGGAATGCCATCCAGGATAAAGCGGCCCAGCGTCTTGTTGTCGGCCGACATGGGGCGCTCGCCCTGCGTCACGTGGATTTCGACGCTCGTCTGCATGTCGGACGCCGTCGAAAAGATCTGACTCTTGCGATATGGGATGGTCGTGTTGCGCTCGATGAGAGGCGTCGCCACGCCGCCCAGCGTTTCGATGGCAAGCGTCAACGGCGTCACGTCGAGCAACAGAATGTCCTTGACCTCGCCGCCCAGCACACCGCCCTGAATGGCTGCGCCGACGCCCACGACCTCATCGGGATTGACGCCTTTGTGCGGCTCGCGGCCAAAGAGCTTGCGAACCGATTCTTGCACCGCTGGCATGCGCGTCATGCCGCCCACGAGCACGACTTCGTTAATATCGGTGATGGAAAGCTTGGCGTCTTCAAGCGCGCGCCTGCACGGTGCAATGCTGCGCTCGACGAGGTCGCTGGTGATCTGCTCCAGCTTGGCGCGCGTGAGGCGCATCTGCAAGTGCTTGGGGCCGGAAGCGTCTGCCGTAATGAAGGGCAGATTGATCTCGCTTTCCATCACCGTCGAAAGCTCGATCTTGGCTTTTTCGGCGGCCTCTTTCAAGCGTTGAAGCGCCTGGCGATCCGCGCGCAGGTCAATGCCGCTTTCCTTCTTGAACTCTTCGGCCACGTAATCCATGACGCGCAGATCGAAATCGTCGCCGCCGAGGAAGGTATCGCCGTTCGTGGACTTGACCTCGAACACGCCGTCGCCGACGTCCAGGATCGAAATGTCGAACGTGCCGCCGCCCAGATCATACACGGCGATCGTCTCATCCTTCTTCTTGTCTAGGCCGTAGGCGAGTGAAGAGGCCGTCGGCTCGTTGATGATGCGCAGCACTTCGAGTCCTGCAATCTTGCCCGCGTCTTTGGTCGCCTGGCGCTGGCTGTCGTTGAAATAGGCCGGGACAGTGATGACGGCCTGCGTCACCGTTTCGCCGAGATAAGCTTCCGCATCTTGCTTGATCTTTTGCAGAATCATGGCCGAGATTTCCGGCGGGCTATATTCCTTGCCGCCCATCAGCACGCGGCAGTCGCCGTTGGGCGCTTCCACGACTTTGTAAGGCAAGCGTTTAAGCGCGCGCTGGACTTCGGGGTCTTTGAACTTGCGGCCCATCAGCCGCTTGACGGAAAAGACAGTGTTTTCAGGATTGATGACAGCTTGCCGACGCGCTACCTGCCCCACCATCCGCTCACTGTTCTTGGGGTTGATGGCGACGACGGAAGGAAACAAGCGTGAGCCTTCCGACGACGAGATAACGACCGGCTCGCCGCCCTCCATCACCGCGACGACGGAAAAGGTAGTGCCCAGATCAATGCCGATGATCTTACCCATGTGATAAATGCTCCTTTTGGAATTACAAATATCAAATACCTAATATCCAATATCCAGCGACGAATCGGTCTTGGGTATTGGATATGGAGTATTCATTTGGCTACCCTCACCAACGCCGGGCGCAAAACCTGCTCGCCGTACTGATAGCCTTTTTGCACCTCGGCAATGATTTGGCCTTCTTTGTGATCTGCGTTTTCCTCATGCGTCACCGCTTCGTGCCAGGCCGGATCGAACTTGTCACCAGGCTTGACCTCGATCGGCTTGACACCCTCGGATTCGAGCACACTCAAGAATTTGCGCTGAACAAGGGCAACGCCGCTCACCCACGAGTGGTCCCCTAGGTCGGATGGCACAGTCTTCATCGCGCGGTCGAGATCATCCAGCACTGGCAGGATTCTTCTGAGCAATATACCATTTGCCAGTTGTCCGGCCTCGCTGCGCTCTTTCTCGAATCGCTTGCGAGCGTTGGCAAGTTCGGCCCGCGCGCGTTGCCAGCCGTCCAGGTATTCGGCAGCCTGCGCTTTGGCTTGGTCCAGTTCATCGCGCAACGCTGCGGCTTGATCCTGCGGCGGAGCCGACTCGCGCACAAACGTAACCGCCGGCTCCTCGGTATCTTTTCGTTCTTCTCTTGCGCCTTCCCCTTGAGGATTTTCGGGAATGATGTCTCCGGCTTCAGTCACGCTCGACCACCTCCTCGTGTGAATATAGATCAGAAATCATATCGCTCATCAGGTCGGCCACATAACGCACCGCGCTGATGGCTCGACCATAGGGCATCCGCATCGGCCCTAGAACGCCGAGTGAGCCCGTCACATAATCCGTCACGCCATAGC
>Ga0315268_10001918_pt1 | contig 23837 bp, 18 predicted proteins | sample C1_top_MG_FD_204535 | JGI IMG/M metagenome (GOLD analysis project Ga0315268, IMG submission 204535) | Sediment microbial communities from Yellowstone Lake, YNP, Wyoming, USA - C1_top | ecosystem: Environmental > Aquatic > Freshwater > Lake > Sediment | place: USA: Wyoming | collected 2017-08-01
CCACTCACTGGAATGATATGGTCAGAAGGACTTGGTCAACCATATTCAAAACACACCACGCGCCACAAAACTGCCAGAGAAATAGACTACTTATCGGGTTGTGTACTCTTGATAAAAAAGGAGGTATTTGAAAAAGTCGGTCTGCTTGATGAAGACTTTTTCATGGCTGGCGACGACATAGATTTTTGTTTAAGGGCACGAAGAGCAAACTATTATTGCTTTCTGGATTCACCAGCGATAATCTGGCATATGGGCTCTCACTCAATGAAGCAAGCGCCTCTGCGGAGTTATCTTGAAAGACAAAAATCAGACTTTAGAACCATACTATTACATGTACCTGCCCCTTTGCTGATTTCAGCGTTTTTCTTTCAACTTATCATGATGCCCTTCGGAGAATTAATGCTCTTCAGAGACTCACAAATAGGCATAGCAAGCAGATTGAATGCCCGAGCTTTTGCGCTTTGTCAAAATTTAAAGAATCTAGAGAAGACTTTGCTCAGGAGAAAACAGATAAAGTTGCTTGGCCCACTCAATCTAAAAATTAGAACCATAGACCTATTCAAGTTTGGTTTAAACAGAGTAAAGCGTAAGGAGTTCTTTATGGGAAAATTATTGCCAAAAAATGGGCGTGGATACTAATGGAGCATGCTTATGATTAAAATCGCTGCATTGGTGGAGTTTTGCCCCCCGAGATTGGGAAGTGACAGAAGAATCTATGAATTATTAACTCGACTACCTAACGACTATAAGGTTAATTTTATAGTTCTTCCTCCGACTCGTGCACTTTTGGGCTTGATACCGTTGCCATCTCAGCACGAAAGAGAAAACGAAAAATCACTAAACAAAAATGTCATAGCCTACTACATCTCTGCACCCCATAGTTTACAGAAAAGCTGGAAGAGCTATTTCCTTGGATACCTTCTGACCTTTCTGTATACATGGCCGAAGGTCTTCCGAAGAGTCAGAGCAGATAATCCAGAAGTTATAATACTTAATTATCCATCGGCTTACACTGGATTGATTGGCTTTTCCATAGGTAAATTGCTTGGGAAAAAAATCGTAGCTGACTTCAATGATATAATTGCAGAGTACACGGTTCACGTTCTCGATGACAGCATGAAGTATTCTGGCAAACATGTAGGCGGAGTTACCCGATTATTAATTCAGCAATTGTTGACATCTGTCCAGAATCAAATAATAAAACACGCAGATTTAGTCACGGCATTAACAACCTACACGGTAGAATATTCCAGACTTCTACGAATCAGAGAGGACATTTCTCTAATACCAGACGGAGTTAACGGCTCTCTTTTTAATCCAAATAGATACTCCAAACAAGACACAGAGAAATTGAAACGCAAATATAAAATTCAGAGAGATGAGAAAGTCGTTTTCTATATTGGACGATTGGAAAGATGGGCAGGAGTTGAAATTGTACTGCAATGTGCCAAAAAACTGAAAAATTCAAAAATAAAATTTTTGCTCATAGGAGAAGGCTCATTGAAAATAAAAGAGCAGTTGTCAAATGTTGTTTTTACAGGAAAAATCTCTCATGAACTGATTCCTGAATACTTGGCGGCTGCGGATTTGGTTTTGGTTCCGATGTATCAAGATACTCTTGGACACTCAGCGAGCCCCCTCAAACTATTTGAGGCAATGGCTATGGCAAAACCCATTATCGCGTCTGACACAAGAGGCATTCGCGACGTTTTAAGAAATAATGTGGAGGGTATACTGCTTCCTCAAAACGAAGACGTTTGGTCAGAGACAATCGCAAGTGTTCTTGAGAATCCAACCAAATTATCTGAATTAGGATGCAACGCCAGAAAAAGAGTGGAAACAGAATTTGACTGGAACTTTTTAGCAAATAAACTTATTAAATTGCTATCGATAGCCCTAAAGGATTAAACAGAACATACGAGGACTGGCAGAAGCATGAAAATCAAAGGAAAATCTATTCTGGTAACTGGCGGAGCAGGATTTATTGGATCGCACATTGTCGATAGATTGTTGAAGGAAGGCGCTTATGTGAGAATATTGGACGATTTGTCGAACGGGAACTTGGTAAATGTCCCGAATGCCGACAAAGTTGAATTTCAAAAAGGAGACATTAGAAACGATAGTGATATCCGAAGAGCGCTTGAAGGTGTAGATTTAGTATTTCATGAAGCTGCCCAAATTAATCCTGCGAGGGCTGTGAAAGAGCCGATTTACGATTTTGAAGTCAATGCAAGGGGAACCTTGAACCTTTTGCTGTCAAGTGTGAAGTGTGGAGTCAAAAAATTCATCATGGCGTCCACGAACACATACGGGGACACAGATACTGAATCGGTGAGTGAAGAGTTCTCCACACTTTCTGAACCTAGATCGCTCCTATCGCCTTACGCTGCAGCTAAAGTCTCTGCCGAAGCATATCTCAAAACAATAAATGACGAGTTTGGTATGCCGACGGTCAGACTGCGATACTTCAATGTTTATGGACCACGACAAACAACCAAATCCGAATCAGGCGTTATCGCAATATTCACCGAACAAATCCTTTCAAAAAAACCCATTACAATCTTTGGCGACGGAACCCACACAAGAGATTTCATTCATGTAAGCGATGTCGTAGAAGCAAATATGCTTGCCGCCTTAAAGGAACAAGCAAACGGTGAAGTTTTCAACGTAGGCACAGGAATAGAAACATCAGTTGTAGAGCTTGCAAAGCTCATTATCAAAATAACAGGGAATAGCGTTCCGATAAAACATGGTCCATCTAGGGCAGCAGACTTCAAACGGGCAAAAGCCGATTTGAGAAAAGCAAAGAAAGCCCTTGGGTTTCAACCAAAAACTAATCTTCAAGATGGACTAAAAGATTACGTTAACTGGTTCAGAGACTGCAAGAAAAAGTAAAGATTTAACCCTTAATTTTACCAGCCCAAGCGATTTGTGAATCATCCGCATCGAAAGAGTAAGACGTTTAAAGGCACAGTTTAGCCGGTAGTGCCATAACACGTGTCTTAGAAGAATCTGACTTGCCTGTAGAGATCGATAATTCTTTGTATCCTTTCGTCAAGGCTATATGCATTGGAAAAACCGTTCTTTAACTGTATGTTTTCGTCGGCAGATGGTATTGTGACGCCAAACTTAGTCTTGATGACATAGGCTAGAAATCCTCTGAATTCAGCTTTCGTAAGTTTAGATTTTCCCCGCTTTCTATTGCTGAATACAATTGGTACTTCGTCCACTCTGAATTTTCTTGTCCACGCTTGTTTCACCGACTCTATTTGAATTTCATAAGTTTGACTGTGAAGATTATTTATCACACTTCTCACGTAATCAATTGAGTAGCATCTGAAACCACTTGTACAGTCCTGTATTTTCCCATTCACCAGCATTGTCGCTATCAGGTTGGCCACATGGCTAATCAATCTTCTTGCGAAAGGCCATCCCACAGTCTTGCCGCCGTGATAGTATCTGCTGCCTATTACAAGATCATTACCACGTTTTGCCGAGTTAACAAGTCTCGATATGTCCTTTGGGTTATGTGAATAATCAGAGTCCATGGTAACTATATATTCCGGCGGATTCTCCAAGGAAAGAAGTAAGCGGAAACCCGCGGTTATCGCTGTTCCGAGTCCGAGTTTTGCAGGTCGAACGAATAGGATAATATTGTCGTATTCTCTCTGCAACCGGCGGATAATTTTTGCTGTTCCGTCCGGGCTTGAGTCGTCGATAACAACGATTGAGCTGTTTAGGTTTAGTTTTTGTATGTCTCGGATGAGGTTTTCAATGTTTTGTGCTTCGCGGTACGTTGGAAGCATTATGGCTATAGATGGATGATTCCTGATTTCCAGGTGGGATGATTGGTCTAGGGTAACGCTTAACGCGATTTGTTTGGGAATATCCTTTTCTTCTAGTGCTTCGTGTGATAGTGCCTCGTTCACCTGTTTTTCATCCTTACAAGAATATTTACGCTCGGACTATTTTAGCCTCAAATATTCTTCATTTTGTTATATAAACCTATGTGCTGGTTTTTGCGTTAAAAAAGGGATGGAAGGTGCTTGAATCTTATCCAAATTCTGGAACATTCACCCTGATTGGTTTTGGTTTGAAAAAAAGTATAATAGGCAGCTGTGTTGTGTGTTGTAGTGCTAAACTGCCGAAAATGTGTGATTATGTATGAAGGCGCCCAAGGAAATTACTACGTATTGCCCCAAATGTAAGGTGCATCAGGCGCACACGGTTACTTTGTACAAGGCTGGAAAGCGCAGAGCCTTGGCTGTGGGTGCGAGGCGGCATGAGCGTGAGAAGCGTGGTTATGGTGGGCAGAAGTATCCCTTGCAGAAGAAGTTTTCGAAGACCACGAAGAAATTAAGCCTTAAGTTGAAGTGTAAGGTTTGTGGTTTTCAGCGGCAGATGCCTGGGTTGCGTTTGAGGAAGTTGGAGATTGCATAAGGGTGATGCATTATGAGTGAATGGGACAAGTTGATTCCAAAGCCTAGAAGCAAATTCTTGCGTGTGAAGTGTCCTGATTGTGGGAATGAGCAGGTGGTTTTTGACAGTGCGAATTTGCAGGTGAATTGTAACGTTTGTGGTGCGGTTTTGGCTGAGCCCGGTGGTGGTAAAGCCAAGATTCGGGGCGAGGTTGTGGCTGAGTTAGAGTGAGTGTGAGCACATGTTGAAGAAGCCTGAGTGGCCCGAAGTGGGCGATTTGGTCATTGTCACGGTGAATCGTATCACGGATTATGGTGCTTATGTTACGCTTGATGAATACGGCAAGGAGGGTTTGTTGCATGTTTCTGAGGTGGCTTCTTCTTGGGTGCGTAATATCAGGGATTTTGTGCGTGAGGGTCAGAAAACTGTTTTGAAGGTTTTACGGGTCGACACGGAAAAGGGGCATGTTGATCTTTCGCTTAGGCGTGTTACGAAGCGGGAAAGAATAGAGAAGGTGATGGCTTTTAAGCGTGCGCGCAAGGCTGAAACGCTAATGCGAAGCGCTGGGGAAAAGCTGGGTTTGTCTTTGGATGATGTTTATGCTAAGGCTGGGGTTTTGATTGAGAAGGAGTTTGGCGACGTTTATGAGGGTTTAGAGCGCGCTGCTCGTGAGGGTCCGAAGGTTTTGGTGAATCTTGGCGTGCCCGAGGATTTGGCTAGGGCTTTGGAGGGTATTGCGCGTGAGAAGATTCGTTTGCCGTTGGTGAAGCTTAAGGGTGTTTTGGAGTTGAGTTGCAGGAAGCCTGATGGTGTTAGGCTTGTGCGTGAGGCTTTGTTGAGCGCTAAGAAGGTTGAGGAAGCTAAGGAGGGTATTGTGCATGTTTATGTTGTTGCTCCACCGAAGTATGCCATTGAAGCCGAAGCTGAGGATTACAAGCGGGCGGATAAAGTGTTGCAGCGCGCGAGTGAGGAAGTGATTAAAGCCATCACCAAAGCGGGTGGCGAGGGCGTTTTTAAGCGGGAGAAGCAGTAGGAAGCGAAGCGCAGAATGGTTTGGTTGCTTAGAAAGTGCGAGAAATGCTTGCGTTACACGTTACGGCGTGATGTTTGTCCTTATTGTGGTGGTGTGGTGCATGTGCCGCATCCTGCGAAGTTTTCGCCTGATGATAAGTATGCGAAGTATAGGCGTCGTGTGAAGGAGGAATAAGCAGGGTTATGGAGAAAACGGAGATTGTTGAAGTTGTCGAAGCTGTTGATTTGAAGAATCCTATTCTTATTGAGGGTTTGCCGGGTTTGGGCATGGTGGGTAGAATCGCTGTGCGGTTTTTGTCTAAGCAGTTGGGTGCTGAGCGTTGGGCGTTTTTGTATTCGCCTCATTTTCCGTATTATGTTGTTGTGAATAAGAAGGGTGATGCGCGATTGTTGCGTGGAGAGTTTAGATTCTGGCGTAACAATAAGGGTGGTGAGAGTGATGTGGTTTTTTTGAGTGGTGACAGTCAGGCGCAAACGATTGAGGGGCAGTATGAAGTGGCTGATGCGATTTTGGAGTTTTGTAAGATGCATGGGATTAAAACTATTATTTCGTTGGGTGGGTTTCGTGTGGAAACTGAGAATACGCCGCGTGTGATGGCTGCTGCTACTAATCAGGTTTTGTTGGATAAGGCTGTGAGTGCTGGTGCTGAGGTTAGTAAGGCTGGAAGTCCGATTGTTGGTACGGCGGGTTTGCTGCTTGGGATGGCGCATTTTAAGCATGTTGAAGCTATGTGTTTGTTGAGTGAGACGCGGGGTTATTTGCCTGATCCGCTTAGTGCTAAGAGTATGCTTGCGATTTTGGTGAAGTTGTTGGGTGTGGATGTGGATTTGGCGGGTTTGGATAAGGAGATTGCCAAGGCGGAGCAGATTGTTGACAGGATGAAGCAGATAGAAAAACGCCGAGAAGAACAACAACAGAAGCTTAAGGAGCAAGAAGAAAGCAAAGCAAAATACATAAGCTAAAGCAGAGAATCTGCGCACACGCATCTCTCTAGTATAGGTAGTTTTTTCAGTGTGAGAGTCTGTGCGCAACGCCCCCTACCCCCCTTCACTATATGATCCAAATAGCCTTGAGGTTTTTTTTCACGTATCTCACGCACAAAATGAATAGGCCTCTCCAGAATAAACTTCATAGTAGTTCAAAACAAAGATAAAAAGGGAAGATATTGTAGTTTTTGTTGAGTTTAATAATCTGCGAAGTACAACCATGGAGGATTTGCCGCAGGATGTTCGTGACACGTTGCGTTGAGAACATTACCATGAAGGTTGTTGCCGACCCTATTTGAGTATAATGGATACCAATGTCCGTCAACAGCAGACACATATTTCTCATTGCTCCAACCTGCAAAGGTTAGTTGACCGTTGTGCGAATATGTTTGCATATCCGATTCCACAGTGTTGCCGCCAGCAGACGGTGTCCAAGTGGCTAAATAATCTTTTTCGTTGTCCCACGTTGAGCCGTCTGGAAATGTAACTCTGAAGTGCCAATATGGCGAGTATCCAGTATCTCGCCATATGGTAAAGTTATATATTGTGCCAGTCTGCGCTGGATGTAAATCTGAATGCTGGTATCCAGGACGAACCACAGTCAAATATAATTGTGTTCCTGTAGGTTGGCCATTGCCATCGTATGAGGTTACAAGTCCCAATTCGGATAAGTATTGCACATTTCCATAACTATCATACGCTACAAGGTAAATGCTTGTCCAAGCATTGCCTGATCCTGACCATCTGATGACACCATTGTTGGTGTATCCATTGGCGCTAATTTCCGTATATGCGTTGGCTTTGTCGTAATTGACATATAGATAAGCATAAGTGACCATAGGGCACATGGCATTAGCTCTGTCTCCTGAGTAAATCAAACGCATTTTGAAGCCATTTACCAATGCTGGCGTAGTAAGAACACTGGTAAGATCGATGGATTTCGGATACCACCCGTAAGCATTAGGTATTGTAATGGTGCCAAGATAATTGTTGTTGCCGTCACGAATGTCGAAAGAATCTGATCCTCCCCAGAAATAGTTTTTTGTCTCAATGTATAGTTTGACTGAATTGATAGCGTTGTAAGTCCAGTTCATTTGTTCGAAAGAGAAGTCTCCCATAACATAATTTGTGGGAGAAGTTGGATAACCTGATAGACATGCTCGACGTACATAGATGGTTCCGCCATATGCTCCCATACTGCTGGTCAAATACAATGTTGAAACTGATGAAACTGCAAAGCCAAACCAATAGTAACTGGACGTCAAGTTCATAGTGCCAAGTTGTGTTCCACCGTATTTTACAACCACTTTATCAGTTTGGAAATTCAACGATACATTGAGGTTAGCAGCATCTACGAAGATAACAGTTTGAGTCAACTGTGGGATTGGGTCTCCTTCAGGATATTGAGGACCGTATCCTGCATATGAAAATATTATTGAGAAGCCATTGATGGCGTTGTAAAGATTGCTACCTGTCAAACCAGCGAAGTACGAAGAAACATCAAGTATGAATGTAGCATAATCTCTGCTGTCCACAAAGACGTCGCCGAGATATGTTCTTGCGCCATTATCTCCGCCATACACCTCAAAAGCACCTGCGAATCCAGAGACTTTTGCAGTGAATATTAGTGTCGCATTGTCTAAACCAGTTGGATAAGTTCCAAGATTTAAAGAGTCAAAGCCAAAGCGACTTTCGTTTCTTAGTTGCCATGAACTCATTGGAGTGCCTATGTAGCTACCATCACCCGCATATCTTAGGTATGGCTGAGTGCCGAAAGCAGCCCATTGATTTTCCTGGCCAGAGAAGCTGTTGCACAGAAGAGTAAAAGAAGCATGTTGATCCGACTTTGCTTCTATCCACAGAGATACTGGCGAGCTAGCAGGGAAAGAGAAGTAACCGGCGCCGAGTTGATCTGCACTTGTGTAAACATAGTTGCTAGTATCGTTGTTTAAGTATGGGTAACTTCCAACATGCGACCAGCTGGCAGTATTGTCAAATCCATTAACGAAATAGTCATATTCGTTATTCGGTGCTTGAATGTAGTTGTTTGCTGGGTTTGTATCATTGTCATTAAGCCAAGGATATGCTCCAAAGGTGTCCCACTGTTGAGTTCCACTGACTCCGTTGACATGCAACCTGTAAGGATCAGGATCAGTAGTAAACCAAAGTGGGTAAGCACTCATTTGATAAGTTGGTGTAGCAAACGCTGGTGATACAATTCCCAATATCATTATTGCAGCGAAAAGCAATCCAATCATAATTCTTTTCATTGCTTGTTTTCACCTTCTCCTTAATTCTCACCCTTCTCAAGCAAGGCAAACTTTGGACTTTACCTCTTTTAATGCTTGTGGAGAAACAAGCATTTGGAAAATAGAGAGTTGAGTGAAAATATAGTTGCTAGCCTGCGCGAGAGCGTCATCAGATTGTAGCTCGACATTGCGGAAAATGTGTGCATGGAAGAAAGGCATGAAACGAAAGTGACGATATAGATTTTTTACTGGGTCTTCCGTATGAATTGCTTCATACAAATGGCTTCCATCGAGCCGCACTAAGTTTCAGCCATATATCTGCATTTTTTACTCAAGTCCAAAGGCCAAGTGTGTATGGGCAACAATCCGAGATCTTGGCGCTATGGCGCGCTGCTGACGTTGGTTATATTTGTGCCTTTTGTCGTCAACAGGGTGATGCTGTACTTGTTTCCGCTCACCCAGCCGCCGCTGGCGGGCGTCGTTGTGATATAGACCTTGACTTGATTGCCAGAGGAACAATTCAAAGCGCCAGCGGGGTTGTTGTCAAAGGAAGCTACCGGTAAACCTGTGAATGAGTTGACTTGGGCTTTGTTAGTTAGCGTCCACGGCATTTGTCCGGCGTTTTGGATTACCATTTGAATTGTGTTCCCGGTCGTGTTTGAGGTACCGATGAACGACAGTCGGACAAGGTATAATTCTTCCATTGGAGTGGGCCCGGGCACGTAGAATGGATTCATTAATTGGTACAAATATAGGGCTGTTGGGAAACTCACCAGCCAGCCTAAGCAAATAATCACGATAGCAAGGTATTTCTTTTCCATACTTACTTCTTCCTTCGCCGAGTTCCCCAAGAATGTAAGAGGTAACTCGACATTTAAATCTTACGAATCACGACATCTTTTTGGGGACAAGATAGCATCAGCATCATAGAATCAAGTCATAGCAGAATCTAGAATTAATCCGAAAAAATCAGAAGCCAACTCTTAGGAACAACACAACTTCAGAACAGTTGAATATAAAGAACAATCTTTCCCTATTTTTTCTGTGTTTAATCTGCTTTTTGTGTTTCTTCTTGTTGTTTTTTGAGTTCTCTTCTTAGTGCTTTGCCTAGGAGTGTTTTTGGCAGTTCCTTCCTGAACTCTATCTCCCGTACGCGCTTGTACGGTGCCACTCTTTCCTTCACAAAATCCATAAGCTCCTCCTCCGACGCCGACGCACCCTCCTTCAATACCACAAACGCTTTTGGTATTTCTCCCGCCGTCTCATCCAGCTTGCCCACCACGGCAACCTCCTTCACCGCTTGGTGCTCCATCAAAACGTCTTCCAACTCACGCGGATACACACTATAACCCTTATACTTGATTAAGTCTTTTTTCCTGTCAGTAATGAAAAAATACCCATCCTCATCCATCCTACCCACATCACCAGTGTACAACCACCCATCACGCAACACCACATCGGTCTCCTCAGGCATCTTCCAATAGCCCTTCATCACCTGCGGACCCTTAACCACCAACTCACCAGTCTTACCCACCTTCGCATCCTTACCCGTCTTCATGTCCACAATCTTGGCCTCAGTGTCAGGCCAAGGCATGCCGATGCTGCCCACCCTAACAGTCTTCATAGACTTGTCCAACGGGTTGCAATGCGTCACGGGCGAACACTCACTAAGCCCATAGCCCTCCACCAAAACTCCACCCGAGGCTTTCATGAAGCGACGCTGAGTCTCTACACTCAAAGGCGCAGCACCAGAAACACAGAACCTAATGCTAGACAAATCAAACTTACCCACCTCGGGATGACCCCCAAGCACCGAAAACATAGTAGGCACACCAAAAAACACAGTCACTTTGTAATCCTCAACGGCTTGCATAACCTCCTTCGGCTCAAACCGCGGCAACAAAACCATCGCACCAGCAGAATAAACCGCGACATTCATCGAAGCCGTCATACCATAAATATGAAACAACGGAAGCACAGTCAAAAAAACCTCAGAACCCGCACGGGCATTGAGCCACTCGGCACACATAACCGCGTTAGAAACCAAATTAAAATGCGTCAGCATGGCACCCTTCGGAACACCCGTAGTACCGCCCGTGTACTGCAACGCAGCCACATCACTCTTGGCAAACACCTTAACCTCAGGCACACGAGCAGAAGCATACTCCTCCAACAAATCGCTGAAGAAATAAACACCCTCCACACGCTCAACCTTGGCACTAGGCACCTTGCCCAACAAACCATCCAAAAACGCCTTGGCATCGGGCATAAAATCCTTCATACGAGTGACAATGACACGCTTAACCACAGTCCTACCCAAAACACCCTCCACAACGGGATAGAGCACATCCTGAACAACAACAGTCCCCGCCTCAGAATCATTCAACTGCTGCGCCGCCTCACGCTCCCTAGACATAGGACTAACAGCCGTCACCACACCACCAGCCTTCAAAGCTCCATAGTAGCCAATTATAAACTCGGGCGAATTAGGCAAGAACAACGCCACACGATCACCCTTACGCACGCCCAAACCAGCCAAAGCAGCAGCAAACCTGTCGGTCAACGCGTCTAATTCTTGATACGTTATCCTCCTGCCAAAAAACACCACAGCCGTGTTCATCGGATACAGCTTCGCCGTCCGACGCAACAACTCAAACAATGGCACATCAGGATACTGAATACTCTGCGGCACGCTCTCCGGCCAATTCTTCAACCATGGCTTCGACACAAATCAGCTCTCCCACAGCCACGTAATGCAAGAAGGGACATTTAATTATTTACCCAAGGCAGAGTCAGCCGAGTTACCCTCAGCCTTCACACAGGCAGCCGAAAAGAAAAAACAAAACAAGAGACATCGAAGAAACCCAACACGCGAATACTAAGGGGCACCGCATCAAACATCGACGATAGGCTAACTCTCAAGTTCAAACCATTATGAGGTCGCGGGATGCTCTTCTTTCAAGTGCTTCTCGTAAAACTCCTTAGCCCTCGCCACAGCCCTCTCAGTCACGTTCAATATGGGATACGGATAGTCAGGATTCAATTTAGCGCTCTTGCCGAAAAACTGCTTAACCTTGGCCACATTACCCTCATAAATCGCCAACCCACCCGCGATGTCATACATAACCCTCGCTCTGTGAGCGTCCTTCTCTTTCTCAAACTCCTTGGCTTTCTCCAATGCCTGATCAATCGTGTACCTGATTTTTCTAGGATCCAAATACATTGTCTCAAAAAGCGCATCGTAAACTTCTCTATCGTCTCCACAGATCTCCTGCAAATCGGTCAATGTGGGTTTTTCGGGAACCTTTGCCACGGGTTTTTTTGCCATTGTTTTCCCTTCATATGACTTTTGTGATGCATTAGATTCTCGAAATCCCTATTAAAACTTACTCGTCCGCCAACTCCATAGCAGATAAACTTAAACACCTGATTATCCAAATCTTATGGTCATGCCATACCGGTTCAACTTCGACCTTTCGAACATCTCCAAGAGTTTGTTCAAAGAAGTTGCAAAGGTCGCTGCTCAAAGGGAAATGCACAGAAAACTCGGCAAGAGCGCAAGAGAACTCGCAAACAAACTGAAAATCCAAGAAGCCACTGGATTAAATGTTTCAGACGCTTTGACGCTCATCGAGGACTTGGTGGACATTCAGGTGAAGAACATGTCCGAAAGAGAGAAGTTCCAAAAAGCCGGAAAGAAAGTGCTTTTTCTGCCTCATTGTGCGCGGAAATACATGGATAACCGGTGTAAGGCGCAGTTTAGTCAAGACATACCCTCCTACATCTGTGCCCGCTGCTCGCCAGACTGTCAAATCAACAAGGCAACCCAGTTGGCTAAAAAGAAGCATTACGATGTTTACGTTCTGCCAGGCAACTCGTGCGTGGAGAAAATAATAAAAAACAATAGGTATGAAGGCGTTTTAGGCGTTGCGTGTACCGAAGAACTGCGGATAGGTGGAGAATACCTCAAGAGAATAGGCGTCACTGGCCAAGCGCTTTCGCTGATAAAAAACGGTTGCGCAAACACAAAATTCAACCTCGACAACCTAAACGCACTGATGTAAACTCGTATAATACAATTAAGAAAACATAAGAAATCATCATCGATTAGGGCTTGTTGGCTAGCATTAAATTTTATCGCATAGTGAGAACTGCAAACAATATTTAAGCCTGTACGGTCTTATGTTCGGCAAACAGTCTCAGCTGGCTCACCTATGGGTTTGCAAGCAAGAAATGCCAGAGACAGCATCTTTCTCATGCTTTGCATAATGGGATTCTTCGCCATCCTAAGTTCAACGATGTCTAAGAGCCCAGTCTTGAAACCCTTCACGCTCTACCTCAACACTCCGACAGATTGGGTGGGTTTTGTCGCTTCGGCTTCGACCATTCCTGGGATTCTGGTTAGTTTGCCCGCAGCTTCACTTTCGGACATTTACGGCAGGAAGAAGTTTTTGTTAATTGCGGGATTTATTTTCGCCTCTGCCCCTTTTCTTTATCTCTTAATAACCGTGTGGTGGCAACTCATTCTCGTTAGGTTTTACCACGGGTTCGCAACTGCAATCTTTGTACCGGTCGCCGAGGCTTCAGTCGCTCAATTGTTTCCAACAAAACGCGGAGAGCGCATATCGCTTTTCTCTTCGGCAACATATGTCGGAAGAGTCATAGCGCCCACCTTAGGCGGATCCATACTATTCTTGACCACAAACAACTTCCATCTGCTCTATCTGGCTGTAGGTGTGGCTGGTGTGACAGCCGTGATTATGACTCTGCCGTTTGTTGCAGAAAAAACACAAACCACTAATGTTCCACGAGGCACAGCAAAAGAAACGATTAAAAACTTGTATAGCGGATGGGGAACAGTTGCAAGAAATCATGGTGTGTTGATAGCAAGCTTTGTTCAGGCATGTCAGTATTACGCTTATGGAGCGGTAGAGTATTTTCTAGCAGGATATTTGCCAGAAGTTGTTCATTTGAACGATGCCTTAACGGGCATCACCATAACGAGTATTATAGCCGTGGCGATTTTTGCCAGACCGTATATGGGCAGAGTTTCAGACAGGATAGGAAGACGCGTTCCAATAGCGCTGGGATGCTTTATTTCTGGCTTGCCCTTGCTGCTTATTCCGTTTGTCAGCGATTTTTGGATTATTCTCCTGCTTGTGATAATCTATGGTTTTGGTTTTGCGACTGTGATTGCTTCCACGCCTGCTGCTATTTGTGACTTTGTGCCTGAGGGTTTGGTTGGCACTTCGATGGGTTTTCTCGATACCGTCATGGATGTTGGGCAAACGCTGGGTCCTATGCTCAGTGGTTTCTTCCTTACTACGAATCTTCAGTATCGCGGTCTCTTTCCATCACTGGCCGTCGTGTTAATGTTCGCTGGAGTAATTTCTGCGTTGTACAATTTTGCCCAGAAGAAGAATTCCCCTCAAAAGCCTTAAGATAGAAAATAGAAAATTAGGTTCCGTGTTCTATGCGGTTATTTCGGCGAATGTTGACAAGTTAACCTTTAGTGACGGTTTCACGGCTTCTGATATGCGGGCGGCGATGAGGTATTTTATGTCTTTGTCGTTGGCGATGTCCACCATGCGTTGTGTGATGACGCCGTCGAATACAACCATGTCCACGCCGCTTGTCTGTTGAAGTTTTTCGGCCAATTCGCTAACGGGCAAGCGTTCAATTTGTTCCATTTTGTCGTTGAGCAAAACTGCCTCCAAAGTGCCCTGCAGTTCTTGTGCGATTTCTACAGCTTTCTTCGGCAGCATCACTTTACGTCTTTCGCGTTTGCCTTTGAGTTTCTCTATAGGGATTTTCTGTTGGAGTGCGCTGAAGATTTCTTTGCAGCCGATTTCTTCGACTTCTTTGCCCTGTGGCGCTCTGGCGATGTATTTGACGTCTGTGACTTGCAGTAGTTCTTTGAGTATGAGGTCACCGCCTCTGTCGCCGTCCAAGAACGCCGTGGATTCCTTCTCTTTGCTGAGCTTGATTATTGTTTCTGGAACTTTTGCGCCTTCCAAGGCTATGATGTTGTTGATGCCGCACCTGAGCAGGTTAATCACGTCGGCTCTGCCCTCTACGATGGTGATTTCTTTTGCGTCCTCTATGCCTGGCGTGGCTGAGAGTTCTTCGGGCCCGTAGTTGATGACTTTTGTAGCTTTAAGCGTCTCTGAGACTTCTTTGAAAACCTCTTCTGTGCTGGGCAGGGTTTCGATGTTCCATTGGTGCAGAATCTGTTTGGCTCTGTCGATGATTATTTTTCGTCTTGTGTCGCGGATGTCTTCGATTTTTTCCATGGTGACTTTGGCTTGGCATGGTCCCACGCGGTTTATGCTTTCCAAGCTGGCTGCGATGATGGCTGTGCTTACTCTGTCAAGGCTTGTGGGAATACAAATGGTGCCCGTGGTCATGTCTTGCTTAGAAGTCAAATCTATTTCAATTCTGCCTATTCTGCCAGACTTTTGCAATTCTCTTAGGTCTAATTCTGGTCCGAAAAGTCCTTCGGTTTGTCCGAAAACTGCGCCAATGACGTCGGGTTTTTCGACGACACCTTCGATTTCGAATTTGGCGCGTATTTCATACTTTACTGTAACGGTTTGTGATGATCCCGTAAGCTTCACCTCCAAGTGAAGAATTTTTTGTTATGTTTGATCAGAACTCGGTTGTAAGTGTGAGTTCGTGTATGTGCTAACAGTGGAGTGCCTATTATAGTTTACGAATCAACACTCTCTGTGTGCAGCTTCCTCTAGCATAGGTAGTTTTTCACTGTGCGAATCTGCGCTGCGCAGGTCTAGACCCTCTTCACTATATGATACTACTAGGATCCAAATATGCTGCAAATATGAACAGAGAATCTGTGATTCCTCTGGGGAGGTGCCAGCTGTCAATCTTTCTGGAGAAGCTGTTGTGCTACTTCTCTAGCGTTCACGCCCGTTAGTGGGTTTTTTAGGATTTCTGTTAGGTAATCGTTCCAAGTGATGTTTAGTGCTTTTTTCCAAGACGTGTATTTGTGCGTTATGTTCTCGTATGCTTTTGCGTGTAATTCACAGTATCCGCCTTTTTCTTTCGCTTCTCTATTGCACACTTTGCAGCTGTTCAGGTTTCTTCCTCTCCTTCTTCTTTGGGCATGCAGCGTTTACGCAGAACTGCCAAGGTCTTCTTCCCTTCAGTTTCGCTGTGATTATGGGCCATCCGCAGGCTTTGCACTTTCTCTGAGTCGGCTTGACTAGTCCGTTTTGTGGTAGTGGCATAGCGGTTTTGCATTGGTTTTTGAAGTAGTTGGTGCAGCCAATGAAGCGTTTTCCTGTCTTGCGGCTGTGGAGAATCATGAGCTTGCCAGTTTTACACACGGGACAGTCGCCTACAACTCTTTCTTGCATTCTGGCTTTTCTCAGAGCTTCGTTCAACGCACCGCCAATTTCTTTTTCTCTCTCCTTGAAATTTCCAAGCAACGGTTTTAGATGTGCAACCGTCTCGCCCAGCACGTTTTCACGTCTTTCCTCTCCTCTCTGGATTCGTTCCATTTTTTGTTCCAAATCTCTGGTCAGTTTTATGGAGATTACGCTGGGGCAATACTTGTGCAGAACTTTGGTCACGTCATAGCCCAAATCGGTTACTATGATTCTCTGGTCTGCTATGTACTTGCGTTTGTACAAGGTTTCTATGATTTCTGCCCTAGTGGCTTTTGTGCCTATGCCTTCCTTCTCCATCTTCTTCAGCAAACTGCTCGGATTGTACCTCGGCGGCGGCAAAGTAAACTTGTTCACGGAAAAAACGCCCTTGACATCGACTTTCTCGCCTTCCTTGAAGGGCGGAAGCGCAACCTCCTCCAAGTGCACGTACGGCTTGTAAAACCGCATCCAACCCTCAAACAGAATCCGAGCACCATGCAACAAGAAACGATGCCCATTCACATCGACCGAAACTTCCATGTTCTGTTTCAATGCGGGTTCGCCGAAAACTGCCATGAACCTTCGCACAATCAAATCCCAGATTTTCCGCTCAGAAATGTCTAGCGTTCTTTCGGGACGGTTTCCAGTTGGGTAAATGGCTGGATGCGCTGAGTCTTCTCTCTTTCCATCGTTTGGTTTCAATGCTTTTGCACGGAGAAGGTCTTGAGCAAGTTTGCTGTAGGCAGGTTCGTTTTTTAGTCCGTTCAAAATTCGTCTGTAGCCGATGCTTGGCGGGAGTTTTTGGCTGCTCGTTCGTGGGTAGGAGATTAGAGTGTCCAAGTAGAGCCTCTGGGCGATGTCACTCGTGCGACTCGGCAAATAGCCAAACAAGCGGTAAGCCTCAGTCTGCAATACGCCCAAATCGAAAGGAACAGGTGGCATAAGCGGACTCTTGCGCACATCCACCTGCGTAACAACGCCTGACTTGCCTCTGCACTCATGCAGAATCTTCTCGGCTTCGGCTTTGGTTTCAATCACTCTTTTTTCGTATTCCGCCTCGAAGAGTTCATCATCAATTTTCAGTTTTGCATGGATGCTCCAGAAAGGCGTTGGCACGAAGCATTTTATTTCGCGTTCTCTCGCCACGAGAAAGCGTAGAGTGGGTCCTTGCACTCTGCCCGTGCTTAGCGTTGCGTATCTTCCGCTGGAACGCTTCGCCGCCAGAGTCAACGCTCTAGACAAGTTAATGCCATAAAGCCAATCCACCTCATGCCTAGTTAAACCTGCGTCAATAAGCGCGAAATCCAAATGCTCTAAAGGGATTTCGTATGCTTTTTCCAACTCAGGCTGGGTCAGAGTGGAATACTTCATCCGCTTAGCAAGGCGTTCTTTGCCTAAACACGCGTACCTTAATATTGAATAGCCGATGAGACTACCTTCGATGTCGTAGTCGCACGCGTCGATGAATTCCGATGCGTTTTCTGCAAGACGCGAGATCGCCTCTATCCAGTTTCGTGTGTTTTTGGCATTTTTTTCAGCCTCATACCGTGGAACCCATCTGTAATTGAAAACTGGATAATTGCCCCGTTCGCCTTCAGCCTGAGTCACCGTGTACAGATGCCCAACCGCAGGCACAACGATAAGAGTCTTGTCGCGTTGGGCGATAAAGTGAGGCACACCTTTTTCTCGGGCTTCTCGAGGCTTTCCTGCAACGTCCAGCGCTTGTGCAATTCGACGCGCCGCATCGGGTTTCTCGGTGATTATCAACGTGTATGGAGAGCCAATGTCCAATTATTCGACACCGTTGCACCTACTCTGTTGCTTTGTGCTAATAACCTTCTTCAAACAGGTCGCAATACTGCACGTAACGACAACCAACTATACGACAGACATGAACAACGCGAACAAAAACAGAGAAAAGCTTGAACCTTCTCTATGTATTAGAATCATCGTCTCTTAGCATGGTTAGATCCAGAGAATATGGAGAAACAATCATGGAATTAAGTTTAGACGTGGGTTGTGGCAAACTGAAGAGAGGAGATATTGGTATAGACCTTAGTAAGAATAGCGTCGCTGATGTTATCTGCGATGCACACCTATTACCCTTTAGACAAGAAAACTTTTCCAAAGTCGTTAGCATTACAGTCCTAGAGCACAGTCCAAATCCTCTAAATTTTCTGAAGGAACAGAATAGGGTTCTAAAGTATGGTGGCACAATCGAAGTAACAACAGATAATGCTCAGTATTTTGCATGGAGTGTTATGAACTTTGGAAGAGGCGGAGATAGACACCAAAAACTGGCAGAGGGGCATTGCATGATTTTTTACCCAGAGAATGTAGAAGCATTGTTAGAAATGGCAGGCTTTAAGATTCAAAAGAAAGAACTAATCACAAAGAAAACAAAACTTGACCCAATAGTAACTCTCTTAATCAAATCAACTCTCTGGAGAAAGGAATCTAGGTTCTTTAGGTTCAAGATTACGGCGGTAAAAGAACATCCTGCGTGATTGATTTTCGGAAAATCAAGATGGCGTTTGGCGTGCGAACAAATTAACCCCAGTGCTGATTCTGATATTTGCTTGCGTGAATGTAACCCTCAAAAAGATTCCAGTACTGCATAAAGGTGTATCTTTTGCAGCCAAAGGGTGCTTTGATTAGAGGCGTGTAAAACATTGTTGCAAGAAGATGAGAGAAAGAGACGTCGCCGTACTCTCGCATACTTGCGCCCTGGCATATAGCACGTAGCTTCAGCTTGGACGCAGAAATCAAGATGTCATGTTCTGCTGGCGCATCGACTGTGTACACATCGTAGCCCTTCTGTTGTACGTGTTTTTGTAGTACGTAGTCTTCATAGCAGAACGCGTTAGAACTAAAGCCTTCACACGCCTCTTTCTTCAATAGCACGGCGGCAGTTAGCATACGTTTAGGGTTCTTCAAGGGAGCAAACCGCACGGTAGATTTCTCTGCTTTCCATCGTTGAAAACAGTTATGCGCAGATTGCAGGTTTGGCTCTAGAACCGTGTGTTTATCTTTTAATGTGCTTGAAATCGCACCAGCGTTCTTTAAAGAATCACGATAGTGCAGCATAGTTTTGAACCATCCATCGCCAAGAAGCACATCTGAGTCAACCATTAGGAACCAATCATCCTCCGCTAGTTGACAGAAGTGACTTCGCACCATTCCTAGGTTTGCAGACATCGAGACAAACTTAACACCGAAAGATTCAGCAATCTTTTGGGTTCTATCGTGCGATTCGTTGTCAATGATGAGAATCTTGGCGTTAGGAATTTCCTTACGAATCGTTCTGAGACAATTTGCCAAAGTTCTTTCGCTGTTGAAAGTAGGAACAAAAACTTCCAAATCTTCACTGCCTACTTCATTGTTACGTGCGTGTGCACGCGTTTTCTTTACGGATGAATACGAAAAAAGACGTTGTTATTAAGGGTTATGGATGAATGCAAAAAACGTCATTATTGAGGCGCTCGCTCCGTGACGGAAAGTCTCGTTTCAGAGAGTGTTTTCGATAGTTATAAATAGGTTGCAGTGATTTGAAATCTGTTGCTGCTCTGGGAGTTAGGAGAATGCCCCAAAAAGTTGTTTGTCAAGAGTGTGGTTATCTATTGTATGAGGGCGCCGAGTTGAAGCCACCCGATGAAATCATACAAAAACATAACGGCAAATGCCCCAAGTGCGGCAGAAAGCTGTCGTTCATACCGCAAAACGTCGAAGTTAAATCGATTAAACGCTAAACTTATTTTAACACCGCCCGAATAACAAGTATTCTTCGAAGAGGAAAAAACATGCTCAAAAAAACTCACTTGTACGAGTTTCATCGTCAACACGCCAAGATGGAACCCTTCGCAGGCTTCGAAATGCCTCTATGGTATAAAGACATCAAACCCGAGCATCTGGCAGTTCGCAACGGCGTGGGCATTTTCGACGTAACTCACATGGGCAGAAGCATAATCACAGGTCCAGATGCCGAGAAGTTTCTCAATCACGTGATAACAAACAACATCGCTAGTCTTGTGCCTCTTGATGCTCAGTATTCGGTCATGTGCAACGAACGCGGCGGAATAAAAGACGACTTCGTTGTGTCAAGGCTTGAACAAGAAAAATTTCTCATGACCTACAACGCAGCCAACCGCGAAAAAGACTACAATTGGCTAGTCCAAAACGCCGCAAGGTTCAACGCGAAAATTCAAGACGTATCAGACAACATCGCCCTTTTCGCCGTTCAAGGACCAAAAGCCGAAAAGACATTGCAGAAAATCTCCAGCGAAAACCTAAGCCAGATTGCAAGGTTCAAGTGTGGCTGGACAAGGTTGGCTGGGATCAACACGTTTGTCTCCAGAACTGGATACACGGGCGAGGATGGTTTCGAAGTCTACATATGGGACACGCCGCTGGAAAACCCAGAAAACGCCGTGAAAGTCTGGAACACGATTCTGCAGGCAGGCGAAGAGTTCGGCATACAACCATGCGGTTTGGGCGCGCGTGACACCCTGCGGTTGGAGGCGGGCATGTGCCTCTACGGGAACGACATCGACGAAGACACAACACCGCTCGAAGCCCTCCTGAGCTTTGTGGTCAAGTTCGACAAAGGCGATTTCATCGGAAAAGACGCACTGCTGAAACAGAAGAGTGAAGGTGTAAAAAAGAAGCGAGTCGGCATCAGAATGCTTGGCGCTGGGATTCCGAGGCAACACTACGAAGTGTTCAAGGATAGCGCAATGATAGGCACGGTCACGAGCGGCACGTTCTCTCCACTGTTGGAATACGGCATTGCCATGGCGTATGTGCCAAGCGAACACGCAAACACGGGCGACAAGATCAAGGTGAAAATACGGGACAAAATGGTCGATGGGGAAATGGTTAAATTCCCGTTTTACGATTCAACGAGATACGGTTACGCAAGGAAATCGTGATTAATTAGCTTAAGGAAACCACAAGGAAAATAAAAGAGTGCCATTATCTTGATTAAAGAAGGATGAAACATTGGGCGCTAGAGAAAAACTTGGCAGTGCTCTGAAAAAACTAGGGAACCTACGTCCAAAAATCTCTCATACCACGCTCATAACTACCATGGTTATTTCGCTCATTCTGGCAGTTGCTTTTGTTGTGCGCATTCTTCCAATCCGATGGGGCATGTACCTGTCAGAGTTCGACCCTTACTTTCAGTACAGATTCACGGAATACCTAACAAAAACGGGAATTGGAACATGGTTTGACACCAGCAACCCAGCCTCATGGCTCAATTGGGTCGATTATCAACGCTGGTATCCTTATGGAGCGAATATTCATGGACTTGCTTATCCAGGCTTGCCAATGACGGGTTCCTTTCTGTATCAGGTTGTGCAACTGTTGGGGGTCAACATTTCTCTCAAAGATTTTGTCATAATACTCCCAGCCATTTTCACGACTTTTGGAGTCTTGCTAATCTACTTCTTAGGCAAAGACATCGCAGGCAAAGGCGCAGGAATCCTGGCTGCATTATTTTTTGCCCTCAACCCGACTTTCATTTCAAGAGCGTCATTGGGGTTCTATGACGACGAATCGAGCGGAATACCTGCACTTATACTGTTCTCGATTCTCTTTTTGAGAAGCATGGACAAAGAACGCTCCACAAAAAGCGCGGTTCTGTACATGATTGCGTCTGGCTTGACATTAGGCTACATTACCGCTGGATGGGGCGCCGCGCTTTACCCCATTGCAATGATAACGCTTTTCGTTTTCTTCTTGATTCTTATGAGGCGATACACCACACGCCTGCTTTTCTCCTACAGCGTAACCTTTGGGATAGGTTTATTCATCGCCATTCATGTGCCAAAACTTGGACCTGGTTGGTTGCTTGATTCTGCCATTCTGCCAGTCTTCGGCGTTTTCTTGTTGCTTCTTCTCAGCGAAATCTTGCAGACTGCGAAGACCACACGTTGGAAAATCGCTTCAATAGCACTCTTCTTCATTGTCATACTTGGTGGAGTCGCTGCGCTTTCTCAAGTAGGCGTAATCGGTTCGCCAGTTGGAAAGTTCATCTCTGTCCTTAATCCGTTTGAGCGTCTAAATGTTCCATTGATAGAGTCTGTGCAGGAGCATCGCGTCACGGCTTGGGGTACGCTTTATTACGATTATGGTGTAGGCATACTCTTTTTCCTGGTAGGCTTATTCTTCGTAATCGGAAATCTCACTAACAGAAACCTGTTCCTAGCCATCTGGAGCTTAACAGGGCTCTATTTTGCCACATCAATGGTGCGTTTGATGATGCTGCTTGCACCAGCATTCGTCATCGTATGGGCAATCGGCGTGACAGGGCTTATCAAGCCATTCCTAACCATTGTGAGGGAGACGCCGAAGATTTCTGTAGGAAAGAAGCAGATGGGTCGGGTAGGAAAAGAATACAGTGGCATTGTTGTTATGATGATTTTTCTGCTCCTTACTCTGACTATTGCTTTACCGTTTCCACGCGTGTTTACGCACGCCTATACTCCCACCACAATCGCGTCTGACAGCATAGGTGTAGGCCCCTCGTTTGGACCATTGACAGATTGGATAGACGCGTTGGCTTGGATGAGAACACTGCCACCCAACACGGTCATCGCTAGCTGGTGGGATTATGGGTACTGGATAACCGTCGAAGGTAACCAAACGTCACTCGCAGACAACGCTACCTTTAATACCACACAGATAGCGTTAATCGGGGCGGTTTACATGTCCAATGAAACGCAAGCCGTGCAGATCCTAAGTCAATTCAGGGACGCAAGTGGGCACAGACCTGACTATATCCTTGTCTTCGCCACGTTCCAAGACAATTCACAGAATCACTGGCCCGAGGCAGGATATGGAGACGAGGGCAAATGGCGATGGATGGCCAAAATCGCAGGCAATTTCACCTTCGCAAAAGGAAATGACGCGTTATTCGGAAACTATAGCCTTGGAAAGGACAGTTACACGCCTTCTGGGTCTACAACACCGGCTTACACAGATAACTCTGTGGGAAAAAACACAGTGATTTGGAAGTTAATGTACTACGCACACGACCGTGTCCTCGAAGCTTCAGATAACGCGACTATAACATCAGGGCAATCCTACTCGCGAATACCCAATTGGCAAGGGTACTTCGTACCGGTAGCATTTTTCCCAGCATCGCGACCTAGCTATAACATCGGCATCGACCCCATCGTGGCTATTTACAAGATAAACTACAAGGACTGACAGCCTTGTTTCCGAAGGCAGTGGACCAACACAAGCCAAACAAACCACTCGTCCCAAACGGTCTAGGCGTCCTCTACGTCATAATCAGCGCCGTTTATCTCTTCGCACTCTCTTCATACTACAACAACTCAAACGAGCTTTTTTCCCGTGCAGCGCTCGCATTAGCCGTTTGCATTCTGTTCGGCGGATTCCTCGGGCTACTCGACGATTGGATGAGCTTGAGATGGCGCTATAAGGCTTTTCTTCCTCTTTTTGTGGCTTTACCATTGTCTGTAATGCGTGTTGCTCTTCATCCTGGGAGCACTACTATGGCGACGTACATCTTCGGAAAAATAGACTTCGGCATCTACTTTTACATAATCATAATCCCACTCATAGTTACCGTCACAACGAACGTCGTTAACCAACTAGGCGGATTGAACGGTCTCGAAACCGTCTGCCCCTCAATTATCCTAATAGGCTTAATGATAAAATCTGGTCAAGGCGCCTTGCTCTATGCGATGCCCCTAGCCGTCTATCTTGTACTCGCTTTTTTCAATTTTCAAGGAAA
>Ga0315268_10001919_pt1 | contig 23829 bp, 22 predicted proteins | sample C1_top_MG_FD_204535 | JGI IMG/M metagenome (GOLD analysis project Ga0315268, IMG submission 204535) | Sediment microbial communities from Yellowstone Lake, YNP, Wyoming, USA - C1_top | ecosystem: Environmental > Aquatic > Freshwater > Lake > Sediment | place: USA: Wyoming | collected 2017-08-01
GCCTATTAAATATTCTGGTAAGGTTTTATTCGTTATGTAAATATTGCCCACACTGCCTAAGGATATGACGCCTTTTTTATCAAGCGTAGCCATAATTATAATATGTTCATTAGGTTTTGTTACGTGAGCAATGATGTTTTGTATTATAATTTTGGGCGCACCCATATATGATATTTGCTCGGACAATTTATCGTAAGTTCCTTTTGACAAACCTTCCTCGGCATCTTTAAGAACGTAGCGACCAATAGATTTACAGCGATAAACTGGTATGTCCCATTTTTCATTTACAATTTTATTTTGGATATCTTGCCCTCGTTTAATAATGCAACAATTATTAAAAGTATTGCCTACATTTTTAATTTTTACACCAATATTTATTTCCTGATTTGTCAGGCCGGTTAAATAGCAATCAAAACTCAAATAGATCCTTTTTTCAACCACTGTTTTATTGACAAAATCCCTGCCTATTGTTTTTGCTGTATAAACTTTATTGGTCGAGCAGCTTTTGTCGTAAATCAAAATCACTTGTTCCAATAAAACCTCTTCAAAAGCCTTGCTGACATCAATAAGCGCTGTTACATTAGATATAAGATACTTACGCATGTTTAACCATGCATCGCTATAGCAAATGGATTTTGGAACAATAAGTCCTATTTTCCCGTGGTCATTTAATAATGCTACGCCTCTTTCAATAAATATGTTGCCTGTATTTGTATTACCACCGATATGCTCATATTTATTTAAGACAAACTCTTTAAAGTCATCCTTGAGCTCCGCCCCATATGGTGGATTCCCTATCACCGCATCAAATCCGCCCTGAGCAAACACCTCCGGGTACACCACTTCAAAATTAAGAGGCTTCTGGTCAGCTGGCTTGCTAAAGTATTCGCGTAAATTATCATTGAGTTTAGGATTTACCTTTTCCTCATAAACCAATATTTTTGTTAGCAGTTCCTTCTTGTCGTGGTCTTCTTTGGCTGCATAGAACTTTTTCCTCAATTTCAATAACTCTACCAGATCACGATCTGCTGTATAGGGTGTGGCGAAATCGAATACCATCTGGGATTCTACCTTGGCCTTTTCGGCAAAACTCTTGCCGGAGATCAGCGAATTGCCACAGCGAATGTTAAGCTCCAAACTTGGCAAAAGCTTGCGGCCTTTAAGGTCTTCCCATTTGGCACCGTCAAGGGCTTTTAGAAACAAGTTCAGTTTGCAGATCTCCACCGCCCTCTGGTCCAGGTCAACCCCGTATAAATTGTGCTGCAGTATTGTTTTCTTTACTGCAAAATCGCCCAGTTTCTGAACCGCCCCGGCCTTTTTATATGCCTGGTAAAACTTGTCAAAAGCATTTATCAAGAACGAACCCGATCCGCAGGCCGGGTCCAAGGCCTTTATCTTCTTGATATCTTCCGTCTTTTTGGCGTTTTTAAGTAATTCGCCTATGGTATTCTCATTGATATAATCTACGATGTATTCCGGAGTATAATAAATGCCCTGGCTCTTGCGCTTCTGCCGTTCCTTGTCTTCCTGCACCTGAAGGCCCTGCTTTTTGCCGCCCCGCAGCATCTCACCCAGATAATCCTCGTAAACATCGCCGATGATGCGAACCGGCAAACGGGAAAAATCTATGCCCGACAATTCTTCTACGATAGGTGATAGGACATCATTCCCAATTACGAACTTGTCAATCTTGTCATCGGACGCGAACAAATCGGTATTGAACTGGTCATCCATTTTCTCGAACCACTTGCGCAGTTCGGCATAAACGGAATTCTGGGCGTAAAGGATGGACCGGTGGGCATCCGGCCCAACGATTTTCTTGTCATGGCACACGTCCATGAAGATCATCCGGTCAAGCAGCTTTTGGGTATAAAGCTCCACCTTTTCCTTGTCCCCTATAAGGTGCTGGTTCTTGGCCCAAAGCTCGTCCCGCAAAGATTCCCGCCAGCCTTTTAGTTTGGAAAAGAAATCATCCCGCATCTGTTTCTCTTCCGGGTAATAGACTATGCCTTCGTCTATCTTGCCCATATTCCGGCACAGAGTTTTGCGTTTGAACCGGGAAAGAAACTCAAGGCCTTCTTTGGAAAGCAGGTTGACATAGGCGGCCTTGTCCGCGTCTTCCCATAAAAGGTCATGGAAGGCATATTTTTTATTTTGCGGGTATAAAATTCCCCGGTGCGCGCTGTATAGCCGCCATTCTATGAAGTTAGTCAAAACGCCCCAGTAAACGCCCTCGGCAGTACAGTAATCCATGAGCTGCCGGGTAAAGTCTTTTTTGCTTTTACCGGAACCATAAGACCCGTCAAGCTTGTCGGCAGACGTGGCATCCTTGCTTTCTATCACCAGCATGGTCCAGCCCTTGGCGTCCTTCAGGATTATGTCCGGCCGTTTGCCGGTATGCGCCTGACTGGAATTGATGATCCATCCGCCGTCATTCCATCCCAAGGCTTCCAGCACTTTAACGGTATAACCGCCCTGAATGTGCTCTTCAGAGAGATTGCTTAAGCCGCGGGTCTTGGCCTGGGCTACAAGTTTTTGTAATGTGGTCTTTAACATTTACGGCTGTTTTATGGTTAATTTACCCAACTTATTGCTGTTTTTAGTCTTATCTCTACCGACCAAGCCCAAATACCATGTATTTTGACCCAAATACCCCATATTACTACCCAAATACCATGTAATATGACCCAAATCGCCCGGTAATTACCCTTAATACCATAGAATAAGCCCCAAATACCACGTCATACACCTTATATTCCATGTATTATGACACATTCGATAGCAACAATAACCTGTTTTCCTCAGTGCAGGCACCCAATACCATGTAATATGCCCCATATTCCGTGGAATACGACCCTAATACCATGTCTTTTGCCACATATTCCGTGGAATACGGCTCTAATTCCGTCCGCTTTGCCTCTTCGTAACCCCTTTTAACGATGCTTTGAACCGCAACTTCCAGCACTGGCCCAGTCCTTTTATCTTCATGGCATCATAGGTGCATTTCCGGCAGAGCCGGGTTCCGGTACTGCCCCCGCGGTCAAGCTTTAAATAGCCCGCTCTTTCAACGTTATTAAGGAACCACCGGAGCAGCCCGTTTTTCATGATCCGGACTTTGCCGCACTTGAAGCAGGTCAGAACGACCGGCCGGCCGTAAATCTCCCGGCGGCAACTGCCGCACAACTCGTTGCGGAGATCAACGGGATTGGGCCGGCGTGACCCGTCGGCCTCATGTTTTTTCAAGGGTCTTTGGCAGCGCGGGCAGTTGCCGTATATTCTTGGTTGCCAAATGACCCTCCGGACGCCGGTCCGGGGCAGCAGGCCCCGGGCTATCTGGCGCACCCGTTCGCGGGTCAAGCCGTAATCGGCCCCGATCTTCCGGTATGATTCTTTGTTCCGGCTGACCCTGTCGGCAATGGCGGCGTTGCGTTTGTCCAGCCCCGCAACCATTACCCCCTTTGGCCGTCCCGGACCCTTAGCAACAATATTTTCTTTGCTTATAAGTTTCGTCATGCTGCAAAGTGTTTCGGTTGGCGGCGCATGCTTTTCATGCGCCGCCTTTTTAACCTCACCCTTTGTCCCCCTCCTACCGGGAGGGGGATTAGGGGGCGGTCGGTTAGGTTATTTCTTAACCCTCGGCCCCTTGTGCGGCCTTAACATCCTGGGCGCGATCCCGAACTCGCCCAGCTTGTCGCCGGTCTTGCCGTAGTTGGCTTCCAGGGTGCTGACCCACTTGGCGATCTCGGCGGCCAGCGTTTTCTTGGCCGCCACAAAATCCACGGTGGATTGCTGGGCCGCAGCCTTGGCCTTTTCCTGGGCGGCGTCGGCGTTGTTGAAAATATCCAACGCCTTCTGCAGGGATACCGGGTCCAGCCCCCACTTGGCAACCTCGACCTTGTTGCCCGTGCCGCCCTTGACAAGGTTTATGGCATAATCCTTGTAGTCGGCGGTTGAGGAAAGTTTCTTCCGCATCCGTTCCTCCTTGTGTGGTGTTGATGTTTGGGTATACCCTTATTTAGGGTTTCATCAATTTTACATTAAAGCAAGGACAGTATTTATGCGTAAAGTCTTGACCGCCCATAAAGCTTTGAACTCATCCCCGTCCCTTCTCTTGGCAAGAGAAGGGAGCAAGGGTTGAGTTGGCCTAACTCATAAAACACAACTGATGCGCTTAATCACTTCTTCAACATCTTCCAACACATCTTTATTCTGAATTCTCACGACCCTTATGCCAAGAAGTTCAATCACTCCATCCCGTAACTTATCCTGCTCTTTTTGCCTATCATGTATGCCGCCATCCAATTCAACAACTAACTGTTTTGTATGGCAATAGAAATCCGCGATGTAAAACGTTTCTTTTCCCAGCAAATCAAAAAACAAAGGATATTGCCGGTAAAACTTTAGACCTTGGAATTGTTTGTTCCTTACCCGGCTCCAAAATATTTCCTCGGCCTTGGTCTGCCTTTTACGCAATTCGCGGCAACGGGCTTTGGCCAGAGGCACCAGTTTGGCTTTGATGTTTAGGCTCATTGTTTAAGTGCTGAACTCATCCCCTTACTCCCCTTCTCTTTTAAAGAGAAGGGGCCGGGGGTTGAGTTATTTGTTTATTTCCTTCTCTTCTGCGGCTGGCCGGTCTGGCTGGGAGTAACGTTCTGAGAGGCCGGGACCGCCGTGCCGCCCGAGAACACCACGGCCGCCTCGCGCATGGCATCCAGAAGATTGGACACGTCCCCTGAGTACTTGCGGGAGAAGGCCTGGTCTATCTCCCCGGTCTTGACATCCATGATCCTCAGTTCCACCACGTACATCACGCCCAGCTTGCCGATGGTGCCGCCCACCATCTTCTGCACGCCCAAAAGCTGCCCGGCCTCCACCAGGCAGGCCCCCTGGTCGCAGGCCCCGCTCTGCTGGAACCCTTGTTCCTTCAGGATCTCGTCGCGCTTGGAACGCTCCACCACCTTGTAGAATTTGAGGTTCACAAACTCGTTCAGCAGCTTGTCGGTCAGCATCGAAACCTCCTGCGGGGATAGTCCCGAGGTGACGTTCAGATCCATCACTGAGATGGTAAGCTTGGGGCCCTGGGGCGCCGGGACCGAGGAATAGCCGGGTTGAGTCTGGGCGGGCGGAGCGGTCTTCGACCCGCTCAACAACGAGCCGGTGGTTGGTCCTGCCGACTTGACCGCGCAGCCCGTCAGCAGGGCAGCCAGGAAAAGGCTGATGACGACCGGCGCCGATTTTTTCTTCATTTTATCTCCATTTGCTGGTTTGGTATATACTTTAATCCGTGTGTATCCGTTAAAATCCGTCAAATCCGCGTCCCGTTTCCCTGGCCAGGTCACTCCAGGTCGTCCTCCTCGAACTTGGCAGCCTCGAACTTCTTCTGCATGGACTCCAGCAGCCGGTTGTTGAACTCCTCCGGGGTCCGGTAGCCGCAGGCCTTTAAAAGCTGGTTCATGGCTATCACCTCGGAGATGACGCTGATGTTCTTGCCCGGCACCACCGGCACGGTCACCAGCGGGATCTCCACCCCCATGATGGTGGTGGGCTTCTCGTCCAGTCCCACCCGCTCGTAATCTTCGTCGTCACTCCATCGTTTGAGCCTCACCTCCACCTCGATCCGCTTGCGCATCCTGACCGCCCGGATGCCGAAAATGGTGGCCAGGTCTATGATGCCGATGCCCCGGATCTCCATGTGATGCCGCAGCAGTTTGTTGCCGTAACCCACCAGCACCCCCTGTCCGCGCTTCTTGATCTCCACCACATCGTCGGCCACCAGCCGGTGCCCACGCTCCACCAGGTCCAGGGCGCATTCGCTCTTGCCGACCCCGGAATCGCCGGTGTACAGCAGCCCCAGGCCGTAAACATCCACCAGGGTGCCGTGGACGGTGGTGGTGGGGGCCAGCTTGTTGTCTATGTAAGAGGAAAGTTTGTGGATGAAGTCGGTGGTGTCCAGCCCGGTCCGCAGCAGCGGGATCCTCCGCTCCAGGCAAATGGCCACCAGCTCGGGATGGGCGGCCAGCCCTTTGGAGATGATGATGCAGGGCAGCTCAAAGGAGGTGATCCGTTTGATGGCCTCGATTCGCTTGTCCGGAATGAGGGTCTCCAGGTAGCCGGTCTCGGTGATCCCTATGATCTGGATCCGCTCCCACAGGAAGTAACCCATGTAACCCGAAAGGGCCAGCCCCGGGCGGTTGGTGTCGGCGATTATTATCTTGCGCTCCAGCCCGCTCTGCCCGGTCAGCAGCTCCAGATGCAGAAACTCCTGCCGGTCGTCCAGCAGCTCCTGAACCGATATCTCCTTCATGGTCTCCCCTGTTACTGTTGACTGTTTGCCGTTAAACGTTTACAGTTCTGTGTTTGCCGGTTACCGTTTACTAATGTAGATTCCATTTGCAATTTACGACTCATAGCAGCTGGCAGCCCCATTTATCTGTCCCCTATTATCCGCTTCCGGCTACTGCCCCTTAAGCCCCCGGCCCTTGTGCTCCTTGCGCTCCTTTACCTTCTTGACCTGGGTTTCTATCTTTTTCACCGCCAGATCCAAAGCCTGGCGCATGTCCATGCCCTGCTCCTTGGCAATCAGACGCTTGCCGGCCGGCAGGTGGATGGTGACCTCGACCGTCATCCTCTTCTTTTCCTCGCTGAGGATCGCCCGGGCCTCCACGATCCGGGTGAAGAAATGCTCCAGATGCTCCAGCCGGGACTGGACTTCCTTTTTCAGGCCCTCGTTCAGGCCCTCAAAATGGCGGGCGGTGATGTTGATTTTCATGTCGGTGTCTCCTGTTTGAGTTTGGTTATGGACTGATATGTTTGGTATGCCAGATAGGAGCTGCGCACGGCTGGCCCGGCCACTACCGCATCCAGCCCCAGTGTTATTTCGCCGTATGCTTTTAAGTCTTGATATTCGGATTCGTCCCAGAACCTTTCCACCGGAAGGTGTTTTGGGGACGGCGCCAGGTACTGCCCCACGGTCAGGATCCGGCAGCCGGCTTGCTTGAGGTCGGCCATCACCTGTTTGATCTCTCCGACCTCCTCGCCCAGTCCCACCATCAGGCCGGACTTGGCCAACAGCCCGGCCCGGGAGGCGTAGCTGATCAGGTCCAGCGAACGCCGGTAATCGGCCTGGGGCCGGGCCAGGGAATAGAGCCGGGGCACCGTCTCCAGGTTGTGGTTAAAGACCTCGGGCCGGATCTCCGCCGCCTGCCGCCAGGATGATTCCCGGCCCCCGAAATCCGAGGTCAGGATCTCGGCCAGGATCCCAGGATTCTCCCGGCGTAACTCCCGGACGGTCTCGGCAAAATGCCCGGCCCCTCCGTCCTCCAGGTCGTCCCGGGTGACCGAGGTGATCACCGCGTATTTTAAACCCAGCTGTTTGGCTGCCAGGGACAGCCTATGGGGTTCCTCCGGGTCCAAGGGAATTGGGCAGCCCTTGTCCACCGCGCAAAAGCGGCAGCCCCGGGTGCAGCTCCCGCCCATGATCAGGAAGGTGGCGGTGCCCGAGGCAAAGCACTGGTTGCGATTGGGGCAGCGGGCCTCGCGGCACACCGTCTCCAGCCGGTTTTCCGCCAGCACCCGGTTGACCAGGGCCTGGGCGGGGTTTCGCACCAGGCTTTGCTTGAAGGCCCGGGGCAGCCTTTTTATGTTTTGGTTATCCGGCATGTGTTGTTTGATCTTATTGGAAGGTTTTTCGCCCGCAGATTTCGCAGATCTATTTCAAGCAACAAATTAAAACCGCTCTAATGAAAATTCGTTATAATCTGCGTCAATCTGCGGATGGGAAAAGACAGCTTGACTTCTGCGGCTATGGGTTCTTCCGGATGCTGGCCGGCTGGATGTTCCCCTCCTGGCGGTACTTGGCGATGGTCCTCCGGGCGATCTTCAGCCCCTGCTTGGCGAGAAGATCGGTGATGTCCTGGTCGGTCAGCGGTGATCTGAGGTCTTCGTTCTTGATCATCTCCAGCACCCTGTCCTTGATGGCCTTGACCGAGTCCTGTCCCTGGCTGGTACTCATCCCGCCGCCGAAAAAGAACCTTACCGCTACCAGGCCGTGGGGGGTCAGGGCGTACTTGTTGTGGACCGCCCGGCTGACCGTTGATTCGTGCATCCCGATGTCATCGGCCACCTGTTTCATGGTCAGGGGCCTGAAATGGCGCAGGCCGTGGTCCAAAAAGTCCCGTTGGCGGTCCACGATGGCCAGCATGATCTTCTGAACTGTGCGGCGTCGCTGTTCTATCATCCGGACGATGAATCGGGCGGCCTCCAGCCGCTTGACCACATAGTCCCGTTCCTCCGGTTTGGCTGTTTTGGAACGCTGCAGGATCTTCTTGTAGTCCGGCGTCACCCGCACCCGCGGCACCACCCGGTCATTTATGATGATCACGTATTCCCCTTCCTGCTTCTCGATCAGAATGTCGGGGAAAATGTAGCGGGTCTCATCACTGCCCAGCCCGGCCCCGGGCTTGGGGAAAAGGGCCGAAATGATGTCCCGGGCCGCCGACACCTCTTCCTCGGTCGCTTTCAGGGCCCTGGCAATGGCCTGATAGCGGCGGCGCTCCAGGTCGTCCAAGTGCTGGTCCACCATCTTCCAAGCCAGGCTGTCCCGGTACCCCAGATTGTTGAGCTGGATCAGCAAACATTCCCTGAGGTTCCGGGCGGCCACCCCCGGCGGGTCGAAATTCTGCACCAGCGCCAGCACCCGCTCCACTTCTTCCAGGGGATAGTGGAGGGCCGCGGCCACCTCGGCCGTTTCCATGGTCAGGTAACCGTCGTCGTTGAGGTTCCCTATCAGGTAATTCCCGATCTCCAGGTCGTTGCGGCTGTCGCAGGAGATCCGGAGCTGGGACAGGATGTAGTCCTGAAAGCTTTGCTGGGTGACCACATAGGGCTGGGAATCCTCCTCGGATTTATCCCTGTTGGCCGGATAGTACCCGCTGTCCAGGCCCTCCTGCAGGTAGTTCTCCCAATCCAGCTGGTCGGGGCGGTCCGGCTGCTCCGGCTCTGGTTCGTCCGAGGTCTTCTGGAAGGAATCCAGGGAGTTAAGGCCTTCTGTTTCCTGTATCTCCTCCTGGGTCTCTTCCAGCACCTCGTCCAGCAGTGGGTTGATCTCCAGCTCCTGGCGCACCAGCTGCTGGAGTTCCAGAGTGGGGAGCTGCAGCAGCTTTAAAAGCTGAAGCATCTCCGGCGCCAGCATCTGGCGCAGTTCCTGGCGAAGACCCGGACCCATGGCGCTCATTTTACCTCCTCCCTTGAATAATAAGCGCCTTTGGCCATTTTGTTCATCACTATCCGCTGGGTCTTCCCCTGGCTCATGAAGAACTCCATCTCCCGGCCCTGGGCCAGATTCCTGCCGGTGCTGTTATCCTTCTGCCGGCGGTGGTACTGGCACCACACCCGCCCCCAGGCATGAACGTAGGACAGCTGGCTTTGCAGGAAATCGGCCGTCAGGCTGTCGCAGGCGATGATGTCGGTGTCGGGACTGGCATCGGCGTATTGGCGGACCACAGCCGAGTCCCGCACCCAGGCCTGGCGCAGGGTGTCGCCTCTCAGGTCCAGCTCCATCAGCCGGCCGCTGATCACAGCGTCCCGGCGCCAGACCGAAGGCCCCTGTTCCAGCATCATCCGTCCTGTTTTCTTAAAATAGGTCATCTTGCCGCAGGCGGCCCACAGGCTGTCCTGGGCAAAGTTGACGCTGTCGGTGGCCACCGCCAGGCCGCTGGCCTGGAAGACCTCCATTTTATCCGAAGTGATCACGCTTTTTTTATCGCGGTTCTTTTTGTCGTAGGATTCCATTCTGGCCCGGCCGGTGACGAACCCGTAGCCCTGGTCGTGCCAGTATTCGCCGTAATTGCCGTAGAGCTTGTTGTGCTGGGTGGAATCTACCATCTCCACGTTTCCGTAGGCAAAACTTTTGGCCAGGGGCCGGGAATAAGCCAGGGAATCGGCTGTCAGGTCCCAGCCGGCGTCGTTTAAGCGGGGCCGCCCGAAGACGCTGGCCCGGCCGGTGGGCTTGAGGTAGTCGGCCCGGCGGCCGGTGATCTTCACCGTCTTGTCGTAGATGGTAACCCTGCCCCAGACCGAGGCCTTTTCTGTCAGGGTGGAGATGCGGGCGGTGTCGCCCTTCAGTATCGTGGAGCCGTGGATGATCTCCACCTGGCCATAGAGCCAGGTGATCTTGTCCTGGCCCAGCTGCTGGATCTTCATGTTGCCGGCTGAAAGCACGTATGGCTGGGTGGTGTCGGCCAGCGGCTTGGGAGCGGCCCCCAGGACGGCCAAAAGCAGCAGGACAGGGAAGGTCACTGGATGCCCTCCAGTCCGGTCAGCAGTTCCTTCTTGCCCCGGACGTTGCGCTTGAGCTCGATCTCCTTCAGGTCGGGACTGGCGCTCATGCCCTCGCCTTCCAGCCAGTCGCCGTCCTTCTCCAGCCGGACCTTGGACTCGGTGGTGAAGCGCCGGTCCCGGTTGCTCCAATCCAGGTAATCGGTCAAAAGCTTCATCCCGTCCTTGGTGGTCAGCACCACGTTCCGGCGGGTCTCCATGTTGCGGCTGTCGGTGTTGATCTTGCCGGAATCGGCGGTCAGGTTGGCGCTGATGGAGTCTCCGGCCTTGCGGTAGAAATCTATCTTCAGCTTGAACATCTCCACCAGATGCTGGTCGTTGAAGGTGTTGGCCTGCTCGGCCACCAGCACCCAGGCCCGCTTGCCGGCTTGGGTCTCGGTCAGCTTGAATCCCTGGATGGTCTGGGAGGGCGAGAACTCCGGTTCGACGGCCGGCTGGGAGGCCTGTTCCTTCTTGCACCCGGACAAAAGCACCAGCACAAGGACAGTATATATGTATGTTTTTTTCATTTCTTTCTTAACCTTTGCCACAAAAGGCACATAATTCACAAACTATTTCTTTATCGGGAAGTAACCAGAAACATAAATTCTGGTTCAATTATCCAGAGGAACGTACTTTTTATATTTGTGTTTTTGTGCTTTCTGTGGCTAATTTTTCTTCAAGCTTTTGGTTTCTCCAGCCAGCGCAGGTGCATCCATACCCACTGGCTTACGTCCTGTTTGATCAATTCTTCCAGGGCCGTAGTCTGCCGCTGTACGTCCTCTTTGAGCCGGGCTTCCTTATCTGTTAATTGTGACTGGGGCAATGGCGGCCTGATATACAGGTGATGTATCCCGTCCTTGTCCCTTTGGATGGCCATCGGGATCACCGCCGAGCCGGCCCGGGCCGCCAAAGCCGCCGCCCCGGTTGGGGTCTTGGCCTGGTGCCCAAAAAATTCGGCGTTGACGCTGGAGACCCGAGTGTCCTGGTCTATCAATATCCCCAGGGCATGGCCGGAATGCAGGGCCTTCAGCGCCTCCTTGGCCCCGGTGTCCCGGTCTATCACCTGGATCCCCTGCCCGCTCCGCATCTTCAGCACTATGTCGTCCATCCTAGGATCGTACATCCGCTTGCCGATGACGCTGATCTTGTAGCCATGCCGGGAGAACCAGACCGGCATCAGCTCCCAGCAGCCGATGTGCCCGGTAATGGCCACCAGCCCCCGGCCGGTCTTGTAGGCCGCGTCAAAATACTCCAGACCGTGGACCTTTACCAGCCGGTCCAGTTCCTCCAGCGGAAGCCCGGATACTTTGACGGTGTCCACCGCGTTCAGCGCCAGGTTCCGGTAGATCTCCAGGCCCAGGGCTTGGTGGTCCTTGTGTTCAGGAAATATCAGCCTTAAGTTGAACAGCACCTTGGCCCGCTCCCCAGGCATCAGATGCCAGGCAACAGGAGCCAGGGCCCTGGCCAGCCCCAGGCAAAAGGACCGGGGTAGGACCAAAAAGGTCTTTAATAAAATACGGACCAGCAGGTATTTGAACTGCCGACGGATTGTTTTATTCACTTTAATAATTTACCACAATAAACCATTCTTTGCAAGACTAAAAATGCCCCCCGCCTTTGGCGGGGGGCATTTTTGCGAATTGAGTCTTGTTGGTATTATGTTGATTTTACTGGGTTTATGAACATTTGGTTTTGTTGTCAAGCATACTATGCAAAAAATATACCAAAACATTGTTTTTACTTCTATTTGAGCCTACCTATGGAGACTATGTAATAACCTATAAGGTCAGAACTCTCTGAATTAATGTTAGTGGTTACAGAAACACCCATTCCTACATATTTCCCACGGTACATAATCTCACATTTCATAGGACAACCATAAACAATTTCGTTATTATTTGATTCACTAAAAGCCAACCTGCTTATACCCGCAGATAAGGTTGAGTAAAATTTTCTCTGTTTCTTGGTCAATATTCTTCCGTACAAAATGCCTAGCTCTTTTCTTGACGGCACATGAGGTCCAGGGTTATCCCAATCAGAGCTGTATTTGTCGATAAAGTCTGTATACTGAACCGAAAATATTTGTTTGTTAATATTTAAATCAAATTCGCCATACCACCCAACCAATGTGCCACCTGCGGTGCCCCAATAATTGACATTGGTTCCTCTGGGCTTTGTTTTTTCCGATGGTAGCAATGAGCTGTCTGTCACCACATCCAGATTAATGTTTGTAATAGAACTGTCTCTGGCTGTTTCAACTGTCCGCAGGCTATCCTGCCCAAACGCTATATTCGGGACAAAAACAAACAAGCATGAAAACAGCGCTACTGCGGTTATGGCACGCCGTGTTTTTTCCATTTTCCACCTATTATTAGTTAAGAGCACTTATTAACCCTGGCCGCATAGTTAAAGGCATAAAAATACTTGTGCCACAATTCGTCCGACGAGGAATACTGATTACTGAAATAAAAATAATCCACCAGCACCTCGTAAAGCCTGGCCAGTTCCTTTAACCGGTTCACATTCCGGGTATCTGCCTTGGTCAATTCCAGCAATTCCAATCCCCGATTGATGGCGGCCTTGCTGTATTCTGGATTATTCTTGGCTTTCCACTTGATGGCCCGCTCCACCTCGCTGCCTATGTTGGCCATTTGTTCCATGAAGCTTAAAGTGAACCACCTTCCGGCCGCCAATTCTTTGTGCTGGTATTCCATTTTTCCCTTACACGGGACATGGCATGCCATGTCCCTACTTTAACATAATTCTGTCCCTCTCCGCTGCGGGGAGGGATTAGGGAGGGGTTACAACACTCCCGCCTGCATAATGTCATGCAGATGTATTATCCCCACCGGCTTCTTCTCCTTGTCCGCCACCAACAGCGAGGTCACCCTAAAATCCTCCATCATCTTGGCGGCCTTTACCGCCAGCTGGCCCTGGTCCACCGTCTTGGGATTCCTGTTCATCACCTCGTCCACCTTAAGCGAGAAGATATCCTGGGACTTGGTCAGCAGTCTTTTCAGGTCGCCGTCGGTCAGGATGCCGATGATACTTCCCTTCTCGTCCACCACCGAGGTCACGCCCCGCTTGGCGGTCATCTCCAGGATCACATCCTTCATGGTGGCGCTTTGTTTTACAATGGGAACTTCCTTGCCGGACTGCATCAGGTCGGAGACCCGCAGCAGAAGTTTCTTGCCCAGCCCCCCGCCGGGATGGAAGCAGGCAAAGTCCTCGGGGGTGAAGTTCCTTTGATCCAATAAGGCCACGGCCAAAGCGTCGCCCATGGCCAGGGCGGCGGTGGTGCTGCTGGTGGGCACCAGATCGTGGGGACAGGCCTCCTCTTTCACCGAGACGTCCAGCACCACGTCGGACTGGGCGGCCAGGGCCGTGTCGGTCTTGCCCAAAAGCGCGATGATCTTGATCCCCACCCTTTTCAGCACGGTCAGCAGTTCGCACAGCTCGTCGGTGCCGCCGCTCTTGCTGATGATCACGGCCACGTCCCCCTTGGAGACCAGGCCCAGGTCGCCGTGCAGGGCGTCGGTGGGATGCAGGAAAAAGGAAGGGGTTCCGGTGGAGGTCAGGGTGGCCGCTATCTTCTGGCCGATCAGGCCCGACTTGCCAACTCCGGTGATGATGACCTTGCCCCTGGCCGCCAGCAGCAGTTCCACCGCCTGCGGGAACTCGGGACCCATCCGGCCCGCCATCTCGCTCAGGGCCAGGGCCTCGGCCTTGACGGTTTTCCGTCCCAATGCTATTAACTTTTTAGCGTTCATTTCTCTCACGTCATGTTTAATTTTTTCCACAAAGCGTGGCACTGAGCTTGTCGAAGTGACACAAAGACACAACCTGCGATTTCCTATTTCCCATTTCCTATTTTATAAATATGGCTTGCTGTCTTGATGGTCAATGGTTTACAGCCCCTGGATGCCGGTATCCGAGGGATACTCGATGTAGTACTCCAGCTCCAGTTCCTTCTTCTCCTGGGGACCCAGTTCCATTTTCCACTCGATCAACCCGTTGGGCTTTTCCTTGACGCCGAAGGCGGCCTCGGGATCGTCGAATTTGGGCGACACCAGCTTCACCTTGATCTTGTCGTTCTTGGAGACCGGGTACTGCTCGTTGACGGTCAGGACCTCCTTGGTGGCCTTCAGGTTCCTGACCGCGATCTTGTAGCCGTAGGTCTTTTTGATCTTCTTGGTGCCCTCGGTCAGATCCTTCACCTTCTGCCGGGTGATCTTGATGCCCTCGTCGATCCCCAGCGAGACGTCGAACTTCTCGGTGGGGGCGATGGAGTTGATGGACGAGGTCCCCACGAAATTGTTCCCGAAGAAGACGTTGATGTCCCCGGCGATGAAGGGATATTCCGTGGTGTTCTTGACCTTGCCCTTGAGATAGGCGTACTGCTTGAGCCGCGGGACCGCCGAGTACTCGAAGTCCGCGTCCAGGTTCTCGAAGGCGATCGGGATCTTGTGGGGCTCGCCGTCCGAGGGGATGTTGTTCTCGCCCGGGGTCACGAAGACGTAGGAAGTGCCCGAGAACTCGACATCTGAGGTTGAGAAAGAAACAGGCGCCGGGGCCGGAGCTTCTTCGGCCTCAACAGTATAGGCTATTTCGTTTGATCTTCCGCCACGGATGTTAATAGTTTGTGACTGAGCCACGTTCTGCATAGCCATTTTAGCACCATAGCCCTTCTGGTAATACTGCTGGTAGACGTCCACGTACCAGGGCGAAAGCGCCGGCATGGAGCCGGAAATGGAGGGCTGGGCGGTGGACAGGGTGACCTTGACGTCCTTCCAGTCCTCGCCGGTGTTCTGGTAGATGGTACCGTAATAGGTGAACTCCACCTTCTTGTCGTCCGGCGAGACCCGGATGTCGTACTGGGGATGCCAGGAGGCGCCCATCATCATGTAGCTCAGGTTCAGGTCCAGGCTGCCCTCTTTCTGGACGGTGAAATTAATGGTCACGTTCTTCTTGGTCAGGTTGGCGGTACCGGCGATCCGGTTCAGCCTGGCCTGCATGGCGTCAAGCTTGGTTTGAAGCGATTTTCTGCCCTTCTCGATTCCCCGGATCTCCTTGTTGATTGCCTCGTAGCGGGAGTCGTAGAAGGTGTAAAGGCCTGTCCATTCGGCCACGGTGGGTGTCTTGGTCTTCTCGCCCTCCCTGCTCCCGGGATTGACCGTGGTGCTGGCCGTTTTTATCCTCTCCAGATAGTCCTGTTCCTTCTGCAGCAGGCTGGTCCGGTCGTCGTAGGTCTTCAGCTGCTCCCTAAGCTGGTCCACCGAATCCTCCAGGGCCTTGTACCTCTGGTTGGTGGTGGTGTCCAGGTAGACCGACTCGATCTTTACCCCGTTGATCTTGACCTCGGCCGAGCCGCTCCCCGAGGCCCGTACCGAGTTGTCATCCAGCGAGGACGGCAGGTCCAGCAGCTTCACCTGGTATTCGCCGGGCTGGTAGGTGTTCTTGTAACTGCGGATGACCTCCACCCGGTCGTTGTACACCACCGCCTGGGTGATGGACGCCTTGTGCTCGATGACCTGCAGGGCAAAGGCAGATGATACCGTAATCAATACACAGAGAGTTATAAAAGTTTTTTTCATGGCAGACTCCTTTATCTGGTTTTAAGTCTCCGTTTCCTTAGCCCAGCCCTTAAGGGCTGGGCTAAGGAATTGATCTAATCGGAATATTTTCTGGTAACTGCATCAAGTTCCATCAAACTCTCCAGCAGTCTTTCCAGTTTGGACAACTCCAGCATGCTGGCCGCATCGCACTTGGCCTCGCAGGGCCTGGGATGGGTCTCGATGAATATGGCGTCGCAGCCGCAGGCCACCCCGGCCCGGGCCAGTGGCTCGATGAACTCAGGAGATCCTCCGGCCGGATCACTGGAAGGTTTGCCGTACTTGCGGATGGTATGGGTCACGTCGAACACCACCGGATACCCCAGAGAGCGCATGATGGGCAGGGCCTTGTAATCCACCACCAGGTTGTGGTAGCCGAAGCAGCTGCCCCGTTCTGTCAGGAGAATATTGGTGTTCCCTGTTTCTTCTATCTTTTTGACAATGTGCCCCACGTCCTCCGGGGCCAGGAACTGGCCTTTCTTGATATTTACCACCTTCCCAGTTTTTGCGACCTTTAATGTCAGCTCGGTCTGCATGCAGAGGTAAGCCGGGATCTGGATAACGTCCAGCACCTGGGCGCAGGCGGCCACCTCCTCCGGGTAGTGGACGTCGGACAGCACCGGAACGTCAAACTGTTTCTTGACCTTTTCCAGCAGCTTCAAACCGGCCTCCAGCCCCGGACCTTGATATGACTTGGCCGAGGAACGGTTGTCTTTTTTGTAGGATGATTTGAAGATCAGGTCTATCTTCAGCTTGCCCGCGATCTTCTTTATCTCCTCGGCGGTCTTAAGGACGACTGACTCGTCCTCCATCACACAGGGCCCGGCGATCAGGGCCAGCGGGGCGCCCCCGCCGATCTTTACTTTTCCGATTTTAAGTTGTTTGGTCATTTTATCACTTTTAATCCTTTTATACCTTTTCCACTTTTTTGCCCTTTGATTTTATCCACCACCCTCCGTAAGCCCCCAGATACGCCGGAACGAACGAAAGCGCCGAGGAGAAGATGTTATGCTTTGTCGACGGGATCATCTCCAGCAGAGCCAGCGCCACATACACCGCCAGGATCCAGAATCCCAGAGCTGCCGCCGCCTTATTGGGGGCGATGACATTCAGCCAGCCCAGCACTGCCGAGAACACCAGCACCGCAACCAGCATCGGCGCCATGTTCGGGCGGTACAGGTCTATGGCCACGGAGATAACTGCCATTCCCAGGGCCAGGTAGTAGATCCAGTCTTTTTGAAAATGTGTTTTGATGTTCATGATGCTTTTCGTTTTCGTTTTATGATTTCGTTTTGTCCCGCCCCGGCCGGGAGAGGTCTACTTTACCAGTATGTACAACAGAGCCGCGCTCATACCCAGGAACAACAGCGCCGTCAGCAGTTTCACCCCGGCCACCGAGGCTTGGGCCCATCCGGCTATCCGTTTGGACGACACACCCCAGAAGGCGATGACGAAGGTGATGATCATCGGCACTTCAAACATCAGGTTGTATAGCAGAAGATATCCGTAGGCCTGGTATCGGTGGGTGGCGATCTGGGAAACGAAGGCAATGGTGGGCAGATAGACCTGGCCGGTGCAGGCGAACTCCAGCACCGAAGTGATCAGCCCCACCATAAAGGCCCCGCCGATCAGGCTCCCGGCGCCCATCTTTTCCCGGATGACCTTGTGGATCCTCTGTTTGGCCGCGGTGGAAAGCTGCAGGTCCATTCCGGAAAGGTCGCCCTTCCGGGCCTTGAAATAGTCCTTCAGATTGTAGAAGGCCAGCACCAGCCCGGCGATGATGGCCAGCCAGTAAAATATCCTGCTGAACAAGGGCAGGGCTTTCAATGTCATCAAAAACGACAGGCTGCCCACTCCGATCAGGAAGTAGACCAGGAAATCGGCAAAGGTATAGGCCAGGCCCACCGCCAGGATCTCCCAGCGTTTGCGTCCTACGAAGGCCAGGTAGGAGATGAAGAACACCAGCACCGCCAGCGAGCAGGGATTGATTCCGTCCAAAAGCCCGGCCCCGGCCACGCCCCATAGGCCGAAGGAGGCGAAGCGGCTGACCACCGACTGCCTGGCCTGGGGCAGATATTCCTTGGCCTCTATCCAGGGAACCCGCCCGCTGCCGGACTTGTATTTGGCCAGCAGGTCTGACAGGGACTGGTCGTTGATCTCATCACCAATTAAAAAATCCCTTCCCACAAAGGCCGAGGGCGCGATCATCCGTTTATTGTCCGGCAGGCCGTACATTATGCCCAGAGCTTCGACCAGAAGTTTGGATGAATCAGAGGCCACATCTATCTTTTCCACCCTCAGGTTCTGGTACTGCGCTTTCAGCGCCTTCAGCATGTACTCGGCCCGGCTGCACTTCTGGCACCGGGCATTGGACACGAAGGCCAGATAGATGCTATCAACAGCCTCCGTTTCCATCGTCTTATCGGCCCTCTTGCCTTGCTTATCCAGCGTTGCCGGGCGATTGGATTTCGGCTTCTCCAACGCTTGTCGTGCCAGCGCCTCCTTGATCAGCCGCTCCAGGTCCCGCTCGATCTCCTCCACCCCGCCCAGGATCCTGTTCCCTATCACCGCCGCCGGGATCTGGTTGTTACGGTCGTTCAGCGTTTTTTCATAATTCAGCAGAGCCTGGTACTCGGCCGGGTTGTCCACTTCGTGATAGACCATGGCCATTTGGGCCTGATGATCCTGCGAAAGTTTTAAGAACAAGCCTTTCTTCAACCGAGCGCAGTCCGGGCAGTCCCGGGCCACAAAGAGCTGCACCTGCAATCTGGTATCGCCGGGTATGGGATTAGTGTTGACCGGCTTGGATTGCAGCCCGGTGCCCACCACGGAAACGATCCTTGGATCATCGGCCAGATCCGAGACGATGCCTTCCATCCGGGAGCTTTGGTGCTTCCACTGTCCGCCCTGCTTTTGGAGCCAGGCATAGCTGAGGCTCTTGGCTGAGGCCCCGGCCTCGATGATCGGCACGCCGGCCGAAAGGTCGGCCGTCTTCAGCTCGGTCTGGGTGTGGCCGCCCACTATCAGCGTCAGCTGGGGGAATTTTCTGGCGATCTCGGTCTCCTGTTCATACCCCAGGTGCGAGACCAGGATGAATATGTCTGCCCGCCCTTTCAGGCTGTCCAATATTGATTGCAGGATAGCATCCGGTTCTTTGACCTCCAGCCCCTGCAGGCTGTCCTGGGGATAGTATCTGAAAGCGTCGGACGAGATCAGCCCGATCAAGGCCGCTCTCAGTTTTAGCGTTCTCAGTTCAACAATCTTGTAAGGATCGGTTAGAGGCTTGCCCTGGTAAAAAAGATTGGCCGCCACGAACGGCAGGTTGAATTCCTTTTGCAATCTCAGGAAATTGTTGATCCCCCGGGCAAATTCCTGGTCCCCCGGCGCCAGGGCGTCGTATTTCATGGCCCGGTAGGCCGCGAACATCAGGGAATCCCCCTTATAATCGGAATCTATTCCCAGCAGATCGCCGGAGTCCAGCAGCAGGAATTGGGGCTGGCCCTTGGCCAGCTTTTTGATCAGGGTGTAACGCTTGGCCAGCCCGCCCTTGGGTTCCTTGGGGCAATGGCAGGGATAGAGATAGCCGTTGGTGGCGTTGGTCTGGACCACCAATAGTTTCTGGGCATGTGCCAGGTTAAAGGCTATCGCAAAAAATAGAAATATTGTAAGGAGTTTTTTCATCGAGAGGTTATATGTTGGCGTATATTATATCGTAGGGGCAATTCATGAATTGCCCCTACGATAACCGGGTTGTTTTTTTACATTTTTTCCGCCATCAGTTTGGTCAGCTCGGCTATCCGGTGCGAATAGCCCCATTCATTGTCGTACCAGCTGACTATCTTGAAGAACCGCTTCTCCCCTTTGAGATTGTTCTCCAAAGTGGCCAGGGAATCGTAGATGGACGACCTCTGGTCGTGGATGAAGTCGGTGGAGACCATCTCCTCGTTGGCGTATCCCAGGTAACCCTTAAGATAGGTCTCGGAGGCCTTCTTCAGCAGAGCGTCTATGGCTTCGATGGAGGTCTCCTTCTCGGAACGGAAGGTCAGGTCCACCACCGAGACATCCGCGGTGGGCACCCGGAACGACATTCCGGTCAGCTTTCCCTTGGTGGCCGGCAGTACTTCGCCCACCGCCTTGGCCGCCCCGGTGGTGCTGGGTATGATGTTGATGGCCGCGGCCCGGCCGCCCCTCCAGTCCTTCTTGGAGGGCCCGTCCACCGTCTTCTGGGTGGCGGTGTAGGAATGGATGGTGGTCATCAGCCCGGTCTCGATGCCGATCCCCTCCTTCAGCAGCACGTGGACCACCGGGGCCAGGCAGTTGGTTGTGCAGGAGGCGTTGGAGACAATGTTATGCTTGGCCGGATCGTACTCCTGCTGGTTGACCCCCAGCACTATGGTCTTGACCTCGCCCTTGCCGGGGGCGGTTATCAGGACCTTCTTTGCTCCGGCGGTGAGATGACCGCTGGCCTTGTCGGAATGGGTGAACAGACCGGTGGCCTCTATCACCAGTTCTACCCCCAAAGCCTTCCAAGGCAGCTGGGCCGGGTCCTTGGTGGCCATGATGCATTTGATCTTGTGGCCGTTGACCACCAGCACGTCGTCCTCGGTTAAAGACGGCTCGCTCTTCTCGGTGGCCACCTGGCCGGGGAACTTTCCGTGGACCGAATCGTACTTCAGCTGGTAGGCAAAATATTTAGCGTCGGTGGAGACGTCCACCACCGCCACTATGTCCAGGGGGTTGCCCAGTATCTTCTGCTCCGCCATGGCGCTGATGACCAGGCGGCCGATCCGGCCGAATCCGTTGATCCCGATTTTTACACTCATGACAAGTCGCTCCTTTAGTTATATTATGTTATGTTTTTATAACTTTCCCTGAATAATGATACAAGGTTACTCTTGACGGGATTTTTTATTTGAAAATCAATCCCGTAAGATCATTTTAATCCTGTCTGCCCAGGAAGGAACCTAATTGTTCTTAAGATTTATTGTTCAGCATTTGCTTGACCAGCGCCGTTATGGTTTCGACCGGGACCAACTGGGTGTTGATGGTCAGATGATACAGCCCCGGGTCGTTCCAGTCCCGCTGGTAATGGTCCTTGATGTAGGAGGCCCGGGACCTGTCGCGGGCGTGGATCTTCTCCCCGGCCTCCTTCTCGCCGACTCCGGCCTTTTCCATCACCCTTTTGATCCGGTATTCCAGCGGCGCGCACAGCCTGAGGTGCAGGCAGCCCGGCTGATCGGCCAGCAGCACCTGCCCGCCCCGCCCCACCAAGACCACGTTGCCCTTCCGGTAAAGCTCCTTGATCAAAGCCTGGGTCAGGGTCAGGTATTTCTGGGCATTGAAGAATTCCTGGTCGGCCGCAAAACCGGCGGCACCGGCCAGGGGAAAATCAAAGCTGCCCGGCCCGTAAAGGGCCGGATTGGCCAGGAAGATCCCGCTCAAATACTTGTCGATGGAGCTGTAATGCTCCTGGTCGAAGCTCTCCACCCGGTCGGTGCCCACCCGGGCCTGCTGGGCCACCTTGATGATCAGCGACTTGTCCACCACTTCGTAGCCCAGCTGGCGGGCCAGGGCCAGGGCGATGGCCTTGCCCCCGGCCCCGTGCTGTTTGGAGATAGTTATCACAGCCATAGCCTTCTCCTTATATGTTCCGGTTGACAGGAATTAGACCAGCAGGTCACCGGCTCTTGAGCAGGGCTCCGATCCCGCCGTTGGCGTCAAGCTCCGGAGAGCCGTCCACGAACTCCACCCGGGCCCCGTATCTTAAGGCCAGGGACACCATTTCCTCCTTCAGGTCTGGTCGCCTGTCGATCTCCGCACTTCCGCAATAGATGCAGAATGCCGGTTTGCGCAGCGCTCCCATCTTCAGGCAGTCCCGGCACTGCCATCCCTCGCCGGAGTATTTTTCGGATACTATCAGTACCTCCGCCCGGCCGTCCTGCAGGGCGCCCAGAGTGGCCTTGGTGCCGAGCACCGCCCCCTTCCCCCTGCTTTTAGCCAGCACCACCACTTCTTTGGCTGTTTTCTGGGATCCCCGATTCTCCATTCCGCTGAATATCTTCAGGGATTCCTCCAGCACCTTCTTGATCGGCGACCTGATGTCAAATTTGGCGGTGGTCAGCATCTTGTTCCTGAAACCGGACGGCAGCTGGCGGTTGATCTCAGCCAGCGTCCCGTTCTCGGCCGCCACCAGCAGGGTGGCGATGTCGACGGGGAAGAATCCCCTGGCTTCCCTCAGGGCCTCCTTGACGTGTTTGGCCACCAGATCGTTCAGGTGCCGCTGGTGCTTCTCATCGTTCCAGCCCAGCCGGCCTTTGCGTGACTGGTAGCCCTTGGCGGTGTCGTCATCGGCTGCGGTTATGATGTCGGCCTCTTCCTCCAGCTGCCCCAGCAGGACCCTCAGCAGCTTGGCATGCCTCTCATCGCTGATCAGGATCCCGTAACGGGCGTAGTCGTCGGCCAGCCTGGCCAGGGGGTAGAGATAAGGCACCCGGGACACCACCACCTTGTTGTCCAACGGCACCACGGTCTGGAAAGTGGTAAAGATGTTCTTCTTTTGTGAAATGAATACCGCCGCCCCCTTGCTGCCTGGGTTCAGATCCTCCTCCAGATAGCGGCTGATCTCCCTGAGGTCCTTGGGCAGGGCCCCGGCCTCGGGGCTGCGGGGCTTGAGACCCTTTTCGATCTCGTTGAATTTCTTCTTCAGGAAGACGTTGAAATTCCGGCGGCCCTTGCCGTCGGGGACGGCGTTGACGTAAACGCTCAGCACATAACCTTCGTCCGGCTGCATCCTGGCCAATTCCTTCAGCGTCTTTTTCAGATCGGTGCTCATCTCGTTCACGCTCCTTTTGTTTTATGGTTGGCATTGGTTGATCTTAAGCAGGAAGCGATCAGATCAATTCCCCGTTATATCCTCCTTATGAATATTAGTATTTTCTTTTTCGTGTTTTTTGTGGGCAGGTTATTTTACGCCTGGCCGGCGCAGCCGAACAGCTTGACCTTGCCCCTGACCACTTCCTTGACCGCGTCCCGGGCCGGGCCCAGGTACTTGCGGGGATCGAACTCCGAGGGGCTCTCGGCAAAGACCTTGCGGATGGCCCCGGTCAGCGCGATGCGGAGATCGGTGTCCACGTTGATCTTGCAGACCGCCATCTTGGCCGCTTTGGCCAAAAACTCCTCGGGCACGCCCCTGGTGCCCGGCAGCTGGCCGCCGTACTTGTTGCAGGTCTCCACCAGGTCCTTGGGCACCGAGGAGGCCCCGTGCAGCACGATGGGGTAATTGGGCAGCAGTTTCTGGATCTTTTCCAGCCGGGCAAAGTCCAAGGTGGGCTCGCCCTTGAATTTGTAGGCTCCGTGCGAGGTGCCGATGGAGATGGCCAGGGAATCACAGCCGGTCAGTTCCACGAATCGCTTGGCCTCGTCGGGGTCGGTGTAAACGGATTCCTTGGCGCCGGGCTCGTCCGAGGTCGAGGTCAGCTTGCCCAGCTCGGCTTCTACGGGAACATTGCGGGCGTGGGCGTATTCCACCACCTGCTTGGTGACGTGGACATTCTCCTCGAAGCCGAAATGCGAGGCGTCGATCATCACCGAGGAGAAGCCGTCGTCCACGCAGGCCTTGCACAGCTCAAAGCTGTCGCCGTGGTCCAGGTGCAAAGCGATGGGCAGGTCGGGATAGGTCTCCACCGCGGCTTTGACCAGGTGGGTCAGGTACTCCCGCCGGGCGTACTTGCGGGCCCCGGACGACACTTGCAGGATCAGCGGGGACTTTTCCTCGTGCCCGGCGTCGGCGATGGCCTGGAGCAGTTCCATGTTGTTGACGTTGAAGGCCCCGATGGCATAGCCGCCTTCATAGGCCTTTTTGAACATCTCGCGGGTTCCGACTAAAGGCATGGTGACCTCC
>Ga0315268_10001920_pt1 | contig 23813 bp, 23 predicted proteins | sample C1_top_MG_FD_204535 | JGI IMG/M metagenome (GOLD analysis project Ga0315268, IMG submission 204535) | Sediment microbial communities from Yellowstone Lake, YNP, Wyoming, USA - C1_top | ecosystem: Environmental > Aquatic > Freshwater > Lake > Sediment | place: USA: Wyoming | collected 2017-08-01
TGCACCCCCTCGAACCTCTGGTTCACCTTTTCCCGCACATGGTCCATGACCTTCGAAGCCACTTGGGGGTTCCGGGGACAGGCCCTCTGCAGGAAGTTCTGGAACACCCGGGCGTCCTTCAAGGCCAGGGCCTTGGTTTCCTCCCTGAGCTTCACCCGCAGCGGCTTCAAGGCGTCGTCGAAGAAGTCGCCGATGTCTTCATACTGCTGCCTGATCTTGGCGAAGTTCCACTGCCGCATGGCCTGGTATTGAGAGGCCGTCTCCCCTCCCAGTTGGTCCGTGGTCAGAGTGACCATGTTGATGGCCGGGACATTGGCCTGGGTGGACGGCAGGCTGGCAATCTTCACCGCCAACGCCGGGTAGCGGCGGTTGGTGAGGACAAAATCCCGGCTGGGCCTCTGCCCCGGGCGGTCGTAGTTGTGGGCCTGGGAGACCGTCCAGCCTTCCGCTTCCAGGCTGGCGAACAACGGCCCGGCCCTGGGGATGAGGTTCTTGAGTTCGGCAAAACTGCCGGACACCAGGCCCCCCGCGGGTTCCTTGTAGCCGTAGTCGTCCAGTTGGGATGGGGGCGCCTCCCCGGCGCTGGCCGGCGGCTCCGGTCCTCCCGGAGCCCCGGGACCCGGGGAAGACGCCGGCGCCTCCGGGCGGTCCGGCCTCAGGCCCAGGACAAACAGGGCCTGGCCGCCGCTGCCGGGCCGGTTCTGGCGCCAGAAGACGTAGGGCTGCCCCGGAAACAATTCCACGATCAGCCGCACGCCGGCCGGTGAGATCTCGGTGAGGACCTGCTCCACCAGTGAGTCATCCCCTTCCAGGCGGGGAGGCAGCCGTCCGCCCCGGGCCTGGGGAAAGTCAACCACCAGTTGCGGCTTGCCCCCAGCCAGGCGGGTGGTGACTTGGGCCGGCTGGGTTTGACTCAGGACCACCGTCAGGAGGGTCTGGCCCTCCACCTTGCTGAGCCCCACCCGGCGCACTTCCGTGGCTCCAGAGGCCCCCTGGGCGGAGTGCACCAGAAAGAGCGCCGCCAGGACCAGGAGCGGGGAAAACCGCCCCTTGGGGCCCAGGGCTGGGAAGATGGGGGGCGGCAAGGGGGGGTCAACCTCCCTCAGGCTGGCGCTTGAACTCCACACACCTGCCTCTCAAACAACCCGGGTAGAGGTCCCCGGACATGTCCACGGATAGCCGGTCGCCCAGCGGGGTGCCGATGAGGACGCCGCCGCCCTTGGCATGGAACCAGATGCGGTCCCCCTTCACTTCCCACCGGAAGGTGACCCGGCTGTCGCCGCTGGACCAGATGCCTTCGCCGTTGGGCTTGAGTTCCAGGGTGATCTCCGGCTGCTCGTTCAGGGACAAATATTTCCCGGCATAAGGCTCCCGCTGTTTACACCCCAGGAGGCATAAACCCACCAGGACCAGGGCCAGGCAAACTGACCACTTTGCTTTAGGGTTCATATCTTCCTTTCCCGCCAGATAAAGCCGCCCCGGTCAAAGACAAAGAGGCGGTCATAAAACAGAATCTGCACAGCCATGGCCAGCATCAGCAGGTCCCGCACCACCAATTCCCAGCTGATGGGCTCGCCCACGCTCTCAAAACAGCCGCAGTTGATGGGGGTGCCTTTGATGAGGTTGACGGTCAGACCGACGATGAACACCACCAGCAGCACCCCGATGATGGTGGCCGCGGCCCGGGTGCGGATGCCCAGGATGAGGAACAGGCCCGCCACCAGTTCCGCCCAGGGCATGATGACCCCCATGAGGTTGACCCCCCAGGTGGGCACCATCATGAACCCGGCCACGTTCTCGGCAAACTCCGCCGGATAAGGGATCTTGGTCATGGACGCGACGATAAAAGAGATCCCCAGAAATAGCCGGAAGGCCGCAGAGGCATAGGGATTGCCCCAAAACGCCCGCACCACCTGAAACTTGCCCGCGGCCGCCAGGGCCCCCACGGCCACCAGCAAGATGACGGTCACGATGATGTAGGGATAATGCAACAAGGCGTTGGTCAACACGGTCCAGTCCATCACTTGGGCTCCAGGGGAAAGAGGTGATTTTGCCAGTCGCCGCCGCCCCCCAGAATCATGACCTTCTGGTGTCCCCGCAGTATCAGCTTGTTGGCCACCTCGGTGTCATAGTGGCGGCTGATGTTGCGCCCGTAAACAATCAAGGGCTTGTCTTTGGGCACCTGGCTCAACTGCATCAGGTAGAGAAAGTCAAACAGGGGCAGAGGGAGATTGATGGCCCCCTTGATGTGCTTTTTGTTGAAAAAACTGTTGGGCCGGGCGTCGATGAAGAGCGCGCTCTGGTCCCGGTAAGCCTTGTGCGCTGCGGCCAGTTCGATCCTGGGCACCTGCTCCTTTTCCCCCCACCCCTGCACCAGGGAGATGCCATTGGGGTTGAAGAAGTTGAAGCCCAGGGCCAGCAACACGGTCAAACCTCCCAGGAGCAGGTAGTCGAACCAGGAGATCTGCCGCAGCTTGACCTGGTGCACCACCTCCGTTTCGATGCGCCGGTCTCCGGCCAGCAGCCAGGTGGAGAGTTGATGGATGATGTGGCGGGCCAGCTTGGGGTTATGGTCCAGAAGCCGGTCGAACTCCTCCTTGGAGATGCGGATCAGAGCGGAGTCCACTATCGCCTCCACCGAGGCGCTGCGCGGCTGGCCGGTGACCAGAGCCACCTCGCCGAAATAAGCCCCAGGCCCCAGCTCCGTAAGGTTGGTGCGGATGCCCTCCGCGGTTTCCCGGAAGACCTGCACCCGGCCTGACTGGATGACGTAAAAAAACAGGGGTTCCTCCCCCTGGCTGACGATCCGCCCCCCCTTGGGAACGCTGACCTTCTGCCCCAGTTGGCACAGCTTCAGACCTTCCGGTTCCTGTTGGGACCCCTGGTTCACATCCGTACCTCGATCCTGAATGGTGAGAAACTGTCGACGGAGCCAGCTCCCCCATTCTTTCCAGTCAATTTTATTTATCACAGGACGCCGGGAAAGTGAACCAAAGCCTTCATTTCCGGGAAGTAAAATATTTTTTCCCCGCCTGGGCCGCACTTGGCCGGGTCAGGAGCCATTTTTATCAAATTGAGAAAATTCCATCAAGCTTTCCCGCCCTTCTCTCAAGGCGAGAAAGATTCCTTTACCCCCGGTTGCAGGAGATGACCAGGCCGGATAATTTGCCAATAAAATCAAATAGATATTTTTTTGCGTTTGGGGCTTTTTTGGCAAGTCACTTGCATTGTTTCTCAGGAAGGTAGATTTCACGGTAACTAAGGAACGGCAAACTGTCATGCCCCATATCAGCAGCACATTCAACGGACGCTCCCGGGAAGAACAGCGCCTCCAGCTCCTGGACCTGTCCCTGAAGATCCTGGTCCCCGCGTTTCTTCTGGTCTGCCTGGTGGTGTCCCTGAAGTTCGGCTCTTTCAACGGCTACCTGCAGCTTCTCAAGCGCCAGAGTTTCGCCTCCCCCGTCATGGCCCTGGGCGCCAGCTTCACCCTGGCCTTCCTGGCCTTCCAGGTGGTGCGCACCGTCCTCTGGTGGCGCTACCGGCCCTATTGCCTCCCTGCCGGGCCCCTGCCCCGGGTGACCGTGATCATCCCGGCTTACAACGAAGGGGCCATGGTGGAAAAGGCCATCTACGCCGCGGTGGACTCGGACTACCCCGCGGACCGGCTGGAAATCATCTGCATCGACGACGGCTCCAAAGACGACACCTGGCTCTATATTGACCGGGCCCGGAAGCGCTACCCCCGCCTCATCAAGGCCATCCGCTTCCCCCGGAACCGGGGCAAGAAGGAAGGGCTTTACGCCGGCTTCACCCGGGGCAAGGGGGAGTTTTTCGTCACCATCGACTCGGACAGCGTGGTGAGCCGGGACACCATCAAACAGGTTATTGCCCCCATGCTCCAGGACCCCAAGGTGGGCGCGGTGGCCGGCAACGTCAAGGTTTACAACCGGGCCCGCAGCCTGCTGCCCCGCATGCTGGGGGTGCGCTTCGTCCTGGCCTTCGACTTCCTGAGGGCCTCCCAAAGCATGTATGGCTGCGTCACCTGCACCCCCGGGGCCCTGTCCGCATACCGCCGGGCCGCCCTGGCCCCCATCCTCAAGGAGTGGCGCCGCCAGACCTTCTGGGGCCTGCCCGTGACCATCGGCGAAGACCGGGCCCTCACCAACTTCGTCCTGCGCCAGGGCTACTACACCGTTTACCAGCGCAGCGCCGTGGTGCACACCCTGGTGCCCGAAACCTACCAGGGCCTGTGCAAGATGTACCTGCGCTGGGACCGCAGCAACTTCCGGGAAAACTGGATCCAGCTCAAGTTCATTTTCACCCGCTACCGGGACCAACATCGCCTGCTGCCCATCATCGACTTCTTCATCACCCAGGTCGAGTTCCCCCTGACCTACTTCTTCCTGGGTCTGCTGGTCATGTCCTTCTTCGTCTACCCCATCGTCATGGTGAAATTCTTCGCCGGCCTGGGGGTCTTCACCCTCATCTGGATGTATTACTATATCGCCCAGGAACGGGACCTGGAGTTCATCTACGGCATCCTTTACTCCTACTTCTCCTTCTTCTTCCTCAACTGGGTGCAGCCCTACGCCTTCGTCACCATGCGCAATGGCCGCTGGCTGACGCGCTGATTGCCTATATATACGGGTAGGTTTTGGGGAGGGGGCTAAGGGCCGTGGGCCCTTACCCCCTCCCCCAACTCCCCTCCCCCAATCCCTTAAGTAAAAAGGCGGCCCGCAGGGCCGCCTTTTATCTTCTCCGTCATTCTGAACGGAGCGCCGCGGAGTCGCTTAAAATGACATCTTCAGGCCGGGGAAGTCGGGGCCAAAAGCCCTGACTTCCCCGGCCCCCCCTTACACGGGTTGGGAGGGGCTTTGAGGGAGGGCAGGAAGTCCCACTCCCTGGCCCTCCCCAAAAAATCCTTACTAAAACATCCCCTCCATAGGACCGGCGTAGCCGGTGAGTTCCACGTAGCCCTGGCCCGTTAACGGTTGGCCGTTTTTCTCCCCCCGGACCTGCATCTCTCCTTCCCAGTAGTTCACCCGGGCCGCGCCCCGGGCCCGCACCTCCTGGTCCGCCAGGGTGGGGCTGAGGGTGAGGCGGTAGCCAGCCCCGGGAAGAGCGACCTCCCACCCCGAGGGGTAAGTGCCCCCGGTGTGGGGTGAGGTCCAGGAACCCGTGGCCTTAACCTGGAAGTCCGCCAGCTTCAGGGCCCGGGCCCGCCCTTCGGCGTCCACCAGGGTGCCGGCGGAGGCCGGATCCAGCTTCCCGTCCCGGTGGCGCAGGAGGTAGAGCATGACTTCGGAGCCATCGTCCAGTTGCAGGGCAAACCAGTCCCAGCCCGCCTGGCCGGGGGCCAGCCCGCCGGTGAAGAACTCGTGGTCCATCCAGCTCAGGCCGGTAACTTCCATTTCCTTCCCATCCAGGAGGAGCTTCCCTTTGGTCGTTAGGCGGGTCAGGGAGTAGTAATGACTGGCGTGGCCGCCGCCCGCGGCCTTGGGGCTGAAGCCGCCCTCCCCGTGCAGCGCCGGAGGCTTGGCGGGCTGCAGGGTCAGGTGCAGCTCCAGGTCTTCCGCCCGGGCTGAGAGGACTGTTGCTTCTCCCTCCTGCTCCGCCTGCCAGGAGTCCACCCACACCTTCAGCCGCCCGGCCTCGGCCCCGGCCAGACCCAGCGCGCCCCGGCCGGCCTGCTCCCGAAATAAAAAAGTGCCGCGCTGCGGGTCGGTGAGGGCCAGGTGGGCGAAGTAGGCGGTGTGAAAGGACCAGGCCGAGCGGGCTTGAGGGTCCGGCTTCCTCACCGCGGCCCGGAAGAAGGTGAGCTGGTAGCCGAAGGCTCTGCCCCCGCCGGCTTTCAGGTGCCCCACCCAGTACCACCACTCCGTCTTAAACTCCGGGTGGGCGCCGTGGTCCCGGGGAAACGAGAAGACCCGCCCGGGGCGCGCCGTCTGAAACTCATCCCCCGCGGCCGAGGCTGTGGCCGTCACAAAGAGGATCACCCAAAACGGGAGCCAAAAAAACCTGATGGAGGAGCGGAAGACCCCGGCGTTGTTCCCTCCCCCTTGCAGCCTCCGCTTGCCCCCTTCCCCTTGAGGGGGGAAGCCCGGGAGGGGGGTGAATGCTTTCCCGGTCATCCTCCCCTACTCCGGAAACCTGCCTTCATAAATTTGGGCCCGGACCCACTGCTCCCCCACCCGGGCGGGGATGACTGTGCGCCGGTATTCCTCCCCCTCGAAGTCGTCCAGGTCCGGGAACATCCCCGGCAGGACCGCTGAGCAAAAAAGCCAGGCCTGGTGGTCCGGCCCCTCCGGGTCGAAGCGGAAGGCCTTGAAGCCCCGCCAGCGCCCCATGTGGCCGGTGATCACGCACCGGTGCCAGCAGCCCTCCACGCCTTTGAACAGGAAGTTGTTCCTGCCCCCGGGCGCCAGGCTGCCGTAAACGATGAGTCTCTCCTCGGGATTATCAGACATGAACTGTTACGCTTTTTCTCATCAAACCACTGCGGGCGGAGGGACCCCGCCCCTACCATGCCAACCCGGGGGCAGAGGCATCCTGCCTGTGCAGATGGCACCGGCTGGAGGCCGGAGCCGCCAAAATCTCTTATTACTCGTCCCCAGCCTCAACTCAATCCAAATACTGCGCCAGGCCGTCTTTGAAGGGCATGGGCGTCAGGGCGAAATCCCGGTAAAAGGCCGCGGGGTCGCAGGTGTTGCCCTCCAGGAGCATGCGCAACTGCCCGGTGGTCAGAGGGAACCAGGCGAAGCGCCCGAACATAAACGCGGCCAGACGCATGGTCCACACCGGCAGGTGCACCTTCCACACCCGCCGCCCCAGGACCTCCGCCAGGGTGTCGATGATCTCGTTGAAAGTCAGGGGCACCGGCCCGCCCACCTCATAGGTGTGGTTCTCCGTGTCCGGCAACTCCAGGGCCAGGGCAAAGGCCCGGGCCACGGCCCCGACCTCCACCGGCTGCATTTTATACCAGCCGTCGCCGATGATCGGAAATACCGGGAACGTCTTGATTTGCCGGGCAAAGAGGTTGAGGGACTGGTCCTCCCGCCCGTAGATCACCGAAGGCCGGAAGATGGTGTAGGCAAGGCCCGAGCCCCGCACGTACTCCTCGGCCCGGAAATTGGTGAGGTGGTAAGGGTCTGCGTCGGCCCCCCGGGCCCCCAGCGCGCTCATGTGCAGGAAACGCCGGGCCCCCGCGTCTCTGGCCGCGTCCACCAGGATTTCAGTGGCCCGAACATGCACCGCCTCAAAAGTCACGCCCCGCCCAGGGAATTCCCGGATGATGCCCACCAGGTGGACCACCGCCTCGCAGCCCCGGGTTGCGTCCGCCACCCGCCCCGCCTCCAAAATGCTCCCCCGGGCCAGCTCCACCTGTCCCCCGGCCTTGAGCTTACTCTCGGACCCCGGCCGCACCAGAGCCCGCACCTGGTGGCCGCGCTCCAGCAACTGGCCCACCACATGGTTGCCCACAAAGCCGCTGCCCCCGGTAACCAAAACCCTCATAGCTTAACCCGGTAGCGCCGGCCTCCGCGCCGGCCGGAGCCGGCGCCAACTGCCGACAGGGCCGCGGCACTCCAGCGCTTGGCCTCTCTCTCCCTTAAAGCCTCTCACCGCTCCAGCACCACCACCGCGAGGCAGTGGTGGTCTTCGTCGGTGAGGGTGAGGTGCATCCCGGTGATGCCCGCCTCCCGGCAGAGTTGCTCCGCCCGGCCGCTGACAAAAACCTCCGGTTTGCCCCGGAAGTCCGGGAGCACTTCCACCTCCCGCCAGCGGATGCCGCCCTGGCGCAGCCCCACCCCCAGGGCCTTGGAGAAGGCCTCCTTGGCCGCAAAGCGCAGGGCCAGGCCGTTGACGAACCAGGCCTTCCCCCGGCAATGTTCGACTTCCCGGGGAGTGAAGAGGCGGTGGAGGAACCGTTCGCCGTGGCGCTCCAGGGCCGCGGCGATGCGGGCCACCCGCACCAGGTCCACGCCGATGCCGTAAATCATGGAGACGGTTTTCTGTTTCCGTTTTCGGTAACAGGATAAAACTCAGGCTATTTCTTGCCCTTTTTAGGGACGGGGGCTTCGCCCCCCTTGCACATGGTGCCGGACTCTCCGCAGGCCGGGCACTTTTTCGGCTTGCAGCGAATCTCCACCTTGCCGCCGCACTTCTCGCAGATAAAGGTTGCCATGGGGTTCCTCCGCAGATGAAAAGGCCGGGCTGGCTTTGAGCCGGCCCTTATCATTATACCACTAAATCTCCCGCAGAAGGGACCAGAGCTTTAAGAGGACCGGCCCAGGCTGCCTTGACCGCCCGGGCAATAACTGATAGGTTCCCTGCCATGGCGCGCCGGTTGATGTGCCTGGGAGCGGTGAACGTGGACCTGCTCTACCAGGTGCCGGATCTTTCCCCGTTTCTGGAGGCCTGGCCGGGGCTGAGCCCGGGCGGCGAAGCGGCCCTGGCCCCGGGGGAGGAGGCACGCCTTCAGGCCCTCCTGGCCCGACACGGCCGGGCCCAGGGCCGGGAAGCCGGCGGCCAGGCCGCCCACGCCGCCCTGGCCCTGGCCCGCATGGGCTTGGCCGCGGGCCTGGCGGGCCGGGTGGGCGCTGACCCCGACGGGGACTTCCTGCGCCTGAGCCTGGCTGGGGTTAATCTGGATGGCCTGGTGACCGCCGGAGCCAGCGGCCGGGCCTATATCCTGGCGGACCCCGGGGGCGGACTCATTACCCTGGCGGCCCCCAACACCAACAACGAATTGGGCGAGGCCGATGTCCCCGAGGAAGTGCTGGCCCGGGCCGCGTTCCTGCACCTCGCTTCCTTTCCGGGGGACGGGCCCCTCAAGGTGCAGACGGCCCTCGCCCGGCGGCTGCACGGCGGCCCCCGCCTCACCCTGGACCCGGGTGACTTTTATGCCCGCCGCGGACACCCGGCCCTGCAGGAGATGCTGGACCAGGTGGAGACCCTCCTGGTGACCGAGACCCAATGGGGTCTCCTGGGCGGAGAGACGACCCGGCATCCTGACTGGGCCCCGCCCATCGTCCTCATCAAACGCGGGCCCCGGGGCGTCAGGATGCTGACCCCGGCGCGGCCTGGGCGCCTGGACTTCCCGGCGGAACCGGGAGGCCCCCCGGTGGATATCCTGGCCGCGGGAGGCGTGTTCGCCGCCGGCTATCTGGCCGGCCTCTACTTCAAGCTGCACCTGGCCGCGGCGGTGCGGCTGGCGGTCAAGGCCGCGGCCTATACCCTGGCGGTCCCTGGCCGCCGCCGCTACCCGGACCGGAAGTTCCTGGAAGACGCCATCCTGGAGCTGGCCTGAAAAAATGCGCGGTGAGGGGAAAATTCCCCTTAAAGGATTGACCCGCCGGCCCCTGGCCCCAGGCCCCTGACCCCTGACCCCTGCTCCCAAGGAGAGCCCATGCCGCTGCTGCAATTGCATACGGATTGCGAAGGGCCCCTGGCCCTGAACGACCACGCCTTTGAGCTTTGCCGACACTTCCTGCGGCCCCGGGGGGACCGCTTCTTCCGGCAGGTGAGCCGCTATGACCACTACCTGGCAGGCCTCTGGAAACAGGAAGGCCACCAGGCCGGGGGGGCCCTGAAGCTCATCCTGCCCTTTCTCAAGGCCTATGGCCTCACCAATGAGCGCCTCCGCCGGTTCGCGCAACAGACCCTGAAGCTGGTGCCCGGGGCGGAGGAAGCCTACCGGTTTCTCCACACCAGGGGCTTTCCCCTGTTTGAGATCAGCGGCTCTTACCGGCAGTTTGCCGAAGCCGTGGGGCAAAAGCTCGGATTCGACCGCGACCACATTTTCTGCACTGAATTGGACCTGGACCGTTTCCCCATCTCTCCGGGGGAAGAGGAGGAGTTGCGCCGCCTGAAGGAGGAGATCGTGGCCGCCCCGGAGCTGGTGCCGCCGCCGGAGGCCGCGTCCGCCGAGGACCTGCCCGGCCCGGTTCAGGAGGCGGTCAGCCTCATGGACCGCATCTTCCAGGACCGGCTCCCGGAGATGGAAATCGGGGTCATCTGCCGGGAAATCCACCTGGTGGGCGGGGCCCAGAAGGCCCAGGCCCTGTCCCAGTCCCTGGAGAAGACCGGCCTCAGCCTCCCGGACGCCGTTTACGTGGGCACCGACCTCTCCGACGTCCAGGCCTTCCAGGCCCTCCGGGCCGGGGGCGGCCTGGGCGTCTCCTTCAACGGCGACCAGGACGCGGTTAACGCCGCTCAGGTCATCGTGGTGGCGGACACGGCCTGGCCCGTGGCCCTTCTGGCCGCGGTCTTCCAGGAATGGGGCCAGGAGGGGGTCCTGGAGCTGGCCGCGCCCGAGGGGCCGAAAAAATCCCGCAGCCTGGTGCTTCCCGAAGCGGTCATCGAGCCCCTGGCCCGGGGCCTGGAGGGGCACCGGTTCAATCTTTACGGAGCCGGCAATCCCAGGTTGGCCCAGGTGGCCCAGGAAAGCGCCGCCATGCGCGCCTGGCTCCGGGGTCAGGCCGTGGCCGCATGGGGATGAACCTCCGGCCGGCAGGGAGGGGGAAAGGGCGGGGCCGCCTTACTTTTGGTCGTCCTTCCGCAGGTATTTCAGATACTTCTCCGGGTCCCGGGCAAACTCCCGGCGGCAGAGCTCGGAGCAAAACCAGTAGGTCTCGTCCTCGAAGTCGTAAGTGAACCGGCCGTGGGCCGCGGCCAGGTCCAGGTTGCACACCGGGTCCACGGTGCATTGCGGTTTGCCTTCCCGCGCCATGGGGCTTTCCTCCTTCAGCTCGTGCTTCCTCATACCATAGGAATGGGCCCGGCCTGCGTCAACCGAACACCGGGGCCAGGCACACCGTGGTCCAGCGGGCTCTTACTGTGCGGCCCATGGAATAAGCCGGTCCCACAGTTGATCTTTGCCGGAATTTACAGGCCAATCCCCCTCTCCCCCTTGAGGGGGAGAGGGCGGGGTGAGGGAGGACAGCGGAAGAAATTTCTCTTAAGAAGAGATATAGCCGTGCAGGATTATCTGCACATTGGACTGAATCAACCCCGGCGCCGAAATCTGGGCCCCGGGCCTGGCGTTGGTGTCAATGACGAACCCCGCATTCAGGGTGACGTTGGCCGACCCGTTGCCCCCGGCGTCCAGCCTCAGGGACTTGCTGAAAGGCACGGTATACTTGCTGAGGTTGGACAATTTAACAATAAGGAGGTCCAGGGTGACGAATTGCTCCGGCGTGCCGCCGGTGATGAGAAATTCCACGTCCGTGACCACCAGGAAATTGCCCGACTTGACCCGGAAAAACTTGGTCTCCGCCGTCCCGTCCTTGTTCAAGCGGATAAAGTCCATGCTGTCCTTGGAGGTGTCGTAGGAAGAGACCAGGGTTACCAGGTTGTTGACGTTCACGCTGCTGAACTGAGTGCCGGCCCAGGCGCTGCCAGCGAATGCCGCCACCACCAGACAGACAGTCACCATCAGGCTTAATCTGCGTCTTAGCATTGCCAACCCCCTTTGGGGAGGACCGAGAGCTGCGGTCCCCTTCCGGAATTCGTGAGTCCGTTCCCGGCACCCGGGTTTTCACCCGCGGGCGCGTCACCTATATTATAAACTCTTCCTTTAAAAGAGTTAGGCGAAAAAAATGACCGCCCGCCCCCGGAACGCAACCGGACCCTCAGCCCTCCCTTTCCCGGGCCAACTGCCGCCAGCCGGTGAGTTCCACCCCGGCCTCCGCCAGGGCGGCCCTCAGGTTCGGGCTTAAAAGCGCCGCCAACTCCTCCTGCCGGCGGTAGCCGCGCCCCCAGCGCTGCAGTTCCCCATCCCCGCCCGAGGCCGGGTGGCCGTAAATTTCCGTCACCCCGGGCTTCAGGCGGGGTATCAGGCCCGCCAGGTAGTCCTCGGTCAGGCGGCCGTGGTTCAGGAGCCCGAAAAGGTGGTCGTTGTACACCAGCCCCGCGGCCTGGGCCTGGTGCCGGGCCCGGCGGCTGAGGCAGCGGAAGATCAGGCCCTGGGCCACCTTGGCCAGGGGGCGGTCCGGGGCCAGGGCCAGGGTGGCCCGCCAGTCCTCCCTGGCCAGGCGCACCCCCGGGATGCCGTACTCCCGGGCCAGGTCCGCCACCAGGGGGAAGATGCGGGGATGGAGGTGCAAGTTCAGGTGGCCGTTCAGGTGCCACAGCCGCACCCCCGCGGCCAGGGCCGCCTCGACCTGGGCGGCCAGCTCCCGCCGGATGGCGGGGAGCAGCCCGGGCCGGAAATAATAGCGCAATCCCGTGGCCACGGGAGCGTCGGGAAAACGGCCCCGGGAGTCCACCAGGCCGGGGAGGTGCCGGGGGGCCAGCATGGCGCGGCCCTGAATCAGGGTGAGGTGGAGGCCCAGGCAGAGCCCCGGCAACTCCCGGGCCAATGCCAGGGCCTCGTCTGCCGCCGGCGCCGCCACCATGAGGGAGGCGCACTGGAGCACCCCCCGGCGGTGGGCCAGGGCCACCGCGTCGTTCAGGGGCGCGGCCAGCCCGAAGTCGTCCGCGGTGAAGATGACCCGGCGCTGAAGGGACGCCAAGTCAGCGACCCACCCAGTGGCGCCCCTCCAGCAGGGCCGCCAGGGACAGAAAATTGTAAGGGTGCAGCAGGGCTCCCAACCCCTTCAGCCACTGCCCCCGGCGCCACGCCGCCAGCGAGTCCGCCACCGACACCGCCACGTACTGAAAGACGCTGGGGTCCCGGTAACACTCGATGGTGCAGGCCATGCAGCCGTCCCGAATGGGCGGAAAACGGTGGATTTCCTCCAGAGGCCCCAGCGTGCCCCGGAGGAAGTGGCAGCGAAAAACCTGGAGATGCCAGTCCGCAAAAAAATACTTGAACCCCGCCAGGCAGGGAAAACGCCCGGGCATCCCCCGGAGCTGGCGCTGCATGTCCGTGAGCCCCAGGCTGGGGTTGAGAATCACCGGCCGGGAGTTGCGGCCTTTCAGCGCCCGGATCTGGCCAAACCAGCGATCCAGCTCCCCGGCGGTGAAATCCACCAAGTAATGGTCGGCAAACCCCAGATAGGAGGAGTGCAGCCGGGTGAGGGGATAGGAAAAGGTGACCCGGGCAAACCCCAGCTCCTTAAGGAACCGCAGCATCTCCTCCAGGTCGGTGACCAGGCGGCTCAAGGTCACCGACGCCACCGGCGCCAGGCCCGCTTCATTGAGCCGGGGTATCATCTCCCGGAGGTGGGCCGTCAGACCCGGCAGCCCCCGGTGGTGGTCGTGGAGCTCCGGGGAGGCGGCGTCCATGGAGATGATGAGGGTGTCCAGGCCCCTCTTCCGAAATTCCTGGATGCGCCCGGGGGTGAGCAGGGAGCCGTTGGTGCAGATGATGGTATGGATCCCCAGCTCCCGGGCCCGGGCCAGCGCAGGCAGGAGGTCAGGGTACAGGAGGGGTTCCCCCCCGGTGAAGGAAAGGTAGCGGACCCCTGCGGTTTGCAAGGCCGCAATACCCCGGTGCAGGCGGACCGGGTCCGCCATGACCCGCTGGCCCGGGGGCACCTGGGGAAAACTGCAAAACCGGCAACTGGCGTTGCAGGCGTTGGTGACCGCCACCTGGCAGACCCCCGGGCCTCCCCGGAGCAGCAGGTGGAAGACTTCCTTCAGATTCATCGGCCAGGGGTGCCGGCAGAGGATGCCGCTTCGGGTTCACAGGCCTGGCGCCGCTTAAACATGAAGCTCAGGAACTGCCGCCCTTCCCTGAGGAGGCGCCGCCGCTCCTCCCGGTCCCGGACCATCACCTTCAGGGCCCGGGCCATGTAGCGGGGGCGGAAATAGAAGCGCCGGTAAAACCGGGGCACGGCCTGGAAGATCTCCCGGGCCGCCAGCCCCGGGTAATCCACCACGCACTGCTGCCAGCCGGTGGCGCCGTTGACCAGGCTGTCGTCCTGGAGGTAGCCCTTTTCCCGGCAAAACTCGTAAAACTCGGTGCCCGGATAGGGTGTGGCCAGAGACACCTGGATGGTGTCCGGGTCCAGTTCGCAGGCAAAGCGCATGCTCGCCTCGATGCTGGCCCGGGTCTCCCCGGGGAGCCCCACCATGAAGGCGCCGTGCACCTGCACCCCCAACTCCCGGCACCAGCGGATGAAGCGGCGGGCCGCGTCCAGGGTGGCGCCCTTTCGGATGTTTTGCAGAACCTGGGGGTCCCCGGTCTCGAAGCCCACCACCACCAGGCGCAGGCCCCCTTCCTTCATGGCCTTGAGAGTGGCGTAAGAAGTGGTCACCCGGGCGGTGGTGGACCACCTGAACTTGAGCTTGCCCAACTCCCGGCTGAGCTCCTGGGCCCGCTGGCCGTCGGCGGTGAAAGTGTCGTCGTCAAAAAAAATCTCCGCCGCCTGGGGGAAGAGCTCCAGGGACCGGCGCACTTCCGCCGCCACGTTGGCCACGCTCCTCACCCGGTAGCGCCGCCCGGTGAAGGTCTGGGGCCACAGGCAGAAAACGCACCGGGCCGGACAGCCCCGGCCGGTGTAAAAAGACACGTACGGGTACCGGAGATAGGGGATCTGGTAGCGCTCCATCTGCAGATCCCGGTGGTAGATGTCGGTGACGAAGGGCAGGGCGTCCAGGTCTTCGAGGTAGGGGCGGTCCGGGTTATGCAGGATGCGCCCGTTCTGGCGGTAGCTCAGGCCCAGGATGTCTTTCAGGGGCCGCCCCTGGGCCGCTTCCAGGATGGTGTAATCAAATTCCCGCCGGGCCACGAAGTCCACCTGGGGGCCGGCCTCCAGGGACTCCCGGGGCAGGACGCTCACCTGGGGGCCCACCAGCCCCACCTGCAGGCGGGGGTTCTTGTCTTTCAGGTGCGCCACCGTGTCCAGGTCGTGGCGGAAGGAGGCGCTGGTGGTGAAGAGCACCGCCAACTCGAAGTCCGGGGCCAAAGCCGCCACTTGGGCCACGCTCAGCTCCTCCGGCGGCGCGTCCACCACCCGGGAGCCGGGGATCAGACCCCCAGGGTAGCACAGCCAGGTGGGGTACCAGAAGGAGGTCACCTCCCGCGTGGCCTGGTAGCGGGACCCAGCCCCGCCGTCAAAGTCCCGGAAGGACGGAGGGTTGAGTAACAGGGTGCGTTTCATCTCTTCCCCTCGGCTCTAGGTCCAGAAGCCAATAGAGCCCGGCCTCTGGCTAAGTGTAGAATTTTATCGGAGATTGCCGGGGTTGTCCAGGCAAATGGCAGGCAAAGACCTTGGCAGCCAAGAAACTGCGGCTCTTTGGCAGCCCGGGGAGATGGCAGGGCTGAAGACAGGAGTTGAAGGCAAAGCCCGGAACCGGACTCGCCAGGGGTGGGGCCACCGCCTACTGCTTCAGGGGCACCTTAAGGGTCACCCGGGTCCCCTGGCCGGGCTCGGATTCGGCTTCCAGGTGGCCCCCCAGGTATTTCAGGCGCTCCCGGATGCTGAACAGGCCGAAGCCCCGGCCCGCCAGGGGGGCGTCCAGGGAAAAGGGCAGCCCCACGCCGTTGTCCTCCACCTTGATGTGCAGGTTCCGGCCTTCCCGGTTCATGGCCACCCTGACCTGGGACGCCTGGGCGTGCTTGATGACGTTGACCAGCAGCTCCCTAACCGCCTGGAAGAGCAGCACCTTGATTTCATCGTCCATGGCCTTGGGAGCCTTGTCCGTCTGCACCTGGATGCGCACCCCGTGCTGCTCCTGCATCATCTCCGCCAGCCACTCCACCGCGGCTTCGAAGCCCAGGTCGTAGAGAATGGGAGGCGAGAGTTCAAAGGTCAGGGAGCGGGTGTACTGGATGGTCTGCTCGATGAGGCGGCGGATTTCGTCCATGGGCGCGGCCAGGGCCGTGCCCGCGGATTCCCGCACCGCGCCCAGCTTGATCTGGGCCAGGGCCAGGATTTGCCCCACGTGGTCATGGAGTTCCGTAGCCAGCCGCCGCCGCTCCCGCTCCTCGGTGAGGGAGAGCTCCGAAGCCATGGAGCGGAGCTGCTGCTGGTAATTGCGGATGTCGGCCTCGGCCTGCTTCCGGAGGGTGATGTCCTCCAGCATGCCGATGGCGAACTGCTGCTCCCCCTCCCGGCCCCGAAAGGGAGAGACGGTGAGATGCCCCCAGGCCGCCTGGCCGTCCCTGCGGAGATATTGCTTTTCCATCTGGATGGCGGGGCGCTGCCCCGCCACCAGCTCCTGGAACAGGCTGTGGCAGCGCTCTTCGTCCTCGGGCTGGGCGAAGGAAGTGAACATCTGGCAGCGCAGCTCCTCGGCGCCGCAGCCCAGCAGGGCCTGGAGGGCCGGGTTGCTCTCGATGATGCGGCCGTCCCGGTCCACCAGGGCGATGCCGATGGTGGCCCCTTCAAAAACGGCCCGGAAGCGCGTCTCGCTCTCCCGGATGACTTCCATGTAGTCCTGAAAGACCAGCTCCGAGAGGCCGGAGCTGATGAAGTTCTTGTGAGCCACCACGGTGCGGATGGCCCTGACCAGTTCCTCAAAGGCGCAGTCCTTCAGGAGGTAGCCCAGCGCCCCGGCCTTGAGGATGTTCACCGCAAAGCGCCGGTCCGCGTGCATGGACACCGCCACCACCCGGGCCCCGGGCGCGGCCGTCACCACCTGGCGCACCAGCTCCACGCCCTGCAAGTCCGGCAGCGACAGGTCCAGGATGACCACTTCCGGGGAAAGTTCCCGCGCCAGACGCACCGCGGTCTGCCCGCTCTCCGCCTCGGCCACCACCTCCAGGTCGGGCTCCCGCTCCAGCAGAGCCCGAAGACCTTGGCGGGCGATCTGGTATTCGTCGGCCAACAGAATCCTTATGCCCATGCGCTCTTCCCGTTCACGGTTGGATATCCGCCGTCCCTTATCATGCCACTCCAGGTTGCCTTCAGGAGGACTCGCCGCTCCTGGGGCTCTGCTGCAGCTTTTCCAGGGCCCGGTGCAGGTTGGTCTTGGCCTCCTGATAAAACACGGGCCTCAGCTCCAGGGCCCGCTGGAAGCATTTGGCCGCCTCTTCATAGCGGCCTTCCATGAAGTAATAGACGCCGACGTTGTTGTAAGCCTGGGCTTCGTCCCCGGCTCTCAGAAAGGCCTCCAGGGCTTCAGCATACTGCTTCTTCGCCGCCAGGGCCATGCCCAGTTGCCGGTTGATCTTCTGGTGTCCGGGAGCGGCGTCCTGCCCCTTCTTGAGCCAGACAACGGCCTGGCCATAATCCTTGAGGTCCAGGTAGGCCTGGCCCAGGGCGCAGAAGGTGGCGGGGCTCCGGGGGTCCAGAGCCGCCGCGGCTTCCAGCGCCGGGATGGCCTCCCGGGGCCGGCCCGCGGACAACTGCGTCACCCCCACCAGGTAACGGGCCCGGGCCCGTTGCGGGTCCTGGGCCAGGACCAAGCGGAACTCCTCCAGCGCCTGGGCGTACCGCTTCTCCTCCAGGTGCACCAGGCCCAGGGCCTCGTGGGCCTCCAGCATCTGCGGCTGCGACACCAACACCCGGGCCAGCTCCCGGCGGGCCCCTTCCCACTGCCCCGTGAGGAGAAAGATCACCCCCACCTTGTAGCGCAGCTTGTGGTTCTCCGGCTGCTCCCGGAGCAACGCCAGGTAATGAAGCAGGGAGGTGTCGTAGTCACCGCTTTCCAAAGACAGGTCCCCCAGGGTCTCCATCCGCTCCCGGGGGATGCCCCGGGGAGCCCCTTTGGCCGGTTGGCGGCCCTCCCAGGGGTCATAGGCCTCTTGCACCTTGGCGGCCTGCTCCGGTTTCACCCCCTTCACCGGGTACCCCTGCTTCTGGGAACACTGGCAGAGCGCCAGCGGCAAGGCCAGCGCAACCACCATGAGCCCGGAAACCTTTGCCCTCATGCCCTTCCTCTCAGCCCGCCAGCTTCTCCAACAGGTCTTCCTTCAGAAGCAGGTCATGGCCCATGATCACCCGGACGCCGATGCCCGGCGGCAGGTTCTCGTTAATGCACACGTTGGCGGTGGCAAAGAACTTCTCCCCCAGGACCCGGGCCAGGCGGGCGGCTTCGGCGCGGCAGTAAATCACCGTCTCTTCCTGGCCGAAATCGATGAAATTGCCGATGGAGACCACGTTGAAGCCCTCTTCCCCGAGAATCTCCCGGTAATCATGGGCCAGGGAGGGATAGCCGTTGCCGTTCTCCACCCGGATGCCGGTGCCGGTAAGTTCCACCGCGGTCAGGGGCCGCTCCCGGGTGGGCCTGGCCTCCGTCTGGGGCCCGGCGCTGCCGGCCACCGTCCGGGGCGCCGGCTCTTTCCGTTGGGCCGGGGCCACCTTCGGCGCTGGCGGGGGGGCCGGGGCGGCTGCCGGACCTGGCTGGGCTGTTCTTTCCGGCGCCGGGGCCGGCCCCGGGCTCACCGGGGCCGCGGCCTGAGGCGCGGCCTCCGGCGGGGGAATTTTTACCGGCGCGGAGACTTCCACCGGGGCCGCAGGGGGCCTGGCCTCTTGGCGGGGCGCCGCCTGCACGGCCTTCTCCGGGGCCATTGCCGGCGCCGCCGCGGCCACCTGCGCCGCCGCAGCCGGAGAGCCAATGCCCGGCGCCCTCAGAAACGCCTGCACTTCCTGCACCCGTTTCTCCGCAGCGGCCTGGCCTTCCGCCTCCTGCCACAAGCGCCGGGCCTCCTCAGCCCGGCCGGTGCGGCACAGCAGCAGCCCCAGATTGTTGCGGGCCGCAGCGTTCTGCGGATTCTGCTCCAGGGCCTGGCGAAAACAGGCCTCGGCCTTCTTGAAGTTCCCCGCCAGGAAATAGGAATAACAATAGTTATTATACAGGGCCAGGCTATGCGCGCCCTGGGCCAGGGCCTGCCGGTAAACCTGCTGGGCCTTGTCGTAAGCCCCCGCTTCCTCGTAGCCCCGGGCCAGGGCGTTGGCCACCCGGGGGTTCTGGGGCGCCAGGCGGAAGGCCTCCTCCAGCTCCTTCAGGGCCAACTCCCGGCGGCCCATGAGGCTGAGGTAATGGGCGTTCTGCAGCATCCGGGTGGCGTCCCCGCCGGTTGGGCGCAGCTCCAACTGGCCATAAGTCTTGGGGCTCCGCTGCCAGAATTTCAGGGAGCTGAAATTCAGGCCGCTGCAAGCCGGCGTCAAGGTCACCAGCGTCAGCAGCGCCAGGGCCGCCAGCAGTTGCGCCCCCAAATCAGGCCACTGGCCGAACCGGCGGCTGTCCCTGAGGCCGCCTTCCTTTCCTTTACCCGCCATGGCTCCCCACCTCCTCTTACCCATTGAAAAAGGAAGCTTTGCTGATTTGAATGATGGCCGGCCCCAGGACCACGATGAAAATAGCCGGAAAGATAAAGCCGATCATGGGCATGAGAATCTTCACCGGCAGTTTGGCGGCGATCTCCTCCGCCTTCTGTCCCCGCTGCACCCGGGTGAAGGCCGCGTGGGTCCGCAGGGACTGGGCCACCGAGGCCCCCATCTTGTCTGATTGGATCATCAGCCCCACCAGGGACTTGACCGCCTGGACCCCGGTGCGCTCCCCCAGGTTCTTCAAGGCCATCTCCCGGGGAATGCCGGTGCGCAATTCGGCGTTGGTGATGAGCAACTCCTTGTGCAGGTCCTTGGAGACCGGCTTGATTTCCTCCGCCACCCGGTTAAATGCGGCCTGCATGGCCAACCCGGCCTCCATGCACACGATGAGCAGGTCCAGGACGTCCGGGAGGGCTTTGTCAATGCGGTCCTGCCGCTTCCGGGTGATAATCTTCAAAAAATACTGGGGAAGATAAAAACCTATCGCGGACAGGAGAAAGGCCAGGAAGAGGTTGCCGGTGGTGGCCTTGCCCTGGACGATGAAATACATCAGGTACGGCAGGGGCAGGAAAAAGGCCCCCAGGGCCCTGAGGCCGAAATAGACGCCGGAGGCCCGGGGATGGCGGAACCCGGCCTGGATCAGCGACAGCCGCATCTCGCTGGCGTCCTCCTGGTCCTTCACGCCCCACTTTCCCAGGCGGCCCACCATCTCCAGGAACCGCTTTTTCAGTGGGCTTTCCCGCTCCTCCCGGCGAAACAGGGGCACAGCCTGGGTCTGGCCCCCTTTGAGGCGCTCCCTTAGCTTCTGGCGGTTCTGATAATAAGCCAGGAGGCCGTAGATAAGGGAGGCCACGGTGATAAAGGCCGCCGCCAGCATGAGCCAAACCAGACCGGTCATCTCCCGCTCCTCTACACCTTGATGTTGACCATTCTTTTCATTACCAGGACCCCGATGAGGACGCTGATGACCCCGGTCATCAGGATCTTGACCCCCAGGGGATCCTTGAGCATGTTGACGATGTAGTCCCGGTTCAGGAAGTAGAGGGCCAGGAAAGTCACCACCGGCAGCAGGGCCAGGATGATGGCGGAGAACCGCCCTTCCGCGGTGAGGCCCCGGATCTTTCCCTTCAGCTTCAGACGCTCCCGGATGAGGAAGCCGATGTTCTCCAGGATCTCCGCCAGGTTGCCGCCGCTTTCCATCTGGATCAGGACCGCGGTGACGAAGTAGCGCAGGTCCTGGCTGTCCACTCGCTCCCCCATGCGCCGCAGGGCCTGTCCCATGCTCAGGCCCAGCCGCTGTTCTTCATAGGTGATGCGCATCTCCATGCCCAAGGGCGGAGGGACTTCCTGGCTCACCAGCTCCAGGGTGGCCCCCAGGGTGTGGCCGGCCCTCACCGACCGGGCCAGGAGCTCCATGGCGTCGGGCATTTGCTTCTCGAACAGCAGCGCCTTGCGCCGCTTTTTCCACCGCAGGTAAAAAATCGGCAGGAACCCTACCAGAGCCGCCAGGCCAAAGGCGTAGAGGAAATTGCTGGTGGTCACCAGGCCCAGGATGAACCCGGCGCTCCCCAGGATGCCCACCAGGCACAGGAAAGTGCCCACCCCCAGGTAGATGTCCGCCTGGAGCAGGGCCCGCTGCAGGTTCTCGATCTTGCCCAACCCCACCAGCTTCTGCAGCAGCCCCAGGACGATGCTGGTGTCGGCTTCCTGGTAGGCCTTGAAGATCTGGGCCCGGATCTCCTGCTCTCTCTTGTTGCCCCGCAGCCGGGCGTTGAGGCGGCGGCGCTGGAGGATGGGGTCGATGAAAAAATGGTTGAAGGCTGCCACCAGCAGGAAGGTCCCGGCAAATACCGCGGCCAGGGCAAACGCGTAGGTTCTATCGCCGACGTTCACATTTCCCGGGTCCATCTCGCCTCCCCCTAATATCCTTTGACCCTGGCGGGTTGCTGGAAAACCTCGTCGGGGATGGGGACCCCGAAGAGCCGGCAGCGCTCCGCGAAACGGGGCCGCACCCCGGTGGCCACAAACCGGCCCAGCACCCGCCCTTCCTCGTCCACTCCCAGGCGTTCGAACACGAAAACATCCTGCATGGTGATGACGCCGCTTTCCGTGCCGGTGACCTCGGACAGCGCCAGCAGGCGGCGCACGCCGTCGCTGTGGCGCACCAACTGGATGATCACGTCAATGGAGCTGCTGATCATCTGGCGCATGGCCTTCTCCATGATGGCCACTCCGGACAGGGAAATCATGGTCTCCAGGCGGAGCAGGGCATCCCGGGAGGAGTTGGCATGGATGGTGGTCATGGAACCTTCGTGGCCGGTGTTCATGGCCTGCAGCATGTCCAGGACCTCGGCGCCCCGCACCTCCCCCACGATGACCCGGTCCGGCCGCATCCGCAGGCAGTTGCGCACCAGCTCCCGCTGGGTGATCTCCCCTTTGCCCTCCACGTTGGGCGGCCGGGTTTCCAGGCGGCAGACGTGCTCCTGCTGCAACTGCAGCTCCGCGGAGTCCTCAATGGTGATGATGCGCTCCCTGGACGGAATGAAACCCGAGAGAATGTTGAGCATGGTGGTCTTGCCGGAACCGGTGCCCCCGGAAATGAGGATGTTCAGCTTGGCCACGGCCAGGGACTTGATGACCTCGCCGATGTCCGCGGTGAGGCTCCCCTTCTCGATCAAGTCCTCCAGGCTGGGACGGGACACCGCAAAACGGCGGATGGAGAGCATGGGCCCGTCCAGGGCCAGGGGCGGGATGATGGCGTTGACCCGGGAGCCGTCCGGCAGCCGCGCGTCCACCATGGGAATGGATTCGTCGATGCGCCGCCCCACATTGCTGACGATCTTGTTGATGATCTTCAGCAGGTGGCCGTTGTCCTGGAAGCGCACGTCCGTCACTTCCAGCCGCCCCCGCTTCTCAATGTACACCTGGTTGTAGCGGTTCACCAGAATGTCGGAGATGGTGGGGTCCGCCAGCAGGGGTTCCAGCGGGCCCAGGCCCAGGATCTCGAACTCCAGTTCCTTAGCCAGGCGGGACTTCTCCCCCAGGTTGAGGGGCTCTTCCTCCTCTTCCAGGAGCAGGCCCAGGGCGCTGCGGATCTCCTTGGCCCGGACCTTCTCGTCCAGCTCCTCCATCTGGCTCAGGTCCAGCCGCTCCAGCAGGCGGTGGTGGACCCGGGTCTTCACTTCATAAAGGCGCAGTTCCCGGCCGTCGTCCTTCCGGGTCAGCACCGTCTTCAGATTAGGCGCGGCCGGGGGCTTGGGGTTCCCCTCTTTGTCGGGTTTCTTGTTGTATCCGAGCCAGCTCATTTACCTACCCTCGGGAGAAAATCCAGAATTTGCGCCGCGCGCTGGTGGCCCCGGCCTCGGCCTTGATGCCCCCGGCTTCCTCTGCCACCTGGCGCGCCAACTGCTGCAGGCCCCGGGTCAGGGGGGACCGGGGTGCCGCCTTCACCAGCGGCGTCCCCTGGTTCAAGGTCTCAATGAGCACCGGGTAATCGCTGGGCAACGCGGCAAAAACCGGCTGATGGGTGATGGCCTCCACGTCTTTAAGCTCCAGGCCGTTGCCTTTGCTGTAGCGGTTGACCACTACCTTCAAGCGCTTTTCGTTGAGCTGCTGCCACTCCTGCAAGGTGGGCCAGAGCTTCTTCAGGTTCCGCAGGTCCGGGACGTTCAAGTCGGTGAGGAGCAGCACCAGGTCCGCCTCCTTGAGGCTCTGGAAAAAGAAGGCGTCCAGCCAGTGGCTCAGGTCCACCACAATCCAGCGGTAAAGACCCCGGAGCACCTCGAACATCTTCTCCAGGGTCTCCGGATCGACGGCGTCCATCTCCTTGAAGTCCGGGCAGCCGTAGAGGATGGACAGCTTGTCCCCGTAAGGCTGCATGATGCGCTGGATGAAGGACTGGTCCAGGGCGGCCAGGTTCTGGGCCAAATCCAGGATGGTGTGGGGCCCTTCCTGATCCAGGAAATTGCCCACGTCGGGAAAGGGGCGGCCCAGGTCCACCAGGGCCACCCGCTCGCCCGTCTGTTCGCCCAGGGCCAGTGCCAGGTTAACGGCCACGGTGGTGCTTCCCACCCCGCCCTTGTGACTGGTGAGGACCACCACCCAGCCCGGCCGGCCCTCGTCGGGATGGTGCAGCCTCTTCTTGGCGGTGGCGGCCCGGACCAGGGCCGCTTCCAGATCCTGCCGCCGCAGGGGCAGGGGCAGGAATTCCCGCACCCCCGCCTGCATGGCCCGGATCAGAAAGTCCGGGTCCCGGTTGTGCGAGCAGACCAGGAGCAGGCTCTGGGGCAGCCCCTGAGCCAGACCTTCCAGCCATTCCGGAATGGTGAGCGCGCCGTCCAGGTCCACCAGCACCACGTCCGGAGCCGGAGCCGGGGCCCGGCCCGCCAATTCCCTTGGATCGCTGGACGCGCCCAGCACCTTTAGATGCGGGAAGCTCTCCAGAAGGTCCAGGGTTTCGGGCCGCTGGCTGCCTCCTCCATACAGAACGGTGATGGTCAGGCCCTCTGGTTGCACTGGCAGTCTCTCCCCCCTTGCGGCCATGGGGCCTGGGAGGTTATTTGCTCCCGCCGCCGGAGGTGGTGATGCTGATGGTGGGCGCCGCGGCCTCTTCCTTCTTGAAGCTCTTGTCGTACTTATCCTGGAGGTTGG
>Ga0315268_10001921_pt1 | contig 23807 bp, 23 predicted proteins | sample C1_top_MG_FD_204535 | JGI IMG/M metagenome (GOLD analysis project Ga0315268, IMG submission 204535) | Sediment microbial communities from Yellowstone Lake, YNP, Wyoming, USA - C1_top | ecosystem: Environmental > Aquatic > Freshwater > Lake > Sediment | place: USA: Wyoming | collected 2017-08-01
GTAGTCGAAGGCATGGACGTCGTCGACAAGATCAGGAAGGTGAAAACCGGCAACAAGGCCGGGCACCAGGACGTGCCGCTGGAAGACGTCGTCATCACCAAGGCTGAAATCGCCTGAATACGCCGGTTAGCCAGACCTCCCCGGTCAAGCCGGGCCGCAGCTTTTTTGTTGCCGACCTGCATTTGACGGACGAACGCCCGGTCGCCACCGGGCGTTTTTTTCGTTTTCTGCAGGAAGACGTTGCCGGCGCGGATGCGCTTTACATCCTGGGCGATTTGTTCGAATCCTGGATCGGCGATGACCACGGCGAACAGGTGGCGCACGACACCGCGCGCCATCTCAAGGCGCTGGTCGATGCCGGCACGCCGGTGTTTTTCATGCACGGCAACCGTGATTTCATGCTGGCCAGACGCTACGCCGCGCAATCCGGCATGACGCTGATCGCCGACCCCACCCGGATTGATGTGTGCGGCACGCCCACGCTGCTGATGCACGGCGATACGCTGTGCACGGGCGACATCGCCTACCAGAACTTTCGCCGCCGGGTACGCCGCCCCTGGATGCTGGCGCTGTTGCGCGGTCTGCCGCGGGCGCTGCGGCAATTTCTGGCACGCGGCGCGCGCGCCGGCAGCCAGGCGGCCAAGTCGGGGAAAAGTGCGGCCATCATGGATGTGAATGACGATGAAGTGGCGCGCGTGCTGCGCGAACATCAAGTCTGCCGCCTGATCCACGGCCACACCCATCGCCCAGCGCGGCAGCTTCATGTGCTCGATGGTCAAGACTGCGAACGCTGGGTGGTGCCCGACTGGTATGCCCGCTGGGGCTATGTGGTGTGCGACGCGCAAGGCTGCGCGCTGGTGGTCGAAGCCTTATAAACCGGGCGCCTGCATTTCGGCGAAGCCATCCGGCAGGCGAAACAGTTCGGGTTTGACCGGCGCGCTCGAACGCCCTTGCAACTTACGGCTGCGTCCGCTGAATTCGCGCTCCTCCAGCGTCAGGCCCATCCGCAACGCGCTGTCGGCCTCCCACACCAGATTCGCCAGGTCGCAATCGTGCCGCAGGTCGGTAGGGGTATCGCGCCACACCCGATACTGGGTGGCCGCCAGCACGGATTTCAACTCGGCCATCGCGCGCGCCGCGTCCGGCACCGCATGGCGGTCAACCACGCCCTCGCTGCACGTCTGGCCATTGACCAGCAGGCTGTAGCGTTGTGCGCCCTGGGTGTGCGGCTTAACCAGCAGGCGGGATTTCCACGATTCCGGCCGTGGCGGCAGCGTGGCGGGAACGAACACCATCGCCAGCCGACTCTCGCGCATGACGTTGAAGACCTTGTGCTGGCGCCGGTCGAGCAGGACAAAATCGCCGTCGTCCTCGCCCGTATCCATGCGCAGATAATCGGGCGTCACCAGAATGCGGGTGGCGTAAGGCGGATCACCCGGATCCTGATCGATATAGCGCAGCTCGGTCATGTGGCGCAGCCCGGCCATCTCCGCCGCTTGGGCGGCACCCGCCGCAAGCAGGCCCAGGAGCACGAACCATTTCATCCCGCCAGTCCGCGCGCCAGATCGGCCTGGATGTCGGCCATCGATTCCAGCCCCACCGCGATCCGCACCAGCCCGTCGCCGATCCCCGCCGCCGCGCGCTGTTCCGGCGTCATGCGGCTATGCGTGGTAGAGGACGGATGCGTGATGGTGGTCTTGGTGTCGCCCAGATTGGCGGTGATCGACAGCATCCGGGTCGCGTCGATCAATTTCCACGCAGCAGGCTGGCCGCCCTTCAACTCGAACGCGACGATGCCGCCGCCGGTTTTCTGCTGCGCCATCGCCAATTCATGCTGCGGGTGCGACGGCAAGCCGGGATACAGCACGCGCGAAACCTGCGGCTGCGCCTCCAGCCAGTGCGCCAGCGCCAGCGCACCTCGCGAATGTGCCTCCATGCGCAGCGAAAGCGTCTCCATGCCTTTCAGAATAATCCACGCGTTAAACGCCGACAGCGTCGGTCCGGCAGTGCGCAAAAAAGTGTAGACGCCGTCCATCAGCGCCTGGCTGCCGAGCACCGCCCCGCCCAGCACCCTGCCCTGGCCGTCGAGATACTTGGTGGCGGAGTGGATGATGATGTCGGCGCCCAGCTTCAGCGGCTGTTGCAGCACGGGCGAACAGAAGCAGTTGTCGACCGCGAGCCACGCACCCGATTCATGCGCGATGTCCGCCAGCGCGCGGATGTCGCTCACCTCGGTCAGCGGATTGGACGGCGATTCGACGAAAAACAGCTTCGTATTCGGCTTCACCGCAGCGCGCCATTCCGCCGGATCGGTCGGCGACACGTAGGTCGTCTCGATGCCGAAACGACCGAGGATGTTACTGAACAACTGCACCGTGGAGCCGAAAATCGAGCGCGACGCGACCACGTGCTCGCCCGCCTTCATCAGCCCCATCACCGTCGCCAGAATCGCCGCCATGCCGGAAGCAAACGCCACGCAGCGCTCGGCCCCTTCGAGTGCGGCGAGCCGCGCTTCCATCATCTGGACCGTGGGGTTGGTGAAGCGCGCGTAGATCGGCCCCGGCTGCTCACCCTTGAAGCGCGCCGCCGCCTCTGCCGCGCTGCCGAACACGAAGCTGGAGGTGAGGAACAGCGCCTCCGAGTGTTCGTTGAACTGGCTGCGCACCGTGCCGGCGCGCACGGCCAGAGTCTCGATGTCGTATTCGTCGTTCATGATGTCTAAGTCCCAATAAAAAACCCCGAACGGCAAGCGCAGTTCGGGGTTTCCCTAACGAACGCTTTAGCCGGATTTATCAAGCGCCCGCAAGCTGAAGTTCAAATCGGCGCCAGCAAAAAATTACATGGGTAAATTTACGCCCGGCGTCGAGGGCGGTCAACCGTTCGCCGCCAGATTCAAATCCAGTTGCTGGGTGGACAGTGCCGACGGCGGCGGGGTCTCGCCGTTGCGCACGGCTTCGACGTAGTTGAGGTATTCCGGTGTGATGTCGCCGGTGATGTAGCGGCCGTCGAAGCACGAGGTGTCGAAGTCGGGAATCGCCGGGTTGCCTGCACGCACCACTTCTACCATGGCGTCGAGGTCCTGATAGATCAGCGCGTCGCAGCCGATCTCGCGGGCGATTTCCGCGTCGTTGCGGCCATTGGCGATGAGTTCGTTGCGCGTCGGCATGTCGATGCCGTAGACGTTGGAGTAGCGCACGGGCGGCGAGGCGGAGGCAAAATACACCTTGGCGGCGCCAGCGTCGCGCGCCATCTGCACGATCTCGCGGCTGGTGGTTCCGCGCACGATGGAGTCGTCGACCAGCAGCACGTTCTTGCCCTTGAATTCTTCGGCGATGGCGTTGAGTTTCTGCCGCACCGATTTCTTGCGCAGCGCCTGCCCCGGCATGATGAAGGTGCGGCCGATGTAGCGATTTTTGATGAAGCCTTCGCGGTAGGGCACGTTGAGGTGATTCGCCAGTTGCAGCGCGGAGGGGCGGCTGGTGTCTGGAATCGGAATCACCACGTCGATTTTGAGATGGGCGAATTCGCGGCGGATTTTTTCGGCCAGCGACACGCCCATGGCGAGCCGCGTGTTGTAGACCGAGATGCCATCCATCACCGAATCGGGGCGAGCGAGGTAAACATATTCGAAAATGCAGGGGTTGAGCGCGGTCTTGTCGCTGCACTGGTGGCTGTGCAACTGGCGCTGGTAGTCGATGAACACCGCTTCGCCCGGCGCCACGTCGCGCAGCAGGCGGAAACCCAGCGTATCGATCGCCACGCTTTCCGAAGCGATGATGTATTCGTGCGGCGTGGCTGCCTCGTTGATGCCGATCACCAGCGGGCGAATGCCATGCGGGTCGCGGAAGGCCAGCAGGCCATAACCGGAGATGAAGGCCGTCACCGCGTACGCGCCCTTGCAGCGCGCGTGCACCCCGGCAACCGCGCCGAAAATCGTGTCCGGATTGAGCTGCCGCCCGGCGGCGCGCACCTGCAGCTCATGCGCCAGCACGTTGAGCAGCACTTCGGAATCCGAGTTGGTGTTGACGTGACGCAAGTCGGCGCGGAACAGCGCCTCTTTCAGTTCGTGGGTATTGGTCAGGTTGCCGTTGTGGCCCAGCACGATGCCATACGGTGAATTCACGTAGAACGGCTGCGACTCGGCCGACGACGAGGCACTGCCTGCGGTGGGATAGCGCACATGCGCCACGCCCATGTCGCCGAGCAGATTGCGCATGTCGCGGGTGCGGAACACGTCGCGCGCCAGCCCCGGCCCCTTGTGCATGTGAAAGCGGTTTTCTTCCGCCGTCACGATTCCGGCCGCGTCCTGGCCACGATGCTGCAACACCATCAGCCCGTCGTACAACAGCTGATTCACCGCCGTATTGGCAACGATCCCGATTACTCCGCACATGCTGTGCACCTATCCATAAAATTATTCGGCCCGATTAGTCAAAGCGGACGTATTTCGCCATGTCAGCCGGCAGCAGCGGCAACACGCCCAGCGCCATCCTTTGCAGACTACCCGACAACATGGCCTGCTTCCAGAAATCGGTGCGCGGCAGCGAGGTCAGCCCGGCAGCCAGCGTAAAACCCGTCAGGAACACCAGGCCCTTGGCCAGTCCCAATACGCCGCCCAGCATCTTGTCGGCGCCGCCCAGGCCAATCGCCCTGACCAGCGATGCCAATGCGTGCCCCAACAGCACCACACCGATCAGCACCACCAGAAAAACCACCGCAAAGCTGGCGAAATAGCGAATCGCGGGGTTTTCGACCCCGACGGGCAGCAGCGGCGCCACCATCAATGCGCCCCACCTGCCCAGCACAAACGCCAGCACCCAGGCTGCCAGCGAAAACAGCGTGTTCACCATGCCGCACAGCAGACCGCGCACCACCGTCAGGAGCAATACCAGCAGCACGATGAGGTCGAACATGCTCATTTTGCAAGCACTTGTCCGGCCATGCCGTTTTCAGCCAGCTTCACTGCGGCCGCCACGGCGGCTTCGCGTGACGGATAGGGGCCGACACGCACGCGCGTCAATTTGCCGACGGTGTCGGTGTAGGCGGGCAGCCCCGCCTGGTCCGCACGCGTTTTAAGCTCGCTGGCCTTGGCAGCATCGGACAGCGCGGCCAGTTGAACCACGAACACCGTGCCGGCAGCAGCAGGCTTGGCCTGAGCGAGCGGTGTCGCAGCAGGTTTGGCGGGCTGGGGTTTGGGCGACGGTTTGGATGGTGGCTTGGCCGCCTCCACTTTGTCCGGTGCAGGCTTGACCGGTTCTGACTCAGGCTCAGGATTGGAAACGGGCTCGGCCTGAGGCGCAGGGGACGCTGCATGCTGGGGCGGCGCAGAGGGGGCGGCCGCTGCGGCGGGCTTGACAGACTGGGCCGCAGGGGGCGCCGCCTGTTCGGGTGCGAACGCTGGCGCAGCCGCCATGCGCACGGCCAGCGAACTTGCCGGTGGCGGCTCGTCTTCCAGCAGCAGCGGCAGCACGATCACCGCCAGCAGGATCAGCGCCACGGCGCCGATCAGGCGACGCCGGGCACGGCGTTTGAGGTCAGTTTCAGGGTTGGATGGCGGCATGGTCGAGCACGGCGGCAACGGTATAGAACGAACCGAAGACGAGAATTCTATCACCTTCGCCCGCCTCGCTTCGCGCCGCCGCGAGTGCCGCGTTCACATCCGGCTGCACGGTGATGGGTGCGCCGCCCACCTGTTCACGCAGCTCGGCGGCCAGCGCCGCGGCATCGCGTGCGCGCGGCGAATCGGGGGTGCAGGTCCACCACGCATCGACCTCGCCGGCCAAGGCGGCACACACCCCCGCCGCGTCCTTGTCGGCCAGCATCCCGACCACCGCCAGCGTGCGCGCGGCCACCGGCTGCTCGCGCAAGGTGGCGGCCAGCGCGCGTGCCGCTTCCGGGTTATGCGCCACGTCGAGGATGACCTCGGGCGCGTCGGCAATGCGCTGGAATCGTCCCGGCACCTGTGCGGTTGCCAGCCCTGCGTGGATGGCCGCCTCACTCACCGGCAAACACGTCTGCAGCGATTCCAACGCGGCCAAGGCGCCGGCGGCATTGCGCAACTGGTAGGCACCCATCATGGCGGGCAGCGGCAAGGCCTGCCAGGTCACGGCCGCGCCACGAAAAATCCAGTGATCGTCCTCTCGCCGCGCGGAAAAATCCCGCCCCACGCACCGCAAGTCGGCACCGATGTGGCGGGCATGCCCGATCAGGCTGGCAGGCGGCGCGGGATCGGCGCAAAGGGCGGGACGCCCAGCACGATAAATGCCCGCCTTTTCGAAACCGATCTGTTCGCGGCTGTCCCCCAGATAATCCATGTGATCGAGGTCGACGCTGGTGACAATCGCGGCGTCGGGATCGAACACATTCACCGCATCGAGCCGGCCGCCGAGGCCGACTTCCAGGATGGCGACGTCGACACCGGCGTCGATGAATTGCGCCATCGCGCCGAGCGTGCCGAACTCGAAATAGGTGAGCGAGGTCTCGCCACGCGCGGCGTCGATTTTTTCAAACGCGGCGACCAGTTCGGCGTCGCGTGTCTCCTGGCCCGCGATGCGCACGCGCTCGTTGTAGCGCAGCAGGTGGGGGGACGTGTAGAGACCGGTCCGGTAACCGGCGGCGCCGAGGATGGCTTCGAGATACGCGCAGGTGGAGCCCTTGCCGTTGGTGCCGCCGACCGTGATGATGGGGAAAGTGGGCACCAGCCCCATCGCATCCCTGACCCGGCACACCCGCTCCAGCCCGAGATCGATCGCGCTGGGATGCAACTGCTCCAGCCGCGCCAGCCAGTCGGCCAGCGAAATAAGCGTTAGCACGCCCTAAGCGGCAAGCGCAGGCCGCCCCATCATCATCGCCAGCGTGGTGGCGAGTTCGTCGCGCATCTGGCGGCGATCGATGATGCGGTCGACGGCACCCTTCTCCTGCAGAAACTCGGCGCGCTGAAAGCCTTCCGGTAGCGTCTCGCGCACGGTCTGCTCGATCACGCGCGGGCCGGCAAAGCCGATCAGCGCGTTGGGCTCGGCCACGATCAGGTCGCCCAGCATGGCAAAACTCGCCGACACGCCGCCCATGGTGGGGTCGGTCAGCACCGAAATGAAAGGCAGGTGGTGGCGCGACAACTGTGTCAGCACGGCCGAGGTCTTGGCCATCTGCATCAGGGAAAACAGGCCTTCCTGCATGCGCGCGCCGCCGCTGGCCGCAAAACAGATGAAGGCCGAATTCGACTCGATCGCCGCTTCCACGCCCTGCACGAAACGCTCGCCGACCACCGAGCCCATCGACCCGCCCATGAACTTGAATTCGAACGCCGCCACCACCACCGGCACCGCCTTGATGCTGCCGCCGATGACCACCAGCGCGTCGGTTTCCGAGGTAGCGGTCTGGGCTTCTTTCAGACGATCCGGATACTTCTTGCTGTCCTTGAATTTCAGCGGATCGAGCGGCGTCACCCGCGCCCCGATTTCATGCTGCCCTTCCCCGTCCAGCAGCATCGCCAGCCGTGCGCGCGCGCCGACTCGATGATGGTGGCCGCACTTGGGACACACCTCCAGATTGCTTTCGAGGTCGGCGCGATACAGCACCTCATTGCACGCCGGGCACTTCGACCACAGCCCCTCGGGCATGGATTTTCTGTCAGCCTGTACACGCCGCTTGATCTTCGGTGGCAGGATTTTCTGGAACCAGCTCATGGTTTTCTCCGCTTGCTTGTTGTGAGTTTATTTCGAGGCCGCATCGACGCCGCGGCGCAAATCCTGCACCAGCGTTCTGACGCGGTTGACCACCTCGCTCTCGGGCGCGGTTTCAATTTCGTTGACGATGCGGCTGCCCACCACCACGGCGTCGGCAATGCGCGCCACCGCCTCGGCGGTCGCCGCATCGCGGATGCCGAAGCCCACGCCGACCGGCAGCGTGCAATGCTTGCGGATGGTGGCGAGTTTGCCCGCCACCTCGTCCATGTCGAGATTGGCCGATCCCGTCACGCCCTTGAGCGACACGTAATAGATGAACCCGCCTGCTGCTGCGGCCACCTGTTCCACCCGCGACTCGGGCGTGGTCGGCGACAGCAGGAAAATCGGGTCGAGTCCGGCCGCCTTGAACACGTCGGACACCCCATGCGATTCCTCCGGCGGAATGTCCACCGTCAGCACGCCGTCCACCCCCGCCGCCTTGGCCGCCAGGGCGAACGTCTCGTAGCCCATGTGCTCGACCGGGTTGGCATAACCCATCAGCACCACCGGCGTCGTCGTGTTGGTCTTGCGGAAATCCGCCGTCATCGCCAGCACATCCTTCAGCCCGACCTTGTTCGCCAGAGCCCGCTCCGACGCGCGCTGGATCACCGGCCCGTCGGCCATCGGGTCGGAAAACGGCACCCCCAGTTCGATGATGTCCGCCCCGGCTTCCACCAGTGCGTGCATCAGCGGCACGGTCCACCCCTTGCCGGGATCACCGGCGGTGATGAAGGGAATCAGGGCTTTCTTGTTGTGCGCTTTCAGCGCGGTAAAGGTTTGGCCGATGCGGCTCATGGTGTGCTCAATCTAAAATCAGTCTTCTTCAAAATAATCTGTGTCCAGACGCTTCACCGTATAAACATCTTTGGTGGAAACGCCCAGATCGTGGTCCATCATCAGTTCTGCCAACATCGGTCCGTCGATCAGGACGACCCGGTGGTTCACTTGCGACGCATACTCAGCAGCGCCTTTGGAGAAACCCGAACTGGTAATGAAAACGCCTTTGTTTGCCTTGTTGCCAGCCAATGCGCCAACGAATTTTTGAATCTCAGGGCGGCCCACATCCGCCTCCCAGCGCTTGGCCTGAATGTAGATCACGTCCAGCCCAAGCCGGTCTTCATTGATGATGCCATCGATGCCGCCATCACCACTTTTGCCAACCACGCGTCCCGCGTCTTCCTGCGTGCCGCCATACCCCATCTTCAGCAGCAGTTCGACGACCAACTCCTCAAAGCGTGATGGATTGACACTTTTAATTCGGTCCAGCAACTCGATCGCCAGCGCCTCGCGCAATTGCTTGTAGCCACCCGCAATAAGCTCGTCGGGTGTTTCAGGATTGACCGTAGCAGACTCGATAAGCTTGTTCTCGTCCTTGGGTTTGCCCGCATTGAAAACCACAAACTCGGGAAAGCGTTTCAGGTACCTGACGTTCAAGGGCTGTGGGCTCTCGTTCAAAACCTGCAATCCACGAGCCGTAATTCTGAAAACGCCGCGCCTCACGATCTCGAGCAACCCCGCCTGTTTGAGATAGCTCTTTGCCCACCCCACACGGTTATCGAACATACCCTGCTTGCCGCTGGCAAGCTTGATTGAAAGCTCCGCCTCGGTCAGTTCAAACTGCTTGGCCAGCAACGGCAGCAATTCCTGCTTGGTATGTTCCTGACCATCCGCGCAGGCTTTTAAAAGCGGCAAAAAAACGCTTTGAAAATCGGGAATGGCCATGCTTACAGCCTCATCCCAGACAACTTCGCCACGGTGTTGATGTCCTTACGCATACATCAACCGTCCGCGCGGTTCGGGAATCGGTCTTCCAATTTCCTGCGCCACTTCAATCCAGGCGGCCATTGCTTCCTGGGCATGGTGCAAGGCCTCATCCTGTGTGTCGCCATGCGCCATGCAACCCGGCAGTTCCGGCACCTCTGCAATAAACGCCGCGTCTTCCGCACTCCAATACAGAATGATTTCATATCGATACATGTTCATTCCTCCGACAGTTTGTATTTCACGATGACGGCTCTGATCTGTTTTACCTGATACGGCTTGGCTTTGCTTCCAGCAGGCTGGATGTTGATGATTTCCTCAATACCATCCTTGCTGAATACATGATGACTGCCCTTGATCCGCTTTTCGAAACCCAGGCTCACAAGTAATGCGGTCAGATCATCGAAGGGAACATTCTGATCACTTCCGCCGCGCAAAATCTGGTCAAGGATTTTCTCCAGTTTCCCCATGCTTACAGCGTAATGCCCGACAGCTTCGCCACGGTGTTGATGTCCTTGTCGCCGCGGCCGGACAGGTTGACCAGGATGATCTGATCCTTGCCCAGGGTCGGTGCGAGCTTTTTGGCATGGGCGACAGCGTGGCTGGATTCGAGGGCGGGGATGATACCTTCGAACCGGCACAGGTCGTGGAAGGCGGCCATGGCTTCGTCGTCGTTGATGGCGACGTATTCGGCACGGCCGGCATCCTTCAGATAGCTGTGCTCGGGTCCGACGCCGGGGTAGTCGAGGCCGGCGGACACGGAATGGGTTTCGATGATCTGGCCGTTTTCGTCCTGCATCAGATAGCTGCGGAAGCCGTGCAGGATGCCGGGGGTGCCCGCCGATAGCGGCGCGGCGTGCTTGCCGCTGGCGATGCCGGAACCGCCGGCTTCGACGCCGATCAGGCGCACGCCGTCGAACGGGATGTAGGGATGGAAGATGCCGATGGCGTTGGAGCCGCCGCCGACGCAGGCGATCACGGCATCGGGCTGGCGACCGGTCAGTTCGGGCATCTGGGTGATGCATTCGCGGCCGATCACGCACTGGAAATCGCGCACCAGCATGGGGTACGGATGCGGACCGGCGGCGGTGCCGAGGATATAGAAGGTGGATTCGACATTGGTGACCCAGTCGCGCATCGCTTCGTTGAGCGCGTCCTTCAGCGTCTTGGAACCGCTCGACACCGGCACCACAGTCGCGCCCAGCAATTTCATCCGGAACACATTGGGCGCCTGGCGCTGCACGTCTTCGGCACCCATGTAAACCACGCATTCCATGCCGTAGCGCGCGGCAACGGTGGCCGAGGCGACCCCGTGCTGCCCCGCGCCGGTTTCGGCGATGACGCGCTTCTTGCCCATGCGCCGCGCCAGCAGCGCCTGGCCGATGGTGTTGTTGATCTTGTGCGCGCCGGTGTGGTTGAGGTCTTCGCGCTTGAGGTAAATCTGCGCGCCGCCGTATTGTTCGCTCAAGCGCTTGGCGTGATACACCGGGCTGGGGCGTCCAACGTAGTGCTTGAGTTCGTATTCGAATTCGGCGATGAAGGCCGGGTCGTTGCGCGCTTTTTCGTACTCGACGCGCAGTTCTTCCAGCGCCGCCATCAGGGTTTCGGCAACGAAAATGCCGCCGTAGGGGCCGAAATGGCCATGGGAATCGGGAAGGTCAGTCAGTTTCATGCGGCTTTCGCTTTCGCTATAAATTGTGCGGTCTTCTGCGCGTCCTTGATGCCTTTGGCGGCCACAGCCGCCCCGTCGATGAGCAGCGCCGCTTCGACGCCGGAGGACACGTCCACCGCCCAGGGCCGCACACGTTGTATGGCTTCGGCGACGTTATCCGGTGTGAGCCCGCCCGACAGGATGACCGGTTTGGGTAAATTCGGTGGGATCAGGCTCCAGTCGAAGCGTTCCCCGGTACCGCCCGGCACGCCGGGCACAAAGGCGTCGAGCAGCAAACCCCGCGCGGCATCGAAGTCAGCCGCGCATTTTAGCAAATCCGTGTCCCGATTCACCCGTACGGCCTTGATATAAGGTCGGCCGAAGCGGGCGCAGCCGGCGGACGTCTCGTCGCCGTGAAATTGCAGCAGGTCGAGCGGAACGGCTTTCAGCACGCTTTCGATGAAGGCCGGCTCGGCATTGACGAACAGCCCGACGCTCTGCACGAACGGCGGCAACGCGCGCACCAGCGCGGCAGCAGTCTCGACCGACACCTTGCGCGGGCTTTTTTCGTAGAACACGAAACCCAGCGCATCCGCCCCGGCGTCGCAGGCGACATGCAGGTCCTGCAGCCGGGTGATGCCGCAGATTTTTACGCGAACAGCCATCGATCGGAGGTTTCCGGTAAAGCAAAGTGTGCAGGATAGCGGATGTGGGTGAGATACAGCCCGGCTGGATCGAACGTGGGCGCGGCGCGGGTGCGGGCGCGGCTGTCCAGAATCTCGCGCGCCCACTCGGGCGGCTGCGCGCCCGCACCGATCTGGACGAGGCACCCCATGAGGTTGCGCACCATATGATGGAGGAAGCCGTCGGCGAGGAAATCGCATAACAGGTAATCGCCGCGCCGCTCGATGTGCGCCCGTTGCAAATTCTTGATGGGCGATTTGGCCTGACAGGCGGCCGCGCGGAAAGCGGAAAAATCATGCTGGCCAATCAGGTGGGAGGCGGCCAGATTCATCGCCGCCACATCGAGCGGACGGTGGTACCAGCCGATCAGCCCCTGGTTGAGACCAGGACGCACCGGGTGATTCAGCAACACGTAACGATAACCGCGCTGCATGGCGGCAAAGCGTGCATGAAAATCTTCGCTCACCTCGCGTGCCCACAGCACCGCCACCCCCGCTGGCAGGTGGCTGTTGACGCCACGCACCCAGGCGGTCAGCGGGCGCCTGGCGGCCGTATCGAAGTGCACCACCTGGAACGCCGCATGCACGCCGGTATCGGTGCGTCCGGCGGTGATGACGCCGACCGCCTCATCAGCGACGACAGACACGGCGGCTTCCAGTGCGTCCTGTACGCCACAGCCATCCAACTGCGACTGCCAGCCGCAAAAGCCGACGCCGCAATATTCCAGTCCCAATACGATTCTCAATTAACACAGCCTCAATTATTGAGATTTCCAAAAAAACATGACCGCTATCACAAGACCGTTCGGGCTGAGCCTGTCGAAGCCCCTCCATGATCCACGCAGCGCTTCGACAAGCTCAGCGCGAACGGACTATAGTTTTGAATGAAGGAAGCCTCAATTAACGCAGCCTCACCTCAACACGACGAACAGCAGCAGCAAGCCCGCGAGTATGACGGCGGCATCACAGCTTTGCCAGCGCTCGGTATGCAGGGTGTAGGTGGCGGGCGTTGCCTCATCTGGCAGCGGCGTCCGCAGCGCACCCAGCCAGCGCGCCGGTTTCGGCGCGTGTTCGACATAATCCAAGGTCAGCCCCAGGCGCACCGCCAACGCGCGGCGATCCAGACCCAGCCAGGTCAGCGGTCTGGCCAGCACATACAAGCCATAAATCAGACGCGGGCGCTGGGTATGGGCCAACAGCGCCGCCAGTCCAGCCAACATCAACGCCAGCCGTCCGGCGCGCAATGCGCCCTGCTGCACGCCTTCGACGCTCGGGCTCGCCCACCCCAGCGTCGGCCACAGCGCCGCGCCCGGCAAGGTATAGGCATAAGTCAGGAGCAACACCACCAGCAACCAGCGGGTGCGGCGCAATAGACGAATGAACTGAAACCGGACCGGCGTAAACAGAAAGGCCGTCGCGGTAGCGACGGCCAGATAAGACAGGTCAGGAGGGGCGGCACGTTCCACCGCCACCACCCACCCGCACCACAACAGGATGCGGGTGGCCGGATGAAAGCAGTCAGCCAATCGAACTCAACAGCCCTTTCGCATCGACTTTTTGCCTGTCGCTGCCCTCGGCCAGCACTTCGTTGAGAATTTCGCGCGCCCCTTCCTTGTCGCCCATTTCCACATAGGCGCGGGCGAGGTCGAGCTTGGTGCCCACTTCGTCGAGTTCGAGTTCGTTGCCACCCGCATCGCCCAAATCGAGATCCAGGCCGCTGAAATCGAATTTGCTGTCCGGGCCGTTGTCTTCTTCCAGGCCCAGATCCAGTTTCAGCGAGTCATCCGCTGCTGCGGGCAAATCCAGATCGGCCAGATCGAAGTCGAGGCCTTGCGTATCCGCTTCCACGTAGCCCGTTTCGGCCGCCACAGCTGCCTCGGGCTGGCTGTCGAAATTAAGGACGTGACCTGCGGACTCGAACTCCAGCGGCGCGCTGGCCGTCACCGGTTCGGGTTCCGGCTCGGCCAGAAATGCCGGTGCAGGCTCGGCAGGCGTCTCGACCATGGGCTGGGTAGCTTCGAACGCCATTGCGCCACCCGCAACCGCCGCAGTCGCTGCCACGGTTGCCGCGGCAACGGCCGGGGCACTCGATTGCACACCGCCATACAAGGGGTTGGTCGGATCGATACTGCGACCCATTTCACACGCCTTGTCCCACAGCGGACTCGACTTGCTGCCAAGCGCGGCATAGAGTTCGCCGGCGACCGCTTCGAACGCCGCGGTGTTGCGTCGCGCGGCGTAGATTTCCAGCAGCTTGACGCGAATTTCATGGCGATCCGGGTTTTTGCCGATGGCTTCCTTGAGGATTTCCTCGGCCTGCGCATCACGCCCATAAGCCATGTAGACCTCGGCTTCGGCGATGGGATCGACATCGTGGGTATCGATCGTGCCCAACCCCGCCTGGCTGAAATCGGTGAGGAAGGAGGTGTCGCCGGTATTGACGCTGCCACCCGATGCGGCCCCACCAATCACGGAAGTGGGGCGCACATCGCCACCACTCATGATGCTGTCGTCAAGCGCGGCACCGGTTTTGCGACGGCGACCGCCGCCCGCCATCATCCACCACAGCACCCCGCCCAGACCCAGCGCAGCAATGCCGGCACCCCAATACATCGGATTGGCGAGCAAGGGGGCGTACCAGCTTTCCGTGGGTTCGGGGCTGGCCGCTGGCGCTTCGACAACCGGAGCGGGCGTCGGCTTGGGCGCAGGCTTGGGCTTGGGCGCGACCACCGCTGGCGCAGGCTTGGGCTCGGGCGCGACAACTGCTGGTGCAGGCACGGGCGGCGGCGGCGTCTTGTTGAGCGCCTTCTCTTTCATCTCGACCAGCTTCTGCATATCCTGAACCTGCTTTTCCAGCAGGCTCACGCGCTGACCCGATTCCTTCAGCGCTTTTTCGCGCGCGGTCGCATCTTCTTCCTGGGCACGCAGCTTGTCCTGCAGCGCACGGGTTTCTCCGGCTTTGCCCTCAGCCGCAGTCGGCGGCGTCACTTTGGACAGTTTCAGCACATCCTTCTGGGCTTCGGGCGCCGGCTTGGCGCGATCCTCCACCTTGGGCGTGATCTTGCCGCTGCTGGCCTGGCCCGGCGCGGGCTTGGCTTCGGGGGCCGCAGTTACGGCGCCGGCCAGTTTCTGCCGATACGCACGCCAGTCATCCGCCTGCAGCTTGATTTCACGTACCGCTTCCTTCTGCGTGATGGCGGCCGCATTTTCGGCCGATGGCACTTCAAGGGTCTTGCCTGTTTTCAGACGGTTCATGTTGCCGTCGAAAGCCTTGGGGTTCTCACGATAAAGCCCCAGCAGCGTCTGCTCCAGGCTCACCCCTGACGGACGCACGCGGCTGGCAATACCCACCAGCGTGTCGCCCCGCTTGACCGTCACACTACCCGGCGCAGCGGCCTGCGCGGCGGGCGCCGGTGCGGGTCTGGATGTCACTGCCGGAGCCGACTCCGCGGGTGCTTGCGTGGCCGGGGCGGGGGCAGGCGCCTTCCTGGCAGCGGGAGCCTGCGCCGGCGTGACAGCCGCCGCCGGCGCCACGGCTTGCTGCGCTGCCACGCCGGGCGGATCGAGCAACATGGTGTATTCGCGCACCAGGCGACCCGACGACCAGCTCAGTTCAACCAGCATGTCGACGAAAGGGTCGTTGACCGGGCGACTGGAAGTCACCTTCAGCACGTTCTTGCCGTTGGGCCTTTTCTCGACTGCGAAGCGCAGAGAGGACAACACCGGGGAAAATTCGACATGCGCATCGCGAAAAGCCTGATCGGAAGCCAGACTGGCCGACAGGCTGTCGAGCTCGGCCGTATCCGCTGCAAACAACTCGATCTCGGCTGCGAGCGGCTGACCCAGCGCCGACGTGACCGACAGCTTGCCCAAACCGGCGGCGTTCGCCATCAGCGGCACGGCGATCAGACCTGCAGCCACCAGTTGGGTAGTGAAGCGCTTCAATTTCATCCCTGTATCTCCCTTTTCACCCCGCGCGGCGGGGCTGTTGAATCCTTAACGTCACTATTGACGGCTCGCCACGCGCAATCTTTAGTGCATAAACCGCACCAACTCTAGCCTGACGCCAGCAAACTCAGCCACATCAGGCTTCCAGCAGGATGCGCAGCATGCGGCGCAGCGGTTCGGCCGCACCCCACAACAGCTGGTCGCCCACCGTAAACGCGGTCAGATAGTGCGGTCCGAGGTTGAGCTTGCGCATCCGCCCGATCGGCACCGTGAGGGTGCCGGTGACGGCCGCCGGGGTGAGTTCGCGCATGGTGATCTCGCGGTCGTTCGGCACCACTTTCACCCATTGATTATGGGCGGCGATCAGGCTGTGGATGTCGGCGAGCGGCACGTCTTTCGTCAGCTTGATGGTGAGCGCCTGCGAATGGCAGCGCATCGCGCCGACGCGCACGCACAGACCGTCGATGGGAATCGGGTTGGCACTCCTGCCCATGATCTTGTTGGCTTCGACCTGGGCTTTCCATTCCTCTTTCGACTGGCCGGACTCGAGCGCCACGTCGATCCACGGAATCAGGTTGCCGGCCAGCGGCACAGGCCAGGCATCGGTGGGGTAGCGGTCGGAGCGGATGAAGTCGGCGACTTTCCTGTCGATTTCCAGAATCGCCGAGGCCGGATCGTCGAGCAGGGTTTTCACTTCGGCATTGATCGCACCCATTTGCGCGATCAACTCGCGCATGTTGCGTGCGCCCGCGCCCGAAGCCGCCTGATACGTCATCGGCGACACCCATTCCACCAGCCCGGCGTCGAACAGCCCGCCCATCGCCATCAGCATCAGCGACACCGTGCAGTTGCCGCCGACGTAGGTTTTGGTGCCGTTGGCAATCCCGTTCTGGATCACCTGCTTGTTGACCGGGTCGAGGATGATAATGGCATCGTCCTTCATCCGCAGCGTCGAAGCAGCGTCGATCCAGTAGCCATTCCAGCCCGCTGCACGCAGCTTCGGGTAGATTTCCTTGGTGTAGTCGCCCCCCTGCGCGGTGATGATGGCGTCGCACTGTTTCAGCTCGTCGATGGACAGGGCGTCCTTGAGCGCAGGGACGTCCTTGCCGATGTCGGGGCCTTTGCCGCCCACATTGGAAGTGGTGAAAAACACCGGATCGATCAAGTCGAAATCGCGTTCCTCCTTCATCCGTCCCATCAACACGGAACCCACCATCCCGCGCCAGCCGATCAATCCTACTTTCATCATTTTTCAGTCTCCAGAAATACCGTGTCCGCAAATACCCTTCGGGGTGTTCGCGGAAAAAAATCACATTGCCTTGACTACCGCATCGCCCATTTCGCTGCACGACACTTTCTGCGTGCCGTCGGTCCAGATGTCACCGGTTCGCATGCCCTGTGCGATCACCTTCTTGACTGCATTTTCAATACGGTCGGCGGTCGCCAGATCGGCGAAGGTGTAGCGGTACATCATCGCCACCGACAGGATCGTCGCCAGCGGATTTGCCAGATTCTTGCCGGCGATGTCGGGCGCGGAGCCGTGGATCGGCTCGTACATGCCCTTGTTGTGCTCGTCGAGCGAAGCCGACGGCAGCATGCCGATCGAGCCGGACAGCATCGACGCCGCATCGGACAGGATGTCGCCGAAGATATTGCCGGTAACGATGGTGTCGAACTGCTTGGGTGCGCGGATCAGTTGCATCGCCGCGTTGTCGACGTACATGTGCGAGAGCGCGACCTCGGGGTAGTCCTTCGACACCTCGATCATCACTTCCTTCCACAGCTCCGAGCATTCCAGCACGTTGGCCTTCTCCACCGAGCACAGCTTCCTGCCGCGCTTCATCGCGATGCCAAAGGCGACGTGCGCCACGCGGCGCACTTCGGATTCGGCATACAACATGGTGTTGAAACCGACGCGCTCGCCATTCCGGATCTCGATCCCGCGCGGCTGACCGAAATACACATCGCCGGTGAGTTCGCGCACGATCATCAGGTCGAGCCCGGACACCACCTCGGGTTTCAGCGACGACGCCGAAGCGAGTTCGGGATACAACAGCGCCGGCCGCAGATTGGCGAACAGGTTGAGTTCCTTGCGGATGCGCAGCAGGCCGCGCTCGGGGCGCAGCGGACGGTCGAGTGTGTCGTATTGCGGCCCGCCGACGGCGCCGAGCAGCACCGCGTCGGCTGCGCGCGCGAGCTTCAGCGTCGCCTCCGGCAGCGGATCGCCTGCTGCGTCATAACCCGCGCCGCCGATGGGCGCGGTTTCCATTTCGATTTTTGCGCCGTCGCTTTTAAGGACGTCGAGCACCTTGACCGCCTGGGCGACGATTTCCGGGCCGATCCCGTCGCCGGGGAGAACTGCAATTTTCATAAGTCAACCTTACTCACCGCCTGCTACGCTGCGGGGAGTCCTTGTTAAGCAAATAACCACGGCGCTTCGATCTTGCGCCGCGCTTCGTACGTTGCGATCTTGTCAGCCTGCAACAGCGTCAGGCCAATATCGTCCAGGCCATTGAACAAGCGATGTTTGCGTCCCGCATCCACGGCAAAGGGAATGCTTTCGCCGGTGGGCGTGGTGACGATCTGCTGGTCCAGATCAACCGACAGCGCATAGCCCTCGTTGGCTTCGCATTCCTTGAACAATTGATCCACGATGGCGGCATCCAGCACGATGGGCAGGATGCCGTTCTTGAAGCAGTTGTTGAAGAAGATGTCGGCGAACGACGGTGCAATGATCGCGCGAAAGCCCGCATCCTCCAGTGCCCAGGGCGCGTGCTCGCGACTCGACCCGCAGCCGAAGTTGTCGCGCGCAAGCAATACGGAGGCGCCCTGATAGCGCGGCTGGTTCAGCACGAAATCCGGATTGAGCGGCCGGTCGTGATTCGACTTGCCGGGCTCGCCATGGTCGAGATAGCGCCATTCGTCGAACAGGTTGGGGCCGAAGCCGGCGCGCTTGATCGACTTCAGAAACTGCTTGGGAATGATGGCGTCGGTGTCGACGTTGGCGCGGTCGAGCGGCACCACCAGCCCATCAAGTGTGGTGAAAGCCTGCATGTTTATTTGGTTCCGGCTTTTTCGATCGCAGTGCCAGCCTTCTCAACGTCCTGGCCAAAACCCTTCATGGTGTTACAGCCCGCCAGCGTCAGTGCAGCGGCAATCAAAATGGCAATCATCGGCTTCATCGGAAGTCCTCCTTAAAAATCGCTCAAGCACAACAGTCTTCGTGCCCCGCCTGGCGCCCTGATTGTTTGGGCGGGCAAGGCACATCGGCATAACTGCAAAACACGCAGCAGTCACCGGGTTGGGGTTTTAACAACGCGCCGCACGCGGGGCAATCGAAATACCACTGGCAGGCGTCGGTCGGCATGGTACACGCGCTGACCTCGCCGCATTGTGGGCAGGTCAGACGTGCCGTTAAAACCGGCTCAAAAGCTGCGGACATCGACAAAATGTCCGGCGCACGCGGCAGCGGCGGCCATCGCGGGGCTGACCAGATGCGTCCTGCCGCCCTGCCCCTGCCGCCCTTCGAAATTGCGGTTGGAGGTGGAGGCGCAGCGCTCGCCCGGTTCCAGCCGGTCGGCGTTCATTGCCAGGCACATCGAGCAGCCGGGCTCGCGCCATTCGAATCCGGCCGCGACAAAAATCTTGTCCAGGCCCTCGGCCTCGGCCTGCTGTTTGACCAGCCCGGAACCCGGCACCACCATCGCCAGCTTGACGTTGGGCGCGACGGTGCGGCCTTTGGCCACGCTGGCGGCTTCGCGGAGGTCTTCGATGCGCGAATTGGTGCACGAGCCGATGAACACCTTGTCGACTGCAATGTCGGCCAGAAGCGTGCCCGCTTGCAGCCCCATGTATTCGAGGGCGCGCGTCCAGTCGTGCTGCTTGACGGTGCTTGGCGCGTCAGCCGGGTTGGGCACGCGGCCGTTGATGGTCGACACCATCTCGGGCGAGGTACCCCAGGTGACCTGCGGCTCGATGACGGCTGCGTCGAGTTCGACCACGCGGTCGAACACCGCATCGGCGTCCGAGTGCAAGGTATTCCACCACGCCACCGCCTGGTCCCACGCCGCGCCCTTGGGCGCATAGGGACGGCCCTTGACGTACTCGATCGTGGTTTGGTCGACCGCCACCATGCCGGCGCGCGCGCCAGCCTCGATCGCCATGTTGCACAGCGTCATGCGGCCTTCCATGGTCAGCGCACGAATCGCCGCGCCGCTGAATTCCAGCGCATAGCCGGTGCCGCCCGCCGTGCCGATTTCGCCGATGACGGCGAGCGCGATGTCCTTGGCCGTCACGCCTTTTCCAAGCTGACCTTCGACCTTCACCAGCAGCGTTTTCGACGGCTTCTGCCACAGGCATTGCGTCGCCAGCACGTGTTCGACTTCGGAGGTGCCGATTCCGAACGCCAATGCGCCAAACGCACCATGCGTCGAGGTATGCGAATCGCCGCACACCACGGTCATGCCGGGCAGGGTCAGGCCTTCCTCGGGGCCGATGACGTGGACGATGCCCTGGCGGATATCGTCCATCCTGAATTCGGTGATACCGAATTCGGCGCAGTTGGCGTCGAGCGTTTCCACCTGCAGCCGCGAAATCGGGTCGGCGATGCCCTGCGAACGATCCGTCGTCGGCACGTTGTGGTCGGGCACGGCAATCGCCGCATCGACCCGGCGCGGGACGCGGTGGGCGAGCTTCAGCCCCTCGAACGCCTGCGGGCTGGTGACTTCGTGCACAAGATGGCGGTCGATGTAGAGCAGCGTGGTGCCGTCGGCTTCGACGTGGACGACATGGGCGTCCCACAATTTCTGGAATAGGGTGAGTCCTGACATGCGGAATAAGGCGAGACAGCGCGTAAAACGCTGATTATTTCATAGCTTGGGGGCTGCTGGCACGGGTTTCGCTCGTGATCGGGTCCTGGCGCCCCCACACGGCATAGACCAGCCACGCCAGCGCCGCGCTGACAGCGGCCAGCGTGAAGGTCCAGGCCGATCCCAGCGACTCCCAGGTGAAGCCGCTCGCCAGTCCGCCAATGGTGCCGCCGACGCCGTAGGACAAACTGGTGTAGAGCGCCTGCCCGCGCGCCTGATGCCTGCCCCGAAAGTGCTGATGGATCAGCGCCACCGCCGCTGCATGATAGGTGCCGAAGCTGAACGCATGCAGCGTCTGCGCGCCCCACACCAGCCAGGCCGACTCCACGCCCCAAGCGATGATCAAAAAGCGCAGCACCGCCAGTGCGAAGCTCGCCAGGATCAACCGCCGTGGCGTCACGGCGGCAAAGATGCGCGGAATGATCAGGAAAATTCCGATTTCGCACAGCACCCCCAACGCCCACAGCCAGCCGACGGTGGACTTGTCGTAGCCGTGGTCGACCAGATAGATCGAATAGAAGGTGTAATACGGCCCGTGCGTCACCGCCATCAGCAGGCAGGCCGCCAATAGCGAGGCCACCTCGGGGCGCTTCACGATATCCCACACCGAATGATGGTCGGTGGGATGCGGCAGAATCTCCGCTTCGGGAATGGCCCGCGCAGAGGCGACGATTCCCAGCATCACCACCAGCACCGCCCACGGCAGCCAGCTGATCGACACCGTGTCGAAGGCATAGCCCAGCCCCACCACCATCACGATGAAGCCAATCGAGCCCCACAGGCGGATGCGGCCATACGCATCGGTATGTTCGCCCAGATGCGACAGCGTCATCGCCTCGACCAGCGGCAACGACGCGCTCCAGAAAAAACTCAGGCTGGCCATCACCGCGAACAGCCACCAGAAACGGTCGCTGACGAACACCCCGGCAAACACCAGCACGCTGCCCAGTGCGGCGATCTGCACGATGGAGGTGCGCTTGCCGGTGCGGTCGGCGATGTGGCCCCAGATGTTGGGCGCGAAGATCCGCATCACCTGCAGCAGCGACATCAGCACGCCGATCTGGAATGCGTTGAACGCCAGCGACCGCAGATAGAGCCCCCAGAACGGCGACATCGCGCCGACGAAGGCAAAGTAGAAGAAATAGAAACCGGACAGGCGCCAGTAGGGAACTGCATTCATACGGCGCGATTATCCGCGAGCCCGGCGCGGATATCTCACAACCGGCGCAGGCTTTTTGCGGGCGGGGGAAAAAGCCTAGCGCGGCGCAGCGCCAGGTGCCACAGCCGGGGCGGCATACCACTGGTCACGCGGCGCCACCTTCAGCTCTGTCGGATCGCTTTCGTAGGCTGGGGTCATGATCTGCACGCCATACTCATTGAACTGATCGAGGATGTTCCGGTGGAGCTGCGTATACAGCCGGTTCATCGCCTGGGCGTCGCCGCAATAAACGTTGATCTCGTAGGTCACGTCGAAACTGCCCAGCTGTTTCTGCAGCACGAAAGGTTTCGGCTCCCTGAGCAATCCCTCGGTTCGCTCAGCCGCCTGCAACAGCATCGCCTCGACCTGGCGCCATGGCGTTTCGTAGCCGATGCCGACAGTGGTATGCAGGATCAGTCTGCCCTCGCGCGCCAGCGTGCTGTAGTTCACGACACTGTTACTGAGGATGACCGAATTGGGGATGACGATTTCTTCGTTCTTAGGGGTGCGCAGATGGGTGACGAGCAGGCGCGACTCGGTGATGTCGCCAAGGTGATCCTCGATCTTGACGCGGTCGCCGACACGGAACGCGCGCCGGTAGATCATGGTATAGCCCGCAATGATGTTGCCGATGACCGACGATGATCCGAGCGAAACAATCACCCCGAGAAACAGGGAAATGCCCTTGAACGCGTCCGACTGCGAACCCGGAATATAGGGATACGCCACCACCAGCGCGAATGCGATGACAAAAAACCGCACCAGCCGATAAGTGGGCCAGGCCCATTCGCGTTCAAAATGCGCCAGCGGCGTGGCGCCCTCCGCCAACGCCACGAAGAACAGACGGATCGTCTTCAGAACGTAACGCGTAACGAATACCAGAATGCCCAGAAACACCAGATCGGGAATCACCGCGATCACGTGCTCGCCCATGGAACGCAGCGGATCAATCAACAGGGACCAGAGACGCGATGCGAACCGCCGCGTCCACGGGAACAGGTGCAACACGTAATCGAGGTAAAGAATCCCCGCGACAACCGTCGCCATGCTCCAGATAAATTTCCGTACCCCGCGCAGCGCACTCCACACATGAGAGGCGCTGACGATCCGCATGAAACGGATTTCCAGCTTGGTAAGTTGGTCCTTGAACCTGCCATCGAGCTCACTATCGATGCGCCGCACGGCACGCTTGCCGAGCCACAGAAAAACCCCCAGCGCCAGGGTCGCGGCCAGCGCCTGGCCTGCACTACGCAACAGGTATTCGCTGGTGCGATCACGCCGATAGGCTTCGACTGCCTCGCTGATGCGCGTGACGTAGACACGAGCAAGCAGCTGACGATTGAGCTGTTCCAACTGGGCATCTACATCAAAAACGGTCAGCATGTTCTGCTTGCCCGCCGTAATTTGCGAGCCATCCACTGTCTCGGTAATCGTCAGCGCCTTGGGTGACAGCGCCGGATTCGCCGCGAACGCTTCGATCCGGCTCTCGATTTGCGCCGCGCGCTTTTCGGCGGGATACGCCTGGACGCCACGTACCTTGAACAGTTCGACACCGTCGACGACAACCGGCGCCTGCATGGTTGAATCGGCCACGGGTAGAGGCGCAGTCACTGCGTCGGCAGCACGCGCCGTGACCGACCCGCACAAGGCCGCCATCAGCACGCCCACAAATATCCAGGCAGGAAAATTCAACGCAACCCGGCGGCGCAGCGTGGCATGGCAGCTCATGGTTTTCTTCGATGCATCATCCAATTTTGTCTATCCACCCGCGCTCAGCGTCATGCCGCCCCCGCAAGGGGGAGGCCGTTGTTGTCCCCGCAAGGGGGAGGCCGCCGTTGTAAAGCCGACATCCCGCAGAATAAGTCGGCAACAACGGCGCACTAAAGCCGCTGAAGCGGCAACAACCTCGCACCCCCGACCTGAAAGCCAGGCTTAAAAAAGCGGACCGAGGTGGAGGAAGATCGTGCTGGATCC
>Ga0315268_10001922_pt1 | contig 23807 bp, 22 predicted proteins | sample C1_top_MG_FD_204535 | JGI IMG/M metagenome (GOLD analysis project Ga0315268, IMG submission 204535) | Sediment microbial communities from Yellowstone Lake, YNP, Wyoming, USA - C1_top | ecosystem: Environmental > Aquatic > Freshwater > Lake > Sediment | place: USA: Wyoming | collected 2017-08-01
AAATGGGGTATGGACGAGTACGTTATGTTAAAAAAGTCCCCGGACCCTTGCCGGCTTTCCATTTCACCCTGATCATATCCACCATACTTTTATTGTTGTTTGTGCTGGGACTGGTGGTGTACTTTATCTTTTTAGCATGAGATAATTATGTTTTATGGCTCAAAAATGTTTTTATATAATTTATATATTTTTATTATTATTTTTAAGCGGTATTTGCCATGCTCAGGCTCAGGAAAATACCATCACGGTCAGTCCGAAAATTATTGACGAGAAGGTTAAGCCCCGCGACATTTTGGATAGAAAAATAAAGATTGAATATAATGCTAAAACTGGGGCAAAAGCAAACATATATGCCGTGGTTTATGATTTTGATGAAAAAAAAGGAAATGTTAAATATAGCGGACCAGGTTCGGCCGACAAAGAGTCTTCTATCGCAAGCTGGATCAGTCTAAAAAGAGGGGCAAATGAGTTAATGCCCACCGAAAGCATAGAGCTTCCTTTAACCGTTAAGGTTAATTTTAACGCTTTACCCGGAAAATATTACGCCGTAATATATTTTGTCAACGCCCATGACGGTTATGAGGCGGAAAGCCTTAGTCAGTCCGGTACTTGGCCGAAAACAAATATTAATTTGGAGGTAATGGAAAATAAGGTGGAAAAAGCGCAAATCTCTAAGTTTATCTCAAGCAGAAATTTATATCTGGATGGGCCAGCCCGTTTGGAGATTAAAATTAAAAATAACGGCAATAGCGAAATTGTTCCGGGCGGAAGCATTAGGATATATGACCGGCGTGGCGATGAAATCGAGGAAATAACTATAAATAAAGACAAAAAAATGTTGCCCGTGGGAGAGGAAGTCCAATATTTATCCGAGTGGAAATCAGCCGGACGAATTGGAAAATTCAAGGCTTTGGCGGATTTGAATTATGGAACTGAAAATGACAAGAATTTTCAAGATACGATATTTTTTTGGGTTATACCGAAAAAAATATTAATAATATTCGGTGCCGGCGTAATAGTATTAACAATATTTTTAGTGTTAATAATTTTCAGAAGAAATAAACTGTCATCGGAAATGCAAAGGGAAAAAAATAAAACAGAAAAAATTATAAATTTAAAATAATCCCCCTACGCTAAAGCTACGGAGGACAAGTAAAAACATGGCATTAAAAACAAAGAATTATTTAATTATGGCCTTGGCTCTGGCTATAACGCTGATTTTGTTCGATGTTGCACAAGCCAGCGCGCAAAGCGCTGATAGAGTGGCGTTTACAATTACGCCCCCGCTGATCAATATCAATATGAATCCCGGCGAAGCTTGGCCAAGCTCAATCAAGGTCACCAATAACAGTTCAACGGTCATTAAAGTATTTCCGCAAGCCATTGATTATAAAAGCGGAGATGATGGTGGAGTTGAATTTATTTTTCCGGATAAAAACACATTAGAAGACCAAACGGCGGTAAAAAAATTTTCACTCAGCCAATGGTTAAAAATAAGCGGTGAAACTATTGATATTCAGCCTAGCCAGAGTGCGGAAATACCTTTTGTTATTGAATTGCCCTTGGATGCCGAGCCGGGCGGCCATTATGCCGCTATCGTGGTAGGTAATAAATCCGCCGGGGAAATTCAGGGTACGGGCATAAAAATTTCTTCTATGATCGCCAGCCTGATACTTCTTAATGTGGCCGGAGATATTACTGAGGGCGGTCGAATCAGACAGTTTTCCAGCGATAAAAATTTCTATGAAGCGCCCAATGTTAAATTTACATTGAGATTTGAGAATACCGGCAACGTGCATCTTCAGCCCAAAGGGGAAATAAAAATTTTTAATATGTTCGGGACCGAGAAAGGTGTAATTCAAATAAACCATGAAAATAATTTCGGACACGTGCTTCCCCAAAGCATAAGAAAATGGAATTTTGACTGGAGCGAACAAAACAAGATTTCGAATATGGGGCGTTATAAAGCCAGCCTGATACTCAGTTTTGGCAATTCCGGCAAAGAAGCGGTATCCCAGGACATTTATTTTTGGGTGATTAATTTTAAAGTAGTCGGAATAATTTTGGGAAGTTTGCTTCTGCTAATTTTTATTATCATACTGCTGATAAAATCATCTATTAAAAGAGCGGTTTCACGCACTGCCCGGGAATTATCTTTAAGCAAGTCCATCCCCACTTCAATCATAGCAGAAACCGCGGGTAATTTACCGGCCAAGTTTGAAGAAAAACCGAAAGTCAATTCACAGCCAGAAAATAAAGGTAAAAAACAAAACGTAGTTGATCTGAAATCGATGATGAATAAAAAATAGTCTTAATCCTCTTTTTACTTTTAACTTTAAACTATTCCATGACTGCCCGAATATTGAATTTAAAAAAGAAAAAACGGATCGGAAAAAAGGAAATTATTGTAGTAGCGGCCGCTATTATCTTAACAACTATCAGTATCAAAGCCGCCGATAATCTTAACAACCAGAGAGCGGCTGGTCAAAACGGCCTAAACATTATTAAATGTCCAGGCGAAATGGTATATGTACTAAATGATAAAGGAGGATTTTGTATTGATAAATATGAGAATTCAGCCGGGACCGACTGCGCCAAATCAAATCCGGCCAATCAAAGCGAGACCAAAATGAATATTGATAACATAGATTGCCGGCCGGTATCCCTAACTGCAAAAAATCCATGGAGAAATATTTCACAAAATCAAGCGGCAGTGGCTTGCGCCAAGGCCGGCAAACGTCTCCCAAGTAATAAAGAATGGCAGCAAGCGGCTTTGGGCACGCCGGATAGAGCAAGCGATTGGACCAATGACGATTGTTTGGTGGCAAACAATTGGGGGCAAACGCCCGGGCTGACCGGAACGGGAAAAAATTGTGTTTCCGCCGCTGGTGCGTACGATATGATCGGCAATGTTTGGGAGTGGGTGGACGGTACTATCAACAATGGAATTTATGAGGGGAATAAATTACCGGAAGAAGGTTACGTACAAAACGTTGACTCCAATGGAATGCCTGGCGAAACAAATATTGACGGATCCGACCAAAACTACAATAATGATTATTTTTGGATAAAAAAGGTCGGAGTCAAGGGAATCGCGCGCGGCGGTTATTACAACAATAAAGAGCAGGCCGGTCAATTTTCCGCATACTTGGTTTCGCCGCCGTCTTTTGTCGGCGAGGGAGTGGGGTTTAGATGTGTCAAGTAGAAATTTAATTTTAAATTTTAAGTTTTAAATTTTAAATGAATGATTAATTTTTTAATTTAAAAATTATTTATTAAGATTTTATTTAAAATTTATAATTTATAATTTAAAATTTGTTTTAAATATGTTTATCAAAATAATAAAAATTATTCATGCTTTGCGGGTTTTATTTTTATTTTTTATTTTTTTCACCTTTTTGATTTATCTCGGCTTGTCGCCGGTGGATGTTGGTCGGTATATTGGGGCGCAATTTGGCGCGGCTATCACCGGAGACAGCCCTACCAACATTTCAGTGAGTATCCCGGCCAATCCTTTCAACACATTGGCGCTCCAATTAAAGGAAAAAGAAAACAAATTAACTGACCGTGAAAAAGGCATTGACCAGCGAGAAAGCGATTTAATCAGAGCCGGGTCGCTCCAATCCAAATTACTGTGGATATTATCAATTGGCATAATAATACTTTTTGCGCTGATTATACTTAATTATATCATGGACTTTAAGAGGAGAAAGACGGAGAAGAAAAAAATTTCTCCGCCAAAGGCGGATCCGCCTCTGGCGGATAATTTCTAATTTCTAATTTTTAAATAAATTAGAGATTGGTCTATGCAAAAATGAAGAGAGTAATTTTAAAGATTTTAAAATATTTTGTAATTGGTGCCGTGGCGATTGTTTTGGTGTCTATCGGTATTGACGCGACTGATAATTTTGACAATTTTTCAGGTTCAATATTTAAAAATTTATTATTCGGCAAGCCAAAAGGGCCTTGTCCCGAAGAGATGGTATTTGTGAGTTCGGAAAAGGGCGGATTTTGCATAGATAAATACGAAGCTTCAGCTGATCCAAACTGCCCTTCGCCTGATCCGGCCAGTCAAGCGGATACCAGAGCCAATATAGACAAACAAGATTGCCGGCCAATATCAAAAAGCGGAGTTTTGCCATGGACATATATTTCTCAGACGCAAGCGGCGGTGGCCTGCGCCAAGGCCGGCAAGCGTTTGCCAACCGATTCGGAATGGTATTATGCGGCGCTCGGTACGCCGGACAGAGCCTCCGACTGGACCGCGGACGATTGCCAGGTGGCCAAAAATTGGCCGTCTCAGCCCGGGCTCGCCGGTAGTGGAAAAAACTGTTATTCGCCTAATGGCGCTTTTGATATGATTGGCAATGTCTGGGAATGGGTAAGGGGTGAAATAGTTGACGGGGCCTTTAATGGAAAACAGCTTCCACTCTCCGGCTACATAAAAGAAGTGAATATAGACGGCATTCCGATTGCCACTGATGAGCAGATCCCTGATCCAAACCATAACCAAGATTATATTTGGATAAAAAATAAGGAAACCAGGGGTATGGCCCGGGGCGGATATTGGGATAACAAAGAAGAAGCCGGACAATATTCGGTTTATCTGGTTTCACCCCCCTCATTTGTCGGCGACGGTGTCGGTTTTCGGTGTGTGAAATAATAAGTCAAAAGTGTCAGCTCCGCTGGCATCCCGCAATATGCGGGATGATTGTTAAAAACAATCAAATGTTAAAAGTCAAAACAATTTTTTTAAAATTTTTTATAATCATTTTAATAGCATCCGCGCTTATTTTTATTTTTTCTTCTGCCCGGGCTAGCAGCTTGGTGCAAGTGAGCGACATGATATCAACCTCCAAGCCGGGCGCAGAGTCCAATCATATTATTAAATTCAAAACCCCTCAAGACGTACCACCGAACGGAAAAATAAATATATTATTCCAAGAAAACGCGTTTGAATTGCCGATTGGCCTGGATTTTACGGACTTTGATTTGAAAATTGCCACTTCCGCTAATAGCGAATATTTAGACCGCATTTTATCAGCTGTAGCTGATGCCGATAACGATGGCATACAGGCAACCACGAGCATTTCAGGCAAAATAACCATAACCTTAAACTCGTCAACCGGACTTAACGCCGGCGATTTTATAAAAATTTTAATCGGTTCCAATGCAAATTATCAGGATATTGGAGATAATAAAATAATTAATCCCCTCAATTCCGGTTCATATAAAATATTTATAAATACAACGGATCAAAGCGATAATGAGCTGGACCGTTCGGAAATTTTTATTGCCACTGTCAGCCAGGTAGCGCTCGGTGTTTTTATGCCGAAAGTAAGGGGTAACGGCCAGCCTTCCGGCGTATTGTTGGCCGGTACGACACAATCTTTTTTAACATTAACCACTAACTATTTGGCTGATTGCCGTTTTTCCAACGCTTCCGGCACGCCATATGATTTAATTCCCAATACTTTTACATACACCGGCGGAAATTATCATTCTTATCTGTTGACCGGATTGGAAGGAGGCAGGGCTTATTATTACTATGTGCGATGTCAAGAAATAGGCTTTGATGCCGACACCACGGATTATGAGATAACATTTTCTATTCAAACAACCGGTTCGGGCGGCAGCGATCAATCAGACCCGACCAGCGGTTCTGGCGGCGGCACCGAAGGGCAAACCGGCGGTTATACCGGTGGAGGGACTAAGGGCGGCGGGGGCGGCGGGGGCGGTACGGGCGGCGGTACGGGTTCGACCTTCGGCCAAGGCACCGGAGATAAAAAACCCTATCCGGAACCATTAACCGATCCGGATTTATTTTTGGCCGGATTAGCTTACCCTTTTAGCGACGTTTATGTTTTGAAAGACAGCATGATTGAAAAAACAGTTAAGGCCAATAATAAAGCCGAATTTAATACGGAAGTAGGAGGTTTAAACGAGGGGGTTTACACTTTTGGCGTAAAAGCCAATGACTCTGACGGTATTGGGTCAGCCATCAATAATATTACTTTTTGGATAAAGAAGGGCACCAAAACAAATGTTTCCGATATATTTTTACCGCCGACCATTTCTTTAAATAAATATCAAGTATCGCAGAATGAAAGCATAAAAGTATTCGGACAGAGCGTTCCACTCGGGAAGATTGAAATATGGTTTTATCCGGATTCAATCAGAACTCCATCGCTTCTTAATGTGCAGAAAAGCGAAGGCGAGGCTGACGCCATGGGTAAATGGACTGTGGTGGTTGGCACCGATGGGTTGGATTTAGGAAATTATAATATTAAAGCCAGGACAACCATCAATTCATATCGTTTAAGTGATTTTAGTAAAACCTTAAATTGTACGATCGGCGAAGGCGGCGGCGAGAGCAATTGCCAAAGAAGCGATTTAAATAAAGACAAAAAAATAAATTTGATAGATTTTTCAATATTACTTTACAACTGGGGCAAAACCGGACCGATTGGTGATATTAATCAAGATGGTAAAGTTAATTTGGTAGACTTCAGTTTAATGATGTATTGCTGGACAGGATAATTTTGACGAGAGCTATAAAAAATTGTATAATAACATTAAATACATAACTGTGGATAATTAATTAATATAAATATATGACTTCATTTTTAGATAAATTAAAAGGCCGCGTGGAAGCCGAGGACGACGGCAAGTCAAAACCCAAACAAGAAAAAAAAATAAAGGATTTTTCCCAATTAGACGTGGATATTTATCAAACAGAGGATAAAATATATGTTACGGCGCAAATATCCGGAGTGGACATCAAGGATTTAAGCATTACACTGGGCGATGAAAACGATTCAATTACTATCCAGGGGAGCAAGGAGTTACCTGAAGAATTTAATGTTTTCAAAGAAAAGGCGGAAGGTAAATATTTAAGACAGGAATGTCTGTGGGGGGAATTTTATAGGCAAATTATTTTACCCCAAGAAATTAACGTAAATGATGTTTCAGCCAAGACGGAAAAAGGGGTTTTAATAATCACTTTGCCGCTCTTACGTATCCAACCAAAAGGAAAAAAGAAAATAGAGATTATAGAGGAGGAATAAAAGTTTTTAGCTTTTAGGAATTATAATATTTTTAATAATGAAAAGGTTTTCAAGTTTAATTTTATTTATCTTCGCCATCAATTTATTGCTGGTATTTCCGCATGGAGTCCAGGCGGCAGGAGCGCGACTGTTTTTTTCGCCGGGCAGCGGCACCTATAACGTTGGAAAATCTTTTACCGTGCGGGTAATGGTGGACAGCGGGGGGGGAGCCGGTATTAACGCCGCGGAAGCGAGTATAGGTTTTGACCCGGCCGTCTTGAAAATAACCGCTATTTCCAACTCAAATTCCATCTTTAAGCTTTGGACCAATGACCCGACCGAATCACTATCAAAAATTCCTTCATATAATAAAGCCGGCAGTTTTTCTTTTGGCGGCGGATTACCCTCAACTTATTCCGGCAGCGCTGGAAATATATTAAGCATCAGTTTTTCCGCTTTGAAGGTTGGCACGGCCTCACTGGATTTTTCCGGAGCAATGGTTTTGGCGAACGACGGCAAAGGCACAAATATATACAGCAGTGGCTCAACGGCCAAATTTATCATAGAAGAACCACCCAAGGAAGAACCGAAAAAAGAAGTTCCGCCGGTTGAAACAAAGATACCGGAAGTCAAAAAAGAAGAACCGGTTAAAACGCCAAAAGGCATACTGCCTCCTTCGCCGGAAATAACTTCCCTGACACATCCGGATGAAAACAAATGGTATGCGAATAATAATCCGGAATTTTCCTGGAAATTATTACTTGATATCACCGGTGTCAGCATGGAAATTACCGACTCTTCAATCACGGATCCCAATATAGAATCTGACGGTATCGTGGAATCAAAAAAATACGAGAAAATTGCGGACGGCTCTCATTTTTTTCATATCAAATTAAAAAATCAAAACGGTTGGGGTCCGATAAATCATCGTAAATTCCAAGTTGACGTTACTCCACCAACGCCGTTCATTATCTCGATAAACAATAACAACGATCCTACTAATCCGACGCCAATCGTAAATTTTGAAACAAAAGATTTGACATCCGGTTTGGAAAAATATCAGATTATATTGGACAACGAATCATCCGATTTGCCGCCGCGCGATTTTATATATGATCCGTATAAGACAAAAATATTGAAACCGGGCGAGCACACTATTACTATCGCGGCCTTTGATCGAGCCGTGAACTCCGCTTCTTCAACGAAAAAATTCATTGTGGAACCCCTTAAATCGCCGATAATAACGGAAATGCCAAAAATTTTAAGCAAAAAAGAAAATTTATCAATCAGGGGCACATCATTTTATCCGAATATCAATGTAGTAATTTCCATAATTTTATCCAAAAAGGAAACAGAAACAATTAAAGTGCCTACGGATAATGACGGCAATTGGTCTTATTTTAGGGATAGGCCGATGGATAAAGGCAGCTATGAGATATCCGTAAAATTGGTTGATAATCGGGGGGCGGAAAGTTACGAAACATCCAAACAGTATTTGTCGGTTGTTTCGCCGAACATAATCGTTGCTTACGGTTTGTTCATAATTTTATTCTTATTATTATTGATATTACTCTTGGTATTTTATATATTATATTTGAAACGAAATATCAAACTTAAAAAAGAAAGACTGGAGCGCGAACTGTCCGAGGCCAAAAACAAGACCGCTGAAATATTTTTGGCTTTAGGCGAAGAAGTCGGAGAATTGATCGAGTTTGCCGACAAGCGCGCCGGAATCAGTGAATCGGAAAAAAGAACCAGGGATAAGATCGTAGAAGCGCTGGCCATATCCGAAGAGTTCATCGCCAAAGAAATTGAGGATGTTGAGAAGGAAGTCAAATGAAGTTAAAAGATTAAAGTTAAAATCAAAAAATTATTTAAAAATCGTTGCGGACCTTGCGGAACGATTTTTTTGTATGTAAATTTAAATTGGGCGCGTGACTTCGTTTATTAATCCAACAAGGCTTGAAAAAAATTTCTTTTATGCTAAAGTATAAATATGAATTTAAAAATCAAACCGCGCGCCAAGTGTTTAGCGATAGTCGCGCATCCGGACGATGAAACGATCTGGATGGGCGGCCTTATTTTGAAAAACAAAAAAGCCGACTGGACAATATTTTCGCTTTGCCGAGCGAGCGACGCGGATCGCGCGCCGAAGTTTAAAAAAGTTTGTCAACATTACGGCGCTAAAGCGATTATGACGGATTTGGACGATGAAGGAATTTTAACAATTTCCGAGAGCGTGCCGATTATAAAAAAACTGATAACAGATAAAATTCAAAACAAAAAATTTGATTTTTTGTTTACGCATAATAAAAACGGCGAATACGGACATGCCAGGCATAAAGGAGTTTTTATGGCAGTGAGTGGATTAATGGCTGAAGGTTTATTAAAAGTAGAAAATATTTTTTCGTTTAATTATAAAAAAAATAACCGCAATAAATTTTTATCTTTGGCGGAAAAAGAAGATTCAGATATAATTTTGAATCTGTCGAAAAATGTTTTTTTGAAAAAGAAAAAAATAATGACAGATATTTACGGCTTTACACCGGACGGGATTGATGTTGGATATTGCACTAATCCGGAAGCGTATAAAAAATTTAAAATTCAAAAATCAAAATGAAAAATGACAATGAAAAAATTAAAATGAAATAAAATAAATTTATTTTGCATTTTATATTGTCATTTTGGTTGTTTCACAACCATCCCGCATTATTGCGGGATGCCAGCCGAGCTGGCATTTTGAGATTTAAATTTTACATTAAAACAAATTTATTAATTCATATTTGGATATTAAATTTAAAACTAATCTTTAATCTATGAAAATCGCAGTATTGCACGCTTATCCGCCAGAACCGGATGGGTTAAGCATTCAAGGGTATTTGCTTTATCGGGGACTCAAAGAAATGGGTGTTGACGTGATGCCTTGTCATTATCGGCCCAGTTTTCAAAAACAATGGGTTTATGATGGCTTCAAGCCGGATATCGCGCTCGGTATCGGATGTTGGACATACGCGCCTGATATCATTTTTAGTCCGCAAAAAAATAATGTTATACCCGTGCCATGGTTCGTAGCCAATGGCTGGGTGGCCAATTACCATGAGACCCTGAGCAATCTAAAGCTCGCTTTTACCACCAGCCAATGGGTGACGGATACGTACAAGCGGGACGGCGTGGACGTTACTAATTATAAAGTTTTGCCGATCGGCTTTGATCCCAAAGAGATTTTTCCGGTGGAAAAAAGCGACCCCAAGATCGTTAAACTCCGCGAGATGCTCGGCGTTCAGCCGCACGAGAAGATGATCCTGACTGTTGGCGGAGATGTGACCAGCAAGGGAGCGCAGGAAATGTTTCGGGCTTTGGCCGAGGTCGATAAGGAATTCAAAGAATGGAAATATGTCTGCAAGGCTTCGGATTCGGAATCGGCGGATGATCATCATCGAGAGGAGGAAGAATTGGTGGAAAAATTGGGAATTGATCCGGGCAAGATTGTTTATATGACCGGCATGTATTCGCATGATTTTATGAGCTATCTGTTGTCCGCGGCCGATATTTACGCGGCGCCCAGCCGGCTGGAAGGATTTGGGATGATACAAATGGAAGCGGAAGCCTGCGGCATTCCGGTTATTTCCATTAATGTCGGCGGACCGGTTGATACGATCGTGCACGAGAAAACTGGTTTTTTGGCCGAGGTGGGCGAGACCATTGAACTGAAAGAAGAATGGGCCTATGAACATATGGGTTTTGACGCGACCCACAAGAAGGTTTTTGACCAGCCGAAAATTTTTGCCTACCGCGCCAGTATCGCTGATCTGGCCAAATACACCACGATGCTTCTCACTGATGATAAATTGCGCGAAAAGATGGGCAAAAACGCTTACAAGCACGCGATGGACAATTTTCAATATACGGATGTGGCCAAGAAGGCTTTGAAGATGATTAAGGAGAAGATTGATATCTCGTAACATAATAGGCAACTCATAACATAGATATAAAAATAAGGACTAGAGTGGTGACTAGTCCTTTTTTGTTTGGGCCGGTTTTATAATTCCGCGAATTCCGGGAGCAATCTTAATCTATTGCAAATTGCGGCAAAATCTACCGGACCGAAAATTTTTTCTTGAAGATTAAAAAGGCCTCCGAGTGGTTTTTCCATATTCTGGAAAGGCAGTAAAGCCGCATCAATAAATTTTGTTTCAAGAAATTGTTTAATCTTGTCGGTAGTTATTGGTTTTTCAATACCATCCACAATGCCGATGTTGGCCAGATTTTGAAATAGGCATTGGCTTTGAACCAAGATTTTGTCATCGCTAATTAAACATTTTTCACTGCTGCCAACCGATGTATGGCATATCTGGCAAAAACGTACCGGTCCCAGGTTTAGTTGTTGAATTTTTTCTTTTGATTTAGGAGAATTCCTATTTTTTTTCACAACACAACCATAATGAATTTTTACATTTCCTGCCCAAAGACCTGAATACATAATCTCCTCCTTCATCCTTTTTAAATTTAAATAATGAACAAATATTTTGTGACTATAACACTATTGAGTTATTTGTCAAATATATGGTATATTAAAACTTATTCCATATGTATATTTTTGCTAATATAAGTTATTTTATTTCTTAAAGTTGGCCAGTGTTCAAGAATCGGGTCTTTTTTTATTAATTTAAGGACTTCTTCTTTGGCTATTTTCATTAATTCATAATCAAAAAGCGTTGCTATCTTTAATTCTGGAAATCCTTTTTGCATAATGCCGAATATTTCTCCCGGACCGCGGAATTTAAGATCGATTTTGGCCAAGGCAAAGCCGTCATTATACACGGTCAAAGCGTCTAATCTTTTTAAGGTCTTGGGAGAATCGCTTTCGGAAAATAAAAAGCAATATGATTGATGGACGCTCCGCCCGACCCGTCCGCGGAATTGATGGAGTTGGGCCAGTCCGAAACGGTCCGCGCCTTCAATCATTATTATGGAAGCGTTTGGAATGTCTATGCCTACTTCCACCACTGAAGTTGATACCAATATTTTTATTTCATTTGCCATGAATTTTTTCATTACCTCGTCTTTTTCCACCGCTTTCATTTTTCCATGTAATATCCCGATTTTAATATCCGGAAAGATATTTTTATCTAATTTTTCAAATTCAACCTTTACCGATTTAGCGCCTGTCTTATCTGAAATATCAATCAGCGGACAGATGACGAATATTTGCCGGCCGGCATCAATCTCCTTTCCGATAAACTGGTACGCGTCCGTTCTTTTTTGTTCCGCCACAATTTTTGTAATGATTTTTTTTCGATCCTTCGGCATTTCTTTGATAATAGATAGATTTAGATCGCCATATAAGGCCAAAGCCAGGCTGCGCGGTATAGGGGTAGCTGTCATTGATAATAAGTGAGGATTATTATCGGATTTTGGCGACAATAGTTTGGCGCGCTGTTCTACGCCAAATCTATGCTGTTCGTCGATGATTGCCAAGCCAAGATTGGCGAACTCAATTTTGTCCTGGATCAAAGCGTGGGTGCCAATGATAATATTTGAATTAGTTATAATTTCGTTAGCTGACAATTTTAGTTTATTATTTTTTGATTTGGAATTTGTTTGGAAATTGGAAATTAAAAATTGGAAATTGGAAATATTTTTTTCGCTCGCAGTAATTAACCCAACTTTTATATTTAAATCTGCAAATAGCTTTGAAATTGACTCAAAATGCTGTTTTGCCAAAATCTCCGTTGGCACCATTAAAACAGCTTGTTTTTTATTCAGCGCCGTATTTAGCATAGCGATTACCGCTACGATTGTTTTTCCGCTGCCGACCTCGCCTTCCAGCAGCCGCGACATCGGTTTGGATTTTTCCATATCGGTAATAATTTCCCAAGCCGCTCGGCGTTGATCATTGGTCAGCTGGAAGGGGAGTGCTTCTACGAATTTTTTGGTCTCTGTTTCAAAAAATTTGATCGGTTCCGCCGTACTTTTTTCCATTTCTGCCTTGATCAATTGCGATTGCAACTGAAGCAAAAACAATTCATTGAACGCCAAACGCTTTTTGGCCTCATCAGTATCTTTGAAATTTTTGGGAAAATGAATTTTGCGTATAGCTTCCGGCAGAGATAAAAGTTTGTGCTCGGTAATAATATCTTTGGGCAGCCAATCCGGCACGGTTGAGGACAGGCTAATGACTTGATGTATTAAATATCTGATTTGTTTCTCTGTCAAATTGGCGGTTAAATGATAGATCGGCACGATGCCTTGCGTGTGAATAGGGGAATTAGATATTATTTTTTCATAGATCGGAGAGATCATGCTCAAAGAGCCATATTCTTCTTCCACTTTTCCGGCTAGTGAAACCTTGTCGCCAACCTTCAGGGTTTTTACAATGAACGGCTGATTGAACCAAACCGCCCTTAGCGTCTCGGTGCCGTCATTTATTAGCGCTTCCGTGATATTCATCCGCCGGCGAGGACTTCTTTTATTCTGGATCAATTCAATGTGCCCGACAATATTGGCCGATTGCTCGGCCACCAAATCTTTAATTAATACAACCTGACTGAAATCTTCATATCTAAAAGGAAAATAAAACAGCAAGTCATTGATAATTTCAATACCAATATTACCCAGCCGTTTGGCCGTGGTAGCGCCAACACGGTTAATTTTGGAAATGTCGGACTCGAGAGTTAGCATAGTAAAATATTATTCTTTTATTTTATCATACTTTTGCGACTGATAAAACAAAAAACAACCCTAAAGTTTGAGGTTGGTTTTAAAAGAGAATGTTTTTGTGCCCTCACCAGGAATCGAACCTGGATTACAAGATCCGCAATCTTGTGTTCTATCCGTTGAACTATGAGGACTAAATAAAAATTTCTAAATTCTAAATTATAATATCTAAATATTAGGAATTATAATTTATAATTTAGAAATTTTTTGCTTATTCTTATAATTTGAATAATTTCGCTAAACCTTCAGATAATGGCTGATCAGTTCGTTCCAGGTCTTCCGCCAGATATTTTAGCAGATATTCACGGATTGGCAAGGGATTCATATCTTGGAGAGGTATAGAGAGGCGATATTTAAGTGAGTTTTTGAATTCAAAATATAAATTTTTTACGTTTTGTCTTGGTTTATAGACCACGGAAAAATTTTTTAATTCGTCAAAGTCTATGAATTTTTTGCCGACCATCAACCCCTCATCGGTAATGCTAAATTTAACTTTGTGCGGTTCTCGTCCATCATTCATGATCAAAACCAGCGCGCCGATAATTATTATTACCGCAAACAAAAAGTTGCTGGTAAATATGGCATAGATGATGAGTAAAATTCCAAGTCCGATACCGCCGATATACCAGCTTTTGGGCCTCTCATGTTTTTCAAATTCCGGCACCGGCCAGGTGAATACTTCGTCTCCATAGTCTAATTGTGGTTGATTTGATCCCATATTTTTGATTGACAAAATTAAGTTTTTTATATATATTTATTATAGCATAATACTAGGTAAATAGACAACAAATAACAGACGACAGTACCGACACTTTGGTTTTTTTCTGTTACCTGTTGTCTATTTTCTGTTATCTACCGCTGGAGAGGTGCCTGAGTGGTTGAAAGGGGCACCCTGCTAAGGTGTTGGAGCTTAACGGCTCTCGAGGGTTCGAATCCCTCCCTCTCCGCAAATTTTTTATATGAAAAAAATCAATCTGGCTATTTTATTCGGGGGAAAATCGGCCGAGCATGAAGTATCTTTGCAGTCGGCGATGAACGTGATTGATGCCATAGACAAGAAAAAATACAATTTAATTTTGATCGCCATTGCGAAAGACGGAAAGTGGTACAAAGTAGAAAGGCAAAAATATTTTGCAGGCATGATTAATGCGGCAAAGATAAAATTCGATGAAATGGGCGAAGAAGTATTTATGGCTCCCGGTGAAAACGGCCGGATCTATAATATTTCCAAGAAAAAATTTGATGTGAAAGCGGACGCGGTATTCCCGATTCTACACGGACCGTTCGGCGAGGATGGAACAGTACAGGGACTTTTAAAATTGGCCGGAGTACCTTTCATCGGACCGGGTGTTCTCGGCTCGGCGGTCGGAATGGACAAGGATGTAATGAAAAGATTATTCAAAGAAGCGAAATTAACCATTGGTAAATACGTTTCTCTGAGCAGTGAAGAAAAGCCTAATTTCGGGAAAATAATCGATTTAATCGGTTATCCGATTTTTGTAAAACCGGCCAATCTTGGCTCGTCGGTCGGAATCAGCAAGGCGAGGAATCTGAAAGAATTAAAAAAGGCCATTAGCTTTGCTTTTGAATTTGACACAAAGATCGTTCTGGAAGAAAATATTTACGGCCGGGAAATAGAATGTTCGGTACTTGGCAACGAGAAACCGATGGCGTCATTGCCCGGAGAAATAATTCCTTCCCATGATTTTTATTCTTATGAAGCGAAATATTTGGATAAATTGGGGGCGGAGCTGATCATACCGGCAAAATTGCCAAAAAAAATTATTCAGGATATTAAACGGCTGGCTATCAAAGTTTTTAAAGTTTTAGGTTGTGAGGGTTTGGCCAGGGTTGATTTCTTCTTGGAAAAAAGCGGCAAATTGATAGTCAATGAAATAAACACGATTCCGGGCTTTACAAAGATAAGCATGTATCCCAAACTTTTTGAAGCGAGCGGAATCAGCTACAAAGACTTGATTGACAAGTTGATAATATTGGCGATAGACAGGTTTAACAAAGAAAAAAAATTGAAAACAAAAAAATAGAATTAGGATTTAAAATTTTTATATATCAGAAATAATTGGAGGGGTGTCTGAGCGGTTTAAGGAGACAGTCTTGAAAACTGTTGACCATGAAAGTGGTCCGCGAGTTCGAATCTCGCCCCCTCCGCTAATGACAATTAACCTCATATGAGGTTAATTTTTTGATCATTTTCCTTGCTAATGGTAAAATTATATTAATTATTTATTTATGTTTGAATTATTCAAAGCGATTATTTTGGGAGTTATCGAAGGATTAACCGAATTTTTGCCGATTTCGTCCACGGGGCACCTGATTATTGTTAATCAGTTCGTTTCTTTTGAAAAACATTTCACCAACATGTTTGATATTGTCATCCAGCTGGGTGCGGTTTTGTCAATTGTCATTCTTTTCAAAGATAAAATAATTCCCTTTGGCCAGAATAAAAGTTTGACAGATAAAAAAAGGATTTATAGTTTGTGGGGTAAAACCGTTATCGCTTTTTTCCCGGCCATGATCATCGGGGCCATATTACATGACAGGATCGAAAGTGAACTTTTTAACCCGATTGTCGTTTCTCTAGCCTTGATAATCGGAGGCGTGATTCTTTTGTTTGTAGAAAGAAAAAAGATGAAAAGTAAAATAAATTCCATTTGGGAAATGAGCTATATGACCGTATTTATAATTGGAATTATCCAATGCCTGGCCATGATACCCGGCACTTCTCGGTCAGCCGCGACCATAATCGGTGCCATGCTACTCGGTGCATCCAGAATAACGGCCGCTGAATTCTCTTTTTTCCTCGCTATCCCGACTATCGGAGCGGCTTCGGCTTATTCGTTTATGAAAAACGCCTCTTTGTTTTCTATACCGGATATTATGATTTTGTCGGTTGGGTTTATCGTCTCATTTTTTACCGCTTGGGTGGTCGTAGGTTGTTTTATAAAATATATCAGCCAAAGAGATTTTAAGCCTTTTGCGTATTACAGAATAGTACTCGGATTAATCGTATTGGTATATTTTTTAAGCAGATAATATTATTTATTACTTATATGCAAAATCTCAATAAAATAATCGAAGTCAATAAGCTTACTAAAAAATTTGGCGATTTCATGGCCGTTGACGACGTGTCCTTCTTTGTCAATGAGGGAGAGATTTTTGCATTTCTTGGGCCGAATGGCGCCGGCAAGTCAACCACTATTAAGATGCTGACTACGCTTCTTAACCCGACCAATGGCACGGTAAAATTGAATGGCCATGATCCGGTGCGTGAACCTGATTTGGCGCGTCGTACCTTCGGCATTGTTTTTCAGGACCCGAGCTTGGATGATGAGTTGACCGCTTGGGAGAATATGGAATTTCACGGAGTGCTTTATGATATCCCAACCAAAATACGCCGAGAAAGGATTGATCAACTCTTAAAATTCGTGGAATTAGATGACCGCAAAAACAGCTTTGTCAAAGAATTCTCAGGCGGCATGAAACGACGGCTGGAAATCGCCCGCGGCTTATTACATCATCCCAAAATCATTTTTTTGGATGAACCAACGCTTGGGCTTGACCCGCAGACGCGAAACCATATGTGGGCCTACTTAGAAGAGCTTAACAAGAAAGAAATGACCACCGTATTTTTTACCACGCACAATATGGAGGAAGCGGAACGGATCGCGCAAAGAATAGTGATAGTAGATCATGGAAAAATTATCGCCATGGGAACGGCCGGAGAACTGAAAGCGCAAACATCCGCCAATACGTTGGAAGAAGCATTTTTGGCGCTCACCGGAAAAACGATCCGCGATGAATCCGCAAATTCAACTGATCATATGCGGATTATGCACCGCGCGTGGCGAAGATAATTCTATTTTTATGAAAAAAATATACATCCTTTGGTTAAGACAAATAAAAAGATATCTCCGATCAAGGTCGCGTATTTTGGGTTCATTGGCCCAGCCGCTTCTTTTCTTGCTGGCGATGGGCTATGGGTTTGGTTCAGTGTTTCAAAAAGCCGGACAAGGCAATTATCTTAATTTTTTGACCCCAGGTATAATCGGCATGAGTATTATATTTACTTCTATCTTTTCGGGGATGGAAATTATCTGGGATCGCCAGTTTGGATTTTTAAAGGAAATATTGGTTGCCCCCATGCCTCGCCTGAACATTATGATCGGACGTACGCTCGGTGGCGCGACCGTGGCTACCATACAAGGCCTGGTAGTTTTTTTACTCTCTTTAATTTTTGGATTTCATCCTGTTAGCATAATCGCGATAATTCCGGCTGTATTCATTATGTTTTTGATCGCCCTTATTTTTACTTCGCTCGGCACATTAATCGCTTCACTCCTTGACGACATGCAGGGATTCCAGCTGATAATAAATTTTTTGGTAATGCCATTATTTTTTCTGTCCGGCGCTTTGTTTCCGCTGGAAGGTTTGCCAAGGACGCTCTCCATCATCGCCCGCCTGGATCCGCTCTCCTATGGCATAGACGCTTTACGCGCGCTTTTAATCAATATGGGCCACTACGGCCTCGGAACCGATATCGTGGTACTGGGAGCGATTGCCGTCGTATTTATGTGGCTCGGAAGTTATTTCTTCAAGAAGATTCAGATTTAGCAGTCGATAAATAGAAAATAATTGATGATTACTTGAAATTATGATATTTCTGTGCTTATTTTTATATTTTATAAAAATAAATATAATCGTTCATTAAAAAAAGGAGGTTTTGATGAAAAAGTATGTAAAAATGGCAATATCAACAGTGTCATGTGTTATTTTATTATTTTCTTTTTGTACATTGGCAAATTCAGAAGAACTTTGTTGGGATTATTATTTAGTGGTAAATTTTAAAGAGATAAAAATCTACCTTTTGGATGTAAATAAAACAGAAATAACAAATTACCGAGTAGCTTTACCCAAGCCGGGCAAGGCGCCGTTAAAATTTCCTGCGGAAGGACAAATCAAGCAAATCGTGTTTAATCCCCATTGGTATCCTACGTCCGAAACCAAAGATTTTTATTTACGAGTAAAAAGAATAAAACTGCCTGACGCCGTGCCGCCGGACGATCCATTGAACGCGATGGGCAAAGTCAAGTTTGTTGTAGAATTATTTGAAAAGAATGTTTACAAGAAAGATATTAATGGAGTGATTAGAATTCACGGTACCAATGAACCGCATAAAATAGGCCAGCGGGCTAGCGGCGGCTGCATCAGAATGTTAAATCAAGAAATATTGGAAATGGCGCGCATTTTACGGGGCGCTAAAAAAATTAAGGTAATTTTTACCAACGAACAATCCAAAACAGCGGCCCAACCGCTGTTTTTAATTTTTAGCCACCACCAATCCCCAAACCGTTTCCGCGCCATATTTTTTAAGCTCCTTGGCGCACTCATTCAAGGTTGAGCCGGTCGTCACTACGTCATCCACTAGAATTATTTTTTTTCCATTGAGTCGCTCGCCGCGCCACTGGAAAGAATTTTGGACATTTTTAATTCTCTCAAATTTTTTAAGTTTTGCTTGCGGTCCGGAATATTTGATCCTTTTTAAATCGGTAAAATTTTTGATCAAATTAAAATTATGCTCTGTCAGTTTGTCGGCTAGCGCCTCGGCTTGGTTGAATCCCCGCCAAACCAATCTACTTCTGAACAAGGGTACGGGAATCACCAAACAATTATCAATAGTGATTTTACCCGTGTTAATTAAGTTTATTAAAAATTTTTTTAGAATAACCCCGAGTTCATTGGATAGATCTTCCGCAAATTTATATTTGAATATTTTTATGAGATTAGACAAATCTTTATCATTATAATCACCGGCAATCCAAACGCCGTTCAAATTGTAATTATTTCGACAGCTGCCACAAAATTCACCATTTAAAGTCGGAGCATCGCACTTAATACAAAATAATTCGTTATTAAGCTTGATTAGTGACAGGCATTTGGTACAAATCCAAGTTCCTTCGGTTTGGCACGAAACGCATTCGCGCGGGAAGATCAGATCATAAAAAAACGCCTTAAGGGTCAAGACGTTTTTAAAAAAATTAAAATTAAGCGGCATTTATTTAAGCTTTACTTGCAGAATTTTTCCGGTATTGGCATCGGTAAAATATATGTAATTACCACTTGCATCAATAGCCGGATTGATCATATTAAAATTTCCATCCGGCACGGCGATTAATGTTTTTAGACCGGTTAATGTATCTATTTTGTATAATTCATCCGGTTTGTCTTTGGCCAGATCCGGAAACAGTCCGGAATTTTCATCCAGATTTACCGGCACACCGCAGTATAATTCCGTATCATTGGCAAAAGTGCATTTGTTCGCCCAGGTGGCCACGTAAAGATTTTTGCGCCCGGATCCGATAGTGTCGCCTTTGCCATTCACGATCCATAGATTCGGGTTCATGCCGGTATCCGAAGAATAGACGCTATAGGCCAGACGTTCGCCGTCCGGAGACCATTTAGGCTGAAAGCCGCGGCCTTCTACGATCGTAGATTTGAAATTTTCTTTATTTAATCCGACAAAAAAAACTTCTTGCCGGTTAAAATCCACGCCGGAGGTGAACAAGGCGATAGATTGGTTATTTGGCGACCAGAGCGGGTAAACTTCATTGTCTTTATCTCCCATTTCTTCAATCGGTGTTGCCCGCGAACCATCATCGTTGGTAATGGCCAGCCACCGGTTGGATTCCTCCTGCCCCATGCTTTTCATGACCAGCTTGGAGCCGTCCGGTGAAAAATCATAATCTTCCCAGTGTGCGGGCAGAGTTATTTGCTTGTTCGCGCTAAAGTCGTAAATTGTATTCGCGCCGTCCGGATATTCCAAGACAGCTTTATTTTTATTTGGGGACCAAGTAACCTTTTCTATATTATAAAAAGTTTTATCGCTTAAAAGTTCGGTTTGCCCGTCCTTGTTTATTTTATAAAATTTACCGTCGTTTTTATTATAAAATTGCAGGCCGTTGCCGTTTTGGCCGAGAGTCGCGCCAAGAGTCGGCGTACTGAAAATTTCTTTTGTAGCTGTTAATCCGCCCACGGCGGTTTCTGACGGTTTTTCGGCAATTGGCTGGCTTTCGGCCGGACTTAAATCTTCCTGGGTTTTGTTTTCTTCACCAGGCAGACCGCCTGGACCGCCTGGCGCGACCACTTGGCCCTTTCCCGCGGTTGACCCTGGCAGTCCGCTTGAAGGTGTGCTGGTAGACTTGATTTCCGGGCTTGGCCCGACAAAGACCGGGCGCCAGAATAAGTTGTACACAAAGAAGCCTATTATTAAAACAACAATAACGAACCCGATAATAAATAGAATTTTTTTAGAGTTTTCATTAAACATATTAATTATTGCTCACAAATGGCATTTTATGTTATAATTAATTTATTAAGTGGATAAATATTTTTAAAAATCCTCTTACTTGTTTAATTATATAATTAAAGCGCTTAACTGTCAAAATTATGGAGTTATTTTCAATCAATAGCTATGTGGGCGTGGATATCGGTAGTTCTGGCATAAAAATGGTGGAATTAAAAAAAGAAAACGATTATGTCCGTTTATTGACCTATGGTTTTAGTGATAATTTTGACAGTAAAATTGGCGGAGAATGGCAGGGAATGGATGTTAAAAAAACGGCCAGGATGATAAATAAAATTAGAGGCAAGGCCGGGATAGCCAGTAAAGCGATCGTGGCCGCATTGCCAACTTACTCGGTTTTTTCATCCATAATAAATATTTCAAATGTGGCGCAAAAAGATTTGTCATCGGCTATTCAATGGGAGGCAAAAAAAGTGATACCGCTACCCTTGGATGATATGGTAATTGAATGGAAGATCATTGAAGAAGCCAGCAAAGACAAACCTTCTATCAATACCAAAATTTTACTGACCGGGGCTCCGCGAGTATTGGTAACAAAATATATTGAAATTTTTAAAGAAGCCAAGCTTAACTTGTTATGTTTGGAAACTGAAACTTTTTCATTGATACGGTCGCTTTTTGGCAATGACCAGTCTACGGCCATGATCGTTGAAATGGGGACAAACACCTCGGATATAATCATCGTGTCCAAAGGGATTCCGGTCATTAACCGTAGTATTGACGTCGGCGGCATCACTATTACCAGGGCGATTGGCTCCAGTTTGAATATAGGCATGGAAAGATCCGAACAATTTAAATATGATCTGGGTGTTTCATTTATTTCTGAAAGAGAAGAAGTAATACCCAAGATCATAACTGACGCTTTGTCGCCTTTAATAAATGAAATTAAATATGTTATAAATTTATATCAAAACAAAGGAAACGAAAAAGTGGAAAAGATAGTGCTTTCGGGCGGATCCTCCTTACTTCCTAATTTTATCAATTATTTATCCAAACTGCTTGATATAAAAGTGATAATCGGTGATCCATGGGCTAGAATTTCTTATCCGCTGGATTTAAAGCCGGTCTTGGAAGAAATAGCGCCGCGCATATCGGTAGCCATCGGATTGGCTATGCGGGAAATCGAGTAAAGTCACAAATTAGCACGAATTTAAAAACAAATTAACACGAAACACGAACATAAGTATGGATGAAATAAATTTTATAAAAACCAATAAAACGACAAAAAAGCCGGCCGCTAAAACCGATGCAAATATCGGCTGGTCAAAACCGGCCGTTGACAATAAAATGGTTAAAAAAGAATCGTTTAATAAAGATACTTCAAGCGTGGCGGCCAACCTAAAAACAAACCAACCGTTCCAAGCAAAAATTAAGAAAAGCAATATATGGCAAACGATTTTCAAAAATCTTTTCGGTAAAAAAGAAAATTATTCAAACAATCTCAAACCGGCTAACAATGATAGAACAGAAGTGCCATTAGTGGATAAGGTTGTTTTGGCTGATAAAAATAGCAATAATGAGATTAATTACCGCCAAGAATTAAAAAAAGAAATAGAAAAAAGAATCGGGCAAAAAGGCGCAGAGCCGTACCAAGCCAAAGCAAAGGATACGCCGATTCTCCATCTTTCAGTCAAACCTGGCATTTTTGACAGAATATTAGAACTTTTCAGCTCCAAAAAACTTTCCACCGCAGATAAATCAATTAAAAAAAATAATTTTGATCAAGCCTTTGCTCCGGACAAGTCAAATATTTTACCGCCCGCGCCGGTTAATGGCCAAGGCTTAAGAGATACGGACAATAAAAAAAATTCGTTTAGTCCGCCCGATCTTTTGCTACCCGGCAAATCGGGACATTTGGCCAACGCAATTATTAAGCCGGAAGAAATGAGCAAGAAATGGGAAAATCCAAAGATAATTGAAACGAATTTATTGTCCGATAAATTGAATTTGTACAATTATAAAGGAGAGATAATAACCGCGCTAACATTTTTTATTCTATCCGGCCTGTTGGTTGCCAGTATATACGGCCTTTTGTTCTATTGGCAGAAAAACAAGCGGGACAGAGCTCTCATCGAGGAGCAAAGATTGGCAGACATAAACTTTAAAATAAATATTGCGAAAGAGAGGGTGGCCAAAGCCGATAATTTTAACAGTAAATTCAAGCCCGTTTTAGAAATACTGAATTCGCATATCTATTGGACCAATTGGTTTGATTTTTTGGAAAAAAATTTGATCAAAGACTTGAAGATTTCCAATTTTACGAGAGACCTAAGCGGTAAATATAGGCTTAATGCGACGGTAAATAATTACAGCCAGATCGGTGAAACCCTTTTTGCATTGCGTCAAAACAACCTGGTCAAAAAAGCGGACACAAATGCGGGACAGATGGATAAAAGCGAAAAAGACCAAAATAGCGTGGTCAGCTTTGTTTTGGACCTGGAAGTCGACCAGTCAATATTTTTAAAACCAACACTCGAATAATGACATGAACAATTTTAATTTAAACAAAAAAACTGAGAGCCGGCAAAAAAATGGCAATGATAAAAAAATATTGCTCATGCTTTTAAACAATATAATCATAACCACGCTACTGATAATAGCCATTGTTTTTTCAATTGGAACTTATTTTTTCCTATATCCAAAATATCAGGAAATAAAAGCAA
>Ga0315268_10001923_pt1 | contig 23805 bp, 22 predicted proteins | sample C1_top_MG_FD_204535 | JGI IMG/M metagenome (GOLD analysis project Ga0315268, IMG submission 204535) | Sediment microbial communities from Yellowstone Lake, YNP, Wyoming, USA - C1_top | ecosystem: Environmental > Aquatic > Freshwater > Lake > Sediment | place: USA: Wyoming | collected 2017-08-01
CGTTTTCAGTCCAAGAAGGTGTTCGTAAAGGGCGGTGTCTTTCATGATGGTATCGGTGTGATTGAAAAACCGGATTCTCCAACATTGAAGAAAAATTCACAGTGCAATTGATGAAGAACCCATTTTTTTAATTTGGCTAGAATTTCCCCAATTAGGGCCGGACTTGATCGAGACAATGTAGCGCTTATCCTCTTTGGTAAATTCCAAATCAATGCCCTCGATGCCGGACTTGATACCACCTAAAGCTATGGAGCTGGCATGAATGGCTACATTTTCAAGAAAGGCACCAAATATGGTTTCTTCTTGCGAGGAAAGATGTGCATCAAGAATAGCCTTGACCAAGCCACCTGCGGTATTAATATTTTTTGCCTTAAACAAATAAGGGTTTTTGCGCATGAGGACTTTATCCAATTCAAGTCCAGTCAAGCTTTCCAAACGGCGTTGATGAAATAGGGGAATGTTTTTTTCTATGAACGCAGCAATTTTGCTTTTCATGGAGTCACCTTATATTTCGCCCGTTTTTGCAGCAACATTAACTGCCTGTCCTCAAGCTTATCTTTCGCTATTTCGCAGTACTCCGGTAATATTTCAATGCCGATGGAATTACGATGCAATTCTTTTGCAACTTCTAGAGTCGTGCCTGATCCTGCGAAAGGGTCTAGTACCAAATCACCTTCGTCGGTCAATAGCTTGATGAACCACTCTGGCAGTGCTCTTGGAAAAGCGGCGCTATGGTTCTTATTGCCACACTCAGTAGCCATATGGAGCACATTGGTTGGATAAGCCATTGTGCGTTGTGCCCAATTGGCTATGTTTTTTCCGAAGCCGCTCCCGACTTGTGAGTCGTAACGAACGATGTCGTTTTTGCCTAGCGATTTGAGTCGAGCATCCGCCCAATCGCCCATTGGCACCATGACGGACTCTTGGTTCATCTTGAACTTGCGCGATTTGGTAAAATGCAAGCAGCGCTCCCACGAATCTCGAAAGCGATTCGGCCATTTGCCTGGGTAACAATTCTTTTTGTGCCAGATGTATTCTTCTGTCCAGAACCACCCTTGCTTGCGCAGAGCCAATATGAGTTCCAGTACATATGTGTGGCGCTCCCCATTCTCGGCTTTTTCTTTAATGTTGAGGACAAATGAGCCGGCAGGTTTCAATACCCTCAAGAATTCCTTTGAGCGAGGCAAAAACCAATCGACATATTGCTCAGGTTTGACCCCGCCGTAGGTATGTGCGCGGCGATCAGCATATGGTGGGGAGGTGATAATTAAATCAATGGAATTATCGCTGGCCTGCTTTTTCAATACTTCCAAGCAATCGCCTTGCAGCATTTCTGTATAAAGTTTCATGCGATCCCTTTCGGCGCGCGCGCGTGCCAGTCGGTCGCCTGTTGATATTGGTGCGCGACATTCAGCATCTGCGCCTCGGCGAAATAGTTGCCGATGATCTGCAGCCCGACCGGGCGGCCATTGCTGCCGAAACCGCAAGGGACGGACATGCCGGGCAACCCAGCCAGGTTTACCGCGATCGTATAGATGTCGGACAGATACATCTGTACCGGGTCGTCGCCCTTCTCGCCGAGGCTGAAAGCGGTGCTCGGGCTGGTCGGTCCCATGATGACATCGCATTGCTTGAACGCTTCGGTGAAATCCTGCGCGATCAGGCGGCGTATCTTCTGCGCTTGCAGGTAATAGGCGTCGTAATAACCGTGCGACAGCACGTAGGTGCCGATCATGATGCGGCGTTTCACTTCCTCGCCGAAGCCCTGCGCGCGGCTGTTTTCGTACATCTCGGTCAAGTCGCCGTATTCCGGCGCGCGGTAGCCGTAGCGCACGCCGTCGAAGCGCGACAGGTTGCTGGAGGCTTCCGCCGGCGCGAGCACGTAATAAACCGGCACAGCCAGTCTGGAATTCGGCAGGCTGATGTCGACGAGGGTTGCGCCCAGCTTCTTGTATTCGGCGATCGCCGCGTTCACGCAGCCGGCGACATCCTGTGCCAGGCCTTCGGCGAAGAATTCCTTGGGCAGGCCGATGCGCAGGCCGGCCAATGGTTTATTCAGGTCGTGGGCGTAGTCCTCCTTGTCGCGCTGCAGGCTGGTGGAATCGCGCGGGTCGAAGCCGGTCATCACGTTCAGCAGCAGCGCCAGATCCTCCGCGCTGCGCGCCATCGGCCCGGCCTGATCCAGACTAGAGGCGAAGGCGATCATGCCGTAGCGCGACACCGTGCCGTAAGTCGGCTTGATGCCGGAGATGCCGCACAGCGCTGCGGGCTGGCGGATCGAGCCGCCGGTGTCGGTGCCGGTCGCGGCGGCGCACAGCCGCGCGGCTACCGCACAGGCCGCGCCGCCGGAGCTGCCGCCGGGCACGGCGTTGCGATCCCAGGGATTTTTCACCGCGCCGAAATACGAGGTTTCGTTGCTCGATCCCATCGCGAATTCGTCCATGTTGGTCTTGCCCAGATTCACCGCCCCTGCGTTGTTGAATTGCGCGATGACGTGCGCATCATAGGGCGCGATGAAATTCTCCAGCATCTTCGAGCCGCAGGTGGTGCGCCAGCCCTTGGCGCAGAAGATGTCCTTCTGGGCGAACGGGATGCCGGTGAGAGGCTGCGCCTTGCCGCCGGCCAGCAGTGCATCGGCTGCGCGCGCCTGCGCCAGCGACATCTCCGGGTTCAGGGTGATAAAGGCATTGAGTGCCGGATTCAGTTTGCCGATGCGATCGAGATAGAGCTGCGTCAGTTCGACGCTGCTGATTTTTCCGGCGCGCAGCGCGCTGCCGAGTTGCTGCAAACTTGAATTAAGCATGTTCGGACTATTCGATGACTTGCGGAACAAGATATAAACCCGCTTCGACTTGCGGCGAGCCTTTATATTGCGGCGCAAGGGACTGGAACAGCTCGCGCTGGTCGGCTTCCGTCACCACATCCTCGCGCAGCCGTTGCGACACGTCCTGGGCATGCGACATCGGGGTGATGCCTTTGGTATCGACCGCCTGCATTTCGGCGATCAGTTCAAAAATACCGGAAAGTTGCGCGCGGGCGGATTCGATTTCCGCTTCGGTCATTGCCAGCCGGGCTAAACGGGCAACTTTCCGGACATCTGCATGGGTCAGGGACATAGCAAAAACTTTATAGAAATATGGCTAATAGGGTATCATATAAGAGTTTATCGGGGTGTTGAAAAACTGCTTCGCTCGACATAACTGCGTTGCTCAAGGGCTCAAAATGCGGGATCGTGAAACAAAATACCTTTATGTAAACTGCATCTGCGACACGTTACTGGTAGAACTGCTGGCCATTCGGCTAGGCGAGCCGGCAACGCTCGCCAAGTCGCTGGTTATGGCGAAGCCAGCCGATTGCGGGAGCAGATGCAGGCCGCTCTTCCCGCACCGGATGCTTCGCAACACCGTGTCGGAGCGGCTGCTTTTTGCGAGTTGGTCGGCAAGCCGACCATCCCTGCGGGACCCGCTTCGCCCTTTCGCGGCTAGTTCCGCCATCGCCCGCAACGTTTTTCAACACCCTGATCTTGGCGCACCTTTTTGACTATAGGACATTACATGTTTGGATTTTTGAAAGGCTATTTTACTAATGATCTGGCGATTGACCTCGGCACGGCGAACACGCTGATCTGGGTGCGCGGACAGGGCATCGTGCTGGATGAACCTTCGGTGGTGGCGATACGCCAGGAGGGCGGGCCGAACGGCAAGAAGGTGATCCAGCAGGTCGGCCTGGCCGCCAAGCAGATGATGGGGCGCACCCCTGGCAGCATCACCGTGATCCGCCCGATGAAGGATGGCGTGATCGCCGACTTCACCGTCACCGAGCTGATGCTCAAGCATTTTATCCGCAAGGTTTACAAAGCCGGCATTTTCAGTCCCAGTCCGCGCATCGTTATCTGCGTGCCGTGCGGCTCCACGCAGGTGGAGCGGCGCGCGATTCGCGAGTCGGCTGTCGGCGCCGGCGCGCGTCGTGTGGAGTTGATCGAAGAACCGATGGCCGCGGCGATCGGCGCAGGTTTGCCGGTGGAAGAGGCGACCGGTTCCATGGTGGTGGACATCGGCGGCGGCACCACGGAAGTGGGGGTGATCTCCCTTGGCGGACCGGTGTATTCCGGCTCGGTGCGCGTCGGCGGAGACAAGTTCGACGAGGCGATCATCAATTACATACGCCGCAATTACGGCATGTTGATCGGCGAAACCACTGCCGAAGAAATCAAAAAGGCCATCGGTTCCGCCTTCCCGGGCAGCGAAGTGCGCGAGATGGAAGTGACCGGGCGCAATCTGGCCGAAGGCGTGCCGCGCAGCTTCACCATTTCCAGCAATGAAGTGCTCGAAGCCATGACCGATCCGCTCAACAACATCGTCAGCGCGGTGAAGACGGCACTCGAACAAACCCCGCCGGAACTGGGTGCGGACATTGCCAACAAGGGCATGGTATTGACCGGAGGCGGCGCGCTGCTGCGCGATCTGGATCGCCTGCTGATGGAAGAAACCGGTTTGCCGGTGCTGATCGCCGACGATCCGTTGACCTGCGTGGTGCGCGGTTCCGGCATGGCACTCGAACACATGGACAAATCGGCCAGCATCTTTACCACAGAGTGATGGTCAGAAGACAGAAAACAGAAGACAGAAGACAGAGGTTTTGTGTGCCGCTACGCGGCACGCCATACATATCAAAGACGCGGCGCAGCCGCGACAACGCTTCTGTCCTCTGTCTCCTGTCCCCTGTCCTCTGAAATGGACGGCACGCAATCCTTCCGGTTTTTCAACCGCGGTCCCAGCCCGGTGGCGCGGCTGGTATTTTTTGCAGCGCTCTCGTTGTTGCTGTTGTTCGTGGATGCACGCTACCGTTATCTGGAATCGACGCGCAGCGCGTTATCGGTATTGGTCTCGCCGATACAGCGGCTGGCGACCTTGCCGGGCGCATTGTGGCAACAGGCCGGCGATTTCTTTATCACACAGAGCACGCAACGGGGCCTGATAAAGCAGAATGATGCTTTGAGCCAGCAGCATCAGAGCGATGCCGCGCAATTGCTGCAATTGCAGGCGCTGCAATTGGAAAACCAGCAATTGCGCAAGCTGGACGCGCTGCCGATACGCAACGAATTCACTACGCAGTTGGCCGAAATCATTTATGCCGAGCGCGACGTATTCAGGCGCAAGGTGCTCATCAACAAGGGTGCGGATGCCGATGTGAAGATCGGGCAAGTGGTGATGGATGACATCGGTATCGTCGGGCAGATTACCCGCGTCTATCCCTGGCTTTCCGAAGTCACCCTGATCACCGAAAAAGATCATGCCGTGCCGGTGCAAGTGCTGCGCAATGGATTGCGCACGATCGTGTTTGGCGCGGGAGATACCAGCCAGCTGTCGCTGCGCTATATGCCGGCCAGCGCGGATATTCAAAACGACGACGTGCTGGTCACCTCAGGTATAGACGGCATCTATCCGCCGGGCCTCCCGGTCGCCAGGGTGGTAAAGATCGAACGCGATGCAGCCTATCCCTTTGCGCACGTTACTTGCCTGCCGGTGGCGGGAGTGGATAAACACCGCCATCTGCTGATTTTGTCCAGCCTGCCCAAGTTGCCCGAGCGTCCTGATGAAAAATCTGCGGCGGCAGATGCCGGTAAGCGCGTGAAGGTCCGGAGAAATAATTAAATGCCCTATCTCTCCTCGCTTTCCACGCACACCAAACCGGAAATCCAGCTTCCGGTCAGCAACGCCTTTATCGTGTTAAGCGTGCTGGTCGCGCTGTTTTTGAATGGCCTGCCCTGGGAGGGCATCTGGCTGATGTTGCGCCCGGACTTTGTGGCGCTGGTCATACTGTATTGGTGTATGCACAAACCGCTGCGCGTCGGCATCGGATTGTCGTGGGCTGTGGGGATATTCGCCGACGTGTCGGATGCCAGTCTGTTCGGCCAGCACGCGCTTGCGTATACATTGCTCGCTTTCGGTGGTGTGGTGCTGCATCGCAGGCTGCAGATGTTCGATTTGCGCCGGCAGACCATTCAGGTATTCGGGATATTCGCGCTGACTTATTCAGTATATGCGCTGGTGAACTGGCAGGTGAACGGTTATGTGGTGTGGCTGTATTTCCTCGGTTGCCTGACTTCGACTTTGCTGTGGACGCCGCTCTGCATCATGTTCCAGGCGATGCGGCAAAAGAGAGTGGATCGTAATCGCACATGAAGAAGCGCGTTGAGTTTAAAAATCACCAGCGCGAGATTTTTCACTTCCAGTTGCGCCTGGTCGCCGGCATCGGTTTTGTGTCGGTATTGCTGGCGATTCTGCTGGTGCGCTTCGTCTATCTGCAAGCGGTGCGCCACGCCTATTACCAGACGCTGTCGGAAAACAACCGCATCGCCATCGTTCCCATCGTCCCCAATCGCGGCCTGATACTCGACCGCAACGGTGTGGTGCTGGCGCGCAACTATTCCGGTTACACGCTGGAGATAAACCGGAGCAAAACCGCGGATATCGAGGCCACGATAAACGATCTGTCCAAGCTGGTAGAAATCACCAGCAAGGATCGCAGACGTTTCAAAAAACAGCTCGACGAGACCCACAACTTTGAAACACTGGTGATACGCAATCGCCTGAGCGATGCGGAAGTCGCGCGCTTTGCCGCGCAGCAATATCGCTTCCCGGGTGTCGAGATCAAGGCGCGATTATTCCGCGATTATCCGTTCGGTGAAAAGACCTCCCATTTGATCGGCTATATCGGGCGCATCAACGATACCGAAGTGGGCCAGCTCGAAGAAAACGATATGGCGGCAAATTATCGCGGCTCGGATTACATCGGCAAGACCGGCCTGGAGCAAAGCTACGAAAGCGACCTGCACGGCACCACCGGCATAGAACAAGTCGAGGTGGATGCGGGCGGACGGGCGGTGCGTATGCTATCCCGCACCGCGCCGGTTTCCGGCAACACGCTGGTATTGAGTATCGATGCGAAGTTGCAGGAAATCGCCGAGCAATCGTTCGGCAACTATCGCGGCGCGTTGGTGGCGATCGATCCGGACAATGGCGAAGTGCTGGCCTTCGTCAGCAAGCCGGGCTACGACCCCAACCCGTTTATCGACGGCATCGATACGCAGAGTTGGGACGAGCTGAACAACTCCCCCGATGTGCCGCTCAACAACCGCGCGCTGCGCGGCCAATATCCGCCAGGCTCGACCATCAAGCCATTCATGGCGCTGGCCGGCTTGAATTTTCATACTCGCACTCCCGAGCAAACCATCAACGATCCGGGCGTATATTATTTGCCGGGTAGCAGCCGCCAGTATCGCGACTGGAAAGCGGGCGGCCACGGCAGTGTGAACATGTTCAAAGCCATCCAGGTGTCATGCGACACTTATTTCTATGGCTTGGCAACCGAGCTGGGCATAGACAACATTTTTGCCTTTTTGTCGCGCTTTGGTTTCGGCAAGAAGACCGGCATCGATCTGGAGGGTGAGGCCTCCGGTTTGCTTCCTTCGCAAGAATGGAAGATGAAACGCTACCAGCAAATCTGGTATCCCGGCGATACGGTGTCGGTCGGCATCGGACAGGGATATAGTCTGGTCACACCGTTGCAACTGGCGTTTGCCACCGCCACGCTGGCGAACAACGGCGTGGCATACCAGCCGCACCTGGTCAAAGAAGTGAAAAGCCCGCGCAGCAGCGAAAATCGTTTTATCGCCAAGAAACCCCTGTACGATTTGAACATCGACCCGAAGAATCTGGATTTGGTCAGGCGCGCCATGGTGGCCGTCACACAACCCGGCGGCACGGCGGTATATGCGTCGCTGGGCGCGTCCTATCAAATCGCAGGCAAGACCGGCACGGCACAGGTGATCGCGATGAAACAGGGTGAAAAATATGATGTCAGCACGGTCGGTGAGCGGCATCGCGATCACGCCTGGTTCATCGCCTATGCCCCGGCGGAAAATCCCCGGATTGCACTGGCGGTGCTGGTAGAGAACGGCGGGCACGGCGGCGGAACCGCAGCGCCCATCGCGCGCAAGGTGCTTGATTACTACCTGCTCGGAAAAGTGCCGAAGCCATTGGCGGATTCGAAAGCGAAAGAGGGAGGCGAACATGACTAGGCGGCAATTCTGGCTGCGTTTCATCGCGCATATCGACCGGCAACTGCTGCTGGGTATCAGCCTGCTGCTGCTGACCAGCCTGCTGGTGTTGTACAGCGCCGATAATGCAAGCTGGGATCATCCGCTGAACCAGATGCGCAACATTCTGGTGGCATTCGCTTGCATGTGGGTAGTTGCCAACCTGCCGCTGCATTATTTGATGCGCACCGCCGTGCCGATTTATGTATTGGGGATGATATTGCTGATTGGCGTGGCGCTGTTCGGCGATATCAGCCACGGTGCGCGGCGCTGGTTGAACCTTGGTGTGACGACCATCCAGCCCTCCGAACTGATGAAGATCGGCGTGCCATTGATGATGGCATGGTATTTCGAGAAGCACGAAGCCACGCTTACGCTGAAAAATTATTTCATCGCCGCGCTGCTGTTGCTGATGCCGATCATGCTGATCGTGCGCCAGCCCGATCTGGGAACGTCGTTGCTGATCTTTGCGAGCGGATTTTATGTATTGTTCCTGGCGGGGCTGAGTTGGCGCGTGATAGGCGGATTGTTCGTGGCGGCGCTCGCCAGCGCGCCGGTGCTGTGGTCGATGATGCACGATTACCAGCGCCACCGCATCATGATGCTGCTCGACCCTTCACAGGACGCGCTTGGCAATGGTTATCACACTATCCAGGCGACCATTGCGGTCGGTTCGGGCGGCATCCTCGGCAAGGGCTATTTGAACGGCACACAGACACATCTGGATTTTCTGCCGGAGCGCACCACCGATTTTATATTCGCGGTCTATTCCGAAGAGTTCGGTCTGATCGGTAACCTGATCCTGCTGTCGCTGTACTCTTTCGTGATCTGGCGCGGCTTCATCATCACCTCGCATGCCTCCACTTATTTCACGCGCCTGATGGCGGGCTCCATCACGCTGACCTTCGCCACCTATGCATTCGTCAACATGGCCATGGTCAGCGGCATCCTGCCTGTGGTTGGAGTGCCGTTGCCGCTGATCAGTTACGGCGGCACATCCATGCTGACCCTGCTGCTCGGTTTTGGTATGCTGATGAGTATAGAGACGCACAAGAAACTGGTTAAAACTTGATAAAACAGCCACTGGTTAATAGGAGAATGCATGAATAATAAGGCCGTAGTTTTGATCGCAACAACACTGTTGCTCGCCGCATGCGGCACTGTTCCGCAGCGCAAGACGGCAACCCCGGGCCCAACCGCCGGGACAGGTAGTGGCGGCTACCTCCCCGGGGACGGTCCGGGCAAGGATATCCCCGTTAATCTCGATGCGATACCGGATGCGGCGCCAAAAGTCGAACCGCTGCACCGTTATGCCAATCGACCCTATATCGCGCTGGGCAAGACCTACACGCCGATGACCGTGGTTGGAAATTTCAGGGAACGGGGCATCGCCTCATGGTATGGCAAAAAATTCAACGGCGAGCGCACTTCGAGCGGCGAGGTTTATGACATGTACGCGATGACCGCCGCGCATCCCACGCTGCCGCTGCCCAGCTATGCGCGGGTGACGAATCTCGCCAATCATAAATCGGTCATCGTGCGCATCAATGACCGGGGGCCGTTCATGAAAGATCGCATCATCGACCTTTCCTACACCGCAGCGTACAAGCTGAACCTCATTGGCGACGGCAGCGCGGAAGTCGAAGTGGAAAGCATCGATCCCAATGTCACTGTCAATAGCATTGCTGCCAGCACATTGCAAAGCCAGCCGCTGGAAAACAGCGCGCCTGTGAATTTGGAGGTTGATCCTGCTGCGGCCTCCGCTGTTATTGCCGTCCCTGTTGCGGCAACTGCCGCAGCAGATTCCACTGCTGCCATCCCGGTGGCTGCACCCGCGACTGCCGGCACTCCGCCCGCTGCCGCAGCTTCATTGGCAAGCAGTGACACGGCCGTTTATCTGCAACTCGGCGCATTCAAAACACAGGAAGCCGCAGAAGCGTATCTGGCAAAGATGCGCAGCAAACTCGGTGACAATGGCAAGCAGCTCAAGCTGTCCACCAAGGACGGATTGGTGCGTGTGCATATCGGGCCGTATGCCAGCCAGAGCGAAGCGCGCAGCAGCGCGGACAGCATGGAAGCCAAGCTTGGCTTCAAGCCGATGGTGAATTTGCCGTAATGTGGAGTGCGGCGACACGTCGCCGTTTTTTTAAAGCGCAGACTAGTCAACATCGCCGGGGGTAGCCCGGCGAAGTTGTCTCTGACCTTCCCCGACAATCTCAGAACAACCGGAACACGCTCAACGGGCGTATTGCCATACGCCCCTACGATGCCACCCGCAACACCAACCCCTTCAAATAAGCTCCCTCCGGAAAACTCAGCAGCACCGGGTGATCCGCGCTGGCGTGCAGGTGGTGCACGATCTGCGCATCCACGCCGGCATCCAGCGCGGCGCCGGCGACGATCTTCTGGAACAGGTCTTCGCTGATGCCGCCAGAACAGGAGTAGGTGCACAGCAGGCCGCCCGGCCTGAGCAGCTTGAAGGCCAGCAGGTTGATGTCCTTGTAGCCGCGCGCGGCCTTCTCGGCGAACGCGGCGGTGGGGGCGAATTTGGGCGGGTCGAGGATGATCAGGTCGAATTTTCTGTTCTGATCACGCAGCGTGCGCAGCGCCTGGAACACGTCGGCTTCCTGCCATTCGGCACGCGATTCATCCAAACCATTACGCGTCAGATTTTCTGCTGCGATGCGCAATGCGTCGCCCGACGCGTCTATCGACAGAACCGATTTCGCCCCGCCGCGCAGCGCATACAGCGAGAAGCCGCCGGTGTAGCAAAAACAATTCAGCACATCCTTGTCGAGTGCCAGTGTTTCGGTCAGCGCGCGGTTGTCGCGCTGGTCTAGATAGAAGCCGGTCTTCTGCCCTGCCGCCACATCCACCATGAAGCGCAGGCCGTTCTCGATCACTTCGACGGTATCGGGCAACGTGCCGCGCAGTTCGCCGTTGTGTAGCTCGAGTCCTTCCAGTGCGCGCGAATCGGAATCGGAGCGCTCGTAAATACAAACGGGTTTGCACAGTTCCTGCAGAATATCGGCGATGGTGTCGCGCCAGCGTTCAGGCCCGGCGCTGCCGATCTGCATCACCAGCACGTCGCCGTAGCGATCGACGATCAGTCCCGGCAGGCCGTCGGATTCGGCATGGATCAGGCGCATGCCATTGCTGTTGTGCGCGAGATTTAATTCATTGCGCGCCGCTAAAGCTTCGGCGATCCGACTGCGAAAAAACTCTACATCGATGGCAACTTCTTCGCGCCACGACCAGACCCGCGCGGTGATTTGCGAATCCGGGTTGTACGCTGCCCAGGCGAGAAAATTTCCCGCATCATCGCGCACCGGCAGCGTGTCGCCGCTGACGGGCGCGCCATCGACGCGCCCGATCGCGCCGGAAAATATCCACGGGTGGCGGCGCAGCAGGGATTTTTCGCGGCCTGCTTTGAGCAGGATGCAGGGTTGCGCGGTGGCCGGTCCGGCGGGGATTTGCGGCGCGCCGCGCGGAGTATTTTTCTGACCGCTATTATTTTTATCTCCGGATGACTTGCCGCTGCGCTGGGTGCGGTTACGGAAATCCCTTTTCCCCCGCGAGGGGCCCGCCCTCTCCTCAATCCTCTCCCGCGAGTGGGAGAGGAAGCGATCGCCCCCTCTCCCTGTAGGAGAGGGCTTTGATGACGCTGGCGTGGAAGGTGATTTTGCTTTTTGGACTGTCATATTTTTTCTTTGGTTTTTTTCCTGGCGCGCGGATGTGCCGCATCATAAATCTTGCTCAGATATTGAAAATCGAGGTGGGTGTAGACCTGGGTGGTGGAGATGCTGGCGTGGCCGAGCATTTCCTGCACGGCGCGCAGATCGCCGGAGGATTGCAGCACATGGGTGGCGAACGAGTGGCGCAGCAGATGCGGATGCACGTTGCTGGTGATGCCCTGTTTGACGCCCCATTGTTTCATGCGCAGCTGCACCACCCGCGGCGAGATGCGCGACCCGCGCTGGCCGACGAACAGCGCGGTCTCGTCCGCTCTGGCCAGTTGGTCGCGCACGACCAGCCAGGCTTTCAATGCGGTGATGGCGAACCGGCCGAGCGGCACGATGCGCGTCTTGCCGCCTTTGCCGGTCACGCGCACTTCGCCCGCGATCAAGTCGAGTTGGGGCGGGTCTAGATTGACCAGTTCGGCCAGGCGCAAACCGGAAGAATAGAACAGCTCGAATATTGCCTTGTCGCGTATCGCTGCGGTGGTGTCGGCCGGCAGGTCGACCATGCGCGCCGCCTCATCGGGCGACAGCGCTTGCGGCAAAGTCTTCGGTGACTTGGGCGCGCGCAGCCCGACGCAGGGATTGTCGGCCAGACCGTGGTCGCGCATCAGATAAGTGAAAAAACCGCGCCACGCCGACAGCATCCGCGCCAGCGAACGGCCGCCCAGACCTTTGCTGTGCAGTTGCGCGATGTAGCGGCGGATGTGATGGATCTTGAGATCGGCCAGCGGCGTGCCGGCAGCCAGTTCGAACAGGTGCTTGAGATCGCGCGCGTAATTCTCTGCTGTCAGTCCGGAATATTGCTTCTCGTTGCGCAGCCACGCAAGATAGCCTTGCAGGAATTTCTGGTTGTCTGCTGCGCCATCGGTCATTTCATTAATCCTGGAAAATGCTGTTGTCCACGAAAGGCACGAAAAATTCAAAGGATTCCATGCTGCGAGTTGATGCCCGATCGGTGAGTTGCCGAGCCAATACGACCCATTGTTTTATTTCGTGCCCTTCGTGTTTTTGCGAGTTGGGCAAAAAACGCCCATCCCTGCTTAACCCGCTTCGTGGATGAATTGCCGTTCTCAGGTTGAATGGTCGAGGCAGGAATGCAGCGCGCTGCACACCGCTTCGGCGATGCGCTGCAGGAACACCGTGCCCATCTCGGGATAGAAACGTTGCCTGTCCTCGCTCGCGAGTACCAGCAAACCGATGGTCTCGCTGCCCGCATGTAATGGCAAATAGGCGTAGGAATGCAATTGCGCGGCAGGCTCGCCAAACCATGCGGCGGTGTCGTGTGCGGGATGATGCAGGCAGACCGGCTGCGCTTGTGCATCCGCAAATGCCAACACTTCCGCGCTGGGCGGGTCGGTCTGCCACAGGCGCAACACAGTGTGCGGTATCGCAAAAATGTCGCGCAACAGATGCGGGATCATTTCCTGCAGCGTAGCCAGGTCGCGCGCGGCGAAAAGCGCAACGACGAATTCATGCACCTTGTGTTGCAGCGCATCGTTATCCTGTGCGAACGATATCATTTCGCGCAGCCTTTTTTCCAGCTCCTTGTTCTTCTCGCGCAACGCAAGCAGCTGCCGTTCGCTCAATGAAATCGTGCGCCCGCCATGCGGGTGCGGCAGATTGATCTGCGCCAGCATTTCGGCATGTTCCTCGAAGAACTGCGGGTTGTTATGCAAATACTGCGCCACTTCTTCAGCTCTCATCGTCACTCCCTATAGGAAACCTCTAAAAATTCACATTTCATCCCAACTGCCGCGTTGCGTAAAAAATTTCTTGCTTACATATACCCCATATGCGGCGCGGCGAAATTTTTTTCGCGCCTTGCATTTGGGCGAACTCTGAATTTTTAGAGGTTTCCTACAAATTGATTTCACCTGCAAATACCGTAATGGCCGGACCGGTCATCAGCACTGGCCGGGCATCGCCGTCCCAGGCAACGGTCAACACGCCGCCGCGTGTGGCAACGTTAACCGGGCTGTCCAGCAACCCGCGCCGGATGCCGGCCACGACTGCCGCACAGGCCCCGGTGCCGCACGACAGGGTTTCCCGCGCGCCGCGTTCATACACGCGCAGCCGCAGGGAATGGCGATCCATTACCTGCATGAAACCGGCATTGACGCGCCTGGGAAAGCGCGGGTGATGTTCGATCAGCGGCCCCAGTTTTTCCACCGGCGCACGCTCGACATCCTCCACCACCTGCACCGCATGCGGATTGCCCATCGACAGCGCGCTGATATTCAGCGTTTTGCCCGCGACTTCCAGCGGCTCGCTTGCTGCACCGCTACCGCCGTCGAACGGAATGCGCGAAGGTTCAAAAACCGGCGCGCCCATGTTGACCGTCACGCGCCCGTCCTGCTCGAGACGCGGGCTGATCAAGCCGCTGCGCGTCTCCACCACGATCTCGCGCTTGGATGTGAGCTTTTGGTCATGCACAAAACGCAGGAAGCAGCGCGCCCCATTGCCGCATTGTTCCACTTCTCCGCCATCGGAATTGAAGATACGGTAGCGAAAGTCGGCCGCTTTGTTTTCCGCTTTCTCCACGAGCAAAATCTGGTCGCAGCCCACGCCAAAATGGCGGTCGGCCAGCAGACGCAGTTGTTCCGGGCTGAGCTCGACGTTCTGGCGCACGCCGTCCAGCATGACGAAATCGTTGCCGGCGCCGTGCATCTTGGTGAACTTCAATAACATTCCTTATCCTTCGTCCTAAAGCAATTCGGCGTGCCGGAAACAATCCGTGGTGTGATCGTTGACCATGCCGGTCGCCTGCATGAAGGCATAGCAGATCGTCGACCCGGCAAACTTGAAACCGCGCCGCTTCAATTCCCCGCTCATCGCGTCCGACGCCGGGGTGCTGGCGGGAATATCAGCCAGACGGCGCCGCTTGTTTTGTCCGGCCTTGCCCTCGACGAACCGCCAGATGAATTTATCAAAACTGCCGAATTCATCCTGCACTTCCAGGAATCTCTGCGCGTTGATCACTGCAGCACCCACCTTTAAACGATTGCGCACGATACCCGTATTCTGCAGCAGCGATTCTATTTTATTTGCATCATAAGCGGCAATGCGCGCGGCGTCGAAATCATCGAAGGCGGCGCGATAGTTATCGCGCTTGCGCAAAATGGTGATCCAGCTCAGCCCCGCCTGTGCGCCTTCCAGGATCAAAAACTCGAACAGGCGTTGATCGTCGTGCAGCGGCACGCCCCACTCCGTATCGTGATAGCTTTGGTACAAGGCGTCACTGCCTGCCCAGGCGCAGCGTTGCCTATTCATGCTTCGGGTTCACCGGGGAGCGAGCGCCAAACTGCATTGCGTCGCGCCACATGCAGCGATCCATCACCACGGCGATGCCCGCTTCCCTGGCGCGTTGCGCGGCGACTTCGTGAATGACGCCTTCTTGCAGCCAGAGTTTTTTAATGCCGAGCCTGATGCAGCTTTCCACGATGGCGGGGACGTGTTCCGCCGCGCGAAACACATCCACGATGTCCGGGATCTCTGGCAGGCTTTCCAGGTCAGGATAGGCTTTCTCGCCCAGCACCTCGCTGACCAAAGGGCGGACCGGGACAATGCGATAGCCGAAACCTTGCAAACCCTGCGCAACGCGAAAACTGGGGCGCGCCGGATTCGGCGACAAACCCACCACCGCGATGCTGTGCACGTTCTGCAGAATTTGGCGGATTTCTTCCGTTTCGGGATTACTGAAAATCATGGCATATTGAATTGATATCTGCTGGGGCTGTCAAGATAGCACTTTTGCGAGTTGGGCGACAAATCGCCCATCCCTGCCAACTTCATTTCCGTCGTGCCGCAACATGGACTGTCCGGTCAAAAACCGTTATGCTGCGCGCCTTCTCAGAACGCGCCCGTAGCTCAGCTGGATAGAGTATTGGTTTCCGAAGCCAAGGGTCGTGGGTTCGACTCCCGCCGGGCGCACCAGAAGATATCTGTCCGGGGGGCTGGAATGAGACAATTTTTCTACCCTGAACGACTCGTTTATCTGGATGAACGTTTTACGCCCTGAGCGTCGCCAGCATTTTCTCCAGCCGCTTCACCGACACGATCACCGGTGTTTTCAGTTCCTGCGCGAACAGCGATACGCGCAGCTCCTGCATCAGCCAGGCAAACTCGTCCACGCGCGGATCGCTGTTGCCCTGCTGCGCCTGGCGCAGCTTCTGCCATGTCTGGGTCAACGGCTGCATCTGCGCCATGCATTGCGCGTCGCGCGCCGGATTGCTGCGCAGTTTTTCGATGCGCAGGTTGATCGCCTTGAGATAACGCGGCACATGCTGCAATCGCTCATACGGCGTATCGGCGATGAAACGTTTGTGCAGCAGCCATTCGAGTTGCGCGCGTATATCCTGGTTCGCCTGCGCGTGAGCCTTGAGTTGCGGTAGGTTTTTTTGCACGGCCTGATATTCGGTCAGCACGTTGCCAACCAGCCGCGCGAGTTCCTGTGCAATCAGCAGCAAACGATTCTTCGCCTCCTTGCCGCGTGCGGCGAATTCCACTTCGTTCGCCGGCAACGGATCGTTCAGGCAACAGCGCTCGAAGGTCATCGCCAGTATCTGTTGCTGCAATTCCTGCTGCGTGCCGCCAAACGGGGAGTTGGGCATCATGAACAGCATGCCCAGCCGCTGCGCATCGGGCAGGTTTTTTTCCAGGTACTTCACCTGTTCTTTCAGCAACAGCATAAACAGGCGGCGCAGGCCGCCGCGATGCGCAGCCTGCGCGGCATCGCGGGTATCGAACGCGCGCAGCACCACCGCGTCGCCCTCGTCCACCAGCGCGTTGAACAGCGTCACGGACTGTCCGGCGCGCAGCACTGAACGTGTCTCGGCAAAGTCGCCAAAGCTCCACGAGGTGTAACGCTCTTCTCCTACCCCCTCCCCAACCCTCCCCCGGGGGGAGAGGGAGTCAGTTCGGAGGTGTGCCGTGGTTAGTCCCTCTCCCTTTGGGGGAGGGATTAGGGAGGGGGCGGCGCGCGGCGCCAGCTCGGCGTGAAGCTGGGCAAAGTTGCGCGACATGCCGAGTTGTCTTCCATGCTCGTCCACGATGCGGAAATTCATCAGCAAGTGCGGCGGCAACTGTTCGAGACGAAACGCATCCGGCGGCACGTCGAGCTGCTTCTGCTCGCGGATGTAGCGCGCCAGCGCCTGCAGCAACGAAGTGTTGGAGGCGGGTACTTCACGGCAGAATGCCGCGGCGAATTCCGGCACCGGCACCAGATTGCGACGCAGCTTTTGCGGCAGCGTCTTGACCAGTTGCACCACCTTCTCCGCCAGGATGCCCGGGATCAGCCACTCGCAGCGCGCCGCGACCACCTGGTTGATCAGCGCCAGCGGCACGGTGAGCGTGATGCCGTCGTCGTTCCTGCCCGGCGAAAAGTTGTAGCTCAACGCAAAGCTGACATTGTCGATTTTCAGATTCGGCGGAAACTGGTCGGTTGTGATGCCCGCCGCCTCGTGGCGCATCAGATCGTCCTTTTTCAGGTAGAGCAGTTTCGGATCTTTGTGCTCCGCTTCCTTGCGCCACGCTTCGAAAGTCGCGCCGTTGTGGAGGCCATGCCCTGAGAAATGGCTGGGGATGCGGCTGTCGTAGAACGCGAAAATCAGCTCTTCGTCCACCAGCACATCGGGACGGCGCGATTTGTGCTCCAGCGCCTCGATGTCGGCGATCAGCTTCTGGTTATGTGCGAAAAATGGCGCGCGCGTCTCGAACTCCCCGCCGACCAGCGCCTGGCGGATGAACACCTCGCGCGACTCCGCCACATTCATCGGACCGTAATTCACGCGCTTTTTGGCATTGAGCAACAGGCCGTGCAGCGTGCTGCGCTCATAGGCCACGACCTGCGCGGCCTTCTTTTCCCAGTGCGGATCGTAATAATGCCGCTTGATCAGGTGCGCGCCGGTTTCCTCCAGCCACTCCGGGTCGATGCGCGCCACGCAGCGCGCGTACAGGCGGTGGGTTTCGACCAGCTCGCCCGCCATCACCCACTTCACGCCTTTTTTTGCCAGCACCGAATTCGGCGCAATAATGAATTTGATGCCGCGCGCGCCCAGGTACTCGTTGCTTTCCACGCTCTTCATGCCGATGTTGCCGAGCAGCCCGCACAACAGGGCCTTGTGGATTTGTTCGTAGGTGGCGGGTTGCGCCCCCTCCCCAACCCCTCCCCCGGGGGGAGAGGGGCTAACCCCATGCACTCCGCCAGACTGTCCCCTCTCCCCTCGGGGGAGGGCTAGGGAGGGGGTGCTTGTAGATGATTTTTCACACAGCCAGTTAAACAAACTTTGCAGCACCCCCTCAGTATTCGTCTGCACCTCATTGTTCCAAAAACGCAGCACCGTGATCCCCTGCTCTTCCAGCCAGTCACTACGTTTATCATCGTGCGCACGTTGCGCCACCTCGGCATGCTGCCCGCCATCCAGCTCAACCGCCAGCTTTGCCTGATGGCAATAAAAATCCAGAATGTATGAACCTAGCGGGTGCTGGCGGCGGAAACTGAATCCGAGAATCTGGTTTCTGCGCAACAACTGCCAAAGCAGGTTTTCGGCGTCCGTTGCATTTTTTCGCAGTTCGCGCGCGTGGGTCAGAAGCGCTTCAGGCAACGCGGAATGACGCAAGGGACTTTCCCCCTCCCCAGCCCTCCCCCGGTGGGAGAGGGAGTTTTTTAGCATCCCCATCTCCGCAACCTGCGCACGCAACTGCTGGTGCAACTCGCGCCATTCGCGCAGGCGCAGCGGCGACAGGAAATTCCTGCGGCACTCTTCAGCCAGCAGACGATTGGACTTTTTATCCGCCAGCGTCTGTTCGAACCATGCCCATATCTTCGGGTAGGCGAGAAAATCCGAACGCTCATCGGCAAACCGCTTGTGCGCCGCGTCCGCCGCTTCCTGCCGGTCCAGCGGGCGTTCGCGCGGATCCTGCACCGACAGCGCGCTGGCGATGATCAGTATTTCCGTCAGGCAATGGTACTGCCGCCCGGCCAGCAGCAGGCGCGCGATCTTCGGGTCCAGCGGCAGTTTGGCGAGTTCGTGTCCGAGACTGGTGAGTTGGCGTGCTCTCCCCCCTTCCAACTTCCCCCCACCAGTGGGAGGAAGAGCAATCGTCTCCTCCCTCTTCGCGGGAGTAGCATCTTGTTCACTGATGGCACCCAGTTCGGCGAGCAACTGGTAGCCGTCCGCGATCATGCGCGGGGTGGGCGGCTCGATGAACGGAAATTCGGCGATGTCGCCCAGTTCAAGCGCGCTCATGCGCAGGATGACGGTGGCCAGTGACACGCGGAATATTTCCGGGTCGGTGAATTCCACGCGCTGCAAAAAATCCGCCTCGTCGTACAGGCGCACGCACACGCCGCTCATCACGCGGCCGCAACGCCCGGCACGCTGGTTCGCGGCGGCGCGCGAGATCTTTTCGATGTGCAACTGCTCGACCTTCTGGCGGATGCTGTAGCGGTTCACCCGCGCCAGGCCGCAGTCGATCACATAGCCGATGTTCGGCACGGTCAGCGAGGTTTCCGCAACGTTGGTCGCCAGCACCACGCGCCGCTGTCCGCCTGTCTTGAACACCCTTTCCTGTTCCGCCGCCGAAAGCCGCGCGAACAGCGGCAACACTTCTATGCCTCCATGACGCATATTTGGCGGGTGATGCTTGCGCAAGACTTCCGCCGTGTCGCGTATCTCGCGCTCGCCGGGCAGGAACACCAGCACGTCGCCGCGCAAGCCGCCCGCCGCGAGTTCATCCAGCGCGCTGCTCACCGCCTGCGGCACATCCTGCGCCTCGCCCTCCTTGCTGACCTGCAGCGGGCGATAGCGTGTCTCGACCGGGTAACTGCGCCCGGACACCTCGATCACCAGCGCATTGAAATGCCTGGAGAAGCGGTCGGCGTCCAGCGTCGCGGAGGTGACGATCAGCTTGAGATCCGGGCGGCGCGGCAACAGCTGCTTGAGGTAGCCGAGCAGAAAGTCGATGTTCAGGCTGCGCTCGTGCGCCTCGTCTATGATCAGCGTGTCGTAATTCCTGAGCAGCGGGTCGCCGTGGATCTCGGCCAGCAGGATGCCGTCGGTCATCAATTTGATACTGGTGTCCGGCGATACCTTGTCGTGAAAGCGCACTTTGAAGCCGACCGCGCCGCCCAGCTCGGTTTTCAATTCGAACGCGATGCGCGTCGCAACGGTGCGCGCCGCCACCCGGCGCGGCTGGGTGTGGCCGATGCAGCCCGGCACCCCGCGTCCCAGCGTCAGGCAGATCTTCGGCAACTGCGTGGTCTTGCCCGAGCCGGTTTCGCCGCACACGATCACCACCTGGTTGCCGGCAATCGCGCGCGCCAGGTCCTCGCGCTTCTGCACCACCGGCAGATCGGCAGGGAACTCTATTGCGGCAAGGGAATCAAGCCGCGCTTTGCGGCGCAAGGCACTCGCTGACAATACGGTATTAACGATCAAGAACGTCTCACAAAAAAAGATTTGGCGCCCGCGCTTATAATGGCAATACGCGGGAATGTCTATATACTTTACACAGTTCGCAACTATTTTATCCGGAGCTGCATATGCCTTACGTCAATATCCGCATCGCGGGAACCCTGACCCGCGAACAGAAAGCCAGAATCGCCGCAGAGATCACCGACACGCTGGAACGCATCGCGCTGAAACCAAAGTCTTATACCTACATCGCTTTCGACGAACTGCCTGATGAAAACTGGGCGATTGCCGGAAAGTTGCTGGATCAGGAATAGCGCGGCATTATTCACACATTCCATCTGGGAGATATAAATGCCTATCACCACCTCCGCCGAGTTTGTCGCCTGGTTCCGTTCTGTCGCGCCCTACATCAATGCGTTCCGCGGCCGCACTTTCGTGATCGCCTTCGGCGGCGAAGTGGTTGCGGACGGCAAGTTCGTCGAACTGACGCACGACTTCAACCTGCTTGCCAGCCTGGGCATCCGGCTGGTGCTGGTGCACGGCGCGCGCCCCCAGATCGAACAGCATCTGGCGAAAAACAATCTCGGCGACACCTATCATCACGGCATACGGCTGACCGATGCGGAGACCATGCAGTGCGTCAAGGAAGCGGTCGGGCGGGTGCGCGTCGAAATTGAGGCGCTGCTGTCCATGGGGCTGGCGAATTCGCCGATGGCCAATGCCGACATCCGCGTGGCGGGCGGCAATTTCATCACCGCGCAACCGATCGGCATCATCAACGGAGTTGACCTGTTGCACACCGGCAGCGTGCGCAAGGTGGATGTCGCGGCGCTGAACGACCGCATGGAATTCGGCGAGGTGGTGCTGCTCTCGCCGCTCGGCTATTCGCCCACCGGCGAAGTGTTCAATGTGACTTTAGAGGATGTCGCCACCGCCACCGCGATCGCGCTGGATGCCGACAAGCTGATGTTCCTGATGGACACCGACGGCGTGCATGACAAAAAGGGCAAGCTGCTCAGGGAGCTCACCGTCTCGCAAGCGCAGGATATTCTATCGCCCAAACGCAAACTGACGGACGATGTGAGCCTGTTCCTGCCCTGCGCGATACGCGCCTGCGAAGCAGGCGTCGCGCGCACCCACCTGATCAGCCGCCACACCGACGGCGCGGTGCTGCAGGAACTGTTCAGCGACGAAGGCATCGGCACCATGGTGGTCGAGAGCACGCTCAACACGCTGCGCGACGCCGGCATCGAAGACATCGGCGGCATCATCGAACTGCTGCGCCCGCTGGAAGAGAGCGGCATCCTGGTGCGGCGTTCGCGCGAACTACTGGAACGCGAAGTCGACCGTTTCGTGGTGCTGGAACACGACCACCGCATCGTCGGCTGCGCCGCGCTCTACCCGTTCCCGGACGAAGCCGCCGCAGAACTCGCCGGCCTCGCGGTGGAAGCGCAGAGCCGCGATCGCGGCTACGGCGAAGCCATCCTCAATCACATGATCTCTGTTGCGAAGGCTCAGGGCATGAAAAAACTGTTCGTGCTCACCACCCGCACCGCGCACTGGTTCATCGAGCGCGGCTTTGTCGAGAGCGATGTGTCCGCACTGCCTGCGCAGAAGAAGACGCTGTACAATTATCAGCGCAAGTCGAAGGTGTTTGTGAGAAAGATTTAATCAAGCTGTGTTTCAGGGAGATTCAAGTGGACGAGCAACCTTCATTTATAAATGTTGCATTGCCGAGCAAAAAGAAATCGAGGCAAATATTTGTTGCTTATTCATATCGTCTTTATCCGAAAGAAGATTATAGGAAGCTTTATCTTTCATTAGAAAAGGCATTTGACGTTAAATTTATATTTGCCGACGAAAAGATTACAAACCTTCACATATTACAAAAAATATGCAATTACATTAGGGAATCAGCCTTTGGTATCTACGATATTTCAGGGTGGAACCCAAACGTAACATTAGAGCTAGGCCTTGCGCTCGGCTTGCCAGAAAAATGCTTCATAGCAATCAACCCTGAGAAGACCGATATTACAGAAGTGCCCGCTGATCTAAGAGGGGTAGCCCGCGTAGGGCGGAACGCATCGCGGTTCCGCCGAATGTTTTTTTGAATTGTGGCGGAACGCCCCGCAAGGGGGCTTCCGCCCTACCAAATGGCGGGGTCTACGAAACCGGTTGCGTCTCACCCCACGGCGCGACCTTCAACAGCAACAGCATCCCCGGTATCGCCAGTGCCGCGCACAGCAGGAAGAATCCGCCCCAGCCCAGCTGATCGACCAGCCAGCCCGCCGTGGCGTTGACGAAGGTGCGCGGCACGGCGGCGAGGCTGGTGAACAGCGCGAACTGGGTGGCGGTGTAGGCGGGATGGGTGGTGTGCGCGATGTAGGCGACGAAAGCTGCCGTGCCCAGTCCCACCCCGAGTGCCTCCAGCCCGATCACCAACGCGAGCTGGGTGAGGTGCAGCGTGGTCACTTCGGCCTGTGCGCCCTGCAGCGCCAGCCAGTAAAATCCGAAGATGCTCACCACCTGCACCGCGCCGAACAGCCACAACGCGCGGTTGATGCCGATCTTCAGCATCCAGATGCCGCCGGCCAGCGCGCCGATCACGGCCGGCCAAAGCCCGGCATTCTTGGCGATCAGGCCGATCTGCGATTTGGAAAATCCCATGTCGAGATAGAACGGCGTGGCCAGCGAGGTGCACAGGCTGTCGCCGAGCTTGTAGAAGAACAGGAATGCCAGAATCAGCAGCGCGCTTTGCCAGCCACGGCGGGTGATGAACTCATGGAACGGTTCGACCACGGCATCGCGCAGCGTCCTGGGCGGCTCGGCGCGGTGCGGCTCTTTCACCAGCAGCGTCATCACCATGCCGGGCAGCATGAACAGCGCGGTGATCATGAACACCCTATCCCACGGCAGATGGTCGGCGAGGATCAGCGCCAGCGAGCCGGGGATCAATCCGGAGATGCGGTAGGCATTCACGTGCACCGCGTTGCCCAGGCCGAGCTCGTTGTCGAACAGCAATTCGCGGCGAAAGGCGTCCAGAGCGATGTCCAGCGTGGCGCTCAAAAAGGCCAGCAGCGTGGTGAACAACACGATCAGGCGCAAGTCATGCTGCGGTGAAAACCCGCCCAGCGACGCGATCACCACCAGCAGCGCGCCCTGCATCAGCATCATCCAGCCACGTCTGCGCCCCAGCATCGGCACCGCATAGCGATCCAGCAGCGGCGCCCAGAGGAATTTCCAGGTGTAGGGAAACTGGATCAAGGCAAAGGCGCCGATGACTTTGAGATCGATGTGCTCGGTGCGCAGCCAGGCGGGAACCAGATTGAGCAGCAGATACAAAGGCAATCCGGAAGCGAATCCGGTGAACACGCAGATCAGCATGCGCCGGGTGAAGAGTTGTTGCCAGATAGACATAATGGGCCAGTAGTGTCCGGAGATTCGATAAATGACGCATGATAACCCTTTGAGCAAGCATTACTAAATGACATATTCCTCTGTAATCGATTTCAACTTGCGCCAAGATTCTGACTTTTGTCAGGAGTCCGCA
>Ga0315268_10001924_pt1 | contig 23804 bp, 28 predicted proteins | sample C1_top_MG_FD_204535 | JGI IMG/M metagenome (GOLD analysis project Ga0315268, IMG submission 204535) | Sediment microbial communities from Yellowstone Lake, YNP, Wyoming, USA - C1_top | ecosystem: Environmental > Aquatic > Freshwater > Lake > Sediment | place: USA: Wyoming | collected 2017-08-01
TGAACAATAGTATGCAATACGGCTTGAACTTATTTTCTCCATCCGCCAAGTGCCGGTATGGGTCGATGGCACCAATCCGCGAAGTGCAGCAATCTGGCAGCGAATTTACAAGTGTATTTGGCAAGCGCGAAACCAATCAGTCCATCTTCATCGCCCTCGCGGTTCAGGACTGCGATCTGGAATATAAAATACAGTCAGGCCAACTCCTGCTACGCCGCCACTTTTACTGACACACCCAAGGCGCGTATGCGCTCCGCGAACGCTTCCAATTGCTGCTCCGAAAGTCCGGTCAGGCGCGGCGCTTCCGGCTGCAATGAAGGGCGCGCCAGGCTGTACAGCAGCACGCCCTGCGGTTTGATGCCGTCGCTCAGCAGCCCGCCGAGAAAATCCAGATAATCACTCTCATCCTGTTGGCCCGGCGGCTCGCCGTCGAGCGCGAACCAGCAGGTTTGCAGCCAGGTGGGGCACAGCGCGATGGCGCTCACGAGGTTGTCGCGCACCTTGTCCATGCCGATGCGCGTGTCGTTGACGCGCTGCATGCCTGCCGCGCTGGCGCGGTCGAGCTTGAACCAGACTTCGCCATTGAGTTGCGCCATCTGGCGCAGGCCGCGCTGGACGCTGTCGCGGTAGATCAGGCTGCCGTTGGTGATCAGCACCAGCTTGATGTCGGCGGGCAATTGCAGCTCCTGTTTGAGCCGCGCGATCAGTGCGATGACTTGCTCGAACTCTGCGGCGCTGGTCGGTTCGCCGTTGCCGGACAGCGCGATGTCGTTGATGCGGCGCGCGCCTTCGGGCACGCGGCGCTGCATGAAATCGCCGTGCAGCAGCTCGTGCAGGAAACCGCGCAATTCTTTTTCCAGCAGCGCCATATCCACCGGCGGCGCGGTGCCGCGCACCAGGTCGGGCACCTGGCAGTAGAGGCAGCGCCAGTTGCAGGCATTGTTGGTGTTGAGGTTGATGCCGACAGAGACGCCGCCGGCGCGGCGCGACACCACCGGATAAACGTAGCGCAGGCCGGCGCTGTCACGGCTGTGGTCGATTACGTTGAGTTCGCCCACGTCGATGGTTACGACTTCACCAGCGGCAGATACTTGGCCGGGTCCACGGGCTTGCCGAATTTGCGGATTTCGAAATGCAGCTTGACCTGGTCGGTGTCGCTGTTGCCCATCTCGCCGATCTTCTGCCCCTTGGTCACGTTCTGCCCCTCTTTCACCAGTATCTGGTCGTTGTGCGCATAGGCGCTGAGGAAGGTCTTGTTGTGCTTGATGATGATCAGTTTGCCGTAGCCGCGCAGGCCGTTGCCGCTGTAGACCACCTTGCCTGCGGCGCTGGCCACCACAGGCTGACCGATTTTGCCCGCGATGTCGACGCCCTTCTGGCTGGCGTTTTCTGAAAACTCGCCGACAACCTTGCCATTGGTCGGCATGCTCCATTCCAGCACATCGGCCCCATCTTCGCCGTCCGTTGCAGCCTCGGTTTTTGCTTCTGTTTTAATCTCGGGTTTGGGTGGCTCAACTTTGGCCAGCGCGGCCGGCTCGATCTTGTGCGGCGCCTCCTGCAATTTTGCAATCTCGGCCACGGCCTGCTCGGAGTAGGGCAACTTCACCGCTCTCGGCTGCGTCTTGATGGAGACATCCTGCGGCCTGCTGTCCGGCGCGAGCGGTTTGACTTCCACAAGCGGTTTGACTTCGGTGACGGGAATCACTTCTGCAACGGGCTTGTCCGCTGCCGCAGCGCCTGCCTGGAACAGCCGCAATTCCTGCCCCACCTGGATCACATCGGGATTCTGGATGCTGTTCAGGTCGACGATTTCGTGATAATCCATGCCATGGTTGAACGCGATGCTGTACAGCGTATCGCCCTTCTGCACCACGTAAGTCTGCGGACGCCAGTCCTTTTCGTGCGGTACAAATTTCTTCGCAGGCGTTGCGGCCGATGCGGATGGCGCAACGGGTGTGGCTGATGCGGCCGGCGCTGCGGATTTTGCAGTCGCAGTCTTCTTCTTGCCGGATTCGTGCTCTGACACCGGCGCGCGTCCGCCGCTGGCCGCGCATCCTGCAAGCAGCGCAGCGGCCAGCGCTGCAAACAGCCAATTAGAACGGCTTGCTGTCATGTCCTGCCCATCAGCAATGGCACGAAGTGCACCGCTTCGATACGGGTTTCGCGGAACCCCTGCTCATCGCGCTCGATCAGGCACAGGTACTGGTCCGGCGCGCCCTTGGGCATCACCATTCGGCCCCCGACGGCGAGCTGCGCCAGCAGCGCGGGCGGCACATGCGTCGCGGCGGCGGCCATGATGATGCCGTCGAACGGGGCCGCAGCGGGCAGCCCCATATTTCCGTCGGCATAGCTCAGCACCGCGTTGTCCAGCTGCAACTCCTTCAGGTAAGCGCTGGCGCGCTCATACAGCGGCTGCACGCGCTCGACCGAATACACCTCCTGCGCCACATGCGCCAGCACTGCCGCCTGATAGCCGCAGCCGGTGCCGATTTCCAGCACGCGTCTGAGCGGCCGTTTATCGCGCAGAATTTCTATCATGCGCGCGACGATGTACGGTTGCGAAATGGTCTGACCGAAACCCAGCGGCAGCGAAACATTGTCATAGGCGCGGCTGGCCAGCGCCTCGTCCACGAAGATGTGGCGCGGCACCGCATTCATCGCCGCCAGCACCACCTCATCCCTGATCGCGCACATGCCCTTCGCTTCGTCGCCCTCGCGCAGCCGCTCGATCAGGCGGTTGCGCGTGCGCTGCGAGGTCATGCCTATGCCGCTGTGGCGCATCGTGTTCATGCCACACCGCCGTTCATCCAGCCGCGCACCGCATCGAGCTGGGCGTATTGCGTCAGGTCCATCTGCAGCGGCGTGACCGACACGCGCCGCTGCGCAATCGCATGAAAATCGGTGCCCTCGCCCGCGTCCTGCGCCTTGCCCGCCGGGCCTACCCAGTACACGGTTTCGCCGTGCGGATTGGCCGCCTTGATCACCGGCTCGGCCTTGTGGCGTTTGCCCAGGCGCGTCACTTCCACGCCCTGAATTTGTTCGTAGGGAATATCCGGCACGTTCACATTCAGCAGCCACGGATGGGTATGGGTGCGCTGCTCGAAACGCTGCACCAGATCGACCACCACGCGCGCTGCTGCCGCGTAATTCGCCAGCTCCTTGCCCGCCAGCGAGACCGCGATGGACGGAATGCCGAGCAAAAAACCCTCGGTGGCTGCGGCCACGGTGCCGGAATAAATCGTGTCGTCGCCCATGTTGGCGCCGGAGTTGATGCCGGAGATCACCATGTCCGGCTGCGTATCCAGCATGCCGGTGACGGCCATATGCACACAGTCGGTCGGCGTGCCGTTCACGTAGTAGAAACCGCTGCTGGCGCGGCGCAGATTCAGCGGCCTGTCCAGCGTCAGCGAATTGCTTGCGCCGCTGCGATCGCGCTCCGGCGCCACCACCACAACTTCCGCTATGGCGGAAAGGGTCTCGGCCAGGCAAGCCAGACCGGGCGCGAAATAGCCATCGTCGTTACTGAGTAGAATGCGCATCGGACCGGAATATTTTATTTTGGTTAATCAGTTTGAATAGCATAAAAGCCTGCATTGCTGCAGGCCTTAAATGTAAAGCTCGCATAGCGAGTCCTTGTCCCGGCTCCGCCCCCCTCGCTTCGCTCTCCCCGCTTGCGGGAGAGGGCAGGGGTGAGGGGAACGGGCATTGCGGATTTCATCATCAGGGGTAGCAAGCTATGCCCGTTATGTTCGTGGTTTGTGCGATATGCACTACTTCACCTTGTCTATGCTCAGCTTCACGCCGCTGCTGCCGGGCTTCAGGGGCATGCTGCTGCCTTCCATATCGCCGGGATGCGGCATCGGGTCGCCGGAGCTTGTCACGCGCGCAACCAGTACAACGCTGTCGAAACTGGACATCTTCATCTGCGGCGATACGGCCAGGCTGTCATCCAGCGTGAACTGGTACGGCAAGTCCTTCACCTGCTTGCGCACCACGGCCAGCGGCATCCTCGGGCCTTGCGCCGCGCGCGCCAGTATGAACACCATGTCATTCGGATTGGCTTTGGCTTTCAGCGCATCGCTCAATGCGACCGTGCCGGTTATGCGCTCCTTGCCGCCAACTGCCGGCGCAGCATTCATCTGTTCCGGCTGAGCCGCAGCCGGCTTGCCGCCCAGGCCCTGCGCCATGACCATGCGCGCCTGCTGCACCGCACCCTGTATCATTTTCGCGTCTTCAGTATCGGGAGGGATCAGTTTCAGCAGCTTCTCCCAATACTGTATCGCGACTGCATATTCGTTGCGCCCCATTGCTGCCGAACCGGCCAGTGCGAGCGCCTTGGGATTGTTGGGGTCGATCTCCAGCGCCTTGTTGATCAGCAGCGTGGGATGGCCGGCAAGATTCTGCCCGCCCGCCATCGCCAGCGCATCGGCGAAATCCGCCCAGAGGCTGGCGTCGTTGGGCAACAGCTTGGTCAGTTCGTTATAGGCTTTGGCCGCTTCCCCGAAGCGTTCCTGCTCGACATAGGTGCGCGCCAGTTGCATCAGGCTATTCGTATCCTGCGGGTTTTTTTGCACCCTGTCTTCCAGCTCCTTGAGCGCGCCTTCGGAACGCGCCGTGGCGAAACCACCCGAAGCATTCTGGGCCTGCGGCTGGAATGCCTTCGGATTGCCGATTTTCCAATATATGCCGACCGCCAGCAGCGGCATCAGCACAAGCAGCCCCAGCGCCAGCGCCCTGTGCGGGTCGCGCACCGTAGCCTGCGCAGCCCCGGATGGATCTTTGACTTCCTCCAGCAACCGCGACTGCAGTTCACGCTTGCCCTGCTCGTACAAATCCTGTGTGAGCAGGCCGTTGCGCAGATCGGCGTCCATCTCCGCCACCTGGTCGCGGAAAATTTCCAGATTCGCGGCATCGCGCTGCACAAAAGCCGATTTCACCGAACTGCGCCACAGCGGCAGCACCACAAACAGCAACGCGACTGCCAGCAGCAGCGCGCATATCATCCAGAACATAGTCATGCTTGATTTTCTTTATCGTTGTTGAGCATTGCAGCGGCGCGCTGTTGCGCTTCCGGTGTCAGGTCGGTTTCCGGCACACTCTGGCGCCGTTTGCGCAGCTGGTAGAACAGGGCTCCGCCAGCCACCAGAAACAGCATGAAGGGGCCAAACCACAGCACCATGGTGTAGCTTTTCACCGGCGGTTTGTACAGCACGAAATCGCCGTAGCGCGCCACCAGGTAGTCGATGATCTCCTGATCCGACAAACCCTTCTTCATCTGTTCGCGCACTTCACGGCGCAGGTCTTCGGCCAGCTCCGCATGCGAGCTGGCCAGCGATTCGTTCTGGCACACCAGGCAACGCAGGTTCTCGGCCAGCCCTATCATGCGCTTTTCCAGCACCGGATCGGCAGCCATATCCTTCGCTTCACCGGCATAGCCGAACACGGGAAGCAAACACAGCAACAGCATCAATAGTCGTTTCATTTTCTCTGCAACTCCACAACCAGCGGCAGGATTTTCTCATTCAGGCTCTGCACGGTGACCGGGCCGATCTGCTTGTATCGAATGATGCCCTGCTTGTCGATGACATACGTTTCCGGCACGCCATACACGCCGTAATCAATACCGACGCGGCCTTCCCGGTCTGCTGCGCTCAGCACATACGGATTGCCTGCGCCCGCCAGCCAGGCCTCGGCATCCTCCGGCTTGTCCTTGTAATCCAGGCCGTAGACCGGCACGATGTTTTTCTGCGCCAGCGCCACCAGCACCGGATGCTCTTCCTTGCAGGAAACACACCAGGACGACCACACGTTCAGCAGCCACACCTTGCCGCGCATTTCCTGCGCCGAGAATTGCTTGGACGGCTCATGCAGCTGCGGCAGTGAAAATGCCGGCGCCGGTTTGCCGATCAGCGGCGACGGCACCTCGTGCGGATCCAGATGCAGCCCGATATACAGGAACACCGACAGCACCAGAAATGCGATCAGCGGAAGAATAAAACGCATCATTATATTTTTCCCTCCACGGCCAGCTCGCCTTCCTTCGCTGCCTCGGCACCTTCCACAGGCTGGCTGCCTGCACCGGCCTTGTCGGATTTTCTGGCATGGATGCGATAACGCCGATCGCTGACTGCCAGCATCCCGCCCAGCGCCATCAGTATGCAACCCACCCAGACCCAGTCAACAAATGGCTTGATATAAATACGCACCGCCCATGCACCGTTGCTGTCCGGAATTGGCTCGCCCAGCGAAACATACAGATCGCGCAGCAATCCGGGCTCGATCGCGGCCTCTGTCATCGGCATGCCGGTGGCTGTGTAATTGCGCTTCTCGGGATACAACTGGGTGACCAGTTCGCCATTCTTGGTGATGGTCACGCGGCCCTGCATTGCAACGTAATTCGGGCCGGGTTGCTCGCGCACGCCATCAAAACGGAATTCGTAGCCGCCGGCCTGCACGGTGTCGTTCACTTCCATGCGCACGTCGCGCTCGGTTTCATAACCCTTCACCATGGTCACGCCGATGATGAATATGCCGATACCGAAGTGCGCCAATTGCATGCCGTAGTAGCTGCGCGACTGACTTTTAAAGCGCTGTCCGAGGCTGCCTTCACGGTTGCTCAGGCGCTTGCGCAGATCAAGCAGCGTGGTGGTGAATACCCAGAATGCCAGCAGCACGCCCAGACCAATCAGCGGTGTCCACTTGCCCATCACCAGCGGCAGCAGCACTGCAATCACCATGCTGGAAGCCAGCGCCCAGCGCACGCGCACCCACATGTCCGGCAGGCTGGCCTGCTTCCAGCGGGCGATCGGGCCCAGCCCCATCATCATCACCAACGGCACCATCAGCGGCACGAATACCGCATTGAAATAGGGCGGACCAACCGACAGCTTGCCCATGCCCAGCGCGTCCATGAACAGCGGATACAGGGTACCCAGAAACACGGAAGCGGATGCCACGGACAACATCACGTTGTTGGACAGCAACATAGTTTCGCGCGACACGATATTGAACTTGCCACCCAGTCCGATCTTGGGCGCGCGCCAGGCGAACAGCATCAGCGAACTGCCTATCACCACCACCAGGAAGGACAGGATGAATATGCCGCGGCGCGGGTCGGTGGCAAAAGCATGCACCGAAGTCAGCACGCCGGAACGCACCAGGAAGGTCCCCAGCAGGCTCAGCGAAAATGCCGCAATCGCGAGCAGCACCGTCCAGCTCTTGAATGCGCCACGCTTCTCGGTCACGGCCAGCGAGTGTATCAATGCGGTGCCCACCAGCCAAGGCATGAAGGACGCGTTCTCCACCGGATCCCAGAACCACCAGCCGCCCCAGCCCAGTTCGTAATAAGCCCACCAGCTTCCCAGCATGATGCCTAGCGTGAGAAATATCCACGCCACCGTCGTCCACGGGCGCGACCAGCGCGCCCAGGTCGCATCCATCTGTCCGCCCAGCAACGCTGAAAGCGCGAAGGCAAAGGCCACGGAGAAACCGACATAACCCATGTACAACATCGGCGGATGTATCACCAAGCCCGGATCCTGCAGCAGCGGATTCAGATCGCGCCCGTCCGCCGCCGCTGGAAACAGGCGATCGAAAGGATTCGAAGTCAGCAACATGAACAGCAGGAAGCCAACCGAAACCAGGCCCATCACGCCGAGCACGCGCGCCACCATTTCCTGCGGCAGATGTTTGCTGAACGTGGCCACCGCCACTGTCCAGATGGTCAGAATGAACGTCCACAACAGCAGCGATCCTTCATGCCCGCCCCACACTGCGGCTACGCGATAGTGCGCGGGCAGCTGTGAATTGGAATGCTCGGCCACATACAGCACCGAAAAATCGTTGTTCAGAAAGGAGCTTACCAGACAGCCGATCGCGATCGTGATGAACACAAACTGGCCTGCCGCCACCGGGCGCGCCAGCCCCATCAGCACCGCATTGCCGCGCGCCGCGCCGAATATCGGCAGCACGCCTTGAACAAGCGCCAGCAGCAGCGCAACGATGATAGCGAAATTACCAATCTCTGGGATCATGTCGTGATTTCCGGTTTGAAATTATTTAGTGACGGGTGTTACGGGCAGACCCGTAGCCGGAGCGGCTGCCGCTTTGGCCTTGGCGGCCTTGTCCAGCGCATCCTTGGCTTCAGGCGGCATGTAATTCTCATCGTGCTTGGCCAGCACTTCCTCGGCATGGAAAACATTGTCGGATTCCAGCTTGCCCTGCGCCACCACGCCTTTGCCTTCCTTGAACAGATCCGGCAGGATGCCCTTGTATACAACCGGCATGCTGCGCGTTGTGTCGGTCACGCTGAAGTGCACCGTCAGGCCGTCCTTTTCGCGCTGCACGCTACCCGCCTCCACCAGCCCGCCTATGCGGAAATTATGGCCCTGCGGCGCCTCCTTGTTGTAGACCTGAGTCGGCGTAAAATACAGGCTGACGTTGTCCTTCAGCGCATACAACACCAGGCCGACTGCAGCGCCCAGGGCGGCCAGCGCAACGAGGATGAATACAAATTTTTTCTGCCGCGGCTTCATGCTATTCCTCTTCTCCTGCATCGCGCAGCAGACGTAACTGCTGCAAGGCTATGGTTCTTCTATGGCGCACCAGCGCAATCTCGACAACGAATATCAGCAGTGCCAAGCCATACGAACCCCAGATGTAAAAGCCATAGCCCTTCATCGCAAAGAATTCACTCAGGCTCATAGTCTGACCTCCGCCAGTTCGGACACCCACTGGGCGTTGCGTTCACGCTCCAGAATAATGCTGCGCACGCGCATCAGCGTCACCGCGATGGCATACAGCCAGCACGCCGCTATCATGCTGTACATCGCCTGCTGCATGGCGATATGCATGGACGTGCCGCTGAATTTTATCGTGGAACCCTGATGCAGCGTATTCCACCATTTCACCGAAAAATAAATGATGGGTACGTTGACCGAGCCGACGATGGCGAGCAACGCGCCGGCACGGTCCGCGCGGCGCGGATCGTCAATCGAAGCGTGCAGGGAAATGAAACCCAGATACAGGAAAAACAAAATGAGCTCGGATGTCAGGCGCGCATCCCACACCCACCATGCGCCCCACATCGGCTTGCCCCACATCGCGCCGGTCCACAGGGAAATGAACGCGAACAGCGCGCCGGTGGGCGCCAGCGCGGAGGCCATCATCGAGGACAGACGCGTATTGAAAATCAGCCCCAGCGCGGCATAGCCGGCCATCACCAGATAGATGAACATCGACAGTATCGAAGTCGGAACGTGGATGAACATGATGCGATACGCCTCGCTCTGCTGCGCATCCATCGGTGCCACGAAGAAACTGATATACAAGCCAACGGCAAACAGAATCGCGGACGACCATGCGAACCAGGGCAACAATCTGCCGGCCAAGCCGTAAAAAGTGCTCGGCGCGGAATACTTGAACCAGTTTATAGCCAAACCTCTACTCCATTGAAATACGCAGCGCCTGGGCAGTCACCCACGGCGTAAATACCAGCGCCAGCACCAGCAGCGCACCCAGCAGCGACAACTGCGACCCCGCGTTCATGCCGCTTGCTGCGGCCTCCACTGCGCCCGCACCAAAGATCAGCACCGGGATGCACAAGGGCAGCACCAGCAGCGACACCAGCACACCGCCTCCGCGCAAGCCCAGCGTCAGCGCAGCACCCACCGCGCCTATCATGCTGAGCACCGGCGTGCCGAGCAACAGCGCGGCAATCAATACCCACAGCGCCTGCGCCGGCATGTCAAACTGCAAGCCCAGCACCGGCGCCATCAACACCAGCGGCAATCCGGACACCATCCAGTGCGCCAGAATCTTACCCAGCACCAGCACCGACAACGACTGCGGTGCCAGCATCATCTGCTCCAGCGTGCCGTCCAGATAATCAGCCGAAAACATGCGCCCCAGCGACAACATCGACGCCAGCAACGCAGCCACCCACACCACTCCCGCCGCCATCTTGCGCAGCATGTCCGGCTCCGGCCCGACCCCGAGCGGAAACAGGCTCACCACCATCACAAAAAACACCAGCGTAGTCAGCACATCCGCGCGGCGGCGCATCGCCAGCACCAAGTCGCGGCGGATCACCAGCCCCAACAACCTGATCAGCGACAGGCTGTTCGTCCTGCCGCCAGTCGCGACTCCCGATGCATTGCTCATGATAGCGACAGCCGCCGCGTCACCACACCCGTCACATCCAGCGGTTGGTGGGTAGTGTAGATAACCATGCCGCCCCCCGTCAGATGCTCGCCTATCAACTCCTGCATCAAACCAACCGCCCCCACATCGAGCGCGGTGAGCGGCTCATCCAGTATCCACAGCGGCGCATTTCCAATCAACAACCGCGCCAGCGCTACGCGCCGACGCTGCCCTTGTGACAGCACCTTGACCGGTAAAGTTTCACGGCCGCGCAACCCCATGCGGCGCAACGCCGCGATCACCTGCTTGTCCTCGACGGCATAGCCCGCCAAACCGGCGGTGATGCGCAGGTTCTCCAGCGCGTTCAATTCATCCTTGATGGCATTCAGATGGCCGAGATAAACCATCTCGGCATAATACTCTTCGTCCAGATCGCGGATATTCTGCCCGCGCCAAAAAATATCACCCTGCGCAGGCACCATGAAACCGCACAAGGTGCGCAACAGGCTGGTCTTGCCGCTGCCATTGGCGCCTTCTATCTGCAGCAACTCGCCCGCAGACAGCGAAAAGCTTAAACCGGAAAAAAGCAAATGATCCCCGCGTGCACAGGCAAGATTGCTAATTTCAAGCATTGCGAAACACCGGCATTGCAGTCTGCTCAGAAAAAATTCAGCTTTATATTATATACGATGGAATCAGTTCGGTGCGCGCTAATGATTGTGCGGTTATAATCCCTACAGTCAAAATTTGAACAAGGGAACAATATGGGATTTCTGGCAAACAAACGCATCCTGATTACCGGCATGATCAGCCCACGCTCGATTGCTTATGGCGTTGCCCAAGCCATGCACCGCGAGGGCGCGGAACTGGCGTTCACCTATCAGGGCGAGCGCGTACGCGATCGCGTTTTGAATCTGGCCAAGGAATTCGACAGCGAACTGGTTTTCCAATGCGACGTCGGCAGCGATGACGACATCAACCAACTGTTCGTCGACCTGAACAAACACTGGGATGGATTTGACGGCTTTGTGCATGCCATAGCCTTCGCCCCGCGTGAAGCGCTGGACGGTGAGTTTCTGGATGGCTTCAGCCGCGAGGCATTCCGCATCGCGCATGACATCAGCGCCTACAGCTTCCCCGCGATGGCAAAGGCCGCGCTGCCGATGATGCAAGGACGCAATGCCGCGCTGCTGACCATGAGCTATCTCGGCGCGATACGCACCATGCCGCACTACAACGTGATGGGCATGGCCAAGGCCAGCCTAGAAGCCAGCGTGCGCTATCTGGCGATGCAACTGGGACAGCAGGGAATACGCGCCAACGGCATTTCCGCCGGCCCGATCAAGACACTGGCTGCCGCAGGCATAGGCGATTTCGGCAAACTGCTGAGCTACAACGAAAAGCATGCCCCGCTCAAACGCAATGTGACCATCATGGAAGTCGGCAACACCGCGGCTTTCCTGTGCAGCGACCTGGCCAGCGGCATCACCGGCGAAATCACCTATGTAGACGGCGGCTTCAACACCACCGCACTGGGCACCACCGAAGCTTAAAATCAATACACCCCAATGAAAAACGCCACCTTTCGGTGGCGTTTTTCATTGGGTCTCAATACTCCTGTTTACTTCCTGTCTTCCGAGGCAAAAGCCTTGATGCTGATATCGGCATGTTTTTTTGCGTCCGCAAGATACGCCTGGAGCAATTCCTCGCCCATGAGCTGCCGCAACTGCTGCATATAACGGGCGCGCTTGACATCATCAATTGCGGCAGCATCTTTCACCGCCTCGACACGCGCCAGAACGTAACCACCCTGTTCATTTTCCACGCCAACATAAGCCGGCAACTTGGCCGTATTCAGCTGGAACACCTTGCTCACCAGCTCGGCTCCTTCTTCTGTGCGTTGCGTGCGGGTGAATGTCTGAGCGGGCTTCCAATCCAGATTGGTGGCTTCTCCACGCTGCAATTGCTCAAGCACAGTCTTGCCCTGCTTGAATGCCAGCTCCAGCGCCTGCTGATGCTGAAGCTTCTGGCGTATGGCATCACTCACCTCAGACAGCGGACGGGCGCTGGCCGGCTTGTATTCCAGCAGCCGCATCGCCACCAGCGTATTGGGAGCAATCTCGACCGCGTTGCTGTTGCGTTTATCCTTCAGCACCTCTTTGACGAACACAGCCTGCAATGCCTTGTCCGTCCACGGCAGAACTGCCGGCTGCCCCTTGACCAACCACCCGCTCTGTTGCACCGGCATCTTCACCAGCTCCGCCGCAGGCTTGAGCGTATCGCTCTGCTCATACACCGTATTGCCGAATTTCTCCGCCAATTCTGCGAACTTGTCATTCGCTGCCTGCAGCTTCAGCTTCTGCGCGATCGCGCCTTTGGCCTCGGCCAGCGGCAACGTTTTTGCAGGTTTCACCGCCAGCAGCTTGATGATGTGATAGCCGAAGTCAGACTGCACCAGGCCGCTGATTTCCCCTGCCTTCATCTGGAATGCCGCCTCATCGAATGGCTTGACCATCATGCCGCGACCAAAGAAACCCAGATCCCCGCCATTCGCCGCAGACCCCGGATCCTGGGAATACTGCTTCGCCAATTCTGCAAATTTGGCCGGCGATTGCTTAACCTGCTGCAGCACCTGCTCTGCACGCGTCTTTGCGGCCTGTTTTTCTGCATCGGGCGCCTGCGCCTTTAACGCTATCAGGATGTGCGCCGCCTGACGCTGCTCCTGCTCGCCGAATTCCGACTGATGCTCGTCGTAGTATTTTTTGATGGCCGCATCATCCACCGCCAGCTGCGACTGCAACGCCTCGGCTGAAAAAGTCACGTACTCGACTCGCGCCTGCTCGGGCGTCTGAAATTCGGCCGAATTTTTTTCGTAGTAATTCTTGACTGCAGCATCATCTATCGTGATCTGCTTCAGGAGTGCATCGGGAGCTATTCTGGATATGCTGACCACACGCTGCTGCTCATTCAGGCGTATCAGTTTGTCAGCCGAGGTGTTGGAGGCATAACCGTTCTGGGTATAGGCATCGGTCAGTTGCCGCATGCTCAGCTCCTGCATCACGCGCGCTTCAAACATCAGCGGCGACATGTTCTGGCTGCGCAACGCCGCTATATATTGCTGCTTGTCAAATTTTCCATCCTTGCGAAAAGCCTCGATGCCCGCTATGACCTGCGCCAATTGCTCTTCGCTTACCACCAACCCGGCCGAGCGCGCCTGCAACATCAGCAGATGCTGGCTGACGAGGCTTTCCAGTATCGAATGCCTGACTTCAGGCTTGTCAAACAGCGCCGGATCGAATTTATCGCCCATCACTTCGCGCATTCTGCCCTGCTGCTGGCGCAGCGCATCGTCAAATTCCTGCTGGTGAATTTTTTCACCGTTCACCGTGGCCAGCGACTCACTGCCGCCCGACTTGCGATACGAATCCACCCCCCAGAATGCGAACGGGAGAATGATAAGCAGCAGCACAACCTGCACTAATCGCTTTTTCTCATGCACGAAGTCGAACATGGCAATCTACCTATTTATTTTGGACAAAAATGAAAAAAGGCGAACTTGCGTTCGCCTCGGTCTGGCGGAGTGGACGGGACTCGAACCCGCGACCCCCGGCGTGACAGGCCGGTATTCTAACCAACTGAACTACCACTCCAAAAACCTAAACTGCTGGTGGGTGCTGAGGGGTTCGAACCCCCGACATTCGCCTTGTAAGGGCGACGCTCTACCAGCTGAGCTAAGCACCCGATAAAAACGCTAGTTTACAGCATCTTTCAAACCTTTGCCAGCCCTGAATTTAGGAATTTTTGCGGCTTTGATTTTTATCGTGTCACCAGTGCGGGGATTGCGGCCATTTCGAGCCGCGCGCTCACCCAGATAAAATGAACCGAAACCGACCAGCGTCACCATGTCGCCCTTATTCAGTGACGCCTTGATTGCCTCTACAGTTGCATCCAGCGCACGACCAGCAGACGCTTTGGAAATGTCGGCAGACTTGGCAATTGCATCGATCAATTCAGATTTGTTCATATCTTGTATTCCATTGCATGTTTGAGAAATTCAACAGAGACATCCTGTCGCGTTTTTATATCAATTGACTGCAGCCTGAACAAGCAATTCGAAAATCTCTGCCAGACATCAATGCTTCATCACAGTGGCGGTACTATTTTCTTCCGCGACAGGAATCGGCGCGACAGCCGGCACGACTTCAGGCAACGGCACCGGCTTGTGCTCCAGCGCCATTTCCAGCACTTGGTCTATCCATCTTACCGGATGGATATCCAGCTTGTTCTTGACACTATCCGGAATCTCCACCAGATCCTTGGTATTTTCTTCCGGGATCAGAACAATCTTGATGCCGCCGCGTTGTGCCGCCAGCAATTTTTCTTTCAGCCCGCCGATAGGCAACACCTCGCCGCGCAGCGTGATTTCGCCGGTCATCGCCACATCCGCGCGCACCGGAATACCCGTCAGCGCCGAAACCATCGCGGTGCAGATGCCGGCACCCGCACTCGGGCCGTCCTTCGGAGTCGCCCCCTCCGGCAAGTGGATGTGCAAATCGTTCTTCTGATAAAAATCATCGGCGATGCCCAGCGCACGCGCGCGGCTGCGAACCACACTGAGCGCAGCCTGGATCGACTCCTGCATCACCTCACCTAGCTTGCCTGTGGTCGTGGTCTTACCCTTGCCCGGCAGCACGGCTGTCTCGATGGTCAGCAATTCGCCGCCGACTTCTGTCCATGCCAGCCCGGTCACTTGCCCGACCTGATTGAGTTTTTCCGCGATGCCGTAAGTGTAGCGCCGCACCCCAAGGTATTTATCCAGGTTGCGCCCGGTCACCGTCACCTTGCCGTCACGACTTTTCAGCAACAGCGCCTTGACCACCTTGCGGCATATCTTGGACAGCTCGCGCTCCAGACCGCGCACCCCCGCCTCGCGCGTGTAATAACGCAGAACGTCGCGTATTGCACTCTCCGAAATGCTGATCTCTTCCGGCTTCAGGCCGTTATTTTTCAGCGCCTTCGGAATCAAATAGCGCGTTGCAATATTGACCTTTTCATCCTCGGTGTAGCTGGACACATGGATAATCTCCATGCGATCGAGCAGCGGCGCGGGAATATTCATGCTGTTTGCGGTCGCCACAAACATCACGTCGGACAGGTCGTACTCGACCTCGACATAGTGATCCACGAAGGTATGGTTCTGCTCAGGATCCAGCACCTCCAGCAATGCGGAAGCAGGATCGCCACGGAAATCCATGCCCATCTTGTCCACTTCATCCAGCAGGAACAGCGGATTCTTCACGGCGACCTTGGCCATGTTCTGCAATATTTTGCCCGGCATGGAGCCGATGTAGGTGCGGCGATGGCCGCGAATTTCCGATTCGTCACGCACCCCGCCCAGCGACATACGCATGAACTTGCGGTTGGTCGCGCGCGCAATCGACTGCCCCAGCGAAGTCTTGCCCACGCCGGGAGGCCCGACCAGACACAGAATCGGCGCCTTCATCTTGTCCACGCGCTGCTGCACTGCAAGATACTCGACGATACGTTCCTTGACCTTTTCCAGGCCATAGTGATCCGCCTCAAGCACTTCCTCGGCATGCTTCAGATCGGTGTCTATCTTGGTCTTCTTCTTCCACGGCAGCCCCACCAGCACGTCGATGTAGTTGCGCACCACGGTCGCCTCGGCGGACATGGGTGACATCAGGCGCAGCTTTTTCAGCTCTGCCTCGGCCTTTGCGCGCGCATCCTTGGGCATGTGCGCGGCCTTGATCTTGCGCTCCAGCTCATCCGTGTCAGCGCCTTCCTCGCCCTCGCCCAGCTCTTTCTGGATCGCCTTCACCTGCTCGTTCAGATAATACTCGCGCTGGCTTTTTTCCATCTGGCGTTTGACACGGCCACGGATGCGCTTCTCCACCTGCAGAATATCAAGCTCCGCCTCCAGCAAGCCCAGCAAATGCTCCAGACGCAGGCGCACATCGAAAATTTCCAGCACTTCCTGTTTCTGCTCCAGCTTGAGCGGCAAATGCGCTGCTATGGTATCGGCCAGCCAGCCGGCATCGTCTATCCCGGCGAGTGAAGTCAGGATTTCCGGCGGGATTTTCTTGTTCAGCTTGACGTACTGGTCAAACTGGTTGATCAGCGCGCGGCGCATCGCCTCGGCCTCATTTCCCAGACTGTCATCAACCGGCACCGGCTCAATGTCAGCATCGAAATGCGTCTTTTCATCCAGCACACGCAGCACCTTGGCGCGCTGGGTACCCTCGACCAGCACCTTGACGGTGCCATCCGGCAACTTGAGCATCTGCAGGATATTGGCGATGCTGCCGATACGGTACAGGTCATCGGTTGACGGCTCATCTTTTGAAGCCGACTTCTGCGCCACCAGCACGATGCTCTTGCCGGCCTCCATCGCGGACTCCAGCGCCTTGATCGACTTCGCACGTCCGACAAATAGCGGAATCACCATGTGCGGGAACACCACCACATCGCGCAAAGGCAGCAGCGGGAACAGGCCGGCAGCAGGTGATGTATTAGTATCTGATTTAGTCATGGCAAGGGCTCTTCGGTGAATTAACGTAAAGGTTAGATGGGGGCGTGGCAAAATAATTCAAGATGCCACGCACCACAATGCTTCTGAAGAACTTAAGCTGCTTTTGTTGCATCCGCGTACATTACGACGGGCTGTATCTCCCCGCTCGCGCTGTTTTCGTCCAGCACCACTTTGCTCACATTTTCCATGGAAGGCAGATCAAACATCGTGTCCAGCAACGCATGCTCCATGATGGAGCGCAGACCGCGTGCGCCGGCCTTGCGCACCAACGCCTTCTTGGCGATCGCCTGCAGAACGCCTTCGCGGAACTCCAGCTCCACGCCTTCCATCGCGAACAATTTCTGGTACTGTTTGGTCAGCGCGTTCTTGGGCTCGGTCAAAATCTGAATCAGAGCAGCTTCATCGAGCTCTTCCAGCGTGGCGACCACCGGCAGACGTCCGACGAACTCCGGAATCAGGCCGAACTTAATCAAGTCCTCCGGCTCCACTTCGCGCAGCACCACACCCACGCCCTTTTTGTCATCGCGCTTGGACAGGTCCGCACCAAAACCGATGCCGGCCTTTTCCGAACGGTTGCGGATAACCTTCTCCAGGCCGTCGAATGCACCGCCGCAGATGAACAGGATGTTGGTGGTGTCCACCTGCAAAAACTCGGTATTCGGATGCTTGCGTCCGCCCTGCGGCGGCACCGATGCCTTGGTACCTTCGATCAGCTTAAGCAGCGCCTGCTGCACGCCTTCGCCGGAAACATCGCGCGTGATCGAAGGGTTATCCGACTTGCGCGATATTTTGTCGATTTCGTCGATATAGACGATACCGCGCTGTGCGCGATCGACGTCGTAGTCGCATGCCTGCAACAGCTTCTGGATGATGTTCTCCACATCCTCGCCGACATAACCGGCCTCGGTCAGCGTGGTGGCATCGGCCATCACGAACGGCACATTGAGCAAACGCGCCAGCGTCTGCGCCAGCAATGTCTTGCCGGAACCAGTCGGGCCGATCAGCAGGATATTGCTCTTGGACAGCTCCACGCCATCCTTGTCCGTGCTCTTCAGGCGCTTGTAGTGGTTGTACACCGCCACCGACAGGATTTTTTTCGCCTGCTCCTGGCCGATCACATATTCGTCCAGGCTCGCACGGATTTCATGCGGCACCGGCAGATCGCTCTTGTCCGACTTGCCCGGCAAAGCGGCATGAGTTTCCTCGCGAATAATATCGTTGCACAGCTCGATACACTCGTCACACACGAACACGGAAGGTCCCGCGATCAGCTTGCGCACCTCATGCTGGCTCTTGCCGCAGAACGAGCAATACAGCAGTTTTTCACCCTTGTCTTTATCCGACGACATTCAAATCCCCTATTTCATTTATCGCCATTTTACTCAAATCGCAAACTTACGCACGCTTGTCCAGCACCTTGTCCACCAGGCCATAGGCAACCGCCTCTTCCGCAGTCAGGAAGTTGTCGCGCTCGCTGTCGCGGGCGATTTCCTCGACGCTGCGGCCGGTATGCTGGGCCATCAGCGTATTCAAGCGCTCGCGCAAACTCAAGATATATTTTGCGTGAATTTCGATATCCGTCGCCTGCCCCTGAAAGCCGCCCAGCGGCTGATGAATCATCACCGTGGAATTGGGCAATACAAAACGTTTATCCTTGGCGCCAGCCTGCAGCAGAAAGGCTCCCATCGACGCCGCCATGCCTATGCACAGCGTGGACACATCAGGCTTGATGAATTGCATGGTGTCATATATCGCCATGCCTGACGAAATCGAACCGCCGGGGGAATTGATGTAGAGATGAATTTCCTTATCCGGATTTTCAGACTCGAGAAACAGCAATTGCGCCACCACCAGATTGGCAACCGCATCGTTGATCGGACCTACCAGAAACACCACACGCTCCTTCAGCAGGCGCGAATAGATGTCATAGGCGCGCTCTCCGCGCCCGCTGGTTTCAATCACCATCGGAACCATGCCCAAATTCTGCGGCTCCTGCATTTGCGGCGATTTGTTAAAGGTCATCAATTGCTCCCCATCAACTCGTTAAATTCAACCGGCTTGTCGGCCACCTTGGCAACGCTCATCACCCACGTCACGACGTTGTCTTCCAGCACCATATTCTCCACTTCCTGCAGGCGCGAAGGATCGCTGTAATGCCACTTGACCACATCTTCCGGATGCTCAAAGCTCTGCGCATAATCCTGCACCAGCACCTTGATCTGTTCCGGCTTTGCGCTCAGGCCATGCTTCCTGACCAGTTCTGCCAGAATCAGCCCAAGCTTGACGCGTTTCTGCGCACGCTCGGCAAACAGATCCGGCGGCAAAGACATGCCCTGCGGGATTTTCACGCCACGCTGCTGCATATCGTTCATGGCCTGCTGCATCAGGTTCTGCACTTCCGCATCCAGCAACGCCTTGGGAACATCAAGCTGGCAAACTTTCAGCAACACATCCATGGCGTGGTTCTTGTTCAGCCCCTTGAGGCGGCGCTCGGTTTCGCGCGCCAGATTTTCGCGGATTTCCGACTTGAGTTTATTGACATCCCCATCTTCGATACCCAGCGACTTGATAAAGTCGGCATCCAGTTCCGGCAAGCGCGGCGCTTCTACCGAGTGCAGCGTAATAGTAAAAGTCACTTGTTTGCCTGCCACGTCCTTGCCGTGATAATCCGCCGGGAAAGTCATATCGAAGGACTTGGTGGCACCCGCTTTCATGCCGATGATCGCATGCTCGAAATCAGGCAACATGCGCCCAACGCCCAGAACCACCGAAAAGTCCTTGGCTTCGCCGCCTTCAAACACCACGCCATCGAGCTTGCCGCTGAAATCAATGCGCACCTGATCCTCGTTTTGCGCCGCACGGTCAGTTGCCTCGAACACAGCGCGCTGCTTGCGCAAGGTGGAGATCGTGTTGTCGATATCGGCATCGCTCAGGGTATAGGTCGCGCGTTCAACTTGTTCCGCAGCGATGTCACCGAAAGCAATTTCAGGATAAACCTCAAAGGTCGCGCTGTATTCAAGCTGAGCGGAAGCTGGGTCAGAAGGCTTGATTTCAAAATTCGGGTAGCCCGCCACCTTCAGGCTGTTGGCCTGCGCTGCCTCGGCAAAAGAACGCTGCAAGGCCTCGCCCAGCACCTCCTGATGCACCTGCGCGCCATACTGCTGCTCCAGAATCTTGAATGGCACCTTGCCCGGCCTGAAGCCGTGAACCTTGGCGGTGCGCCCCAAACGCTTCAGACGAGATTCGATCTCGCCTCGGATCAACTGCTGGGGAATGAATGAATTAAGACGGCGCTCCAGAGCACCCAGATTTTCTACACTCGACATACGAACTTATCCTCAGATGTTTATAAATGAATGGTTGTTGATGCAAAAAACAGACGCGAGCTTAAAGCATGCAAAAAAATCCTGCACCGCACAACGCCAGCCGTTTCCGCAATCAATTGTTTATTAATTATTTCCAGTCAGTTACCTGGAAAAATACAATAGCAATTGATAAAGGATAACACATGGGGCAGATAGACAAAAACAACTACCCGCCCCCTGTTTGCCATTTCAGGGGAAACAATACCAATTGCCCGGCGAGCTCAGGAGGCGCCATGCAAGCTCATGCAGCATCAACTCATGACCCAGACAGATTATTTTGATACAAAAAAAGCCCCTGTCACCAGAGGCTTGATTGATACTGTGGTGCGAAAGAAGAGACTCGAACTCTTACGCCGCGAGGCGCTGGAACCTAAATCCAGTGCGTCTACCAATTCCGCCACTTTCGCCGACATATTTCCGGATGAAATTATAACACAGCACTCATCAGCGCCGGTGTGGGTTTTGCCCGGCTTTGCGGGCACCACACAGCCTGAAGTCGAAAAAAGAATTAGGTGAGCGACCCAGCTGCAATCAAATTCCGCTCGCGATTACCTGCCAGGCGCGCAGCTTTTCGGCATAGGGAATGGCAGCGTTCGCCGGGCTTGTTGACGGCAGGCGCACATATTCGATTTTCGTTTGGACCGAGAGCAGCGGCTGGACATGTTTCCGAAACAGCTCCTCGGCAGCCGCCCCGTTGAAACAGACTCTGCGTATATCAGGATGAGCGGCGAAGAAATCCACAAAGTCGTTGGGCACGACCGTGCCTCTGTCTATGTCGGAGTCGAGACTGCTCTCCCGCGCACATGACTGCAGGACATCCCATAGCGCGATCCCCGAGGCGGACAGCAACGATGCGCGAACTTCGTATGGACTCTCGGCATCGAAGCCGAGAATCTCACCCACCATCTTCCAGAACGCATTTTTCGGATGGGCATAGTATTGCTGCCTGCGCAGAGATTCCTTGCCGGGCATCGTGCCCAGGATGAGCACGCGCGAACCTGCAGCAACGATCGGCGGGAAGCCGCAAACGTGCGCCACCGCGACGGCGTTCAGGCTAGTGAGGCACGCACGCTGGGACGCTCGCTGATGCGCGTGAACCATGCTGCCAGATTGGCGTGGGAAGCACGCCAGTCGCGTTCGGGCTGGCGCAGATCAAGATAGATCAGCGCGCTCACCAGAGCCAGATCGGCCAGCGTGATGGATGCGCCCTCGCACCATGCATGCTGACCGAGCAGCTCGGACATATAAGCCAGTGCACGCGTGATCGCGTCATTGTGCCTTGCAATGTTGTCGGGATCCTGTTTGTCGGCCGGGCGTATGCGCTCGGTGCGCACCATCACAGCCGAATCCATGATGCCGTCCGCCAGCGCCTCCCAGCGCTTGACGCGCATACGGTCCAGCGCATGGGTGCGCGGAATGAGAATCGGCGCATCATTCAGCGCATCAACATACTCGGCGATCACCGGCGAATCGAACACGCAGGTTTCGTCGTCCAGTATCAGCGCAGGAATCCGCCCCAGCGGATTGGCCCGGGCAACTTGGCTGCCCGGTTCGCGCGGCGCATCGACGAGGTAAGCGTGGGGAATATTCTTTTCCAGCAAGACCAGACGCACTTTGCGCACATAGGGGCTGGTATTGGTGCCTAATAGCTTCATGGTTTCTCCTGTAATTTATTGGGGACCGCCAGGGTTTGTGCTTTTCTCAATTCTTTCTCTATTGCAGATTATATGGGCTAACTGCAAACTGATGGCGCCTCATAACCAGCTTGAAAGCGCAGCCATGAAACAATCACTATACGATGCCATAGGCGGGCTTGCCACCTTGCAAAAGGTGCACAAGATTTTCTACGACAAGATATATGCACATGAATGGTTGCGGCAATTTTTTGCCGGCCACAACCAGCAGGCAATCGAGGATCGGCAGAGCGCATTCATGGCCGAAAAAATGGGCGTTCGTGGCGCCTATACGGGCAAGGAAATAAAGATGGTGCATGAGGCCATGTACATCACCCAAGAATTATTCGATGTTCGTCATGCCCTGCTGGAGGATTCACTGAAGGAGGCCGGCGTGCCGGAAGCGCTTCGGCAGCGCTGGCTGCGGATCGATAGCGCATTCATGCAGCAAATCATCAAGGACTCCCTCGAATCGATGTATCACAATGACTGGAAATTCAAGAAGCCGATCGTGATACCGAAACCCGCCGGCAAGTAATTTTTCGGGTGCGCCCGCATAGCGCTAAACTTTCCGGACGACGGGTCGATACCCTAATCACAATGCCGTTTTTTAACTGCAATACCACGGAAGCAAATGGAGGTGTGCCATGGGTATCGTGATGAATATGAGCAGCTACGAAATCGAACGTGGTGACGAATCGATGGAATTGGAATATGGCGAAGAAATCATGCGCGCCGGCTGGAATCCCGCAGTTGCGCTGGCTTGCCAGCAGCCTGCAACAGCCGGGCAACGGGCGCAGATTCCGCCCGACCTTGCCACAGTGGATGCTGCGTTATTTCTGCAAAAGATTTACGCCTGCCAGCGCTAAAGTAATGCGCCCCTATGGGGGAATATGCCGCGAAGATCGGACAGCGCTGCGGGGAAAATTATAAAACGCCCGACTCCACTGCATAGCGCACATAGAACAAATTGAGGCGGCTGGCGCGCAACACCTGCAGCAGCTTGTCCGCCATAACCTCATCCAGCACAAACTCCACCTGCAGCGGCAATTCGCCCGCGAGCTCAAAGAAAGCCTCCTCGTGCAAGTGACCGTGCCTGCCGTATCCGGCGATGGCACGAAACACCGAACCACCCGGCACGCCAAGTTTTTTCGCCTCCTGCAGCAGCCATTCGTACAGCAAGGAGGAGTTGTGCCGCTGTTTTTCGGTGACGTAAAACCTGAGATAGACGTTCTGCATGAAATCTCCTGTCTGCGCTACTGCTGCAACCACTTGAAAGTCTGCATGCCCAGCACGGTCATCAACAGCGATCCGCCCAGATGCGCGGCGATGATGCCCATGCTCCAAAAGTACTGGCCGCGCGCAAGCAGCGTGACGGTTTCAGCCGAAAAGGTCGAAAAGGTGGTCAGCCCGCCGAGAAAACCGGTGATGATCAGCAGCCGCCATTCCGGCGACAACCCCGGATGCTGCATGAAAAATGCCACCGCAAGGCCGATCAGATAGCCGCCGACCAGGTTGGCGGCCAATGTACCCAGCGGCAACTCCGGCAATGCAGGGTTCAGCCACAAGCCCAGCCCCCAGCGCATCCACGCGCCAATGGCGGCTCCCAGACCGACCGCGACAAAAGCATAAAGCGTCATGCACACACTCCAATTACGCGCATCATTTGTGCTGCGCCAGCCATTCCTGTGCGAGCTTGCGTGCCTGTGCGATCTGCTCGCCGCTCATCTTTCTTTCAAGCTGCGATATGTCCTGCCTGGAGTTGCCATCACCCGCCACTGCGGCCAGATTGAACCACTTCAGCGCCTGCACCAGATCGACCTCCACGCCACGCCCCTGAGCATACATTACCCCCAGGTTATACTGCGCCTCTGCCCCGCCCAACTCGGCCTCTTTGCGATATAAATCTGCCCCCGACTGACCATCCCCGGCACTCGCCAAACCGGACTGCCTTGCGGGATTCTTCCCTTTATCAGCCTTGGCTGCTGCACCGGCTTCAGCAATCGGCCCGTTTAACTCGGCAATTCTGGCTGCAGCTTACACATGCTCCGCCGCCTTGGCAAGCTGCGCCATCCT
>Ga0315268_10001925_pt1 | contig 23802 bp, 16 predicted proteins | sample C1_top_MG_FD_204535 | JGI IMG/M metagenome (GOLD analysis project Ga0315268, IMG submission 204535) | Sediment microbial communities from Yellowstone Lake, YNP, Wyoming, USA - C1_top | ecosystem: Environmental > Aquatic > Freshwater > Lake > Sediment | place: USA: Wyoming | collected 2017-08-01
CGGCGCGACCCGCGACTTGCCACCCACGCAGGAGTAGAGGGGACCGCGCCTACGCCGTCGCCTGCGCGTGCGAGCGTCGCTGCCCGTACTGGAGGTGTAACGATTTCTCTATGCGCGGCGCGGCGCGACGGATAAGAGGATCAACTACGGCTGGCGGCCTTTCATGCCGGCCGCGAGGAGTGTGCATGGTGCGTAAGATGATGGCCGGAGCGTTGGTGTTGGTCGCCGTGAGCCTAGCGAGTGGACGCGCGTTCGCGGGCAAGACGATTGCCATACTGCTGTCCTCCTCCGAAGCGCGCGACGTCGACCCTGAGAAGAGCGCCCTAGCCGTCTTGCGCGCCGCGGGCTTTGCCGAGCCGGACACGACCTACGTGATCGAGAATGCCGAGGGCAACAAGACCAAGGCTCTCGAGCTCGCCAAAAAACTAGCCGCGACGCCGTACTCCCTCGTCGTCACGTTTGGCACTTCGGCGAGCGTGTCCATGGCCAAGGAGCTCAAGGTCTCCCCGATGGTGTTCGGCTACGTCTACGACCCGGTCGAAACCAAGATTGTCCTCGATTGGAAGTTCCCGGGCGGCAATATCACGGGCGTGAGCAACAAGGGGGCGGTGACCGCCGTGCTCGCGCCGCTCAAGAAGCTCGGCAACATCAAGACGCTCGCCGTGCTCTTCGCGCAGGGTGAGAAGAACTCCGAGGCCCAGCTCAAGGACCTGCAGCACGCCCAAACCGAGACCGGCATCACGGTGGTGGCGGTGCCGGCGACCCACGCCGAAGACGTGCAACATTTCCTCGGTGAGGCGTTGGCGGGCAGCGACGCGGTATACATTACGGGCGGTGTGCCGATGGCCGCCGTCCCGACGATCGTCGACGCAGCTGCGAAAGCCCACAAGCCGAGCGTGACCCACCTCTCCGACTTGGTCGACAAAGGGGTGCTCTTCTCGGTCTCCGCAGACCCGGTCGTGATTGGCCAGCGCACGGGCGAGCTGTGCGTGCGCGTGCTCAAGGGCGAAAAGCCCGGGAGCCTGCCCATCCTGCTGCCTGAGAAGCTCGACGTCGTCCTCAACACCAAGACGGCCAAGGCCTACGCGCTGCCGCCTGAGTTTCTGAGCCTCGTGTCCAAGAAGGTCGAATAGGGCCGCGCGGGCCGTCTTGCGAACCGCTAGACGGCGGCACGAGCGACCTCGACGCGGCGCGTCCGCAGGCAGGCAGAGCCTGCTACGACGCGCGCGCGTCAAGGACCGACTTACGCCGCACCGATCCGGTGCCAGCAGGACTACTTGGCGGCCGAGGCCATTGCCGTAAGCTCCGCCGCCGTGACCGACTTCGGACGCATGATCGGCACGCCGACGGCACGCGCGATGACCTGCTGCGCGGCGATGCCTATGGCGCGGCTGATGCTGAAGAGCACGGTGTAGTACGGGAACTCGGTCAAGCCGTAATGATACAGGATCGAGCCCGATGCCGCGTCGACGTTCGGCCACGGATCCTTGATCTTCTGCACCTGCTTCAAGACGTCCGGCACCACGTCGAACACGAGGGCCATCGTCTTGTAGACCGGGTCGTCCGGGCAGTACTTGGCGCCAAAGCCGTGGAACGCAGTGAAGCGCGGGTCGGTGACGCGCAAGACCGCATGACCGTAGCCCGGCACGACGCGTCCGGCGTCGAGCGTCTCCTGGGCGAACTTGGACAATTGCTCCTTGCTCGGCGAGCCGCCAAAGCGCTTGTTGGTCTCGAGGATCCAGCCCAAGCACTCTTGGTTGGCGAGGCCGTGCAACGGGCCCGCTAGGCCGTTCAAGCCTGCCGACAAGGCGTAGTACAAGTCCGAGAGCGCCGAGCCGACCGTGTACGACGTAAAGGCGCTCACGTTGCCACCTTCGTGATCGCAGTGCAGGGTCAGGTACAGGCGCATGAGCTCGGTGAGCTCCCCCTTCGGGTCGGGCAGGCCGAGCATGTGGGCGAGGTTGGCGCCCATGTCGAGCGACGGGTCGCTCTTGATGGGCGCGCCCTTACCAAAGCGCGTGCGATAGATCCAAGCGCCGATCTCGGGCAGCTTCGGGATGATGTTCATCGCGTCTTCGTAGGTGCCCTTCCACAGGTCGTCCTTGCTCGCGCCTTCCTCGTACTTCTTGCGGAACACCGACTCCTTCTCCATGACGAGCACGGCGGTGTTGAACATCGCCATCGGGTGCGAGTCGGCGGGCATCGCCTTCAAGACGTTCCAGACGTACTCCGGCACCTTGGCGCGCGCCGCAAAGTCCTTCTTGAGGGCCCCAACCTCATCCTTGCTCGGCAGCTCGCCGAGGAGCAGCAAGTGCCAAATCTCTTCGGGCAAGCGCTTCGCGAGCTCCGCGATCGGCATGCCGCGGATGAGCAGGCCCTTGTCCGGCGGTACCGAGGAGGTGTCGCAGATGAGGCCTTTGACGCCGCGCAGACCGCCGAACAGGGTGCCGACGGTCACTTCGCTGACCTTGACGTCACCCTTCTCCTTGACGGTCTTGCGGTAGAAATCCCGCAGTTCGGGTACCTTGTTGCTGAATTTGTCGAACAATGGGCTCATGAAAGTGTTCCTTTCCGTGATAGGAGCTAACCGAGGGCCCCCACCATGATACGGTCGGGGCGCAATGTCCAGACGGTAAAAACACGAGCGCGCAAGCCCTCGTTTCTGGGATTGGGTGGACAGGTGATCCTGCACGCACAGGGGTGGTTGCTGCGTTGGATCCTCCCCGGATCGGTGCTCGCCATCGTCTCGCTGGCGACCTTCTCGGTATGGCAAAGCCAAGTGCTGTACCAACGCTCCCTGGTGGAGCGGCACACCCGCGACACAGCCGAGCAACTCGCGAAACGCCTCGACACCATGATGACCACTACATCACGCAGTGTCACAGTGGCCGGGCAGCGCTGGAGTCGCGACGTGGCGCAAGGCGCGAGCCGCGGGGCGGCCGGTCGCACCCTCTTCGAAGACGTCGCGACCTCGATCATCGAGATGGCACCCGACGTCGACCTCGTGGCCTTCGTGTCGGCCGACGGGCGCGCGCAGCTCATCAGCACGACGTCGCTGACCATGCAGGAGCGCGCCGACGAGGCGGACGAGCTGCTCGCGGCGGTGCGCGACCTGCTCGCCGATGCAGCGCGTCAAACAGGCGTCACGCTCTCGCCGCCCATCGTCTCGGGTGACGCCGGGCTGAGCGTGCTCGCAGCGCTGCCGCTCGACACCAACCGGGTGCCGCTCGGCTTTCTGGTTGCACGGCTGCCGGCTGAGACCTTGGCGCGCGAGTGCTTTGATCGCTCCTTGCTCAGAGAGTTCGACATCACGCTCGCCGACGTCACCAACGACCCAGAACGTGGGGTGCCGATTCGCTCGACGCTCGCCGCCGGCCATGGCGTGGGCACGGCCACCGCCCTCGCCGAGGTTGCGCTCGGCGCTCCCGCGACCGGCAGGGTCGTCGACTTTCGCGTGCGCAATCGCACCTGGCGCCTCGCGGTCGTCGACAAGGGCAGAGGGGCGCACAGCGGCTGGTCGACCGATCTGCTCGTGCCACTGCTCGGCGGCGCCATGGCGCTCGGTCTCGCGGCGGTCGTCTTGATGCTCGGCAGCCGCATCACCATGTGGCGCGCCGCGCGCGACGCCGCCCTCGAGCAGATCGAGCGCCGCCGCGAGATGGAGGAAGCGCTGCGTTTTTCCGAAGAGCGCTATCGAGACGTCTTTGCCTCGGCGAGCGACGGGCTCTTGGTGGTCGAATCCGGCCGTCATGTGCTCGAAGCGAACGCCGCCGCAGCGGCGATCTGTGGCTGCGACTCGTTGGTCTTGCTCGGCGGCGGTCTCGAAGAGTGGCTCGCCGAGCAGGCGCGAGGCGCCTTCGACGACTTCTTCGATTGCCTCACCGCGAGCGGCCAAGCGCGCACCGAGGTCGTCATCGAGCGCCGCGCTACGAGTGAGCGGCTCGATGTAGAGCTACGCGGCACGCGCCTACATCATGACCCACATCGACGCTTCCTCGTCCTGCTCACCGACGTGACCGAGCGCAAGCGCGCGCTCGAGCGTCAGGCGAGCTTGTCACGCCGAGTGTTGCAGGCCCACGAGGAAGAACGCACCCGGCTGTCGCGCGAGGTGCACGACGAGCTCGGACAGCTGCTCGCGGCGATCCGGCTCGAGCTCGGCTGGTTCAAGAAGAGAATCGACTCCGACTCCGAGGTCGACATGGACATGTTCGCCGAGGCGGTGCGCTTGGTCGAGCGCGCCGCCGACGAAGCCCGCCGCATCTGCCGCGGACTGCGCCCGCCCTTGCTCGACGATCTCGGCCTCGCCGCCGCCGTGCACAACCTCGTGCGCGAGTTCGAGGCGCGCGCGCAGCTTACAACCGAGCTCACGGTCGACGGCGCCGACGACAAGCTCGACGTGCCGCGCGAGCTAGCGCTCTGCACCTACCGCATCCTGCAAGAATCGCTCACCAACGTGATGCGCCACGCGCGGGCCAAGCAGATCAAGATCGACCTCAAGGTGAACGACGACGGGCTCGAGCTGTGCGTGCGCGACGACGGCGCCGGATTCAACGCCGAGAAGCTGTCGCACGCCTCGGGTTTTGGCCTCGATGGCATGCGCGAGCGCGCACGGCTGGTTGACGGCCACGTCGAAGTGAGCTCTGCAGAGGGACAGGGCACGAGGGTCGTGTTTCGCGCGCCAATCCTCGCGTCGACGGAGGGGCACGGATGATCAGAGTGTTGGTGGTTGACGATCATACGCTCGTGCGCGACGGCTTGTGTCGACTGCTCGAATCCGAGGCCGACATCGAGATCGTCGGTCGCACGGGGCTCGGCCACGAGGCGGTCGCGCTGTGCAAGCGGCTTTCGCCCGACGTCGTGATGCTCGACTACGGCCTGCCCGACATCGACGGCCTCGAGACCACCGTGCAGATCACGGCGCAGAAGACCAAGGCGCGCATCCTCATCCTCACGATGTACGGCAACGAAGAGTATGCCATCCGCCTCATTCGTGCCGGCGCCTCGGGCTTTATCGTCAAAGGTGCATCGACGGACGAGCTGCTCGTGGCGGTGCGCAAGGTCGCCGACCAAGGCACCTACGTCACCCCCGACATCCAAGAGAAGATGGTTACCCGGCTCGGCCAACCCGACGAGCAGGCGCCGGAGGCCGCGCTCTCGAACCGCGAGATGCAGGTGCTCATCCGCTTGGCGCGTGGCGCTGCGACTCGCGAGGTGGCGGACGAGCTCTCGTTGAGCCAAAGCACGGTCGAGACCTACAGGAGCCGCATCCTCGAGAAGCTCAACCTGCGCAACAACTCCGACGTGACGCGCTTCGCCATTCGCCGCGGCCTCATCGACGTACCGTAGCGATCGAGGCGCGCTAAACCGAGCACGCCGCGCGGAGAGACCATGCCACCGAGAATCCATTTGCGTACCTTGATCGCCCTTGGGGCGAGTGTTCTTGGCGCCTGCAGGCTCGACTTGTCGACGCCCGCCGACACCGCGCTCCACTGTGCCGTGGACGCGCAGTGCCCACGCGGCCGCGTCTGCGTACGTGGCGCCGAGGTCTGCTTACCGAGCGGCGCCGCGTGCACCGAGGGCGGCACCAACGGCGTCGCCGCCGTCATCGACGGCACGGCGTGCGATAGCGACGGTGCGCCGGGGGTGTGCGTGCGGGCAGTCTGTAGGCCCTCGCGGTGCGGCGACGGCTTCGTCGATGCCGCGGTGGGCGAGACCTGTGAGCCGGGCGTAAACCAAACCGGCACGCCCAACGAAGGTTGCCGCGCCGATTGCTCACGCTGCGGCGACGGCGTGCTCGACGCCCCAATCGAAGACTGCGACGATGGCAACGACAGCAACTTCGACGCATGCAAGAACGACTGCACGTTCAACGTCTGCGGAGACGGTTTCGTCAACGCCGGTGTCGAGGGCTGTGACGGCGGCGCCGACGAGCGCGCCAACCCGAATGATGGCTGCGACCAATGCCAGCCGACGCACTGGAGCGCCGAGATCATGACTGGCCTCGGCGAGGGCGGCGGCGACCCGTTGCAGCGCGGCTTCCTCATCGCCGGCGTGGCGGTGGGCGCACGCGGCGAGTTGTACGTCGGCTCCGATGGCTCTCGCATCTGGCGCATCGATGTCGACGAGAGCGGCACGAGACGCACGACCCTCATCGCCGGCTCAGGCGCCGTGTGCGCGGCCGGGAGCGATTGCGGCGAAGGCGACCTCGCGACAAGCGCGCCGGTGGCGCTCGACAACACAGGCATGCGGACCTCGGCCATCGTCCTCGACGGCACGCGCACGCTCTATTTCTCCGACACCGAGAACCACCGCGTGCGGAAGATCGATCTACGCAGCGGTGTGCTCACGACCGTCGCCGGCAACGGCCAAATCTGCGCGGTGATGACCGACCCGTGCGGCGATGGGGGACCGGCGCTCGCGGCGGCGCTCACGTACCCGCGCGCGCTGGCGCTCGCGAGCGACCGTAAGCTCTACGTCTCGAGCTTCGGCACGGCCACCACCTCGACTGATGCCGGCGCCAAGATCCGCGTGATTGATCTTGGCGTCAACCCACCGACGATCGCCCTCGTGGCCGGCGACGGTACGGCCTGCCCGACGCCCCCCTGCACCACTGCCACAGTCACGCCGCCGTGCAGCAGCGCTGGGCCGGTGGCAGCGGCAAGCGCGAGCCTGGCTCAGCCGGTTGCCCTCGCTCTGGCGAAGGACGGTACGCTGTACGTCGCCGACTCCATGGCTCAGCGGGTGTGCGCCCTGCGCAACGGCAACCTCGAGCTCGTCGCCGGCACCGGCATCGCGTGCGCCCCGACCACCGCGGCTTGCGGCGATGGCGGCTCAGCCCCCCTCGCACGAATGAGCGCGCCGGCCGGACTCGCCCTCGAGGCCGGCGACGCGGGACTCGTCATCGCCGACGGCACCAACCGCCTGCGCCGCGTCGATCTCGCGCTCGGCACCATCGCCACCATCGCCGGCACCGGCGACGTGGGCTTCTCTGGCGACGGCGGCCCAGCGCTGGCCGCACACCTACGCCGTCCACGCGGCCTGACGACAGCGAGCGACGGTTCGCTCTATAGCATCGACACCGGCGGGGTGCGGCTGCGCCACCTCGCGGGTGGTATCCTCACAACCGTGCTCGGCAATGGCCGGCGCGGCTTTGACGGCGACGGCGGGCCCGCTGCCGCCGCGCGGCTCGACCCGGCGCAGATGACGACCGAGGGCTCGACTGTCATCTGGCTCGCGGATCGACGCAACCACGCGGTGCGCAAGATCGACCTCGCGACCGGTCTCATCACGTCAGTCGCCGGCACCGGCAGCCCCGAATACTCGGGCGACGGCGGCAATGCGCTGCAAGCGGACCTGTCGTCGCCGGGCGGCATCGCGCGCGCCACCAACGGTGACCTCTACGTGAGCGACAAAGGCAATCAGCGCATCCGCAAGATCGTGCTCGGCACCCCCTCCATCATCACCACGGTGGCGGGCAACGGCATCGCGGCCAGCATCGACCACGTCGATGGCACGCTCGGCAGCGTCAGCGCCCCCTCTGGTCTCGCCATCGGCCCTGACGGCGCACTCTACATCGCCGAGTTTTCCTACTCGCGCATTCGACGCCTCGACCTCGCTTCGGGCGCCCTGTCGACTGTAGCGGGAAGCCTCGGGTACTGCACACCCGCGCTGATGCCTTGCGGCGACGGGGGCCCCGCGCTTAGCGCCAGGTTGTCGCTCCCGATCGCGCTCGCCTTTGGCACCGACGCTCGGCTGTATGTCATCGAGACGCCGGCCTCCGGCGCGAGCCCATCGGCAGCCCGAATCCGCGTTCTGACACCGGATGCCTTCGGAAACTATGCCAACTCGAGCATCACGACCTTCGCAGGCGACGGAGTCTTGTGCGCCACAGCGGGTGCGGCGTGCGGCGACGGTGGGCTCGCCACGGCGGCGCAATTTCGCACGCTGCAGAACCTCGCTTTCGACGCGGCGGGCAATGCCTGGGTGACGGACCTCGGCAACTTTCGCGTGCGCCGCATCGGCGCGGCCGACGGCATCATTACATCCCCCATCGGCGCCACGCCCTCGAGCGCGCTCGAGGCCGGCGACGGTGGGCCGCTCACTGGCGTCGCGATGCTAGGGCCGGTGGCGATAGCATGGCTCGCCGGCGCTCTGTACGTCAGCGACTCGGACACCGGCGCGTCGATCGTGCGGCGCCTCGATCTCAGCGCCAACGTCGCCGACTCGGTCGCCGGCTATCGCTTCTTCGGCGAGCGCGAGTTTGCCGGCGGTGCCCTGCGCAACCCGTGGGCGCTCACCTTCGCGCCGCGGCACGATAGCTGGCTCGTGGCCGACAACGCCAACCTGCACCGCCTCGACCTCGCGACCAAGCAAGTCATCGAGGTCACCGGCTACAACAACGGCCTCGACGACAGCAACAACCCGACGCGCTCTGCGCGCTTTAGCCGCACCCTCGCCGACGCTCGGGGCGTGGCCTGGGACGCCACGCGCTCGCTCATTTACGTGAGCGAACGCGATCATCACACGCTGCGCGTCGTGCACGCCTCGCCCACCGTCGACCCTTTGAGCTGGACCGTCGAGCTATTTTCTGGCAGCGTCGACGTGGCGGGCTTCGCCGACGGCCCGGCCACGAGCGCGCTGTTTAGCGCTCCCGAGGGCCTGCTCTTCGATGCCCTTCGCCAGCGCCTCTATGTGGCCGACGCCGGCAACCACGTCGTGCGCGTCATCGATGTGACGGTCACCCCGGCCGACGTGAGCGTGCTCGCCGGCACGCCGGCCCTCGCCGGCGACTCGACCGCCACCACCACAGCAGTCGACGTGCTCCTCGATTCGCCGAGCGCGCTCGCCGTCGCCGACAACGGCACGCTGTACATCGCCGACACGGGCAACAACCGGGTGCGCCGCGCCCTGCCGGACGCCGGTCGCATCGGTGGCGCCTCGGTGGTCGAGATCGTCATCGGCGACGGCTCGCCGTCTTCGGGCGGCTCCGGCTTGCCGGCCTATGCGTTCCCGGTGGATGCACCGCGCGGGCTAGCGCTCGACGTGTACGGCAACCTGTTCATCGCGAGCCACCAGACGGTCAAGGTCGTCGTTGCAAAGAAGGGCGCGCTCGCCGGCCCAAGCGACGAAGTGACCACCATCTATGGTGCTGCGCCGCGCACGCAGTTTCCCGAGGTCGCAACAAACTGTCTTTCGGGCATCGCGCTCAACCCTGACGCGACGCGCGGCGACAGCATCTCTTTACTCGACGCCTGTCAGGGATTTTGGCTGCGCGTCAAACGCACCGCCGCCGCGGGCCCGCCTTGAAAGTCGCGGCGAACGTGACGGCGGTCGCGGGTCATGGCACAATCGCCGCCATGGCCAAGGTGATCAAGAGTACTAGCGGCGGCGACATCTCGCCCGACACGGGGTTCACCGATGTCGGCTCGGTCAAGCGAGCGTCGATCATCGACTCCTCGAGCTATGAGGCGCGCTCCGAAGCGCAGAAGATCCGCGACAAGGCGCTCGCCGAAGCCGAAGAGATCAAACAACAGGCCCTGCACGAGGCCGTGCAGATCAAAGAGAAGGCGCACGAAGACGGCCACAAAGAGGGCCGCGCAGAGGGCGCGAGCGAGCTCGTGCAGATCGTGGCGCAGACGAGCCAACGCCTCGCGCAGATCGAAGAGCAGGCCGTGCCCCAACTGCGCGATCTCGCGCTCTCCATCGCCCGCAAGGTGCTCGGCCGCGAGCTCGAGTTTCATCCCGACGCCGTCATCGACGTCATCAAGCAAGCGCTCGCCGAAAAAGCGCGACAACGGCGCGAGATCGTGCTGCGCGTCAACCCCGAGGACTTGGCCATCCTGCGCGAGCGCAAGCACGAGCTGCTCGAGGTCTTGAGCCGCGCCAAGGAGATAGGCGTGCGCGAGGACCCCGACGTGGCGCGCTTCGGCGTCGTCATCGAAACCGACGCCGGCATCATCGACGCCCAGCTCGAGACGCAGCTCGCCGTCTTCGAGCGCGTGCTCAAGGAAGCGCACTAGCGCGCCCCCGACCAGGATGACGCCCATGGTTGCTGCCCCCCTCGTTGACCTGCGCGGCTATTTGAAGGCGATCGAAGACGCCGAGACCATCCATGTCCGCGGCCGCGTCACCGAGGTCACCGGCCTCGTCATCAAGGCCATGGTGCCGGGCGTGCGCATCGGCGAGAGCTGCTACATCGACACGGGCGGCGGGGAGCGCATCGTCTGCGAGGTCGTCGGCTTTCGCGACGAGGCCGTCATGCTCATGCCCCTTGGCGAAGCGCGCGGCATCGGCCCTGACTGCGAGGTCATCCCAACCGGCAAGCCCTTCTCGATCCGCTGCGGCTGGGGGCTGCTCGGTCGCATCCTCGACGGGCTCGGCCGCCCCATCGACAGCGGCCCGGCGCTCGACGACGTGCCTGACCTGCAAGACTGGGCGGTCGAGCGCGAGTGCCCCGATCCGATGAAGCGCAAGCGCATCACCGAGCACATCGCCTTTGGCGTGCGCGCCATCGACGGCTTGCTCACGATCGGCATGGGTCAGCGCATCGGCCTCTTCGCCGGCTCGGGCGTCGGCAAGTCGACATTGATGGGTCAGATCGCGCGCAACACCGAGGCCGAGGTGGTCGTCACCTGCCTCATCGGCGAGCGTGGTCGCGAGGTCTTGGACTTCATCGAGGAGTCACTCGGCGTCGAGGGACGCAAGAAGTCGGTGGTCATCGTCGCCACCTCGAACATGCCCTCGCTCGTGCGCCTCAAGAGCGCCTTTATCGCGACCTCCATCGCCGAGTGGTTCCGCGATCAAGGCAAGCGCGTCTTGTTCATGATGGACAGCTCGACCCGCTTCGCGCGCGCGCAGCGCGAGATCGGCCTCGCCATCGGCGAGCCGCCAGCGCGCCAAGGCTATCCACCGAGCGTCTTCGCGCAGATTCCGCGCTTGATGGAGCGCACCGGCAACAACGAAATCGGCTCCATCACGGCGCTCTATACGATCCTCGTGCAAGCAAGCGACATGGAAGAGCCCATCGCCGACGAAGTGCGCGGTATCCTCGACGGCCACATCATCTTGAACCGCGCGTTGGGCGCGCGCAACCACTGGCCCGCGGTCGACATCCTGCCGTCGCTCTCGCGTGTCATGAGCGGCATCGCGGCGCCCGAGCACAAGAAGGCGGCGGCGAAGCTCCGCGAGGTGTTGGCCATCTACGAAAAGCAGCGCGATCTCATCCTGCTCGGAGCCTACCAGTACGGCACCGACACCAAGACCGACTACGCCATCGACAAGATCGAGGAGGTCGAGTCGTTCCTAAAGCAAGGCACGCAGGAGTGCGACGACTTCGCGACCACGGTGCAGAAGCTCGTCGATATGTTTGCTGACGCGCAGTGAGCAGAGGCGTCACTGTGCCGTCAGCACAAAGGTGTTCGTGCCCGGTCCGACGCTGGCGATAGTCACGACGCCGGCGCCATTCGCCGTCAACCCGCCGCAGCTGACGCCCGCGGTCGAACAGGCGTAGCCCGCCGCAGGCGTAAGACCGCCGACCTGCACGTCGATGGTGCCACCGGTGGTCATGTCGTTGCCGACCGTGACCGTACGGTCGGCGGCGTTGACCTCGAGCACGGCGTTGCAGGGCGCGCTCAGCGCGAGATGAGGGACGCCGTCAACCGATAGGTAGGTGCCCTCGAGCAGCACGGCGAGAAGCAGACCGCCACTTGCGCGGGTGACCGCCACCGTAGCGTCGCTGAGGATGCCGCTCGCGTTGAGTGCCGAGCCGTCCTTGCTCCACAAGACGGTGTCTGGGCCGAGCGTGAAGCCAACCTGATTCGTCGCTGGCGACAGTCGCGCCAGGGCGGGCATAGTGCGGCTCGCCAGATCCTCCGGAAACAGCACCGCCACGAACTCGGCACCGACTGCGCTATCGGCCCCGCGGATCCGAAGCTCCTCTGGGAGGCCGGCCACCGGCGACGCCGTCACCGTGCTCACCTGCGCCGCCGCATCGGGCTCGACGATGACGACCTTGAGGCGATGGCTCGCCGCCTCAGGCGGGGCGAAGTAGTACACAGGCGCGCCTGGGGTTTGCACGCCGATCGGGTCTGTGCAGGTGCCCGTAGGTCCACCACCGTACTCCGGGATCCGGCATCCGGTGTGCAGCTGGAACTCGTAGCGGTGCGAAGCGCTGCCCACGGCCTTGATGCGGTCGAAGACGACATAGTATCCGGCCGCGTCTGCGCTCGGCCGCACGAAGACAAAGCGGCGCTGCGAGTAGTCTACCGGCTGCGCGGTCGGGTCGGCGGCGCGCGATGGTGGCGGCTGTTGGTAGGCGGCCGTGGTATCGCAGGTGGCGAAATCGAGGGCGCCGCTGTGCACGAACGACGTCACGGTGCCATACCGGTCAGACATGCCAAACGTAGTCTGGCCCAAGCCGTCGATGAGCACGAAGTTCTTGCCGTCACTGTAGTAGAACGGATCAGTTGAATCGTAACCATTGTAGGTCTGAACGTAGTTGTGGCCGTCCGCATACATGATGAAGCTGCCCTGCTCGCGTTGGTTGTGATTACCCGCCAGGCCGCAGCGGCTCGTGAAGGCGAAGTCCGCGACATCCCATCCGGTGCGCATGTAGATGTGCTCGTTGCCGCGCGTGACCTTTCCAAGCGGCAATACTGTTGCAGGATCGACCGCGCTCGGCGCGCCGACATACCAAGCGAGCCCTTCGGGCGCCGTGCCCGTAACGACGTACGCAGCGTGTCCAGGGCCGGCGAGCGTGTCGTGCAACCACTGGAGCGAGCCATCCTGATAGTGGCGTGCAGCGAGCACGAGCGTCTGCAGGTAGGTCTCGTAGAAGACGTTGCGGCAGTTCTCCGTGCCGAATGGCCCCATGCAACGCCGGGTTGGCGAAAGACTGTAGACTAGCCATTGCAGGTACTTGTGCATGGCGCTGTCTTGGAATGACCACAGATCGTCGTGCGCGGCGCCGGGGTTGTTGTCGAGCGCATCGAGACAGGAGATGAGGTTCGTAAGGTCCCATCCGTAGTAGTCGCCGAGCGCCTGCAGATAGGCGCCATCCTCCGTGAGGTTGTCACCAAGCGACGTCTTGAACATGAGCATGGAGACATCGACGTAGAACCGGGCGAGCTTGTCATCGTTGATCAGGGTCAAACCGAGCAGGCCTCCCTGCCCGTGACTCACTGTCCAGCCGCCTTGCCGTGGCAGGCGCCACCAATTGCCGGCCAAGTTGGAGAGCGCGTGGCGCATCATCTCGATCGACAGGCGCTCGCGCAACGTGGTCAGATCACTTGGGCTGAGCAAGGCTGCGGCGAAGGGCGCCAGCTCGTCATAGACGACCCCGAGCCGACGCATGTCATAGCCGTACGTAAGAATATCACCCGTGGCGTAGTCGCCGTCCTGCAGCGCCAGCCAGCCAACGAAGCCATTGAGCAGCTCCGCTGCCTTGGCACGATGCGCCGCGCTGTCGTGGAACACTCCGTCGTAGATGAGCGACTCGAGAACGCCACTGCGGTCTCGTCCGAGAGAGGCCAAATCGGTAACGCCCTCATTGCTCGCGGATGACACTGTGAGCCCGTCCAGGATCGCTTGCTGGTCCGCACTGCGGGGCCCGGCCTTGATGGCGTCAATCTGCGCCTGAGTGAAGAACAAGTGAGGATACGCTGGGCCAGGGTGGTAGTAGTGGTCTTGCTCCTTGAGCCTGGCCAGCACCGCGGTCGCAAGCTCCATGCGCACACCGTTGGAGCGGATCCGGAAGCGAACTTTGCCTGCGGGAAGCTTCAGCAAATAGAAGATCTCGCGGACTGGCGCGACGTCATGATTGAGGAGCATCACACCATGCGCATCATCGAGCGCCGGGAGGGCCTCATAGCCACTACCGCGATCCACGTCGAAGGCAACGCCCGCCGTAGGCGGACGGGCCAGCATGAGGACGTAGTCGGCTGGATCGGGAACGCTCATCTGCCAGTCGATCTGGTCGGCGGCTCCGCCTAGACAATACTCAGACTCCTCAATCGCCGCTCGAGTGGCGGGGGAGAACTGGCCGACGCAGTCATTGCCCCAGCTCGTCACGTGCATGTCACGACCTGCCTGCGTCTCGAGGTAGAGCGGGTAAGTCCCGAACACGGCGAAGTCGACGACCTCGCCAGTGAGCTTCCAGTCGGCGAGGTAGGTGTCGGCGTCGATACAGCCGGCTTCATCAGTGCTACGGTTGCAGTCGTCATCTATCGAGTTGGCGCAAACCTCTGCGGCGAAGCATTGCGGCACCGCCGTGCCGGTTGCGTCGAGCAAGATGCTGATGCTCGGGCGGTCAGGATCGGTGCTCGGGATGTCGAAGGAGCCGCTCGCAGGCGCTGCCACCGTGGGCGAGAAGGCCACCGACACTGTGCACCTGCCACCCGGCGCTACCGTGACGTTCGAGCATGTATCCGCCGCGATGGCGAAGGGAGCAGCGAGGGGTTGGACACTCGCCACGTTGCCGAGCACCAAGTCGCCCGCGCCAGTGTTGCTCACCGTAACCGTCTCGCGACGCGAGGCGCCGAGGGTGACAAAGCCGAAGGGCAGTCGCAGATCATCGCTCGCAATCACAGAGTCCGTCACCACCACATGCGGCAGATAGACCACGCCGCTGCCATCGAGCAGGACGACGAACGTTGGCGAGCTCGCGTCATTCGAGGCGAGGGTGAGGCCCGCGTTGAAGCTGCCGACCACGGTGGGCTCGAAGCGCACAGCCACAACGCAGGTCGCGGCCGGCACGAGAATCTTGCCAGAGCACGCGTCGCTGGTGATCGAGAAAGGCGCGGCAAATCCGCTGCCACCAGAGACCGACGTCACGCTCAGGTCCGCCGATCCGGTGTTGCTCACGCTCAGCGTTCGGTCTGCTCCTGCGCCGACGCGCACTGCGCCAAAATGAAGACTCTGGTCGCCCGCAGGAGAGCCCGAGACCGCGACGGCAATGCGCGGCAACTTGGCAACTGGCTCCGGCGGGGCGGGCTTGGGGTCATCCACGGCGCCGCCTGGAAGCGTGGTCCCGTCGGGCGGCGAGCTCTCTGTGGTCGGCGTGATGTCGCTCGACTGCGTGCCGCCCCCGACCTTGCCGGTCCCACACGCACCCACGATCCAGCACATGCCTAGGGCAGCGGCCCGTCTCCAGAACGCGCCGGGTGTGATCCTACGATGGGGTACACTCGAAACCATGGATTCGTCCTCCACGTGGGGCTGTTTCCTGTATGTGTCGCCGCCGACCGGAAGCTTCAATGGTTACGGCCAGCGACGGTTTTCGTCTATACTGAACAGCAACGCATCGTGCCTGCGAGAGGAGCCCCCGCGTGGCCGCCAAACCAGAGTATCGCCTCCAAACCCTGCTCGAGCTGCGCGAGCGCAAGAAGGACGAGGCCGAACAGGCGCTTGGCCAGGCGCTCGCCGCGCACAAGCGCGAGGTCGACAAGCAAAAGGAGATGCAGGTGGAGCTCGAGCGCATGGTCGCGCGGCGCGAGCAGCGCAAGCGCGACTACGCCGAGAAGGCCATGCGCGGCGAGATGTCGGCGCAGGACGTCGTTGGCGCCAACACCTTCATCGAGCGACTCAAAGAACAAGAAGATGCGCAAAAGGGCGCCATCGAGGCGCAGCAGGCTGTCGTGGCGCAAAAGCTGCAAGAGGTCGACGCGGCGCGCGCCTCCTTGCTCAAGGCGACGCAGGAGCAAAAGGCGCTCGACAAGCACAAAGAGAAGTTCGTCGACGAGTGGAAGAAGGAGCAGGCGGCCAAAGAGGAAGAGGTCATGGACGAGCTCGCGCAGCAGATCTTCTTGCGCAACGAGCGCTGAGTCGGGCGCCGCGCGCGGCAACGATCGCCCGCTCCACCCGGCTCGACCCTTGAAGCCGGGGGGGCACGCGATTCTTAGCCGGCGAGCGCGCTTTCGCGTTATGCTAGGGTGCATCGCATCGGCGAGTCTTTTCTATCGGAGTGTGGCATGTCCCGTGTCGACGAAAACCGTGAGGCGCAGCGCGTCGAGGACCAGCGCCGCCTGCAAGAGCAAGACAAGACCAAGCGCCAGAAGAACAGCGCCGAGTTCGGTCGCATGATGCAGAGCCAGGGCAAGCCAGCCCCAGGCGCCGGAACTCCGGCCAAAGCTCAGAGCGGCACTAAGGCGGGCTCCGCCGCGCTCATGGCACGCCAGGGCATCGCGTCGCGCAACTTCACCCAGACGCTGCACAAGGCGGGCGAGAGCTCGGTCGACACGACGCGCCAGGAGGCCAAGGCACGCCGCTCCGAGATGGACGACACGCAGCTGCGCACCGACGAGAAGCAAGGACACATCGACGGCGACCGCGTGCAACGCCAGGGCGACCGGCTCGCGGCCATTGCTGGCGACGAACGGCACGAGCACCAGCAAGAGGGCAACCTCGGCGGGGGTGGCGGCGGCGGCGCGGCGAGCGATGGCGGCGCGGGCATGGACTTTGGCGGCGGCGGGCAACCGGGGGCTGGCCTGGCTGCGGGCACGAGCGCGGTCGCGCAGGCCGAGCAAGCGCAGGGCCCGCAAGCGCCGCAAATCCCGAGCGAGCTCATCCGCGAGCTCGTCAACAAGGTCTACGCCGGGGTGACGCCCGAGGGTCTGAGCCAGTTCACGGTCGAGCTCAAGAGCGATGTGCTCGGCGGGGCGCGGCTCGACATTGTGGCCGAGGGCGGCAAGATTAGCTGCACCGTGCACACCAGCGACAAGAACACCGGCCGCCTCATCAAAGCCAGCGAGGGCGCGTTAGCTCGCGCCTTTGCGCAAAAAGGCCTGACCCTCGAGCGACTTGCAGTCGCATAGCCGTGATGTTAGCGTCGGCGCTCGACCTCGGGTCGACCGCGCCGACATGGCCTCTCATCCCTACCAATTCAAGGATTTGCCTCGCTTTTCGCGGGAGCAGATTGCTCTCGAGGCGAGCCTGTCGCGCTACCTGGCGGGGCGGCCCTACAACCCCGAGTTCGCCGTAGCGCTCGGCACCGAGCTCGAGCGCTACTTGAAGCTGCCGTGCAAGATCGCCGGCCTCGAGATGAAGAGCATGGCGCGCGCTGAGCTCGACGCGCTGCTGCCGGCTGTCGCCTGCATCGTGGTCGTCGGCGCGGCGCCGGGCGCGCACAAGATCGTCGTCGAGATCGACATGGGCCTCGCCTCATCGATCATCGAGCGGCTGCTCGGCGGCAGTGGCGAGGCCGAACGAATCCAGCGGCCCCTGACCGAGATCGAAGAGGGCGTGCTGTCGTTCCTCGTGCTCAAGGTCTTGAACCACTTCCACGAGGGGCTCGAGCACGGCCACGAGCTCGCGCTGTGCCTCGATCGCTTCGCCGCCAAGATCGGCGACATCGCCAGCATCATCGACACCGAAGCGTCCTACGTCGTGCTCGGCACGCGCGTCGGCATCGGCCGCCAGCTCGGCTATGTGCGCATCTTCCTGCCCGCGGCACTCGTCACCGAGCGCTTTGGCAAGCCCGTGCCGCAGGGCGGCGCCACGGGCGAAGAGGGGCCGCGTATGCTGCGCCTGCTCGAAATTCTAGCCGACGCGCCGGTGACCGGACGCGTCGAGATGGCGACGCTCGATCTGTCGCCCGACGATCTCGCGCACCTCGAGCTCGGCGACATCGTCATCATCGAGAACCACGAGGTCGTCAAGACCGCCGACGGCATGGCGGGCAACGTGTTCGTGCGCCTCGGTGCAGGTAAGAACGGGGGTCTGAAGGCAAAGCTGCTCGAAGGTGAGCAGCAGCGCATCGAGATCACCGAGATCGTGGTGCAAGAGCACCCGGTGGAGGATGCAATGGCAGACGAAGCAGAAGCGCCGCCCAAAGAGAATCTCGCCGCAACCGAAGGGCTGCTGCGCGACGTCGCCGCGCCGGTGGTGGTCGAGCTCGGACGCATCCGGATGAATGCGGCGCAGCTCGTGCGCCTGCACCAAGGGCAGATCTTGCGCCTGCCGCGCGCGCCGAGTGACCCGGTCGACCTCGTCGTCAACGGCAAGTTGTTTGGCCGCGGCGAGCTCATCGAGGTCGACGGTGAGCTCGGCATTCGGCTCGTGCAGATCACCGGCGCCGAGGGCACGCACGCCACATGAAGCGCTCGCGCCCAGGAGCCTGTCGGGAAATTCGTCTTGATGGGCCCGCTCCCGCTCCCGAGCACGCTCCCGGATTTGCTTGCAAGCACGGCGCTTTCTTTCGGGCGCGGAATCGGGAGCGGGAGCGGGAGCGTGTAGGCAGTCATTTTTCCGGCAGGCTCCTAGCGCTCGGCTGCGTAGCGAGCATCGTGGCCGTCACGATGCTCGACGCGGCGCACGCCACAGCGGCGACCGTGACCGACAGTGCCACCGCATCACCCTCCAGCGCACCGGGCCTCATGCCCGGCAATGCGCCGCAGCCCGCCGTCGACATCAACGCCGACACCCCACCGCCCTCGAGCTACGACCTCGTACGCCAGAAGGCCGACGGCACGCTCCCCGAAGAAGGACGCTCACTCGCCGGGCAGGCCCTGCGCACCGTGTTCGCGCTGCTACTCGTCGTCGCGCTCATCTACGCCTTCGGCAAGCTCGTGCTCGCGCGCATGGGACGCATTCGGCCGTCGCGCGGCGCCACTATGCGCATCACCGAGCGCGTGCAGCTCGACGCGCGCAATGCCCTCGTGGTGGTCGAGATCGACGGCCGGCGCCTGCTCGTCGGCTCGGGCGGCGACAAGGGCCTGTCGCTGCTCACCGAGCTCGGCGCGGCCAACGGCGCAGCAGCGCGCACGACCGACCGCACGGGCGCGTCGCGGTTCAATGAGACGCTGGCGCGCGGCGCGAGCGAGCCGAGCGAAAGCGACGGTCGCTCATGACGGCTGCTCGAGCCAACCTGCCGCGGCGAGCACGCCCTGCGGCGCAAGGACAGGACCCCCACCATGCATAGGCCTCTCGCCGGCGCCCGCCGGCTCCTCACCGCCGCTCTTGGCGGCCTCGTCTTCCTCTCGTGCGCGACGGCGATAGCGGCCGCGGGCGGTGGCGCGAACTCGGATCTCAAGCAAGTGCTCGGCGGCGGCCTCAACGACATGGGGGTAGCCAACAAGCCGCTCATGCTCATGGTGGCGCTAGCCGTGCTCTCCATGGTGCCCTTCGCGCTCATCATGGTGACGAGCTTCGTCAAGATCGCGGTGGTCTTGTCGATCGTGCGCCAGGCCATCGGCACGCAGCAGATCCCGCCAACGCAGGTCATCACCGGCCTCGCCATCGTCCTGTCGGTCTACATCATGATGCCGGTCGGACTCGAGGTGTATCACTCGAGCGAAGCGATGGCCGCACGCTACGGTCAGAAGGGCGGCTGGGCGAGCTTCACCGTCGATCAGATCCTCGAGCTCGCCAAAGAAGGCCAGCATCCGCTGCGGCAGTTCTTGATCCGCAACGCGCACTTGAAGGACCGCGACATGTTCTTCAAGCTCGCCTGGAAGATGCGTCAGCCGCGCGACCGCGCCACGCTCACCGACGAAGACTGGGCGATCATCATCCCCGCCTTCGTCATCAGTGAGCTCAAGGAGTCGTTCCAGATCGGCTTTATTCTCTTCGTGCCGTTCTTGGTCATCGACATGGTGGTGTCGAACATCTTGATGGCGCTCGGCATGCAGATGCTCTCACCGACCACCATCTCGCTGCCGTTCAAGATCCTGCTCTTTGTCTTGGTCGACGGCTGGTATCTCATCACGCGCGGGCTCGTGCTCGGCTACCAGTAGCGCGGCGGCGAGAGGAGACGGCCATGGACCAACACGTCATCGACTTCGTCTTGCGCATCACCAACCAGGCGCTGCTCGTCACCTTGGTCGTTTGCGGCCCGCCCATTCTCTTGAGCTTGGTCGTCGGCCTCATGATCTCGCTGTTTCAGGCCGTGACCCAAATCCAAGAGCAGTCGCTCACCTTCGTGCCGAAGCTCATCATCATCTTCGGCGCGCTCGCGGCCTTGGGACCGTGGCTCGGCGCGACGTTGCTGCGCTTTACGGCGCTGTGCTTCGAGAACTTTCCGAAGTACGTGTACTAACTAGGTCGCGCCGCCGTGGACGAGCTCCTCAAGCATCTCAACATCGCGCTCAATTACACGCAGGAGATGCTGGTGGTGGCGCTCGTGTTGGCGCGCATCATGCCGATGGTGGTGCAGACGCCGTTTCTAGGCGGCAAAGTCGCGCCGCCCGAGATCAAGATGGCCTTCGGCGTGATGTTCACCATCATCTTATGGCCAATCGCGCGCGGCTCGATCACCGCGCCGTTGCCGATCTCGCCCATCCCGTTCCTCATGCTGATGATGAAGGAGGTCTTCATCGGCATGGTCATCGGCTACGTCAACTCGCTCATGTTCACCATCATGGAGATGGGCGGCCGCCTCATCGACACCGCGCGCGGCGCCTCCATGTCGGAGGTCATGGTACCGCACTCGGGACAGCGCGAGACGATGTTCGGCGACTTGTACTATCACATGCTGCTCGTCGTCTTCATGGCGCTCGGGGCCTACGGCATCTTCTTCGAGGCCTTTTTCATGTCGTTCGCCGCCATTCCGCTCAACGTCGGACTGCCGGACACGGTCGGCATCTGGGCGCTGTGCGAGTTCCTCATTCGCTTGACGGCCGATGTCTTTCTCGCCGCGGTGCTGCTCGCCGCGCCAATCGTAGCCGCCGTGCTCGTCACGGACGTAGTGTTTGGCATCCTCAACCGCGTCGCGCCGCAGCTCAACGCCTACTTCATGGCTATGCCGGTGAAGGCCATGGGCGGGGTCATGATCGCCCTCGCCATCATGGACGCCTTTGTCAGTCGCCTCACCGACTACACGACCTGGAATCTGGCCGCGGTGGAAAAGACCATCCGGCTGCTTACGCCACACTCGTAGGTTCGACGCCGAAGAGGGGAGCTGCCGATGCCGAAGAAGACCCGACGCGCCCAGTCCGTCAAGTCAACCAAGCGCCTCGAGAGCAGCTCTCGCACCGCAACAACAGCACGTTCGAAGAGCAAGCCGCCGAGCGCGCCAAGAGCGCGACCGAAGAGCGGCCCGCGCACCGGCACGACGGCGCGCCTGCAACCGTTCGGCACGAGCGTCTTCGCCGAGATGACGCGACTCGCCGTCGAGCACCGCGCCATCAACCTCGCGCAAGGGTTTCCCGACTTCGATGGACCGCCCTCGATCATCGAGGCAGCCCACGCCGCCATGCGGGCCGGCCACAACCAGTATGCCCGCTCACGCGGCCACCTAAAGCTCGTGCGCGCCATCGCCGCGAGTCGTGCGCGCTTCTACGGCCTCACCTACGATGCTGAAACCGAGGTCGTGGTCTTCTCGGGTGCAACCGAAGGCATCGCCGCCTGCCTGCTCGGCCTCCTTGGGCCGGGCGACGAGGCGGTCCTCTTCGAGCCTTTCTACGACAGCTATCCGGCCTGCGTGGCGCTCGCTGGGGCCAAGGCGCGCTACGTCACGCTGCGCTTCCCCGACTTCGCCGTCACCCGCGAGGCGCTGCTCGCGGCCGTCAGTCCGCGCACGCGCGTCATCGTGCTCAACACGCCGCACAACCCGACCGGTAAGGTGTGGACGAGGCCCGAGCTCGAAATGGTGGCTGAGCTCTGTCGCGAGCGCGACCTCGTCGTGCTGGCCGACGAGGTGTACGAGCACATCACCTTCGACGGCGCGACCCATATACCGGTCGCGAGCCTGCCCGGCATGCGCGCGCGCACGATCACGCTGTCGAGCACCGGCAAGACCTTCTCGATGACCGGCTGGAAAGTCGGCTGGGCGGTCGGGCCACCCCACCTCATCGACGCGGCGCAAGCGGCGCACCAGTTCCTCACCTTCGCGACGGCCACGCCGCTGCAAGTGGCCATGGCCGACGCGCTCGAGTCGTTGTCGCCCACGTACTACACGGAGCTCGCCGCCGACTATCTGCACCGACGCGACTTTCTACTCGAAGCGCTCGCCAAAGCGGGCTTTCGCGTAGCCGTGCCGCGCGGCACCTACTTCATCCTCGCCGACTTCTCACGCCTGCACGACGGTGACGACCGCGAGTTTACGCGCTGGCTCGTGGCGAATCACGGCATCGCCGCCATTCCGCCGAGCGCGTTCTATGCGGCGGATCAAGGCGAAGGGCGACGGCTCGTGCGCTTTGCGTTCTGCAAACGCCTCGCGACGCTCGAAGCGGCGGCGGCGCGGCTCGGAGCGATCGGCGCCAGGTAGGCGACGTCAGTCGCTGACGCGGCGAGCGCGCTACCGCGGCGCACGCAAGGACACGTACGACCTGCGCCGCGCTGCATCGATGCAGAACCTCGTGAGGGCGCAGTGGCTTGGCCGCGTGGCTACGTCAGTCTGAAACTGATTGGCGTTCTAGGGCCCTTCGGCGGCGCCGATATCGACCGTCCCGTTCTGGGGTCGACTGATGAGAAAGAAATCCGACCACACCGGGACCGCCGAGACACCCGCGGCCCCCGTGTCCCGGGCGGGATTGGGGAGGGCCTTTAGGCCGAAGTCCGCTGGGACCGCGGGCGCCGGGCTCACAAACAGGTCACCGGGGATGCCGGAGAGGAGGTTGTTGGATTGTACGAAGCCAAAAGCACCGGTCCCGACACTCATCACCGCACTGCCCGTCGTTGGCGTGGCGCCCAGGTTGTTGATCACGCTGATGTTGGTAGACACGGTGTCGACCACCACCCCCGTGAGGCCCCCGGCTGCGTCGCCGCTGTAGAAGGTGTTGTTGAAGACCCGATTGTTGTTCGGCACCATCTGCCCCGAGCCGGCCCCGCCCCAGCGCGCGATCTCGATCCCGGTGTGGCTGCCCGACCCAGTCACGTCGAGGAAGTTGTTCCTGATGGTGGTGTCCGCCGAGCCCATGTGCAGCTGACGCTGCACCGTGCTGCCCGTGGCTGTCCACCAGTTGCGCTCGAAGATCACGTCGCGCACCCGCTCATCGTTGACGTCATCCTGGGGCCCGAGCTCGACCACCCACTGGTTACCGCCGCTGACGAACTTGTTGTCGCAGATCTCCACCATCTCGGAATACACCACCCCGGTGGTGCCGAGCGCGATTGGGCTGCCGTTCAACCCGCCCGTCAGCGTCGGTCCGTGAAGCTTGAGGTTGGCCTGCGTCGCACCAGCGTTGGCGATGGTGTTGTTCGCGATCACGCCCTTCGAGGTAAAGGAGCTCCTGACGACATGCGAGCCACCGGTTGTGTTGTTGTCGAGATAGTTGCCCTGGATGCTGTTCTGCCTACCCGTCAGGAAGATGCGCCAGTCACAACCGCCCACACACCCAGCGGCATTTTGGCTAATCGAATCGACGATGGCGATCTCGCTGTACGCGAGGTGATTACCTGCGCCGTGCGTGTTCCACCAGTCGAGGATGCTGCCAGTGAAGATGATGCCGTGTCCCATATCGTGCAGATTGGCCCGCAGCACGAGGAGCTGCGCGAACCCGCCCTGCGCGTAGATACCGTACACGCCGCTGCCGCCATTGCCGGTCAGCTCGAGGTCCATCACGCGCCAGTCCTTGATCGTCGGCGTCGATGACCTCGAGACCTGCAGGATCGTCGTGTTGCCGGTCATAGACACGAGAGGAGCGGTGCCCGTGCCGTACGCGCCGATGATCCCGGGGCCCGTAACCGCGATGGCGGCGGAGGCTGCGGTGGGAAAGATATCGTCGCGCTTGAACAGCACCCGGTTGCCCGTCGTCGCGTAGCTGCTGATCGCTATAGAAAAATCGGCTTGCTGTGCGACGCTCGCGCCGACGGGGCAGCCTCCGACCCCGGCAACGGGCAAGCTCGAGGCCGCGACGCAGATCGTGTTCG
>Ga0315268_10001926_pt1 | contig 23802 bp, 21 predicted proteins | sample C1_top_MG_FD_204535 | JGI IMG/M metagenome (GOLD analysis project Ga0315268, IMG submission 204535) | Sediment microbial communities from Yellowstone Lake, YNP, Wyoming, USA - C1_top | ecosystem: Environmental > Aquatic > Freshwater > Lake > Sediment | place: USA: Wyoming | collected 2017-08-01
CGTGAGCTGGGGCACGCCTGGACCCGGATCGAGGCCCTGGCTGGCCTGAGCCGGTAAGGGAGCTGCTTTTTTTGTGGCCGCAGGCTGAGCCTGTGGGCCAACGCCGGCGAGGGCGCCGGCGCCACATTTTCATATAACTATAAAGGAGAATACTGTGAATAATAAAATTGTTGCCGTTCCCTCAAACCATCCCGGTGGACTTGATGCCGCGCTGGGAGCCCATTTCGGCCACTGTGATCTTTATACTTTGGTGAAAATCTACGAAGGCAAGGTGCAGGAAGTCGCCACTTTGGCCAACGTGCCGCACCAGCAGGGGGGCTGCATGGCCCCGGTCAATCATCTGGCGGAAAACGGCGTGCAGGTCCTCATTGCCGGCGGCATGGGTATGCGGCCGCTTATGGGGTTCCAGCAGGTGGGAATCCAAGTCCTGCATGGCGGCGGCGCCCATACCGTGGGAGAGGCGGTGGAGGCTCTCTTGCAAGGCCGGCTACCGCAGTTTAGCACCGAGTTCACCTGCGGCGGCGGCGGTGGCGCCCAATAACTGGGAAGGATCTGGTCATCGGGAGGAGAAACACGTGTCTGAGGGCGATTTTCCCAGGCTGGGCGAAGTGGGGGAGCAGTTCCTCCGCATAGCCCGATATCCTAAAAATATCGGCTCGCTTGACAATCCCTGCGCACAAGGAGCGGCGGTAGGCAAGTGTGGCGATTCTATAGAAGTCTCCCTGAGGATCGAGTCAGGGGCCATTGCTGATATTAAGGTGTTCCCCCACGGGTGCCTCTATACGCTGGTCTGTGCCAGCGCCATGAGCGAGCTGGCCAAGGGACGGGCTTTGGATCACGCCCTGGAGTTGGAGCCGCACGAGGTGGCAGATGCCCTGGGGGGCCTGCCGGAAGACCACCTGCACTGTGCCCGACTGGCGGTAAATACCCTGGGAGAAGCTATTGCCGATTACTACCGGCGGGCTTCCCTTTCGGATTCAAGCGGTTCTGCTTAAAACCAAAGAAAAACGTGGAGCTCGGGGTCCGGTTCAGGGCTTCGAGCTCTGCCTTCGATAAGAGGTGACCATGCTGCGCATCGTTCTCGCCACCGATCGCCTTGAAGCCATGCAGGCTTTCGTGGAAGCTTTGTCGTCAAACCCGGAGGTGCGCCTTCAGCACGTGACCTCCGGAGCTGAGGTCCTGGAGGCGGTGAGCGTCTCTGCCCCTCATCTGGTGATCATTGACAGCGGTCTTACGGACAATGAGCCTCTGGAGCTGGTGAAGAAGCTACTTATGGTTAATGCCATGATGAATACGGTGGTGGTGAGCCCGCTGTCCGAGGAGGAATTCCACGAGGCTAGCGAAGGCTTGGGCGTTCTGGGGCGGCTGCCGGGCGAGCCCGGTGAGAGCGATGCCGCCGACCTGCTCCACCGGCTGAAGAAGGTGCTGGGAGTAATGGGATGATTTCAATGAGGCCCAAGATCATCGTCTGGCCATCGAGGGCCTCAAACCAAAGCCTTAGTTGCTCCAAAGCGTCCTAAGCGACCCCGCAGATAAAAATCGCCAAGATGCGACAGATTCTCGCCACTCCTCTTAAAACCCTCTACTGTCCTGGTTGGAACAATTTGATACCATGAAGCCATTAATAGGGCGCAATATGTTCCCAATTCTCGATGTCTGGCTTACTTCAACTGGTCTTTGCGCCGCAAAGAGACCAGGTTTGCAGAGTGAACTTTCCTTGGCACAATCCTTGATGATAACCATGAGCAAGAGATTACCAACTGCCCGACCGTGTGCGCTAAATATAGTGGGGTTTGATGAGCGGGGCTCGGGCGTCTGAGCATAAGATGGTCTCGCAGGCAGATGGCACTGGCCATCATGACATAAACTTTCCCCTGCTGGGCGGGAGGGCCGGTTATCTGAGGATTTTACTCGGTAAGGATAACCACCTCCTCCCTCGACCCCTCCCGTCCGGGGGAAAGCTCTTTTGCCAACTGGCAGGAAACATTCAGGAGGAACAATGAAAATTGCGGTGAGTGCCAGCGCCCCGGAACTGGACGCCGGAGTGAATCCCAGGTTCGGCCGGGCTCCGTACTTTCTCCTCGTGCGTCCAGATACTTTGGAATTCGAGGTGGTGACGAACCAGGAAAGCCTTCAGGCCGCGCATGGGGCCGGAATTCAGACAGCCGCTCTGGTAGCCAAATGCGGGGCGGCGGCGGTGATCACGGGCAACTGCGGCCCCAAGGCCTACCAGACGCTTAAGGCTGCTGGCATCCCGGTAATCCTGGGGGTATCAGGGACTGTAAGGGATGCTGTGCAACAGTACAACCAGGGTAAGCTCGCCCCGGCGCCGGCGCCAAACCAGGGGGGGCACTGGTGAACAGTTATCCCAAGATTAACCCCACATATGTGGAGGTACGATGACTTCCGGCAGGATACCCATCGGCTGTGTGTGCCACTCTCCGTGCCTTGAGCTCAGTTATATTGAGCAAGGCGCCGGCGAGGCCTTAGTCTTGATCCACGGTCTGGGAGCCACTGCGGATAGCTGGCGCCATCAAGTGGACGCCCTGTCGGCAAACCATCGGGTCATAGCCATGGATTTGCGGGGCCATGGGCAGTCGGGCTTTCGGACTGAAGAGCCGCTCACCTTGAGAACCCTGGCCAATGATGTCATGGCCTTGATAAAAAATCTCGGGATTGAGCGGGCTCATTTCTGTGGGATTTCCATGGGGGGCATGATCGCCCTGGAAATCTTCGTCCGGTATGGTCTGCAAGTCCAGTCCCTGATCCTGGCGGATACCACGGCCTGGTTCCCGTCGCCCCAGCCCAGGCAGGAACTCCTGGGGCATTTTGACCGCCTAAATATGAAAGAGTGGGGCCAGGTGATGGCTGGCCGGATTTTGCGCCCGGGAGCTCCAGCGGAACTGAGGCGTGAAATTGCCCAGATGTTGGCTGCCAATCGGCGGGCTCCGTACCGTCAAGGTCTGGTAGCCACCTTTGAGGGCGATTATCGGTGGGTGTTACCCCAGATCGAACTCCCCACCCTGATCCTGGTGGGAGAGGAAGATCAAGCGACCCCCTTTGGCTATGCCCAATATATGCATAAAAATATCCAGGATTCAGCTCTCCAGGTTATCTCGCAAGCCGGACACTCAGCGAATCTGGAAAATCCCGGAGAATTTAACTGGCGGGTGTGCGCCCATCTGAAGCGCTGCAGCAACCTGGAGCAGGGGTCTCAGGCGTCGGGCCAGAAAACCGAAGCAGGAGTTTGACGCGGCTTAGAGCGGAATGATTAGTCAGGGAGTGAACGACTTAATTGCTCAACGGACGCCAGGGAAATGATTGCCTGGCAAGCCCAAGAATCAAGACCAAGAAGGTAATTATTATGCCACGTAACGATGCAACAGGACCATGGGGACAGGGACCGGGCACCGGTTGGGGCCGGGGTCCCTGCGGTGCGGGTTTGCGCCGAGGTGGCGGCCGGGGTCGGGGCATGGGCTCTGGCGCTTGGGGCCAGAGCGCTGGGGCAGGTTTTGGCGGCGTCTGTCGTCGTGGGTATGGTACCGGTGGCTTCGGCCCTACCGGACCAGGGCTGGCAGCGGCCGGCTCTCTCCCCGATAACGCTGCGGCCCCCAGAGCCGAGGCAGCGTCTTTGAAGAGTGATTTAGAGGCTGTCCAGAAACGTCTCCGGGAACTGGAAGGCGACCAACCATAACCCCAAGGCACCCGTTCCTCGGGTTCCCGGGGAACGGGTAGACTCCAGGTTGTTTATGCCCGATATCGGTGATTGGCCGCATTTTATCATCCAGAGCCTGCCCGACGGCATTATTACGGTGGACGGGCAGTTGCGCGTTACTGACCTCAATCGGGCCGGGGAAAAGCTCATTGGGTTTGCCCGAGGAGAGGCCCTGGGCAAGTATTGCGGCGAAGTGCTGCGGAGCAGCTTATGCGGGCAGGAATGTCCCTTGAAAACCGCCATGAACTCCGGCGAGGTAGTCACGCGGGAAGCAATCCTGCAAAACCGCCAGGGCCAAAAGATCGAAGTAATGCTGGCGGCAGCGGCCTTGCGGGATGATCAGGGCAATCTCCTGGGGGGAGTGGAGAGTTTTAGGGATATCGGCTTATTTAAACGTATGGAAAATGAACGCCGCCAGCTGGTGGGCATGTTCGCCCATGATCTGAAAACCCCAGTGGTGGCCGCAGCCGGTCTCTTGAGGCGTCTTACCCAGGGCAAGGTGGGCGAACTTGGCGAAGCCCAGGCGGCTTATGTGGAGACCATCACCCGGGAAATCGGTCGGTTGGAAAAGCTGATCAATAACTTTTTGGACTATGTCCGGCTGGACCTACACCTTATCACCCCCTTGCCCAGCGCCATCCAGGTGGAAGAGGCATGTCAGGAGGCCGTGAGTCAGGTTCAACCTCTGGCCGATGCCAAGGGGGTAACCCTTAAGACCGAGTTTCCCCTGGAACCCCTGGTGCTCCAGGCCGATCCCCTCTTGTTGCAGCGGGCTTTATCCAACCTCCTGGAAAACGCCATAAAATATTCCCCACCCGGGAGTCTGGTAAGTCTGGAAGTCCGCGCTCTCGGGGCCGAGTTTCAGTTCTCGGTGCAAGACCAGGGCCCCGGTATTGCGCTCCAAGACCAGGCCCACCTGTTTGAATTGTTATATCGGGGAAAAAGCGCCGGGGTGGAAAGCGGCTTGGGCCTGGGCCTGGCCATCGTCAAGCGCATCATCGACGCCCACGGCGGCCGCATTTGGGTGGACAGTCAGGAGGGGCGGGGTGCAACTTTTTCTTTTACCCTGCCTCGGCTTGCTCCTCCATAAATTACCGGGAGCACCCGGGAGACGCACTCTATAACTGGCTCCGGCCGCCTGCTGGCCAGGGCGGCCGAAAAGGGCGGCCCATCAGTGCTGGGCAAGGGTGGCCAACCCTGGCCGAGCCTGGATGTGTGCAAAGGCTGTCCGCTGTTCAAATATAAAGAATTGTAGGTCCTGGCATAATACCCCTGCGGCGATAAAATAATTATTATGGGGGTACGGGGAAAATTCATCCTGTGAACCATAGTTCCCAAAGCCTCAGTACCGAGGAAGCGCGGGTTTACCGAGAACTCATTTGAGACAGAGGCAAATGGATATCGCATTTTTTCAAATTAAACCTGCATCCACCCGTCTGCACTTCCGTGCACCTCCTATAGAGGTGAACTGATGACCAAGCCCCAAATAAACTTCCTCATTGATAGCTTGATGTTTTTGTGTGTCATGGCCCTGGCTGGCCTGGGTTTCCTGATGAAATATATCATGCCTCCCGGCCGAGAACTCTGGGTCAAATATGGGAGCAACCCGGCACTCTCCTGGCTGGGTTGGGACCGGCATGATTGGGGCGATATCCACCTTTACCTGGCCGTCGCCTTCTTAATCCTGCTCTTCTTTCATATCATCCTTCACTGGAAACAGATGCTGAGCCTGTTCCATCGGTGGGTCCCCAATCCCAAGTGGCGCACCCGGATCGCCATGGTCTTTTTGCTCCTCAGCCTCTTGCTGATCTACTTCCCCTTCCTGATCACCCCGGATACACAGCCCCGGGGGCGGGGCGGCGGAGGCCACCGTTCCCAGGCGGACAACTCTGAGAACCGAGTGGCCGTGATGGTTTATCCTGGAGCCTGGATATCGAGCAGTGTTGGGGAACATTTCCTTAGACGTTATTTGCCATATCACCATCCCGCCGGTAGATAGGAACTGCTTCCATGGATACCGGTTCACGCCTGGCGTGGTTTTCCGTGGCTCTCAATTTGGGTCTGGTGTTCCTGAAATACGGCCTGGCCGCCTATTCAGGCAGTCTGGCCCTCAGGGCCGATGCCGTCCACTCCATCGCCGATGTCATTTCTTCTGCCTCAATTTTGGCCGGGATCAATATCGCCCATCGCCAGAGCAAGCTCTTTCCTTACGGGCTCTATAAGGTGGAAAATTTTGTGGCCCTCTTAACGGTTGGCCTCCTGGCAGCGGCGGCTTACGAGATCGTTCAGGGGGTGTTGGCCCCTCCGGTGCAAATCCAGCCCGGGCGGCTGCCCCTGGCCATGAGCGGCGTGGTCTTGATCGTTTTCATCACCTGGGCCTTTTCCCGGTACGAACTCCGACGGGGCCAGACCCTGGGGTCCCCCAGCCTGGTAGCGGACGCTCGGCACATCGCCTCGGACATGTTTGCCGCCCTCATCATCCTGAGCGGCCTCATCGGCGGTTATCTCCGCCTGGACTTTCCCCTGGACCGTGCCGTGGCCCTGATCATCGTGGCCCTCATCGCCTGGGCTGGCTTCAAGATTGCGGTGGACGCCATCCGGGTGCTGCTTGACGCCTCTCTGGATTTTCCCACCCTCAACGCCATACGGGAAATCATCGAAAAAGACCCCCGGGTCGGCAAGATCAATGCGCTGATGGGCCGAAATTCGGGCAGCTTCAAGTTCATCGAGGCCAACCTGGCCCTGAAGATTAAAGACTTTCAGAAAGCCCACCAGGTCGCCAGCCACCTGGAATCCCAAATCAAGTCCCAAATTCCCCATGTCGATCGCGTCCTGATCCATTACGAACCCCTGGCCCGGGACAGAATCATCCATGCCCTGCCATTAACCGAGGACCAACAAAGCCTGTCGGAACATTTCGGCGAAGCCCCCTATTTCCTGCTGCTCATTACCCGAGTCCAGGACGGCAGTCTGTTGGAAGAGCAAGTCCTTGCCAATCCCTTCCGCCACCAGGAAAGCGGCCGGGGTATTAAGGTGGGCGAGTGGCTGGTGGGTTTAGGGGTGGACGAGGTCATTGTCCCCAAAAGCTTTGTCCACAAGGGGCCTTACTATGTCCTGGCCGATGCCGGCCGCGATATGCACCAGACCGACCTGAGGGCCGTCGCCGAAATCAAAGCCCAGTTACTATCCCTTTAAGACGGGAGTTTTACCAATCCTATTTGTGTGATTCGATTTGCCTGGTGTACGTGATGCCAAAGCGCTTCATGCGATTCCAAACGGTTACCCGGCAAATCCCAAGGATTTCCGCGGCTACCGATTGGTTGCCCTTGGCCCGGGCCAAGGCATCGATGAGCTGTCGTTTCCCGATTTCCTGTTTGGTGGGGAGAACGGCATCCATATCTTTGATCGATTTTTCTTCTTTGAGAATATCAGGCGGCAGGTGATGGGGATGAATTAAAGGCTCCTGGCAGGTCACGAAGGCATATTCGAAGGCGCTCTTGAGCTCGCGGACATTGCCGGGCCAGGGGTACCTAATGAGAACTTCGAGCGCCAGATTGCTTATTCCTTCAATGCTCTTGCCACTCTTGATCCGCAATTTCCGAAAGAAAGATTCGGCCAGGAGAGGGATGTCTTCGACCCGCTCCCTGAGTGGAGGCATTTGGACCGGGATCACGTTGATCCGAAAGTAGAGGTCTTTTCTGAAGGCTCCGGTTTTCACCAGGCTGGAGAGGTTTTTGTTCGTGGCCGAGATGACGCGCACGTCTACCGGTATGGACTTGCTGTCGCCCACCCGTTCGACGACTTTCTCTTCAAGCACCCGGAGGAGCTTTACCTGGGTGGAAAGAGGCAGATCCCCGATTTCGTCGAGAAAGATGTCACCGCCCTGAGCCAGTTCAAATCTCCCGGCCCGGCCCTTGTAGGCCCCGGTATAGGCTCCCTTAACATGTCCGAAGAGTTCGCTTTCCAGGAGAGATTCCGTCAGGGCGGCACAGTTCACTTTGACATAAGCGCTCTTCTTCCGGTCCCCGAGTTGATGGATGGCCCGGGCCGCGAGTTCCTTGCCGGTGCCACTTTCGCCCAGGATAATCACCGGGGCGTCCGATTGGGCGGCGTTTTCGATGAGACAAAACACCTGCTGCATGGGTGGGGAAGCACCGATCAAGCCTTGAAAGGCCTCTTCAGATCGCAAGTGTCGTCGAATCGCGGCGATCTGTTTGTCCTTTTCCACGATCTCCGTTATGTCGGTTATCGTTTCGACGGCGCCGATCACTCTGCCTTTGCCGTCATGGAGTTGGGAGGCATTCTTGAGCACCGGCACGTAGGTGCCATCTTTCCGCATAATCGTGCAGCGGCGCATATTCATGGCCCCGGTTTTAAAGAGGAGACACCAATGGTCCCCGCATTTTTCCCGAGCCAGGTTAAAGATGCTGCAGTTCAATATGGAACATTTCTGACCGATGAGTTCCTCGTGAGTATAATCGGTTATCGTCTCCAGGGCTCTATTCACTGACAGGATTGAGCCGCTGGTGTCCACTACCATGATGCCATCCCGGATAGTGTTTACGATAGTTTTCCAATACCTATCCACTTCCTCTTCAAACATAGCCGCCTCGCTTTCTCCTCTAAAATTTTAACACCTTGACACCATCATCACAAGCACTGTTCAATTTTTTAACACCTGTTAAAAAATGCTTCTTAGCATATTAAACACTATATTTCACAATCAGGCCCAGGGTCAAACGTTACTAATTTAATTATCTTAGGTAGATAAGTGGTTTTTTACCAGTTGGCACTAAAATTGCCTTTTAAGAGAGGTGGGGTCGAATAAAGGGAGGAAGGCGTTGAAGCCCAAAGCTGATTATGTCCTCGATTTCCGGCAGACCATCACATCCTTTGCGCTGCTTAAGATGACCCAGGTGCTGCGGGAAATGAACCGGGATGAGGTTTTGGAGATTATCACGCGTGATGCGGATGCTCGGACGGATGTCTTCAAGGTGATACCCGCGGCATCCTGCGAAGTGATCGACATGGGGTTCAACAAGCAAGCGAATTGTTTTCTCATTCGGGTAAAGAGGATCTGAATCATAGGGTATGCGCTGACCAAAGGAAAAGGGAGCCTATGAGTTTTCAAAAACGATTGTCGACAGGTGAATTCGTTGTCCTGGCAGAGATGAATACCCCCAAAGGGGTCGACACCTCGCAGCTGGTGTACCAGGCGCGCCGGCTCAAGGGGCGGGTTGATGCGGTCACTGTGCCGGATATGGACAACGGGATCATGCGGATGAGCGCCCTGGCTGGAGGAGTGCTTCTGAATCAGCAGGGGATCGAGTCGATCATCCATGTCTACTGCCGGGACCGGAACCGGATGGCGCTGCAGGGCGATATGCTGGCGGCTTACGGCCTGGGCATTCAGAACCTGATCGTAGTGTGCAGCGAAGACATGGCCAATTGCGACCATCAGGATGCCAAGACCGTGAATGACCTCGACGAGTTGGGTCTGATAGGCGCAATTCGTTCCCTGCAGTTGGGGGTGGATATGGCGGGCCTTGAGCTCGACGGCGCCCCGAGTTTCATCATAGGCTGCACCATGGCTCAGTGTGCGGATGAGAAGGCATTGGACCGCGAGCTTGAGCTCACCCGAAAGAAGGTGGAGGCTGGAGCCGGGTTCGTGGTAACTCCTGCCGTCTACGACCTGAGTCTCTTCAGATCGTTCATGGATCGGGCCAGGGGATTGGGAGTGCCGATCATCCCCACCGTATTCTTGCTGAAATCCGTGGGTTCAGCCCGCTACATCGCCAATACCGAACCGGCTTCGGGCCTTTCGGAGGAATTGATCCGGCGGATTCGGAAGTCCTCCGACCGGGAAATGGAATGCGTCCGGGTGGCCGGCGAAACTGCTGCCGCTCTCAAGGAACTCGCCCAGGGAGTGCGGATCATAACCCTGGGTTGGGAGCACCGGCTTCCAGCGATTCTGGACTATGCGGGCCTTTGATACCGGATGCGCCCTCAGGCATCCGGAGCCTCACTGAAATCTTAAAGAGAAGATTAGGATACAAATGTCAGAGCAAAAGAAATTCCAATCCAGCAACAAGGTGCTTGTGGTCGGTGGGGGCATGGGCGGCATCAGGGCCGCACTAGATCTGGCGGAAACAGGCCGGGACGTAGTGCTGATCGACAAGAATTTTGCCATCGGCGGTCTCATGACTCAGCTCGACAGAACTTTTCCTACCAACAATTGCGATCTCTGCACCCTGTCACCCCATCTTTCGGAAAGCGGCCGCAAGCTGCACATTCAGCTCAAGACGATGACGCAGTTGAGCGGCCTTACCGGGGAGGCAGGCCATTTCAAGGCTACCCTCACAACGCAGCCCCGTTACATCGACCTTGAAAAATGCACGGGCTGCGGCGAGTGTGCCCGCAAATTTCCCGAGTTTGTGCGCTTTACGCCCGGCCTCGATCATCGGGCGCCGACCTGCATGCGATATCCCCAGGGAACCCCGTATGCCTATTCCGTCATTAAGAATGAGCACACCGACTTTGAGGGGCTGGTTCAAGTCTGCCCGGCCGGGGCGATCCTGCCCGGCGACGCCGAAAAAGTGAAAGATATCGAGATCGGGGCCATAATCCTGGCGCCTGGGACAGACGTCTTCAATCCCCAGGTCTTGGATACGTGCGGCTATGGCGTCAACCCAAACGTCGTCACCAGCTTGGAATATGAACGGATTCTCTCCGCCTCCGGACCGACCAAGGGGGAACTCGTGCGCCCCTCCGATGGCAAGAGGCCCCGAAAGATCGCCTGGATTCAGTGCGTCGGGTCCCGGGGGATTCAGGTGGGCTCGGTTCCGTACTGCTCCAGCGCTTGCTGTATGTTCGCCCTGAAGGAAGCGATCGTCACCCGGGAGCGCTTCTATGAGGATATGGAGACGACCCTGTTCTATATGGACATGAGGACCTCGGGAAAAGATTACGAGCTCTACCTCCAGCGGGCCATAAACGACTACGGGGTTCGCTTAGTTCGCAGCCGTCCCCACACTGTCGAACCGATCATAGAAGCCGGGACGCCTACGGGGGACCTCCTGATCAGATATCCCTCTGATGGCAACGGTTCCTTCCAGACGGAAGTTTTTGACCTGGTGGTGCTCTCCACCGGTTTCCGGGTGTCGCCGGAAGTAACAGAGCTGGCTGAAAAGATCGGTATCGACCTCAATGAGCACAATTTCGCCAAAACCGGCTGCTTCGATCCGGTGGCCACCTCCAAGCCTGGGATCTATGTCTGCGGGATGTTCCAAAGTCCCAAAGATATTCCCGACACCATGGTCCAGGCCAGTGCCGCCGCATCCCATGCCGCGATGGATCTCACTTCTCTCCGGGTTGTGGCGGAAATAAAGGAGGAGTTGCCCCCGGAGCGCCGCGTTGAAGGTGAAGAGCCGAGAATCGGGGTCTTCGTGTGCGACTGTGGTCTCAATATCGGCGGGGTGGTCAGCGTAGAGAAGGTCGCGGCAAATGCGGGCCTTCTGCCCCAGGTGGTCGTATCTGAAAACATAGGACATGGCTGCAGTCTCGAATCCTTGGAACATATCCAGGACGCCATCAGCAGGCTGAATCTCAATCGGGTGGTGGTGGGAGCTTGCTCGCCCAGGACTCATGAAGGACTCTTTCAGGAAACTGTCCGCAAGGCGGGCTTGAATAAGTACCTCGTGGAAATCGCCAACCTGAGGGATCAGGACACCTGGGTCCATCGGGACCGCCCCGTTAATGCTGCCGAAAAGGCCGACGAACTCATGCGCATGGCGGTGTCGGCGGTTCGTCTCGCCCGCCCGCTGGCCGACCAGACTCTACCGATGAACAAGGATGTCCTGGTGGTGGGCGGCGGTATTGCGGGGATGACGGCCGCGCTGAGACTGGCGGACCTGGGTTACAAAATCCACCTGGTGGAACGCTCCAAAGAACTCGGCGGGGTGGCGAAGAAGGTTCGCAGGACCCTCGAGGGAGAAGACGTGCAGGCCCATGTCGCCGATCTCGTAAAGAGAACGGAAGGACATGATCGTATTCAGGTTTGGAAGCAATCCATGGTGGTGGACCACTCGGGCATGGCTGGGATGTTCAAGACCGGAATCCAGGTTGGGCCCCAGATGTTCTACCGGGAAGTCCGCCACGGCATCACGATCCTGGCTACCGGGGCGCTCCCTAACCGCCCCAAAGAGTACCTCTTGGGACGGCATCAGGCGGTGACGACGCAACTCGATCTCGGGGGTCTGCTGGCAGATAACCCCGAGGCTGCGAAGGCCTGGCAGAACGTCGCCATGATTCAATGCGTCGGGTCACGCGTTCCCGAAAATCCCAACTGTTCACGCGTGTGCTGCCAGGCGGCGGTTAAAAACGCCCTGCATATCCTTGAACTGAACCCCGAAGCCAAGATATTCGTGCTCTATCGTGACATGCGCACGCCGGGCTTCGAGGAAGACTATTACCGGAAAGCCCGGGAGCAAGGGGTCATTTTTTCCGTCTATGAACTAGAAAACAAACCGGTGGTCGAGGCCGATGGCGCCGGGGTGAGCGTTAGCTTTACCGACCCGATTTTGGGACGCACAGTAAAAATCCCTGCAGACTGTCTGGTTCTCAGCACCGGCTTTGTGGCCGATGAGGAGTCATCGGAAGATCTGGGCATGATCTTTCGCCTGCCCAGGACCCCGGATGGGTATTTTCTTGAGGACCACGTCAAACTCAGGCCCATCGATCTGCCGATCCCGGGGTTCTTTGTGGCCGGGACCGCGCATGCGCCCAAGACTATCCGGGAGACTATCGCCCAGGCGCAGGCCGCCGCGGGACGGGCCCAGACCTTCCTGGCCCGGGACAGCATCAATCTGGGTGCGCTTGTGGCTCAGGTGGACGGGAACCTGTGCGCCGCCTGCCTCATATGCGTGCGGGCCTGTCCCTTCGGCGTACCGTTCATCAATGAGGAAGGATACTCAGAGATCGATCCATCCAAGTGCCATGGCTGCGGCGTCTGCGCCTCGGAATGTCCCGCCAAGGCGATTCAGCTCATGCAGTATGAGGACGATCATATCATGGCGAAGTTAGACGGACTTTTAGAAGGAATAATGTGATGGAGAATTTCGAACCGATGATTGTGGCTTTCTGTTGCCACTATTGCGCTTACACGGCTGCGGACATGGCCGGCAGCATGAGGCTGCGCTATCCTCCCAACGTGAAAATCATCCGGGTGCCCTGCTTGGGGAAGGTGGATGCTATCCACATCATGAAATCCCTGGAGAAGGGAGCTGACGGGGTTTACGTGGCCGGCTGTTTAGAGGGGGATTGTCATTTCAAGAATGGCAACGTCAGGGCAGCCCACCGGGTGGATTACCTCAAGAAGCTCCTCGATGAGATCGGCATCGGCGGCGAGCGCGTGGAGATGTTCGCCATGTCCGCGGGTATGGGCGAGCGCTTTGCTCAAACCGCCACAGATTTTACCGAGAAGATTCGAAAACTTGGACCCAATCCCGCCAAGGTTGCGCGGCATGAAGATCAGCGGGCTGCAGGTTGACTCGCCAGGAACAGGAGACTGAGCAAAGATGATTACTGCTGAACGAAAACCTATGGAAGAGCTTATCCAATGCGTTAAGCCGTATCGCAGCATTCTGCTCGCCGGCTGTAATGAGTGCGTCACGGTGTGCGCCGCGGGCGGCCGCAAGGAGGTCGGGGTCCTGGCCTCGGCGCTCAAGATGCATTTTCTGAAACAAGGCAAGCCCTTAGAAATTCAGGAGGTCACGCTCGAAAGGCAGTGCGATCCCGAATATGTTGAACAGCTGGTGTCGAACATCGACCAGGTGGAGGCGGTGCTCTCCATGGCCTGCGGCTGCGGGGTGCAGGAAATTGCCCGGCGCTTCCATAATAAGCCGGTCTTCCCGGCGGTGAACACCAAGTTTATGGGCGCCTCCGAGCGCCAGGGGGTCTGGGCTGAGCGCTGCCAGGGCTGCGGGGACTGTGTCCTGGGGTTTACTGGCGGCATCTGCCCCGTGGCCCGGTGCTCGAAGCAGCTGTTTAACGGTCCCTGCGGCGGCTCCACCAATGGCAAGTGCGAAGTGGACCCGAACGTTGACTGCGCCTGGCAACTCATTTGGGATCGCCTCAAGGCCCTGGGGCTAACGGAGAGGTATGAGGACAACCTGCCGGCCAAAGATTGGCGTCCGGGAGGTGGCTCGGGGCCGCGGAGAATCATCAGAGAGGATTTGGCGTTATGAAAACGGAAAGCACTCTGGAAAAAATACTGGCATCGGGAGATCTGGCGGTTACCTCCGAGTGCGGGCCACCCCGGGGCGCCCTAGCGCAGAAGGTCCGCGAAAAAGCCGAGTTGCTCCGAGGTTATGTGGATGGGATCAATGTCACCGACAACCAGACGGCCATGGTCAGAATGTCAAGCCTGGCCGCTTGTATCCTCATCAAGCAGATGGGGCTCAACCCCATCTTGCAAATGGTTACCAGGGACCGTAACCGCTTGGCGATGCAGAGCGACATCCTGGGGGCCTATGCCCATGGAATCGACACCATGCTTTGCCTTTCCGGCGACCATCCCTACTTCGGCGACCACCCCATGGCCGCCACGGTACACGACATCGACTCGATCCAGCTGATCAAGATGGTCAAGGACATGCGGGATGAAGGGCTGTTCCAGGGCGGGGATAAAATCGACGGCCCCCCCAAGATGTTTATCGGCGCCGCGGCCAATCCTTTCGCGGACCCCTTTGAACTGCGGGTTGCCCGCCTGGCGAAAAAGGTGAAGGCCGGGGTCGATTTCATCCAGACCCAGTGCATCTACAACCTCGATAAATTTGAAAAGTGGATGGAAGGGGTGCGGGATCGGGGCCTGCATGAGCAAGTTCACATCCTGGCCGGCATCACGCCCATGAAATCGGTGGGTATGGCGCGCTATATGAAAAACAAGGTGCCGGGGATGGATGTGCCGGATGAGGTGGTGAAGCGTATGGGCGGGGTGCCCAAGGACAAGCAGGCTGACGAGGGCATCAAAATCTGTCTGGAGACCATCGAGCGTCTGAAAAACGTGGAGGGTGTCCGGGGATTCCACATCATGGCGATCGAATGGGAGCAGAAGGTCCCCGAGATCATGGAAAGGGCAGGACTTCTCCCGAGACCTAACAGTGTAAATTCGGGTGCTCAAAACTTGCGAGGAGGCAAACCATGAGTGACAAAGAACTTATTTTGGTGGTGGACGATGATCCAGATCTGGTGGATATGGTGGCCACGAAGCTTGAGGCCAATAACTACAGGATTGCGAAGGCTTACGATGGCGTCCAGGCCCTGGAGAAGATCAGGCAGGAGAAGCCCGTCATGGTGATTCTGGATGTCATGATGCCCAACAAGGACGGCTATGCGACCTGCGAAGAGATCAAGAAGGACCCTAACTTAAAAGATATTGCGGTAGTGCTGCTCACCGCGGTGGTGGATAATCTGCCAACGACCAGCTACACCCACCACGAAGGCAGAACGACTCCGGCGGATGATTTCATTCCCAAACCCATAGACCTGGATAAGCTCATGGATATAGTGCGAGAAAATCTCGCGCGCTGACGAGACGCTGGGGCGTACCACGACCGCGTGGATACACCGGAAACTGCGAAAGCCCAAGCAACACCAGCAGGATGTTTGAGAACGAAGGGTTTTTCACTCTCGCGGTGCGCCCCCGTGTCTTGCGTCTTCAAGGTCTCCTCTGGGGAGGAGCCGAGGATGATTGCATTGTCTATGGCCAGAGGAGCCGATGAAATCGCGGCAGAGTTCGATTGGAAATCGAAGGTATTCGATTCGCTCTCTCTGCCCGCCCTGATTTTGAAGCCGAACCGGGAGGTTCTCTGTGCCAACAAGAACTTACTGGAGCAGTTTGGCATGGATACAGATGAGATCAGCGGTCAAACCTGCCATGAATTCTTTTACCAGTCTAAAGATCCCTGTCCCTATGAAGTCTGCCCACTCCCCAAGGTGCTGGCTGAAAAAACCGGACAGACGATCCTCAGACGCGTGAAGACCCGAAATGGGCAAGAAAAGTGGGAGGACCGAATTTTCTCACCCATCCTGGATGATGCCGGTGAGGTCAGATACATCATTGAGAAAATCCGAGATGTCACTCATGTCAAGAGGCTGGAAAGAGAGCTCTCCGGAACCAAGGTGTTTATGGAAAAGTTCGTCCAGAGCTCGATCAGCGGCATCATTGCCGCAGACCGGCATGGAAGGATTCTGATTATGAACCCAGCTGCAGAAGAGCTCACCGGCTACACCTTTCAGGAGGCTCGGGATAAAATCACGGTTCGAGAACTCTATCCGCCGGGACAAGCGAAAGAAGTCATGAAAAAACTCAGGATGGAGTCCTTCGGCGGCAAAGGGAAGCTCCACTGCATCCACACTATGCTGCTAAACGCACAGGGGAAAGAGATTCCGGTGGAGCTGACCGCGGCGACCATCTATGAGAACGGCAAAGAAGTGGCCACCATGGGTATCTTTAATGACCTCAGAGAGAAACTGGCCCAGGAAGATAAGATTAAAGAGGTGCTGTTGAGGGCAGCCCGGGCGGAGAAAATGGCCTCCCTCGGCCAACTCGCGGCCGGCGTGGCCCATGAGATCAACAATCCCCTGACCGGCATTCTCCTTTATGGTGGCCTGCTTCTGGAAGACTTGTCTAAGGACGATCCTAATTACCATGATATGCAGTCTATCATCGAGGACGCCAATCAATGCCGCAACATTGTCAAGAGCCTTCTGGCTTATAGCAGACAGACGAGCGCCAACAAGGAGGCGATAGACTTCAATGAATTGGTCGAACAGAGCCTGGGCCTCATCCGCGATCAGAGCCTGTTCATCAATATAGAGGTCGTAAAAGAGCTATCAGATGAAAAAATGCTGATTAAAGTGGATAGGAGCCAGTTCAACCAGGTGATTATCAACCTGGTTATCAACGCGGTTGATGCCATGGGCAGAAAAGGCGCCCTGACCCTCCGGACTTATTGCGATAAGGGGAAGAGAAAAGGTGGCGGGAAAAAAGCGGCGGCAGGTTTCGCCTATTTAGAAGTCTCCGATACCGGATGTGGCATATCCGAAGATAACCTTCCCCGGATATTTGACCCATTCTTTACTACCAAAGATCCGGGCAAAGGGACCGGCTTGGGCCTGAGCACCGTCTACGGCATAGTCCAGGAGAATGGCGGTACTATCTGGGTGAAGGAAACCAGCCAGGCAGGAACTACCTTTATACTGGAACTTCCCCTTTATCAGGATGCGGACGGACATGAGCTTTAACGAACGATCTCATAGCACCCAGGGGGAGGGGCATGGAATCATGGTCGAGAAGATGGGGGCAATCAATCTCTCCGCCCCCACCATTCTGGTTATCGACGATGAGGAACGCGTGCGCGAAGGCTGCCGGAAGGTCCTGGCCCGGGAGGGGTATGAGGTGACGATCGCCGAATCCGGAGAAATTGGGCTGAAAATGATCGAGCGCCGCCATTATGACATCATTCTCCTGGACCTGATGATGCCCAGTCTTTCCGGGTTCGATGTGCTGGCCCACGTCAAGACGCTGCACCCTGACACAGTAATCATCGTAATCAGCGGGTACGCTACGGTAGAAAACTCCATCGAGGCCATGAAGAGAGGGGCTTTCGATTTTATCCCCAAACCCTTCTCCCCCGAGCAACTGCGAGTCCTTACCAAGAAGGCCATCGAATACACCCGGGCCATGCAGGACATTGCCGACGAGAAGTCGCGGATGCGCGTGCTCATCAATCGTCTCACGGACGGCGTCATGGCCACGGATAGCCAAAAGCGTCTAGTGCTCGCCAACCCGGCATTCTTGAGAATGACGGGATGCCGAGAAGTCCAGGCCGTGGGGCGCCCCGTGAGTGAAGTCATCCACTATGAACAGTTGGAAAAACTGATCGACCGGGCACTGGCCATATCTGGAGACGAGCTCGTGGAACTGACCGAAGAGATCTGTTGCGAAGCCGAGGCAGGTCAACCGGGTCCGATCCTGAATGCCCGATGCATCCCCTATATCGACCGGGCTGGCCGGAACGTGGGAACCATCACCGTACTGCACGACATCACTACTTTAAAGCGCATGGACCAGATAAAATCTGAATTCGTCTCCATGGTTTCACACGAGATTCGGAGTCCGTTGAATTCGGTCCTGGCGCAGATCAAGGTGATCCTGGATGGATTGGCCGGCGAGGTCACCCCAAGGCAACAGGAGATTCTGGGGAGGGCCTCGGAAAAGGTCAAGAGCTTGGTGAGCCTTTCTTCCGAACTTCTGGACCTGGCCCGCATAGAATCCGGCCTGATCAACCAGGAGAAGGAACAGCTCAACCTGTCTGACATCCTGGGGGATCAGGTGGCCTTTCATGCCGCTAAAGCTCAGGCCAAGGGGATCTCGCTGACGTTGGAGCCTCTGCCCAAGCTTGCTCCCGTGTTTGTTGACCGGCGTAATATGGAGGAGGTTTTCTCCAATCTCATCAGCAACGCCATCAACTATACGCCCGAAGGTGGAAAAGTGGTCGTTTCCGCTGCGATGGAAAGCGGCTACCTCAGGGCCAGCGTGTCCGATAATGGCATCGGTATGGCTCCGGACGACCTGGGCCACATTTTTAATCGTTTCTACCGGATAAAAAACGACCAGACGAGATTTATCATCGGTACGGGATTGGGACTGGCCATCGTCAAAAGCATCGTGGAGGCCCACAACGGCTTTATCCGCGTAGAAAGCGAACCTGATCACGGGAGTACGTTCCACGTCTATATTCCCTGCCTCGCAATATGAGCACCGGCTGCCGGTAAATCGGTGTGCAGAACTATAAACCGTCTTTTGGTAAATCGGAAGGAGAGCATTATGCAAGCTGCCGTAATACCTCAAAAACTGCCGGAGCCAATCAGAGATGCCCTGGCAAAATTCAACCTGAATCTGTGCATGACCTGCGGGACCTGCACCAGCGGTTGCCCGGTCACGGGAACCCCCGGGATGGAAGGCTGGGACACCAGAAAGGTCCTGCGAATGCTGCATTTCGGCATGGTTGATGAGGTGGTCGACTCGAAGTTTCCGTGGGTTTGCACCGGATGCGGCCGCTGCGCCCACGCCTGCCCGATGAATCTCGATATACCTTACATCATGTTGCACATGAAGTCCCTACGTCCCAGGGACAAAGTGCCGGGTATTCTCCACAAGGGAGCCGAACACTGCTTCAACTCCGGCAATAATATGGCTATCCCCCAGGAAGATTATTTTTTTCTCATGTCTGACCTGGGGAAAGAAATGGCAGAAGAGGACTGTCCCGGCTTCTATGTCCCCATCGATAAAGAGGCGGCCGACACCCTCTTTTTCCCGAATTCCAAGGAAGTCTTTGCCGACAATGAGGATATGAAATGGTGGTGGAAAATCTTCTACGCCGCCAGAGAAAACTGGACTATTCCGTCGGAAAACTGGGAGTCCGTGGACTGGGGTCTGTTTACGGGGAACTATGAGTTCATCAAGGTCTTTGCCCAGCGTAAGATCGACTTCATGCAGAAGTACCACATCAAACAAATGATCATGCCGGATTGCGGCGGGGGGTCATACGGCTGCCGCGTGGGGATGAAGGCATGTCTCCAAGAGAGCCCGGAAAATGAGATCAACTATCTCTATCTCTATGAATATCTCGTTAAGCTCATCCAATCGGGCCGGATCAAGCTGGACAAAAGCGTCAACGAGGGCAAAATCTTCACCTGGCATGACTCCTGTAAACACGGCCGAGAGCTCGAGCGCCATTTCGGCAAGGGCTTCTACGAAGAGCCCCGCTGGATTATTCAGCAGTGCGTAGACAACTTTGTCGAAATGGAGCCGAACCGCGCCAACGGCCATTGCTGCGGGGCCGGCGGCGGTATGTGGCCCGGCCCCTATGAAAGTGAATCTGCCTGGCATGGACATGCCAAGTACGAATCCATCAAGAGCAGCGGTGCCAACGTTTTGGTCGTCGCCTGCTCCAACTGCCACGACCAACTCATGAAACGCGTGCCCAAATTCAATCCCGAGTATAAATATGAGGTAAAGTACCTTTGGGAACTGGTGGCGGATAGCCTTATCTTAGAGCCGTGGAACGAGGAGGAAATCGCCCGGGGAGAGGCCGAAGGCGCGGCTCAGTGGGAGCGCTTGGGGGTTGAATTTGATGAGGAATAGGTCTGAGGCGATTATCGAAACTTCGTCATGCTCCCACCAAAATTCAATGGTGCGGAAATAGCAGGCAGAGGCCTGAAAGTAAGAAACCGGGGAGATTTAGCGATCCGGTCCAAAGAAAAACCTATAATTGGAGGACAAGAGACGTATGCCTCCGTCGACTATGACGATTAATGGCGAAATCTTCTCGTTTGAATCAGGGCAGAGTATTCTATCAGTCGCCCGGGGTGCCGGCATCCCGGTGCCAACCTTATGTGATTATAAAGATACGCTTCCCACCGGAGCTTGCCGTATCTGCGTGGTTGAGGTGGAAGGGGCCCGCACCTTGCTCCCCGCCTGCGCCACTCAGGCCGCCCCGGGGATGGTGGTTCAGACCGAATCCCCTCGGGTGGTAGCGGCCCGCCAGATGGTTATCGAACTGCTGCTGGCCTCTGGCAGTCATAATTGCCTCATCTGCGAGGCCAACAGCGCCTGTGAACTTCAAGCCCTGGCCTATCGCTACCAGGTAGCCACTCCCGCTTTTGCCAATCCCCCGGATACCCCGTACTACTATGAAAATGATAACAGCATGATTGTGCGGGATTTTTCCAAGTGCGTTATGTGCGGCCGGTGCGTCCGGGCCTGCAATGAGCGGCAGGTCAACCAGGCCATCGCCATCGGTTACCGGGGGGCGCATAACAAGATTGTGGCCCGGGGGGATTATTCTTACATCGACTCGGATTGCGTCTTTTGCGGCGAATGCGTCCAGGCCTGTCCGGTGGGGGCGCTGCTGGACAAACACGCCATTGGCCGGGGACGTCCCTGGGAACTTACTCAGGTTCGCACCACCTGCCCTTACTGCGGCGTCGGCTGTCAAATGGACATCCATGTCAAAGACAACCGTATCGTGAAAATCACCGGCGCCGATACCATTCCCAACCAAGGAAGGCTGTGCGTGAAGGGGCGGTTCGGCTGGCAGTTCATAAACCATCCCGACCGGCTAACCACCCCATTGATCAAGGAAAATGGCGCCTTCCGGGAAGCCTCCTGGGACGAGGCCCTGGACCTGGTGGCCTCCCGCTTCAGAGAAATTCAACACAAGGCCGGCCCTGACAAGATCGGCGGCTGGTGCTCGGCCCGGGTGACCAATGAAGAAAACTACCTGATGCAAAAATTCATGCGGGCGGTGATCGGCACCAATCACGTGGATCATTGCGCCCGGCTCTGACACAGCTCCACCGTGGCCGGTCTGGCCGCTACTTTTGGCTCTGGCGCCATGACCAACTCGATCGCCGAGTTGGAAGACAGCGATTGTATCCTGGTTATTGGCTCCAACACCACCGAAACCCATCCGGTTATTTCCACTTTCATCAAGCGGGCCACCCGCCTAAAAAAGAAAACTCTTCTCGTGATCGACCCCAGACGGATCGATCTGGTGCGCCACGCTACCTTGTGGCTACGACAGCATCCCGGCACCGACGTCGCGGTCATCAATGGCTTGATGCACGTCATTATTCAGGAAAACTTGCACGACCAAGCCTATATAGCCGCGCGGACCGAAAACTTTGAGGCCCTGAAGGAAACCGTGGCCCGCTATACCCCGGAATATGTGGAACAGATCAGCGGGGTTCCCGCCTCGGACCTACGCTCTGCCGCCCGCCTGTATGGCCGGGCCCAAGCTGCTTCCATCGTCTATGCCATGGGCATCACCCAGCACGTTACCGGTACCGACAACGTCAAATCCCTGGCCAACCTGGCCATGCTCTGTGGCAACGTCGGCATTAGAGGCGGCGGCGTCAATCCTCTCCGGGGCCAGAACAACGTCCAGGGGGCTTGCGACATGGGCGGTCTGCCCAACGTCTTCTCCGGGTACCAGTCGGTAACCGACCCAGACAACCGCTGGAAAATGGAAGCAACCTGGGGGGTCCGCAATTTGCCGGGTTGGGTTGGCATGACCATGACCGAAATGCTGCCTGCGATCTCCCGGGGTGGGATTAAGGCCTTGTATATCATCGGAGAGAATCCGGTCATCTCCGAGGCGGATACCAAACACGTGGTCAATCCCTTGCAGCAATTGGAATTTCTGGTGGTTCAGGATATCTTTCTCACCGAAACCGGCAAACTGGCGCATGTGGTCTTACCTGCGGCCTCCTTCGCGGAAAAAGACGGTACCTTTACCAACACGGAGAGGCGGGTGGCCCGGGTGCGCCAGGTAATTCCTCCAGTAGGCGACGCCAAACCCGACTGGCAGATCATTGCAGAAATCTCCCAACGACTGGACCACCCCATGCCTTTTACCCGCGCAGAAGACATCTTCGAAGAGATTCGCCGGGTCACCCCGTCCTATGCCGGCATTACCTATGGTCGCCTGGAAGCCGAAGGTGGGATGCAATGGCCCTGTCCCCATCCGGATCATCCCGGCACGGTCTTCCTCCACCGGGACCAGTTTTCCCGGGGCCGGGGCCACTTTTTCGGCATTGACTACCGGGAACCGGCAGAGATGCCCGATGCCGATTACCCCCTAGTTTTGACTACCGGACGGGTGCTTTACCAGTATCACACCGGCACCATGAGCCGCCGGGCCCCGGGTCTGGTGGAAAAAGCCCCGGAATGCCGGGTGGAAATCGCCGCGGGGGACGCAGTCGCCTATGATATCGCCGAGGGGGAGCCGGTAAGGGTTAAGAGCCGCCGGGGGGAGTTAGTCGCCCGGGCCCTGGTGTCGACCAAGGCCGTGCCGGGGACCATTTTCATCCCCTTTCATTACCATGAAGCCGCGGTAAACAAACTCACTATCGCCGCCTTGGACCCGGTGGCCAAGATCCCGGAATATAAGGTTTGCGCCGTCAGAATTGAAAAGGTGAGTGCATGACTCCTCCAAAAGACAAAACCCACATGCGTCGCAGCAAAGTTCAGGCCCCGGTGACGAGCCCCCTGGGCCCCTGTGTCAGTGCCCCAACAGTCCAGATCAAACCGGAAATTTGCAACCGGCTATTGACCACCATTGGCTTCTACCGGGATGAACCAGGCCCTTTGCTGCCGGTCCTCCAGGAAGCCCAGGAGATCCTTGGGTACATCCCTATGTCCATGCAAGAGGTCATCGCCGGGGAACTCAGCATCCCCGGCAGTGACATCTTCGGGACCATGAGTTTTTACTCCATGTTCACCTGGAAGCCCAAGGGGAAGTATATTGTTAGGATGTGCCAGTCCCCACCATGCCATATCAACGGCGCGGAGAATATGCTCCAGGCTTTGCAGGAGGAACTGGGAGTTCCCGCGGGCCAAACCACCCCGGATGGACTTTTTACCCTGGAGTTGTCGGCCTGCCTGGGCGTCTGTGAAGTGGCCCCGGCCATGCAAATCAATGCACTGGTCTTTGGTAACCTGACCAGAGAAAAGATCCGCCAGATTTTAGCCGACCACCGGGCAGGCAAGGTGGCGAATTACCGTAAGCTCCCTTATTCCACCCGGGATTTCCGTCAGTTCAAGCCAGGCCCCCAGGAGCCGGTGCTCATGGATAATGTGGGCCTCGTCGACCCCATGGACATCCAGACTTACCTTGGCCGGGGTGGTTATCAGGCCCTGAAAAAAGCCGTGACCGCTATGACCCCGGAAGAGGTCGTCGAAGAGGTCAAGTCCTCGGGGCTCCGGGGCCGGGGCGGCGCCGGCTTCCCCACCGGTCTGAAGTGGTCCTTTACCCGGCCTCTCACGGTGACTCCCAAATATATCATCTGCAATGCCGATGAAGGGGAGCCGGGTACCATCAAAGACCGCTATCTCATGGAGGGTGATCCTCATAAGATCCTGGAAGGTATGGCCATTGCCGGCTATGCCGTGGGGGCCAGCCAGGGTTACATTTACTGCCGGGGAGAATATTTTCTTTCCCAGTGCCATCTGGAAAAGG